>Ga0315289_10013982_pt1 | contig 11224 bp, 7 predicted proteins | sample YL17G11_40_MG_FD_203452 | JGI IMG/M metagenome (GOLD analysis project Ga0315289, IMG submission 203452) | Sediment microbial communities from Yellowstone Lake, YNP, Wyoming, USA - YL17G11_40 | ecosystem: Environmental > Aquatic > Freshwater > Lake > Sediment | place: USA: Wyoming | collected... | reverse complement strand
TCAAACAACTTGAAGGATACTATGCAGTTCTTGCAATGCATGAGGGAGAAAGAAAGATAGTGGCGTCAAGGAACGGTTCACCACTAGTTGTCGGCGTTGGAAAGAATGAAAGCTTTATTGCAAGTGACATTCCAGCCTTCTTAGAATATACAAAGAACGTATTCTATGTCCATGACAAAGATTTTATTGTTATCAGCGATATCGGAATAAAGTTTTTCAATCTTGGTGATAACAAAGAAGTTTATAGACCTCTTCATAACGTGGACTGGAGCATTGAAGAGGCTCAAAAAGGAAACTTCGATCACTTTATGATGAAAGAAATTTCAGAGCAGGTTGAGACAGTGCAGAAGGCTGCAAATCAAGAAAAATCAAACCTATTCGCAGTAGCAAAAGCAGTTAAAAAAGCAAAAGGTGTCTTCCTTGTTGCGTGTGGAAGTTCTTACCATGCCTGCCTCTCTGCAAGCTACATATTCCTAAAAATGGATAAGATGTACATAAATGTCGTACTCGCCTCAGAATTTTCAAACTACGAAGATTACTTGACACCAGAAACACTTGTAATTGCTGTTTCACAAAGTGGAGAAACGATCGACGTCCTAGACGCAGTTAGGACAGCGAGGAGAAAAAATAGCCAAGTCGTATCAATCGTTAATGTCTTAGGGTCATCATTGCATAGAAACTCCGACGGGGCCCTAATGCTTAATACTGGGCCAGAAATTTGCGTACTATCCACCAAGACCTATACGGCCCAACTCGCAGTACTCACACTTCTTGCCTATACAGTGGCAGGAAGATACGAAGAAGGTAAAGCCAACTTAAGATATCTATGGAACGTCATCTATAACCTGACCTCTGCAAGTACCAGAGCACACATAAAACAACTTGCAGAAAAACTGAAGAAAAAAGAACATATATTCACAATAGGTCGTGGCTTACTCTATCCAACAGCACTAGAAGCAGCACTCAAAATAAAGGAGGTATCATACATACATACAGAAGGTTTTAGCGGTGGTGAACTAAAACATGGTACGATTGCACTGATAGAAAAAGACACACCATGTATAGTATTCTCATCCAGGGAAACGGAAAAAGAAATAATTTCTAATGCGATGGAGATAAAAGCTCGTGGCGGATACATAATAGGTGTGAACTCAAAGAACAATGAAATTTTCGACTTCTTCATAAAGACACCTGATGCAGATGTCCTTGATTCAATAACTCACATAATACCTATACAGATCTTAGCTTACCAACTAGCAATACTTAGAGGCTGTGACCCTGACAAACCAAGGAATCTTGCAAAATCTGTTACTGTGAAGTAAGCTATCTATATCCTCCCGAATATTATAGAATACACGGTAACGTTTAAAAATCACTATATAGAATTGCAAAATGTGAGCTTACTTTCAGAAGAGGAAAGAGCTAATATAAAGAAAATACTAGATGAACAACTACAGGATGAGTTAAATTTATTAGTTTTCACCCAAGAAACAGAATGCGAATATTGCAAAGAAACCAGACAGATACTGGAAGAACTGTCGCAAGTAAACATCAAAATCAAGGTTGAATCTTACGATCTTTTAAGAGATCAGAACAAGGCAAAGGAATACAACATCGAGAGGGCTCCAGCAATCATACTATCTGGGAAAAACAGGAGCACAAAGATCAGATTCTTTGGATTACCAGCAGGTCACGAATTCAGTACGTTGTTGGAGGATATGATAGATGTTTCTAAAGGCATATCAAGACTTTCTCCCTTAACAAAAGAGAATATCAAACAGATAACTAAGCCAATCCACATCCAAGTCTTTGTCACACTCACATGTCCCTACTGCCCCTCAGCGGTGAGAATAGCACATCAGATAGCCCTTGAAAATGATCTTGTAACTGCTGACATGATAGAAGCTGTTGAATTCCCTCAACTTGCCCAGAAATAAAATGTAGCATCAGTCCCAAAGATAGTTATAAACAACAAAGTCGAATTTATCGGAGCACTTCCAGAAAGCCATTTTACAAAATATGTTCTATTAGCACTACAATCATAAACAACATTTTTCGATTAAAAAATAATAAAAAAGTTTAGCTGAGGGAAACTCTTATTTGAACCTCTTCCGGCATCTTCAGACGCATGAATTGTCTCAGAGTGCGTTCATCTTGATCGATTTCTACATATCTCCTGTGAATCCTTAGTTCCCATTTATCAAAAGTATGCGTGCCTTCACCACACGGAGATTTCCTCGTAGTGATCTTTCTCTTCTTCGTCGGTAATGGTACAGGTCCACGCATCTTTACTCCAGTCTTTTCAGTAATAGTCTTTATCTGGTTGCAAACATCGTCTAGTAATTTGACGTTTGTACTCGTTAGTATTATTTTTGCTTTCCCTGGCAAACAGGCACACCGTTAATGGGTAGAGGGAGAGGGTTTTTAGCCTTTTACCGTGACTTCCTTTACGATACCAGCACCTATTGTTGTACCCATGTCACGTACTGCAAAGCGGCCCATCTGTGGGATTTCACTGTATGGTTCGATTGCAAGAGGCCTTAACGGAACAAGTCTTACTAGTGCGCTATCTCCTGTTTTTATTGACTTTGGCTTGTCTTCGACTACCTGGCCACTTCTTGGGTCTATTCTGGCAATTATCTCCTTGAATGTAGTAGCTACTTGTGAGGTGTGTGCGTGCAGTACAGGAGTGTATCCTGCTGATATTGCGGATGGGTGGTATATTATGATCAACTGTGCAATGAATTCTTTAGCTACTGTTGGTGGGTTATCAGCTGGTCCAATGACAAATCCTCTATTGACGTCTGTCTTTGAGACACCTCTGAGGTTCACTCCTACGTTATCACCTGGAATTGCCTTTTCTATTGGAGTGTGATGCATTTCGATTGATTTGACTTCAGCTGCAAAGTTTCCTGGATTGATTATTACTTTATCATTAGGTCTAAGGACACCCGTTTCAATTCTACCTACTGGGACAGTACCGACACCTGTGATTGAGTAAACATCTTGAATTGGCATACGGAATGGTTTGTCAATTGGCTTTGATGGTTCACTAATGTTATCCAATGCTTCTTCTAGAGTAGGTCCTTTATACCATGGCATGTTGGTCGATTTTTTAACAAGGTTCTCTCCTGTCCATCCTGAAACAGGAATGAATGGAATCTTTGAGATATCATATCCTGTTGACTTTAGCAACTTCTCGAATTCAGCCTTCACCGCAGAGTACCTTGCCTCAGCGTACTTGACTGTAGTATCATCCATCTTATTGATCAGCGCTATAATTTGTTGAACACCTAAAGTTTTCAGTAAAAAGATATGTTCCCTTGTCTGTCCTCCAAAGCCAACACCGACTTCGGTTTCTCCTGGCTTTGCTGAAAGGACAACTGTCGCAACGTCAGCTTGGCTTGCACCTGTGATCATATTCTTTATGAAGTCTCTATGACCTGGTGCGTCGATTAAAGTATAGTAGTACTTCTTTGTTTCGAACTTCTGGAATGCCAGATCAATGGTAACACCACGTTCTCTTTCATCCTTCAGTCGATCAAGAACCCATGCGTATTTGAAAGAATCACCTGCACCGAATTTCTCTGATTCTTTAGCGTATCCGTCGATTGTCCTGGCATCAATTCCTCCCATTTCTACAAGGAAATGGCCCATAGTAGTTGACTTACCATGGTCAACATGGCCTGTGACTACCAAGTTAAGATGAGGTTTAGTAGACATTTTCTACACCTTTGCACCGATTTTGAACTTCAACATGATTATATAAGGTTTTTAGTTCTATCTAGAGGACATTGCAATGCGTTCTTGTTCATTCTTCTTCTTTATTGCATAACTGTTTTGGTCATTATTGGCTGTTAAGATAAGTTCTTCTGCTAGAGCTTCTTCAATCGATATCTCCCTGTTGAAAGTAGCTTCTCTCAAACCTTCTGATATGAACCTAAGTGCTAAGTCGATACGTCTTTGTGGAGAAATGTCAACTGCGACATGATATACTACACCACCATACATTAATCTTGTAGTATCTTCGTTAGGAGAAGAATTTTCTATTGCCTTAACAAGAACTTGTAGGGGATTAGATCCTGTCTTTAAGTTAATGATTTCTAGTGTAGATCTTACTGTTTTTAGAGAGTTATATTTCTTGCCACCCATTCTACCAGTATTTTTTGCATACTTCTTTCCAAAGTGCATCAGAACGTTTGAGAGGCGTTCTACGATGTTCGTTTTTGATTTGGCGAACTTCTGGTGAGCATGCCTACCGAATGAATGTGGTAGAAATGTTGGTTTTAGGTCTATAACATTCTTTAGTCCAACATCGTCAACTTTTACATCTTTGAAACTCCATTTGCCAAAAAGAAGCATGTTAGAAGCATCAGATTTTGATGACATATCATTTACCTCCTTGGCTTTTCCTTTTTGCCCAAGACAAGCATAGGCAGAGATATGCCGTTTACTTTGAATACCTTATATCGGACACCTGGGATATCACCCATAGAACGTCCCAGTGTACCACCAATACCTTCAACATGAACTTCATCGTGTTCATCAATATAGTTCAGAGCACCGTCACCGGGCAAGAAAGCGGTAACCTGCTTGTTGTTTTTAATAAGCTGTACACGAACACATTTTCTAATGGCTGAGTTAGGCTGTTTTGATTCTATACCTACTTTCTCTAGAACGATTCCTCTACCCTGTGGTGAACCTTCAAGTGGATCAAACCTTTCCTTAATCCTCAGAGCGCGTTTAACATAGTGCTTACTTGACCATTTGAAGTGCTTTCTTTTTTCTATTAATATTCTAGCGGAGAACTCGCCCGTTGTCTTCTTTGACTTTCCCATGTTATCAGCAGAAAGGCGGACTTCTTGCTGTTATTTAACTATTTTCCTTTTACAGCCTTAAGGTTGTACGACAATTCTCACGTCAGCTATGTCAAAGTATCTTCTGATTAGAAGTCTTGCTCTTTCAGCGTTCTTCCCACCTAAGCCGACAACCGCACCTTGGAATTTGGGGCTACTTAACACGACAACAGCTATCTTGCTGCCGTCAAGCCTTTCACTTAATCTAACCTCGCTTATGTACTTCTTATTCAGAGAGTTCTTTATCAGCTGTATAGGATCGTCTGAGTGAATTACTATTTCAACTGGTTTCTTGATCATGTTTTCGAGAGTCTTCACACATGAACCTTTCTTTCCTATAGCTAAGCCAATTTCGTTAGGGCTTACCAAAAAGATTACCCTATTCATCCTCTGATCTACTACACAGTCCTTGGCTGTTGCCCCGCTTATCCTCTGAAAGAGAGACATCAACTCAAGTTCTTGGGAAGACCAAGTTATCTTGCTGGGCATCTAAAGATCAACTTTTGGTTTCCTCAGGTAAAATCTCTTTGAGCTCGTATCCACCTGTAGACTTGATTGAAAATGTAGATATTCTAAAGTTTTTCCCAATTGCTTTACCTAGTTCCATTGAACTACCCTCATATTCTATGAATGGTATAGAGAGCTTTTTGCAGTCTCTTTGCAGCTTCTGAAGTATCTTCTGTTCTAGATTCTTTGATGTAATAACGGCTTTGGAACCCTTCAATTCGTCGATAACTTCTTTGGTACCGTAGACTATCTTTCCCTTCTTAGATATTTTGTTTAGATAGCTTTCAAGCATCTTCTTTTTCAACTTTATCTCCCCCTTGTATCATAAACAAATCCACCATGCCTGTTCCTACTGGAATGGGTAACCCTACTATAACACTTTCGGTTACGCCTTTCAATTGCTCAATATCACCTTTTACAGAAGCTTCAGCTAACGTCGGAACGGTTATTTCGAAGGCAGCTCTTGCTAATACACTTGCTTTTCCGCCGACAACACCATGGCGACCTACCTGTTTAAGTGAGCCCGTAACAGTCATCAAATCCGCAACAAGGCATATATGCCTAATGTCCACTTCTAATCCTTGTTCTTCCATTGTATTTCTCACTTCTCTTACCAGAGCAGATCTTGCAGCTTCAATACCTAGTGTTGACCATATTTCGTAAATGTCGTTGGTTGTGGTTCTTGCGATGTCGACGCCCTCAATCTTCATGACCTTTGCAAGGTTAGAACCCTTAGTCTGGATGACCCATTCACTACCTTCATGAACTATTGTAGCCTCAGTGATACCGGGTATACCTTTTAGTCGACTGTTCAAGATTTTTGTCTTCACTCTTTGGAGAGACAAAGGATCTGCACCTTCAGCCATTATTATTATCGTGTCCTCTCCGACAATTTCAGGTTTTCTCTTGCTAGTTTCTATTGCAGTCACGAAATCTTTGGCAGTGACAACCAGATCATTCATAGCTTCTAAGTCCAGAACGAGTGTTATCTGACCGCTTGGGTCAATTTCACTACTCTTTATAACATCATTTATCTTTGAAAAGCGTATCTCAGCGGCAATTCTTTTAGCAACATCCAAGTCGTCAGCGAACTCTGATAAAAGGTAAATATCCATAGTTGGAGTGGATGGTTGTCTTCTTGCATCAACAAGTTCTATAAGCCTTGGAAGACCCAATGTTATATCCCTCTCTTTAACACCTGCAAAGTGAAAGGTTCTAAGCGTCATCTGAGTACTTGGTTCACCTATAGACTGTGCGGCAACAACACCAACAGCCTCTCCTGGCTCTATCAACGCCTGCTCGAAGAGCTCTGAGGTACGCTCTAGAATTCGTTCTACATTTGCCTTCGGAATCTTTGCCTTGGACAGTTCTGTCTTAAGTTCTTCAATTACTTTTGGATTAAGGGACTGACCATATTTTACCAGAAATGTATCAAGATCCTTTTCCTTTATCGCAACACCTGTTGCGGAGAGTTGTTCTGCTTCGATGAGTCTTTTTACATTTACAGCTTTGCCATGATCACTCTTTGAAGGATCGACACCATCTTCACCGTAAAGGAACTGTATTATCGCACCTTCTGGATCCCTGACAGTGCGGTCATATTCAACTCTTAGATGTTCCATTGCGTTAACAAGACGTCTTTGCATATAACCACTCTGCTGAGTTCTAACAGCTGTATCAACCAGTCCTTCTCTACCACCCATAGCGTGGAAGAAGAACTCAAGAGCGTTAAGGCCTTCCCTGTAGTTTGCTTTAATGAACCCTTTTGAGTCAGGGTTAGGATCGTTAGCTTCAAAGTGACATAATGTCCTGTTCTGGTATCCTCTTATAATACGTTTACCACGAATGGACTGTTGTCCAAGAGCGGCGGCCATATGACCTATGTTCAATGGTGATCCTCTTGCACCGGTTCTCGCCATGATAATAGCACTATTGCTGTCAGAGAGGTTCTTGTCAGCAACCTTTCCTGCTGCATCACGAGCTTTAGAAAGCTCGTTGACAATATAGAGTTCGAGTGCTTCTTCTGGAGAAAGACCTCTCATCAAATTCAACGTCCCTCCTTTGTACTTCTTCTGGAGATCTTCAATCCTTCCGTAAGCATCTTTAATTGCTTGCTTAACAGAAGTAACAACACTTGGAGGTAGCCAGAAATCGTCATAGCCAATCGTGAAACCTTTGAATGTTATGTAAGCCTTGATTACTCTAAGAATCGAATTAAGGAAATTTTTTGCAGCTTCACTACCATATTCCTTGACTATTCTATGTAGTGCACTGTCTGGTCTTTCTGCACCAATAGAAGCTTTGTCAATAACACCAGAGACTAGGATACCATCTTTTATGATCACTTGTTTGCCATACCAGCTTGACTTCAGTACGTAATTGAATCCTTTTGGTAAGAAAAGGGAGAATAATTGTCGTCCATGATAAAGTTCTTCGGGTTCTTCCTTTACAGGTTTAGGTAGCTTTCCAATATATCCTCCGATTGTGGCGAGATTCACAAACTCCTCTTTTGTAAGGTAGGAGTCTTCCTTTGTCAACAAATATGCTCCTGTAATATAGTCTCTAATTGCACCTATGATAGGCCCACCATATCTTGGAGATAGAATTTGGTCTTGAACGCGCATTAGTAACTCTGCTTCACATCTTGCCTCCTCTCCCTGTGGCACGTGAAGGTTCATTTCGTCACCATCAAAGTCAGCATTGTATGGTGTACAGACCGCAGGATGAAGTCGAAATGTTCTGCCTGGTAGAACTCTTACACTATGTGCCATAATAGACATCCTATGCAGGGAAGGTTGTCTGTTGAATAAGACAATATCTCCATTTACTAGATGTCTTTCGACAATATATCCTGAACCAAGTGCAGAAGCCACCGCTGTTTTATCCTGTACATAATCCAGTCTTATCTTGACATTATCTGGGCGTATAATGTAGTTGGCACCAGGATACTTATCACCATTTGCAACAAGTTGCCTTAAGTGGTCAATATTCCAACTAGTCACCTTTTCTGGTATTGTAAGCTTCTTTGCGACTTCAGCTGGTATACCTACTTCATTTATGTCCATGTTAGGATCTGGTGAAATAACTGTACGACTTGAAAAATCCACACGTTTTCCTGAAAGATTGCCTCTAAATCGTCCTTCCTTACCCTTCAACCTCTGACTCAGTGTTCTTAGAGGTCTACCTGAACGATGATGAGCTTGAGGAATACCACTGACTTCGTTATCGAAATAGGTTGTAACATGATATTGAACTAAGTCAACAAGATCTTGCACAATTAGTGGAGGTGAACCAGATTCCTTACTTTCTTTCACCCGTTGATTTGTTCTAAGTATATCCACAAGCTTGTGTGTTAAATCATCTTCAGATCGAATTCCAGTTTCAAGAACGATTGAAGGGCGTACAGTAACAGGAGGAACAGGAAGTACTTGGAGAACAAACCATTCTGGTCTAACCTTGTCTAATTCATATCCTAAGAGAACGAGGTTTTCATCGTTTATTTCTTCAAGCCATGCACGTATTGAGCTTGCTAAAAGTCGAGATGGACCCTCGTCTCTAACTTCATAGAATGTTGTTGGTTTTACCAACTGGATTTCGTACTTTACACTTCCACAGTGTGGACACTGTCTGACCTTCTTTGCTTTAAGCCTGATCTCTCTGGATATCTTCTCTAAAACTTCAGGCGTGATATATTTTCTGCCGCCTATCATCTTCTTGTATTCGTTTATTAGTTCGTCATTTAGTATTATCTTGCGGCAAACACGACAAGTTGTCTGAAGAATTACATAGATATCGTCTACGAAGGCAACATGTATTATTGGCTCAGCTAACTCTATGTGCCCAAAATGTCCAGGACATTTTACGGAAGTGTTTCCACATATGGCACATTTCTGACCAGGCTCCAAAGTACCAAGTCTTGGGTCCATTAAGCCTCCAGGCACAGGAAGGCCGTCTCTATCGTATGTTTCTGGAGCCATTATTTCGACTACACTATATGATCTAACTATCTGTGGCGAGAATATCGTAAACTTTATTCCACCAACGTTCTTTTGAAGATCTTCTACTGACATTTCAACCACCTACATCTTATCCTTAAGCAGGATACGAGGCAATATGTTAAGACTCATCATTTCTTGCACTAGTAATTTAAACGCATAGGCCATAGACACTGTAGCGATCTTTGCGTTTGGGCCACAAACTTTGCAGATGTATTTCCTTGTCCTTGCATCAAAGTAGGCTATAAGACCACAATTTTCACATATGAAGACATCAGTCTTGTCTGATTCGTCAAGAAGCCTATCCTTTAAGACCATAGATGTACCATATGCAATAAGACAATCACGTTCCATTTCTCCAAATCTTAGGCCCCCACCCCTTGATCTTCCTTCAGTTGGTTGTTTTGTGAGCATCTGGATTTGGCCTCTTGCTCTGGCATGAATCTTATCTGCCACCATATGATGCAGCTTCTGATAGTAGACTACACCAACAAAGATTTCAGCAGGATATCTTCTTCCTGTTCTACCATCGTACATGACTTCTTTGCCTGTCTTGACAAAGCCGAGATCCTGCAATTGGTTCTCTAAGGAGTCTACAGTCTCTCCGCAAAATGTTGAACCATCGACCTGTGTTCCTCTTAATGAGCCAACTTTTCCTCCCATTGATTCTATGAACTGTCCTACGGTCATTCGAGAAGGAAATGCATGTGGATTTAGAATAAGGTCTGGAACAACACCATCTTCAGTGTATGGGAGATCTTCTGGATTTGCTAAAAGACCTAGAATACCTTTTTGTCCATGTCTGGATGCAAATTTGTCTCCTATTTCTGGTATACGCATGTCTCTTACTTTGATCTTGAACATCTTACCACCTTCGACGTTTATGGACATCATTATGGAGTCTACTATCCCGTTTTCTGATGGCCTGACAGATACTGAGGTATCTCTCATGTATGGGCCACTCACCTCTATTTCTCGATATTCTTCTGTAAAACGTGGTGGGCTTGTTCTTCCGATGAGAACGTCTCCTCCTAAAACATTTGCTTCAGGGAAGATTGCACCATCAGCTTCTAGAAGACGATAGAATTTGTCTCCACGATATCCCTTGATATTAATATCAGGGTTTGGTACTTCGAATCTATCCTTCATTCCTCCTAGGTAGAGCTGTGCTTCTGATTCGTAAAGTCTGAAGAAGAATGTTCTGCCAAGGCCTCTTTCTACTGATGCCTTATTCATTACGATGGCATCTTCGATGTTGTAACCTTCATAAGACATCACTGCGACTACTACATTTTGTCCAAGAGGTCTATCGTTTAAGTTTAACATTTCGAATGAACCTGTCGTCACCATCGGTTTTTGAGGATAGACCAGAAGATGAGCTCTTACGTTCATTATATGCTTATAGATTGGTGATGGGAAGCCGAGAGCCTGTTTCGCCATTGCGCTTTCGTAAGTGTTTCTTGGTGATTGGTTGTGTTCTGCATATGGGATAATTGAGGCAACTGCACCAAGCATTCCAGTCATTGAAATCTCAAGATGGCTGTGCGTTGAGTTAAGTTGGTCAGGTTTCGTCGCGATAAGGCAATTTTCTTCTTCGTTAGCGTCAGGCAGTTCAAGTTCACCCTTCTTCAAAAGCTCTCTCCATGACGTTTTCCCCTTCAAAACTTCTTCTAAATCCTCCTGCTTTAACAGTGGAGATCCATTCTTAGCTACAATAAGTGGTCTCAAAACTCTACCTGAGTAAGCGTTTATGTAAATTCTGGTCTCTGCATTGGGATTCTGTGGCGCCTTAAGGTATATGCTCACATCACTGTTGATCAAACCATTTCTCCTCATATTCCTAAATTCCCTGCAGAATTCTTCGGA
>Ga0315289_10013980_pt1 | contig 11224 bp, 8 predicted proteins | sample YL17G11_40_MG_FD_203452 | JGI IMG/M metagenome (GOLD analysis project Ga0315289, IMG submission 203452) | Sediment microbial communities from Yellowstone Lake, YNP, Wyoming, USA - YL17G11_40 | ecosystem: Environmental > Aquatic > Freshwater > Lake > Sediment | place: USA: Wyoming | collected... | reverse complement strand
GCCGTGACACGCCGTAAAGGTAGGATATTCAGCGGAAACCCTGCGGGGTCCGGACCCGCGCCGAAAGAGCAGATTCCTGGTCGAACTTGGTGAGGACCGATTTGTGATAAGCGACCGACTGTGCCAAGCCTGTGAGCACTTCTCCCCGGCTTACACCTGCATCGAGAAGCCGACCTGGGGCTACTGCATGAGACTGACGAAAGACCGGGCCCGCCGCGAGTTCTCCAGCGTCCGCCCCCCTTTCACCTGGGCCGATAACAAATGCGAGCAGTTCCAGCAGCGTGGGCAGCCGTCCGCATGCCGGCGACAGTAGAGCCGGTTCCGCCGCCGTGGGTCAGCAGCGGGGGCCGGTGCCGCCACAACGACGACTCCGGCCCGCCCCAAGTCGGCCGTCCGCGCTCCAAACCACCCCGTCTCGCCGCTTTTCCGCGCCTTTTTGCGCGAAACGGAGCATTTTCGCGCGCTTTCCGGCCCAAAACGCGCACATTTTGAGCACCTTTGCGCACTTTTGCGACCACCTCCAAACCGCGAACAATGACTCAGCCGCAGAGGCCGCAGCGGGAGTATAGAGGACCGAGGACCGACAACGACCGATAACAACCGATCACTGACCACTGACAACTGCTTCCGAACCGCACAGGGCGCAGAGGAAAAAATCAATCATCCTTCATCAATCCCGATGGCCTCCGGCCTCCCGCCGGGATTCCTACTTCCTACTTCAAACTTCCCGCTTCACCCTTCAAACTTGAAACTTCAAACTTCTGCCTTGTCCCTTATCCCTTTTGCCGCCGAGGGACGCAGATAAACCCTTTGCCGAAATTGAGTTATGCTGATCTCCCTCGAAAGAGTACCTGCCACCTTTAATTTTCCCGGAAGAAGAACCTGACGCCGTTTCATCCTAGCACGCTTATCAGACCAAGTCGGTGGAGTACCTGACGAAAGTTAGACCAAATGCGACTTCGGACTTCCCCGGGAGAAACGTCCCACATCCGTGCCAGTTCATTCTCCACCAGCGAAACGTGCCCAGGTTGTGCTGGACGTTCGCCGATCTTAACATACGGGCCGTCCGTCTCCGTCAGGATTCGCTCCGGCGGGACCCGGGCGACGATTCGGCGTCCTTTCTCCGAGCGCATCATCGCTGGATTGACTGAGAAATAGTGCCCGTGCGACAGCGCCTCATCAAGCACACGCAGCGGGCCGCTGTACCAGTGGAAAACGGCGGCCGGGATGCTGAACTCCGTCAGGACGTCAAGAACAGCGGAATCCGCGCCGCGGGCATGGAGCGACAGGAACTTGTATCTAGACGCGACGCAGTGGGCCACAAAGCGGAAACTTCGCAATTGGATCTCGCGCATATCCCTGCCCTCGCATGTGAAATCCAGGCCCACTTCGCCCACAAAGGATGTAAGGTGTAGGGACTCCTGGAATATGTCGTGTTCATGCGCGTGGTTGCCGGCAGCAAGCGGGTGCAGCCCAAGCGCGAGCCGAACTCGCGTAAGGTTTCGAACGTGTGGCAGCCCAGCCCGGAAATGGCTGGGCAGATTCGTCACTGCAATCGTGAACGCTCCCTGCGATGCGGCCTGCGCCGCCACCTCCTTTGGGGCGTCATACTGATCCAGATGACAGTGAGCGTCGAGCATAAGGACCACGTGTTACAACCCAGCGAGAGACTTGATCTCCGGAATCGCTTTGTCACGAAGAAGAGTTCTTATCTCATTCATTGTTCTTTGGACCATGGCGGCATAAGCTGGCAGGCGACGCACGTCCAGACTACCACTCGCCATGAGCATGGAGGAAATCTCGTGAATATCCATGTTCTCTCTAAGAAACGCCAAACATGCGCGCAGGTCGGCCGACTTCTCACCATCCGCGTCGATACTCACCTCGCCTTTACAAATGTCATCTCCATACCGCTCATCGTCCCACCCGGCTGCGTGAAGTGCGGCTCGGCGGTAGATGCAGGGCATGCATCGTCCGCAGGCAGCAGCGTCACGGTGGGTAAAGTGGACCTTGTGCCCACGCTTTGCGCAGGAGACGGACAGACGCGCCATCTGGGCGATGAGTTGCTGATTAAGGCATTGTGTGACGACCTCTCCCTTCGTCTTAGACTCCAGGGGGTTCACAAACGAGTTTGTCAAGCCCACGCGAGCAAGTACACGTCCGACTAGGTTGAGGTAATAGGGGTGAGCGGTCCGCGTACTGCAGGACCCGCGGCGCGATGGAGTAAGCGGAATATTCAACGCTATGGTGCCGTTCTCGGGAATAAGCAATGGAATCTCCGAGCCCAGCGCCGAAGCTACAAAGATACCCATCGCGATGAAAAGGAGGGACCGCCCACGCAGGGTAAGTTCCCTGTCCTGAACCGACTCGTCGGTGTGACCTACACGAGCGAAGATGTGCCCGATTCGCGCCCCGTACTCCGGAATAAGTCGTTCGACAAGGCGCCTCTGGTCGGAATATGGGCCCGCTATTTGCCCGTCATGATGGCCGACAAGCAGAAGTCTCAGTCCGTTGTTCGATTCAAGCCAATCGATTGCTCCGACCAGAGAGTCAAGTCCGCCCGAGAAGAGGCAAACCGCTTCTGCGCCGAGCACCAAGCCCCGTTGGCGATGACGACGCCGGAGCGGAGGGACAGGCGTTGCCACCTGCGAGGCGAACTGTATGCTCCATAGGTCTCCGGTCAGAAAAGAAAGGCAAGCATCGAGGTCCTGCTTGGCGGCATTCCATACTGCCGCATCCGAGACTGGAAGAACCACGGAGAGCTCACGCGTCCAACAATCCATAGCAGTCTTACGAGGGACGAGCTTATCGAGAGCGTAGACCACAGCACCGAGCAGAAGAAAATCCGTCGCGCAGGAATTGCCTTGACCAAAGGGCGCAAGCACTGAGTACTGCAGGTCGAGCTCACATAACCTTTGGCCATCATCCCTCAAGACTCTGACCGGTGCGAAGCCCTCAGGCGTTATTGCATTCGGTTGAATTTCGATTGTCGCGTTCACGATTTAGCCCCCAAACACCTTGAGCGTGGTTTCCATGATGTCGGCCGTAATGGCCTCACCCTCCGCCCCAGCCCAATCGATTTGACTTATGTCCCGCCCTGCCATTCTGTTGGCTAACGTGGAGTTTATTAGATCAGCGATCTGATCGAGAAACGAATGCGCTCGAGTCTCTCCTATACGCTGTACGAGCCGTTCGAAAAAGACCCGGCAGAATACCTCAAAGAGGTAGAGTCCAAAAAAATCCTGGAGGATGATCTCAATGTGATCGACCTGACGTGCGAGACGTTGGTCCAATTCCGCATCCGTCTCTGCGTCGCCGAAGTACATGTCCTGCAAGCGGGAAAGCGCCATACGCGCGTCAACACCCTCAATTGTGCTCGCGTCTCCACCTAGCCGATCTAGAAGTGAGGCGAGTATTTCCTGAACGGGGCGTCCAACGAGGTCCCCCCACCCAGCATTGCGCAGCGCGTTTTCGAGACCAACACGACCAACATCAGAGATGAAACCGCCAAGTCGCCGTGCCACACCTTGGGCAGCCTGTCCGCGTGCTACCGAACCTCCGCCACGCCCCATGCCGCTGCCGATACCGCTAGGGCCCCCGCCATGAGCCATTGTGTGCGCACCACCATTATGCTCTATGAAGCTCTTGAGCAGTCGCAAAGCAGCAGGACGGGTAAGCGCCCCACCGCCAGCGACACGGGTTACATTCCCTTTGAGGTCGCTCCACGAGGGCGGAGCATCATAGGAGTTTGAGGTCCCCATAGAGTGCTACTCCTTCGCCAGCTTCGCGGATGCTGCAGCCCGCCCGACAGCTGTTGTCGATTGTCGTAGATGCTGAACAACAGAGGAAAGAATGATGCGCAGTTTTGGCTTGGCATTGTAAAGGGTCACTATATCCATACCGACAGCGGCGGGTACACTGTCGAGTGGTAGGCGGAGAAGAATACCCGCAAGTGCTTCGGCAGCTCCCGGCATACCCGCTTCAATGAGACTCCGCAGGGCGTCGTAGCCAACCTTATCGTGGGGTTGACGCGTTATGTGGCCCTCGATAAGCCTCAAAAGACTGGCTTTCTCATCTTCGGTCAAGGTGCGGGCCGTCCCCATGGCTGCGTTTCGCTTAGGGGGTGAACTGGAAGTCAACCCGTCCAAGACGGCGCGAACGATGGGCGATACCATTGATACCCCGGCAAAGGTGGATTGAAGGCGGTCACGTGCGACCCAGAAGTAGTCTCGCAGATCCACACCTTTCAGGGGAGGATCCATCACGATCCACCTGCGCACGGCCATCGTTGCCCAATTTGGCGCGATTTTTCTAGCTGCCTCCTCATTGTTCACATCTCCCTTCTCACCTGCGAGGGCGGTCTCGAGTTCGCTTATCTCCTTCGGATACCCGTCCTGCTGCGACTGCCATGTGAAGAGCTGTGTAAACAATTCGGTGTGAACGTATTCCAGAATCATGAGTTTCACGAGCACGTCGTCGCGGATATTATCCAGTTTCGCAACGCGTGCGAGTTCCTTTCGGAGAAGAAGGGCATTCAGGAATCGCTTCACCTGGCGCGGGTTTCCCTTAAGGCCATCAGCAACCAAGGGTGATGCGGTTGCTACGAGCGTGAGCGCTTGTGTCAATTCAGGCCTGAGTTGGGTACCTTTCAATGCGGCCTGCACGGCAGCATAGCCAAAACTCGCGTACCGGTTTTGGGCGCGGTTCGCCCCGCAGGCTCCAAGGCACATCTTGAAGTTGTTTATGTTTAGGAAACGTTGGCAGAAAAGCAGCGTCATGTAGGTTTCGATTTCGGTGGCTGAGAGGCGGGGGATGGTGTAGGGCACCTGCACGAGCTTCTCAAGGTAGTCCTTTACTAGTTGCTCCGTTTCCTCGTCGTGCGGCCTTTCCGTAGCGCGTTCGGCGTAGCGGGAACGGATCGCGTGCTCCACAATCCGCCGGTCTGCCCCGATGATGAAGGCCGTCTGCTCCACGCTCAGGAAGAGTTTCACTGCTTCCAGATTCTCGATAATGCGTTCGGGGGTACAACGGTCTAGATCATCAACAAGAACGACCAGCCTAGCGATTCCTCCATCAGCAAGCATTTTCCCGAACCGCTTACGGAAGGTGCGGACATCCATTGCTTGAACCTCGGACGAATCGTTTTTAATCAGACCCTCCCAGTCGATTTCCTCATTGACCTTCTTCTGCCCACCGTCCCCACCTTTCTTCTCGGGCTCAGGAGCAAGAGAGGGCAGCACAGTGGCAAGCCCGCTCGATAATGCCAGAGCCGCAGGGATCGCGGCAACACCGCCTGTAAAGAATGCGGCGGCGGCTGGAAGCGCTACGTGCTTCATAGCCATGCGCGTGACTCGCATCCAATTCACGCTCTTCAGGAGCGACGCAATTGCATCGCGGATTTTGGGTCCGAACCTCTTGTCCTCCGCGAGTTCCAGGAGAACAGCGCTGAGGATCGCAGCCTTCGCATCATCGTACCCCTCAAAGAGCCACGTATTCACGTAAACCACAGCCGTACCTTCGCTTTGCTTACGCTCCTCCGATCCAACTTGGTAGTGCTCAGGATCAAGGACCTGTTCCAACATTTTCATGATACTCGTTTTGCCACCGCCCCAATCGCCGAAGATTCCGATTGTCGTAGGTAACATCGTAGGATCCATCACCACCGCCCGGATCAAGTCGGCGTGGACTTGGAATCCTATCAAATCATTCGCTGTCTCATTGTCGGGCCACATGCAAATACTCCGTCATGGAAGACCGGATAATTCGGAAACAGATCTCGTCAGACCTCGCATGGCGTTTCCCGTGGCAGGATCAAACCGTCCGCCGCGTTCTCTCGCCGTTCACGATCCTGGATGGTCATGTTGAGATGCCTCTCGTTCCTCCGGGGGCGGTCGCAGGCCATCCAATCCGTTATTGATTATGGATGATTGATGACTGATTGTCAATCCTTCTCCGCCACTTCGCTCTCATCACGCAATAACCCGAGCCACCAACGGCCCCATAATACTATCGGCTATCTGGGCAGGCAACTTGATTTCCGCCGGAAATCGTCCGAAACGCGCTTCCCGGCAAGGCGGTGGGCGGAGCCCACCTACGGCTGCCGCCGACGGCGTGTCCCTTTGTGAACCCACGTCGGCCCGGCTTTCTCTGCGTTCTCTGCGCCCCCTCTACGGTTAAGTCGTTCTTCGTGCTCTGCGTGTCCTTCGTGGTTTACTCTGCGACCTCGGTGGGTTGACGCGGGGCGCGGGCGTGTGGTGGTAGAATGAGGGACATGAGGCCGCGGGTCGAGAAGACGGGCGAAGACGAGTGGAATGGCAGTCCTCTCTGGCGGCCCCATCGGGAGCCGGTTATCGCGCCGGCACCATCGCCTTGATTTCGTCCTTCATGTCCGGCTCTGTGAGATACTCGAAGGTCTTGGTAGTCCTGAGCTCCCACTCGCCTTCGGGCGACTCCCGGACGAAGAACTCGATCCGGTGCGGCAGCCCCGTGGCCGGGTCGAGGACGAAGCGCCAGCGGTAAAACAGAATTATCCCTCCGGATGTCTGCTTCTCCGAAGCCAGCTCATACACGACCTGCCGGTCCAATCCGTCGGGGGTGTCGTCCGGCATCTGCCGCACGCGCGTATCCTGGGCAATGGTGGCGAGCGGGCCTCCGACGCAGGCCGCCATGATGAGGCTGCTCCCGCCGTATTCATAATCATCCAGCTTGATGGGTGCGCTCAGCCCGGCGTTGGGATCCAGCTCCCGCTTCTGACGCCGCTTGAGGTCATAGAGAACGTACCGGTCGCCGGTCTTGAGGACGAGCATCCGCAGGTGGCGTGCGATCCACATTTCGTCGGTCGGCCGGGTGTCGTGTCGGAAGAACGTGGTGACGTGAACGTTCGGTGCGTTCTCGAGGCATCTCAGAACTTCGCCGACGTTGGTCCCGGAGGCGGTCGGCGTGTGCATCGGGAGCAAAATGGCCAGGACCACGGCCGCGGCGGCGGCCAGGGCGACTTTGGTCAGCGGCTTGCGGCTCGACGCGCCGGGCGCGAGCCTCCAAGCCGTCTCGGATGCCGCGCGGGAGTCACCCCGGCCCAGGACCGGCTCCGGCTCGCTGTGCAGGACCTGCACGTCCACCGGGTAGCGGTGCCCTTGCCCGATTTCCGCGCCGATAGATCCGGCACCGTCCGCCGTGTGGTAGACGGTGCTGATCTCGGAGTCGGCCCGCTCGGCAATGTCGTAAATCGTGCGATGCAGAGCCTGCACCCTTTCGAGGCACCGGCGGCAGGCCCGGATGTGCGCGACGACCGTCTCCGCCCTGCCGGTTGTGTCACCGGTGCCCGTCACGCCATAAGGGACGACGAGATCGAAGAAATCGGCCGGTGAAATATCGTTGCAGGAGAGAATCGCCCCGCGACCCGCGGTGCCCCACGAGTCCGCCGCCAGCAGGCGCTCCCGCTGCTGATACGCGGCCGCGCGACAGGGCGGACATGTGCTCACGTGATTCAAGACGTCGGGGTCGATGCCCTCCGTCGAAAGGGAACCCAGAGCCGCCACGGCCGGCCGGGCCCGCCGGCATTCCGTCGCGTCTCGACAGGGAGATTCCCCGTAGAGCCGACTCAGTCTCTTGAGCTGGTCGCCGGTGAGATGCAACGCGCGCAGGGCCGCCAGGTCCTGGGCACAGAGCGGGCAATGCTCCACGTGAACGGTTATGGGCGTCGGGATTCGGAGCGGCGGCGAGGGCGCGACCAGGCCGGGAAGAAATGGTTTGACGTGCGAGCAGGTGACGGGCTCATCGATCCGCTCGAAGTGCAGGCTTAATGTCTCCACCATCTCCTCCTCCGTCCGCGGAGCCGGGAGACCCGCCTGCTCTGTTTCAGAAAGGATTTCGCCGAGCTGCCGGATTTGTTCCTGACAGAACGGGCAGCGTTCGACGTGGTCCCTTACGCCCTCCGGGACGGCCGCTCCACTGCCATCCAGAAGGTCGTAGTAGTACTCGCTCGCCTTGCGACACAGGCTCTTTTCCTTCGAAACGCCCATAGGGCTCCTCATTCCACCGCCAAAATCCCGCGCAGCTTCTTCACGCCCTGGCACAGGTACCGGCTGACCGTTCGCTTGTCCACGCCCATCCGCTCGGCGATCTCGCCAATACTACGGTGATCCCGGTACCGCAACGCGAAGGCCTGTGCTTCCCGTTTCTGGAGATGCCGAACCAGGTAAGCAACCCTCGCGTTTCTCTCCTCTTCTTCTACGAAGGCGTTTTTCGAGGGACGATTGTTGATGAAAATCCGAGTCTGAGCCACATATTTTTTCAGATGCCGCTCGCAGCTCACCTGCTTCTGGACCAGGTCGATGACGTAGTTGACGATGGCCCGGTAGAGATAGCTTCGAATCACCCGCACATCGGGCGGGACCGGCTTGTGGATGAGGACAAGGAAGAACTCCTGGAAGAGGTCCTCCGAGTCGAACCGGGTGCCGGCCTGAAAACGAAGCACCGCGTGGATGAAACCGCCGTGCTGGCTGAAAATCTCGGCGGTCGCCCTGACAGCCCCCTTTTCATCTTTGCCGTTTCTGCCAACTCCTGCCACTGCCGGTTGCTCCAATAAGCAACCCCCCATGCCCTTAAGATGGAAATCCGAATCGTCCCAAAACAGCCACCTCCCGGGCACTCGTCCCCATTATAGCGGCCGGTCGGACGATTTCAACTGAAGAGACGCTCGAATTGGGAGCAAATTAGGGAAATTCCTTGAATCGGGTCGCACGCTTCCTGGCGGGAGACGGAAATCGGTTGACTTTAGACATGGGTTTGGGCATAATTTACGTGTGCCCGCGAAGAACGTCGTGGCACAACCTGATCCATCCCGGGTGTCGGGATGGTTACGGAGTTGTGGCAAGGCATGTATCTTCGGACGAGCCGGTCGCGCTTCGAGGCAAGAGCGATTGGCCGCTCGGAGGAGCCGGAAAAGCCGCAATCCGCCGGAATAACCAAAAGGTTCCTCGTCGCAGGAGCCTGACGTGTTGGTCAGGAAAGGAAAAGGGTATGCAGACAGATTCTGCCCCCTCGCCCGGGTGGCACCGTCAAACTTGTTTTGACGGTGTTCAAGCAGGCATGGCGAAACCGCACAGGCAAACCGTAGAGACGCAAAATCTTGCGCCTGTACAGCCCGTGCCACCTGTCGTCCCCAAAACCGGTGCCCAGATCATTGTCGATGCCCTGCTCGCACACGGCGTCGAGACCGTTTTCGGCTACACCGGGGCGTCCGTACTTCCTTTATTTGACAGGCTTTGCGAATCGCCCATCCGGTCCATCGTGCCCTGCCACGAGCAAGGTGGCTGTCACATGGCCGATGCCTACGCCCGTGCGAGCGGCCGGGTCGGCGTGATGATCGCCACCAGCGGACCCGGCGCGTGCAATCTGGTCACGGCTCTGGCCACCGCCATGATGGACTCGATCCCCTTGGTCGCGATCACGGGCCAGGTCCGCACCGACCTGATCGGCGACGATGCCTTCCAGGAGGCCCCGACCACCGGAATCACGCGGTCGGTCACGAAGCACAATTCGATTGTCACGGACATAAGGGATTTAGCCAGAACGATTTACGAGGCTTTTCACATTGCCTCGACCGGCCGGCCGGGCCCGGTTCTGGTCGATGTGCCCGTGGACCTCGAGTTTCAGCAATACGCCGTAAACGGGTCGATTCGGGTGGACCTGCCGGGATACAGAGTCCCCCGGAACGGACACGCCAGGCAAATCAGTGAGGCGGCGCAAGCCATCAACCGCTCCGAGCGGCCGGTGCTGCTGGCCGGCGGCGGGGTCATCACGGCCCACGCCGCGCAGGAGCTACGGGCCCTCGCCGGCAAAGCGAACCTGCCGGTTGCCATGACCCTGATGGGCCTGGGCAGCTTCGACCAGCGCCGGCCGGAATCGCTGGACATGCTCGGCATGCACGGGGCCGCCTGCGCCAACTACGCCGTCCAGGAGTGCGACCTGCTGATTGCCGTCGGGGCGCGGTTCGACGACCGGGTGACAGGGAAACTGGAGTCCTTCGCTCCCAAGGCCCAGGTCATCCACGTCGATATCGACCCGTCGAACATCTCGAAGACCGTTCCGGCGGATATTCCGATCGTCGGCGATGCCAAGGTCGTGCTGGCCGCTCTGGCCGAGTGCGTCGAATATCGCGAGCGAACGCCGTGGCTCGCGCGGATCGCCGACTGGAAACGCCGGTGTCCGCCAGACTATGACCGCAGCGCCTCGGGAATCAAGCCGCAGTTCGTCATTGAAGAGCTGTGTCGGCAAACAGCCGGTGAAGCCGTAATCACCACAGGCGTCGGCCAGCATCAGATGTGGACCGCGCAATTCTATAAATTCCGAAATCCGCGGCAGCTCATCACTTCCGGCGGCCTGGGCACGATGGGCTTCGGCCTGCCGGCGGCCATCGGGGCGCAGCTTGCCCGGCCGGAGGCGACCGTCATCGACATCGACGGCGACCACAGCTTCAACATGACGATGGCCGAGCTGAGCACCGCCGTCCAACACGACCTGCCCATCAAGGTCTGCATCCTGAACAACGGCTACATGGGCATGGTCCGTCAATGGCAGGAGCTCTTTTACGGCGGGCGTTATGCCTACAGCCATTTGCGGAATCCGGACTACGCCGAGTTCGCCCGGGCGGTCGGCGCGATCGGCATGGCAGTTGAGTCAAAGGACCAAGTCGGCCCCGCCATTGAGCGGATGCTCCGCGAAGAGAGGCCCTGCGTGGTCGATTTCCACGTTGACGCGGAGGAGAACGTCTGGCCGATGGTCCCCGCCGGCAAGAGCCTGCACGAGATGGAGGGCCTGCAATCGCTGCAGAACGCGATGTAATGACGGCCGGGACTTCGGGCCGGCGGGTTTTCATAGGTCCTATAGGACCGATCCTCGCTCGATGGCGTTCGCCGGGTGGCAACCTCAAGGCCGAAGGCCTTGGGGATGGCCGGCTCTCGCCGACCCGCGAAAACCGGGGCCGCCGGCTACAGCCGGCTCGACGAACGGCCGAAAGGAATTGACAGAAACGGATGAACCGCGATATGATTTTGACCCTCGTGCCGGCAACCGGCCGCACGAGGCCCTGAAACATCCCGGGTCGGGATGGTTTCGGAGTTGTGGCGGGACTGCGACCTTCAGGTATTTCGGCCGGCTCCGACCAATGGAACGGACCGATAACCTGGAGCGGTCCTTGACGCCACGATCAGCCGGAATAACG
>Ga0315289_10013979_pt1 | contig 11225 bp, 11 predicted proteins | sample YL17G11_40_MG_FD_203452 | JGI IMG/M metagenome (GOLD analysis project Ga0315289, IMG submission 203452) | Sediment microbial communities from Yellowstone Lake, YNP, Wyoming, USA - YL17G11_40 | ecosystem: Environmental > Aquatic > Freshwater > Lake > Sediment | place: USA: Wyoming | collected... | reverse complement strand
TGATTTCGGCGATCCAGATGCTCTACGTCCAGCACCGCTATGAGCAGGCGCAATACCTGCTGGACTTCATCAAGAATGACTATCGGATGGAGAAGCACATCTGGGCGCTGTCGCTCAATGACTTCATGGCCGAGACGATCACCAGCGAAGACCTGCCCACCTCGGACCTGGCCCGCAACCAGATCACCTCGGCGCTCCAGATGGGCATGTTCTTCCTGGCGCGGGGCCAGGACAGCGCCTGGCGGGACAACTACAACTACGCCCAGAGGATCTACCACGTCTTTGAGACCTCCGGAGTGACCGAGCGCGTCAAGCTGCCCCCCCTCCAATGGGTGCTGGCGGCCATCGCCTCGGAGATGATCGTCTATCCGCGCGCCAGCGGATACTACCTTCCCCTGGCCGGGCGACAGCGGCTCTACGGCCGGCTCGACCCATCGGTCCAGGTGCTGCTGTATGATCGGATCGCCGGCTCGGCGCTGCTGCGCCGGGAAGTCGAGTCAAACGCGTTGGACTTTGCCACGCTGTTCCCGGGCCCGCCCGGCTTGGAGGAGTACCGCCAGCGCCAGCAGATGCCCGACGCGCCCCCGGCTTTACCCAGCTTCGCGGAAGACTATATTGGTTGACGCACCTGCCGCCTCACGGCAGAGGCGCTGCTAGCCGCAAGGAGCCGCCGCGTGTCATCGTCTCCGTCCAGCGCCCAGGCCGTCGAAGGCGTCGCCAAGCCCCGCCGTCCGTGGAAAACCGCCGTCCGCGGGAACGTCCTAATGATGGGGCTGGTCAGCCTGTTCACCGACTTTTCCAGCGAGATGATGAACCCGCTGCTGCCGGTGTTCATCGCTGGACTGGTGCCGCTGGGCCTGGCGCCGGTGTACGTGGGGCTGATGGAGGGCGTGGCCGAGACGACGGCCAGCCTGCTCAAGATTTTCAGCGGGCGGCTCAGCGACGCCCTGGGCAAGCGCAAAGCCATCGTGGTGATCGGTTACGGCTTGTCCACCGTCTTCCGTCCGGCGATGGCGCTGGCGACAGCCGGCTGGCACATCGTGGGCATGAAGTTCGCCGACCGCGTGGGCAAGGGCCTGCGGACCAGCCCGCGCGACGCGCTGATCAGCGACGCGGTGGACCCCAGCGTCCGGGGCCTGGCGTTTAGTTTCCACCGGGTGATGGACCACGCCGGGGCGGTCCTGGGGCCGCTGGCGGCCATCGGCCTGCTCTACGCAATGCTGGGTGGCCAGGTGTTTGGCGGCATCCGGTTGTGGAAGGGCCATCACGAGCAACAGGTGCCCGCGGACCTGATGGTCGCGCTGCGGTGGCTGTTTGCCTTCGCGCTGGCGCCCGGAATCCTGGCGATGCTCACGCTGCTGGCGAAGGTGCGGGAGATCGCCCCGGCAGGAGCCAAGCCCGGCCAGCGGTTCCAGTTGATGCCGCCCGGCCTGCCGCGGAGGTTCTACCTGTTTGTGGCCATCGTGACGATCTTCGCCCTGGGCAACAGTTCCGACCTGTTCCTGGTGTTCTACGGCCTGGAGCGGTTCGAGCTGGGGCTGGCGCAGCTCGTGGGGCTATGGGTGGTGCTGCACATTTCCAAGATCGTCTTTAGCTTCCCGGGCGGGATGCTTTCGGACAAGCTGGGCCGCCGGCCGCTGATCCTGGCCGGCTGGCTGGTGTACGCCTTGGTGTATCTGGGCATGGCCCGCGCCGGGGCGGCCTGGCAGTTCTGGACGCTGATCGTGGTGTACGGCGCGTACTACGGCCTGACCGAGGGCGCCGAGAAGGCGTTGGTGGCGGATTTCGTGGGATCGGAGCATCGCGGGACGGCGTTTGGGCTGTATCACACGGCCGTCGGGTTGGCGGCCCTGCCGGCCAGTCTGCTGTTCGGGGTGTTCTGGAAGCTGATCGGGCCTCAGTGGGCCTTCAGCATCGGGGCGGCCCTTGCCGCCCTGGCGGCCGTGCTGCTGGCCGTGCTGCTGTCAACCACGCGAAGGTAGGGAAGCTTGATCGTTGGGAAGGTATGCCAACCTGCTGGCAATAGCGAACGCCTGCGATTATCTTCATACACCAGCGGGCCCTTAGCTCAGCGGTCAGAGCAGGGGACTCATAATCCCTTGGTCCAAGGTTCGAATCCTTGAGGGCCCATTGATGGCGGTTGTTGGTGGGTGTTGCCAAGTGCGGACGTTGTTTGGAGTTCCGTACCGTTTCGTGTTCCGCGCGATATTGGCCAGCGATGGCGATGGTTGGCGAGCCGGGGTCCTTGCGCGCTAGCGCAGGTGCTACTCTTTCTTCGGGGTCTTTCGCCGTCACGTCATAGGTTCCGGTGGCCTTGGCCACCTCGCGGTCAGGTGGTGCCGGGATCATGCTGGGCAGACGGTCCAGGGCGGCGCGTTCGTCGCCGATCAGCGTGTGCGTGTAGTGATCCATCGTCAGCGTGATCGTGCTGTGGCGGGCCAGACCCTTGGCCACCGCCGGCGCCACGCCCGACCGAGCCAGCCGAGTAATGAACGTGTGCCGCCAGGCGTGGAAATCCACCACATGGCCCGATGAATCGACCGGGACACAGAAGTAGGTCTTCTCACGCTCTTCGTGTTCCTGGGGCGTCCTGGCCTCTTTCAGCCATGCCTGCCGCGCTGCATCCAAGTCGAACCTGAGCATGTCCGCGGTGCGATCCGGCACGGTGAACAACGGGGCATCGGCGGGCCTGCCTTTAAGGAACGTGGCCACGGCCTGGGCGAAGTCACGGCGAAGGGGCACAAGATCGTCGCGCCGGTGCTTGCTGTACGCGGCCAACACCTTGACCGTGGCCTTGTCCAAGTCGGCCAACAGGAAGTTCGTCGGCGTCAAGCTGGCCAGTTCACCGGCCCGCAGGCCCGTCTCCGCAGCCAAGCGGTAGAGCATAGCGCGGCTGGAGCCGCTAATGGCTAACGTCTCAAGGCGATACTCTGCGACGGCCTTGTCTTTTCCCTCCACCCATGTCCAATCGGGGCCTGCCTGTGCCGCAGCGATCAGCCTCGCCAGTTCATCATCGGTCAGCGCCCGCCGGACGTGCTGGCGGTCGGCCTTGGCGTTCAACTTGGCCACCTGCATCATCGGATCGGTGCGCATCCGCTCGGTGCGGAACAACCAGCGGGTGAAACTCTTGATGGCCGTCAGGCGGGCATTAATGGCCCGCGCGTGTTTGCCCTTCGCTTTCAGGTCCGCGACGTGCGCGGACACCTTGGCCGCGTCCAGATACGCCGCCGTCTTGAACCCGCAAGCCTCGACGACGCCCTTGATGAACGCCTCCGTGCGCTTGATGTGGTTTTCCGTGACGCCCTTGCCGTGCATCATGGCGACAAAGGCGGCCAAGTGGTCCGCCAGCGATAGGGCCTCGCTGTGTGAAAGCCTCTCTGCCTTGGTGTCGATCACGCCACGGCGAATCTGCCGCGCCTCGTCTTCCAGTTTACGGGCAATGGCCTGCGTGCCTTTGAGGTCGTAGCAGCCAGCGATAACCTTTCGGAGCTGCGGCCGGGGGAAGTACGCGATCTTGTATTTGCCGGTCTTCTTGTCCTTGTAGATGCTAGCCATGTTTCACCTGCCCTTTCTGACCGGCTTCTTCATGGGCGTCAATTCCAGGCCCAGAGCCGTTGCCAGCTTTGCGGCTGTGTCCATCGTCGCGCTGCGTTTGCGGTTCACGAACGTCGATATCACCGCCTGAGTCACCCCGGTCAACTTCGACAGGCGATACCGCGATATTCCCGCGTTGAGGATCGCCTCTCGCAGTTGTTCCTGAATGTCCGTCTTGGCCTTCATCCTGCATAAGTGTAACGATGCCCAAGCTACTTAGCAACATAATAGCACCTCGTTTTCACGTTTCTTGTTGTTCCTGTGCCAGCCGCCGGGCCTCGGCCTGGGCCTGCTGGCGAGGCATATTTCCGTCCACTTCCATGATGGCCGCCCGCTCGTCGATTACATACTGCTGATCCTGGGGGTCTACCCCTGGGGAAACCTGACATTCCTGACATTTCTGCCATTGGGCGTCTGGGGTAATGTCAGGAATGTCAGGTTTGCCTGGGGTAAGGGTGCCGACGACAAGCTGGAGCACGTCCCTACTCCGGCCTTCCAACGCCCTGCGCACGGTCAGCGCCTGCCGGCTACCCTCCACAACCAGCAAGCATCGTTCGCTGAGCCGCTTCCGCAACGTCTGGGCCGTAATCCCCAGGCCATCGGCGCTGCCGGCTGCCATTGCCTGGGCGGAGCGGTAGCTGGCATCAGGATCAAGGTACACCGTCTCGCCATCAACCCAGCCAACGCGGTCCCCTTGCGGCTGCCACTCGTTCCGCTGGTTCAGGCCGCTGGTCTTCAGCCACCAGCCCCAGGCCTCCGGCGTGTCGTTAGGTTGGTTCCCATTCGGGCCGGCGATGTGGGCATGTCCGCTGGCGATCGCGCTCAGCAGAAGTTCGATGAACCGCTGGGTAGGTTCGCTGGCTTTGTGATAGGCGTCCTGCTTTGCCGCAACCTGGCCAAGGGCAAGCCACCCGCGTCGCCAGAGGGCCTCGGCCTCGCTGACAGTGATTGCCCCGGCGTCCCGAGCAAAGGCGAGGAAGTACTTCAGGCCGACAGCGAGACTAGCAACGATGTCCGGCGTGCGGCGGTGCATGCCCGAAACGACCGCCTGTTGGCGAAGCTCGTTGATCTGTGCCCGGAGTGTCTTGTGTACGTCTTCGTATCTGGCTGCCAGCCATTGGACGAAGCCAGCCATCGCCGCCGCATAGAGGCCCCTGGCGGCGTCGGACTGACACGCTGAGAGCTTATCCACGTCGATGTCGCCCTGACTGATCTCGATGATGAACATGCGTGCGCGCAGGCTCTGGCCGCGGGGCACATCCTCGCCTGTTGAGACGATCATTCCCCTCGGAGGCTTGGGCGGGCGAAGTGAGCCATCGGCACGCATCCGCTGACGTGAGTTGTTGTTCCCCTGGTGCCGGATGACCCGGTCGGCCTTCTGGTGCCAACGTTGGACCTCGTGCGGCGGGCCGGCCGGGGCGAAATCGTCGATCACGAGGAGGGCGTCCTTGGCCGCGAAGGCAAGCCCTTCCAGGGCGTTGTCCGTGCCGTGCCAACTCCCCGGCAGATGCCTCCCGTCAATCCCAGGGCCAAAGTGCTGGTTCATAAGCGCAGCATCTTCGGTCTTGAAGACGCCCGTGGTGCCTGCCAGGTGCACAGTGAAGTCGCACGACCCCGTCGCTGCCCGGAAGGGCGCAATGAACGTGGGAATAGAGACCGGATCGGGAGCGAGATCCAGCCGCCGGAGTGTTGCAGCGATGGCTTCCTTGAGTTCTGCGCCCTCGGCCGGGTTAGGCAGACGGTAGGACGCCAGCCCCTCCCCCAGGTTGACCCGGACATTGGCCAGTGTCCCTCCTGGGCCGATGCCCCCACCAGCGTGGAGGTAGACCCACTGGCCATCATTCTTCCGCCAGCCCGTGTGGGTAAAAACGGTCAACCGTTCTCGTTCCCCGCTGAGCATCTGGATCGCCACGCGGGTGTGGTCCCTGACCGTGTAGCCGGCATACACGATTGCCTTGGAGCCAAGGTGTTCAATTACCCAGCCCAGGCTCGCGAACGACGGCGCCGGCACGTTGAAACGCTGAGATTCCTCGCCGAGTTTTGCCTCGATCTCAAAAGAGTTCTCGGTCTCGGCCCCGTCGTCGTGGACCACGTCGGCAACGATCCTGGCGTCGAAGTTGGTGAGCGGGACCAGGATCTCCTCCCCGTCAGATTCCTTGACGCGAAAGAGGCCGTGGGGTGTCCGCCTGTACGGGATGAACTGCTCGTGCTGCTGGCCATCGCCGCTGCCGTCCCTCTCTTTGGGGGCTGGCGAGGCGATCTCGGCCGCGATACGGTCCAGCTCTGTAGCTGCTTTCACCCGGTACTTGGCGATTCCCCACCGCCCTTTGCAAATCCCCTTGATGAACTTTTCGCGTCGGTCAGCCCGGCTGATGTCGAACTTGTCCGTGTGGATGACTTCCTCGCCCAGCTTGGCGGTGACGATGGTCTGGCCACGCAGGGAGGGCTTCCATTCAAAGGTGAATGCCGTCTCAGTCACGATTCACCCGCTTTCCATCAGGTCGCATCTTCCTGCTGCGTATGGCCAACTGCCGCATGGGTGCAGCGTCAATCGCGGCCTGAATGTCGTCATAGGCCGCTCCGGATCGTTTCCAGTCACGGGCGTCCTTGATGCCGTCGGGAGGCGCGATTACGCGAATCGACGGACAGTAGGGAGCCAGCATCACCGCTAGCGACTCGGCCCCACGCTGGCCTGCCCCATGGGCGTCTGCATCAGAGACGATGACGACCTCCTTTGGCCTGCGCGACCGGACCAGTTCCACGAGCAGCGTCGCGCCATGCATGCACGAGAACCGCCCGACGCACTGAAGGCCCAGGTCACGGCCGGCAACGGCATCGGTGGCGCCCTCACAGACGACCAGAGGCGAGTCGGGCATCACCAACAGGTCGTCCGGCAGGTACAGGCCCGCCTTATGCCCTGGCATGATCCGTTTCGCGCCGTTTCGGAACCGTCGGTTGATACCGATGATGCGGCCGGAAGCGTCCGACATCGGCCACGTCGAGCAGCCCTCGTTTGCGCACCATCCAACGCGGAACCGCCGGAGCGACTCGACCGATAGGCCCAAACTCTCGGCCAGATGGTCGAAGTGCCCCTCTCGGTCGGCGGCGGCGTGGTATTCGAGAGTTAGGGCCGAGACATTGGCCGGTGCTGCGGGGACTGCCACGCGCCGGGGCCGCAGCCGCCAGCGGGGAGGGGGGCTCGCCAGCCGGTGGAGGTATCCCGCCTCGCCACAGCGTTTCACCGACCCGTCCGAGACCCGGGCGCAGATCGCGGCTGTTCCATCTGCCGCTATGAGGCACCAATCCAGGTGGTCGCATATGGGGCAATGCTGGTTCTTGGAGACGCGAACCCATTCGCTGATCATCGGGTGCTCTCCCCGGCCAAGGTCGCCAGGTACGCCTGCACGTCGGACAGGCGCCAGCGGATGGTCTTGGGACCGACCCGCAACAGCTTGGGGAAGTTGCCCAGTCCGGCCTCGGCCATCGACGAAAGACGCCAAGCAGTGCGCGGATGAATCCTCAGCAGCCGAGCAACATCCTTGACGTCCAGGAGCTGACAGGTGGCGGGGGCAGTCGTGGCGGTCTCACTTTCCACAGCGCGCCCCCCTGGTCGTGGTGATGTCGGCACGTTCAGCCAAAGTGCGCTCAACAGCTTCACTGTTGAACAGTTGTCGGTGGCCGACTCGAAGGCTTGGGATTCGCCCGGTGTTGGCTTGCGCCTTTACCCACGCCAGTGGCAGGCCAAGCTCATTAGCAAGCTCTATCGCGGAGATGTATTTTCGTGCATCCATATCCCCTTTGTATCAAGGAAAAATATACGTAGTCGAGACCCCACTGGTGCGAAAGCCGATTAGGTGGGATTAATTACGATTAGGTTGGACAAATCACGATTTCGGAAGCGATTCTTTTGTCTCGGCAAACAGATGTAGCCACCGTTTCCGGCCATCTGGTTCCGAATACCAGTAGACGGGCCTGGCCCTGCCTTTGCCCTTGCCCCGCTTACCCTTCGCAGGCGACTTCCTGGTGGTACTTGAAGGCTGTTTCCTTTGCCGGCGGACCTTACCTTCTGTGTATTCTTTCAAGTCCGTGGCGTTCCTGCGCAGAAGTTCGTCGCCAATGTTCGATTGCTTGAAGTACACTGGCTTGTAGAAGGGGTCTCTGTCATCGGGCGACGATTGTTTTTTCGGGTTGGCCTGAGGCGTCGCCCCGGCCGGCTGCGTTGACGACAGCCGGGCTATCTCTTTCTTTGTTGCGTTCGTGGTGGTCAGAAACCATTGTTCTAGTCGGGCGAAATTCTCATCAGTCGGGTGTTTGGGATCATTCGCCATAGGCACTTCCGCCAGTTCAAGGTCATACTCGATTGACCATGCAAGGCGAATGCCAAGAGCAACGTCGGTGGCTTTCTTGGGTTGGTCTTCGTCTTCGTCCCGATCAGGTCCGAAACGCTGGAGCAAAACCCGATAAGCGCCGACCGCCTCCAAAGCGTCACGCGGAAGGCGCCAGTCGCCATCTTCCTTGTATATGTCGGGCAAGGGAAAGGGAAGCTCTGATGTTCTCTGCCTTTTCCGCCAGGCCTGCTCTTGCTTATCCTCTATCGTTTGGTATTGCTCTGGAGTCATGCCCTGTCGTTTTGCGAACTCAAACCAAAGCGGGGAATGTGCTTTTACACGCTCAGCAAAGTTGAGAGGTTTGTCATGCTGTCTCATGTTCACCTGTCTATCTTCGGGCCGCCCCGGTGTGCCTGCCGGACAGGTGAGCCACAGCAGACACTACCGGAGCGCTTGGCCCGCTGGTGAAGCGGGCTACCCGCAGCGGGGATTCTATCGCGCCGGGGCTATCGGCGGCAGCTCTTTCCCGACCGCTTGGCGGAACTGAGGCGGGCCATCGACCGCCTGGCCCGGTCGGACGGCCACGACGACGGCTTGGCGGTGGAACTGGCCAAGCTAAACGAGGAGTACGTCGAGGCGCAGAACCGTCTGGAGAAGGTCGGCCACACGACGGAGGCACTGGCCTCCGGCGGCCCGACCGAGGACGACGTGCGGGAGGCCCTCCACAAGCTCGACCCGCTGTGGGAGGAGCTGTTCCCGGCCGAGCGGCAGCGGATCGTCAGGCTGCTGGTCGACGAGGTCCTCGTCAGCCGCGACGGCTTGCTGATCCGCTTGCGACTGCACGGCCTCAACTCGCTGGCGGCCGAACTTCAGGGAACCGGGCCCGCCGTGGGCGGCGCATGCGGGTCGGCCTCAAGAAGAACGCCGAAAGTCTTTGGCACTTGGGGTTAACGAAAAGGCCCGCCGGGTGGTCCCAGCGGGCCAGTTTGCGGCAGAGAGCGTTTCGAACAGACACGCTCACTGGAGCAAGTGCTCTTGGCAGCGAAACTGTCTCTCTTGCCGGTCGTGGCCAAACGGCTGACCAGATAATGCGCTGAACCGGAGCAGCCTGTCTTGGCCGGCTGGGAGCCTTACGACATCGCCCGCTATGTTTAGAGCAGTTTAAGGTTGGGTAGTGACATATCCGCAGGGGTCCTACCAGCCGCGGACATCGTCAGAGGTGACCGTTCGGAGGGCCTGGCCGACAGCGGCGACCAGAGCGTGCAACGTTCGGGCTTGGGCTTTTCGCAGGAAGGCTTTGACCTTTGACCCCAACGGTTCGACGGGGTTGTCGTCCGGGCTGTAAGGGGGCACGTACCAGACCTGCGCTCCCACGGACTGCATCATGGCCTCGATCCAGGGACTCTTGTGAGGCGAGAGGTTGTCCATCGCCACCACGTCCCCGTGCCGGAGCGTCGGGAGCAGGACCGGCTGCACGTAGGTCCGGAAAACCTCGGTGTCGGTCGATCCCTCGATCCCCCTCGCCGCAGACGCCCCCTCTTGGTGAAGCGAAGCCAAAAGGGTAGTGGTGGACCCGTGTCCCGCGGGCGTCTTGTCCACGACCCGAGCCCCGGCTTCTGCCTGGCCCTAGACACGGGTCCTATGGGTCTTGGCCCCCATCTCGTCCCGAAAGACCCGTCGAGCCAAGTCCGTCGGAACGATCCGTTGCCACCCCTCCTGGCGTTGGGTCACTCCGTCGGCCCGGGCTTGTTCGGACGCATGGAGCGTCTTTTTTTGAGGCGCAGGTCCAAGCGGACCAGCGCGTGGTGCACCGCCGCCAGGCTGCAGTGAACCCCCGTCCGCTGGCGGAGTTCCTCCAGGGTGATCCCGGGATCCTCTCGAACCAACTGGCGCAGGCGCTCCAGCTTGGTTCCCGCAAACGCGGCTGGGTGGCCGCCTCCATGAGCCTTGGGTCCAATGGACCCGGTGAGTCGGCGCCGCCGCCGCAAGTCCAGCAGGCACTTCCGCGACACCCCGAACCGCCGGGCGATCTCTGCTTGCGTCCCCCACTTCGCGTCGTAAGCCGTCAGCATCCGTTCTCGCAGGTCTATCGGTATGGGAGCTGGCATGCTCCCTATATCGGCAATGTCACTATGCAACCTTAAACTGCTCTAGCAGACCGGCGTGGCGGCATATCATGGTTCAGACAACTTGGCTGGAGGCAAGCCATGAAACTACAGATCAGGAAGGTAGACGTGTGGAAGGCCCAGCTCGACGATCGGCCCGGCGGCCTGGCCGACAAGCTGGCGGCCCTGTCAGCGGCCAAGGCCAGCCTGGACTTCGTGCTGGCCAGGCGGATGCCGGAACTGCCGGGCAAGGCGGTGGTGTTTGTCTGGCCCCTGCGGGGCGCCAAACAGCTCCAAGCGGCTACGGCAGCGGGGTTTGCCAGGACCCAGGATATGTTTTCCGTCCGGGTCGAAGGCCCTGACCAGCCCGGCGCCGGGGCCAGGATCGGCCAGGCGCTGGCAGCCGAGGGACTGAACCTCCGCGGCCTGTGCGCGACGGTGATCGGTAGGCGGTTCGTCGCCTACATAGCCGCGGATACCCCCGAAGATGCCGCCAGGGTGATGGCTGTACTCAGGAAGACCTCCTAGCCGCTCAAGGCCGCGGGTCTTCGCGGCGGATTACGACGCCCTGCCGGCGCCTAGCGATGGTTTCAAAACCGTGGCACGGGCATCTTGCCCGTGCGTCGCAGGGCCGTCTCGGTCCTGCTTGGGGCTGTTATTCACGGGCGAGACGCCTGTGGGACGCATGGCCGGGACGGCCATGCCACGTTCCCAGACAGCTTCTAGAGTCGATCTGCCGGGCCGGGCAGCGTCATGGCGGCAACGTTCTGGCTGAGTCGCCAGGTAGCCACCGGCTCACCAGGCCGGCCAGGGCGTAACAGGCGATGGCCACCAACGTAACGCGCCGGAACCCCCACGCCATGGCCAGGATGGGCGCAGCCGCCGTCGCCACCACTGAGGCGAATCCATTGACCGCCCAGACCCACGGCCCCAGCGGCGGCCAGTGGCCTGCCACTTGGCGCAAGGCCGCCGGGAACAAGTGCCCCATGGCCAGGGCCAGGGGCGCCACCGTAACGGCTGCGATGGCGAATCGCGCCGGCATGGGCGCTGACTGAGTCAACCTGAGCCACGGGTCCACGACCAACAGACATATCCCGCCCAGACCGGCTGTGGCGGCCGCGGCGACGGCGGCAATCCGCTTCGGCGCCGCGGGCCATCGCCCGGAAAGCTGACTGCCCAGCCCGGCGAAGACCAGGAA
>Ga0315289_10013978_pt1 | contig 11225 bp, 15 predicted proteins | sample YL17G11_40_MG_FD_203452 | JGI IMG/M metagenome (GOLD analysis project Ga0315289, IMG submission 203452) | Sediment microbial communities from Yellowstone Lake, YNP, Wyoming, USA - YL17G11_40 | ecosystem: Environmental > Aquatic > Freshwater > Lake > Sediment | place: USA: Wyoming | collected... | reverse complement strand
AGGATCCATCGAATCCCGTTTGGACCTCTCAGAGGCAAGAGAATCTTCCTCTCATTTGATATTTCACCCAGAATGTACTTTGGAATTGATGAGCCATGGGTGGCCCAGTTGGCTCGGAGACACGTGATCCCTGGCGGGGTCGTCTACGACATAGGTGCGCACGTTGGCTATACAGGTCTTCTATTTGCACAGCAGGTTGGCAAGACTGGTGCCGTTCATGCCTTCGAGATTGTGCCCTCCGTCGCGAACGACTACCTTAGGAAAACAATAGACGCAAACCGACTGACCAACGTGATTGTCCACAACGTCGGTCTGTCAGACAAAAGCCAAAGTCTTCACCTTCCAGTTAGCGACACGATGATGACAAGCCCATATGCAGAGCTTACAGCCGTCCGGTCAGAGCTCTGTAACACAGTTTGCCTTGATCAGTACGTTTCTGACAATCAGTTGCCTTTTCCTTCCCTCATGAAAATCGACATCGAGGAGGCGGAGATAAGGTGTCTGCTGGGCGCAATGGAACTGATTAGACGATGTCTTCCTTTGATGATCATTGAGTTTCACACCCGAACTCTGTTAGAAGAAGGGTATTCGTTATTGGCAGCGCTGGGATACACACTTAGTAAACCAGACGACACTAGGATAGATCGGCAAATGCTGAAAACTACTACCAGGTTCTACGGCAACGTGTTCTGCTCGCCCAGTAGAGCACGCTGACGGCCGGCTCAGAGGAAGTAGCGGCGCCCAACCCGCGCTTCCAGCCGACCGCTTCTCCAGCGCACGCTGAGCGGCAGCTGCCAGGTCGTCAGATGGCTCAACAGATGGTTGCGGGTGTCTCTTTTTCGAATGCGGCGCGCCTGAACCGCATTGTTACTCATTGAGGCCTCCCCCACGGGATAATCCCGAGGTTATACTCGGCGCTTCGCGCTTCAGCCAACGGGCGCCCAAAACCGACGGGCTTCCGGTCTCCAAGTTGGCTTCAGTGCGACCATCGCACCGGGGGCTGAAACGGGGCATTGGCCCGCCGTAGGCATCGGAGTCCGAGAAACACGGTGCCTTGCCGTGATTCACGCCATGTCGGTGTCGTGAAATATGAGTTCTCCGCCATACCTGATCACATTGAGAGGAGCCTTCCATGTCAACCGAGACAACACAAAAAGCCCTTGTGGGAACCTGGCGATTGGTGTCTTTCCACTTGAGAACCCTGGACGGCCAGCTGACCTACCCGTACGGTCCCGATGCAGTCGGCTACTATATTCTCTCCGAGAGCGGCTATATGTCCGTGGCTTTAATGCCTTCCAGTCGCCGCAAGTTTGTTGTTGGAGATATTATGGGCGGGAGTCCGGAGGAGAAAGTGGCCGCCGCCGAGACCTACATCTCCTACAGTGGCAAATATGAAATTCAAGGCGATAAACTCGTGGTGCACCCCGAAGTCAGTTTTTTCCCCAACTGGGTGGGTGTTGACCAAGTACGGATTTGGGCACTGGAAGGTAACAGACTGACATTAAGCACGCCTCCTTTGTTGATACGAGGTGCGCAGCAAACAGCCCATTTGGTTTGGGAGCGTGTCTAATCAACTAGAAAACTTACCAGACTTTCACGCCGTGGAACACAGGATGTGAGAGTTGATGATAGAGCAGGGCGGTCTTATCTCGGAGCGTGCCGTTGTGGGGGCTACTGCGTTACCGCGCATATCGCAACTGTAGAGGAGATAGATTTGAAGTGCGCGTCTTCTCAATTCGAGTTGACCGTTCGACCCCAAGAGGAGTGATCCGCCAACAAGATGAACCAACTCAAGTGGTCAAAAACTGAGAAACTCGCTGCAAGACGGGCCTTTGAGACAGCTTACAGGAGGGAATGCGAGGCAATCACCGCGAAGCTTCGGGAGATGACTGCCTCCATCCAGGGGTCAGCTGATATCTGGCGTATTCACGACTACCTGACCGAAAAGCGTGAGAAGACCGACTACAAGTATGGTTATAGGTACTCAATTCTCATCCCAGTGTTCGCCAGACTTATGAAGGAAGGGTGGCTTACAGAAGCTGACCTCGACGGTCTACAGGACGACAAGATTGACAAGATCAAATCCTCGGCGAGCTTGTAGTTCTTTGACGTAGTCGTGAGCGACGAGAAACCAGGGCCGAACCTGCAGCTGGAGCGGACGGGATGAGCCCCGCCGCTCACCCGCGACGTTGGACCGACAGGTCAATGGAGGCGCGAGATGGCGGTGTTTCTAATCACAATTCTCGCCTTGGGGCTTGTCGCCGGTCATTTCCGGCTTCTGGATCTGAGTCCCATAGCGAACTGGAACATGGGTGGAGAAGTCCTGGCCGCCGCGATCTGTTCGATCCTGGCGGAACTCAGCACATTCCGTGCGATCCTACTGAGGTCCATTCCGGCTTCCGTTAGGATCCGGCCGCTGGCCCTATCGCTTCGCTGGGTTGGGTTCAACGCGTTGATCGCCGCGGCGTGTGGATTCGGGCTCGTCCTTCTTTTGCTCTCTCCCCTTCTTGACCGGCTAAGCTTCTTGGCGGTCATGGTTGTTGCAGGCCTCGCTGAATTCGTGGGTGTTGTCCTGGTTGCAGGTCTCGCATGGCATAAGCGGGTCGTGGGCGGACCTGTCACCCGGCGAGCCCTGGCGCTGAGCGCGCGCCGGTTTGCCCTGTTGAATGGGGTTTCGGTCGTCACCTTTGTTCTCGTCGCCAATCTCTGGTTCACGGGGTGCAATTATCTGGCCGACAGGCGCCATCACGCCCGGACTTTAGCCCTTCAGTACCCGAGCACCAGACCGTGTGCAGACACTAGCGCGATCGAAGTCGCCAGACTTAACAAATCTCTACCCCGCGATCCCAAGAAACTCCGCAAGTTCCTCTGGGACAATTTTGCCAACAAGCCGGTGGGAGCACAGTTCTCGGGGTGCACGGCGGAGAATTGGGAGACCCGCTACTGGCTATTTGCGTCCGCGCTTGTCAATCGTGCCAAAATCTCGGGACTGGATGCGGCCGGGCTAGAACGGAGCCTTAAGTCAATGTTCCCCGAGGGCGGAAGTCCCGCATACCTCCCAGTTGCCGCCTATCAGGTTCGACAGAAGCGGGCCACAGTTTGGGTCATCTTGGTCAAGTGGGAGGCGGCGTCCCCTAAAATGCACGACCCGCTTGTACACATACGCGTGTACGCCTTCGAGGCTGAATCTGGACGGCAGATCGGCTACGTCACATGCAATTAAGCAAACGGCAGTCTAAGTCCCGGCTGAAGCCGTCGGCCGGGCACGCTGGGAACTCAGTGAAGTGTGGATTTGAATCGGCGCCCGCAGCTCAGCCCGAGCGTTGATGTATAAAAAGCAATGATACGTGTTAGCAATTACAAAGAATTGCTGTGTGACTTATTGAAGAGGTATTAGATTCCTGAAAATTCACCTCAAATCGTCCCAAGCCTTCAAGACTGCTGTGAGCAGCACGCAGTTGAGCAAGATAATCCTTTTGGAAAAGCAAAATGCTCTGTACGCTCAAGTGGTGGAGCATACTATCCGGCTTCTCTCTTATTCAAGCTACTCAAAAACCGTGGACCGGTTGGTTTAATTATTGAAGCAGGAGGAAGGATTTGAAAAAGGTTTACACGAGTGCAAACCTGATGGAATGCAGTTTTCGTAAGACAATCCTCGAATCTCATGGCATCCGGTGTATGATTAAGAACGAGTTACTCTCGCCGCTAGGGGGCGTAATACCAGCACCAGAGGTATGGCCCGAACTGTGGATTCTTGATGATGAAAGAACTGAAGAAGCGATTCAGCTTCTTGATGTCGAAGAACAAAACAAAGGCTCTTCTACCGAATCTGAATAGAAGCCATCCAACTATGCGCTGGACCACCTCGGCTGGCCCGTATTGAGAGAAGGCGTTATGGCCATTGGCTGTATTGCTCCGCAGTCGGCAGATCCGCGCCATCGTTAGGCACACGGAGATCGCTTATGGTGCGGAAGGTTAACATCGAGGAATGCTTCCTCAGATTTGCTGAGACTTTCTCACCGAAGATCGTTGGTGAGCTTAATGGACAGCACGTGAAGCTCGCACGGCTTGAAGGTGACAAGGTTCCATGGCACACCCACGAGAATGAAGATGAGATGTTCTTGGTAGTCGATGGGGTGCTCGATATACATGATAAAGAAGGCACAGTAACACTGAACCCCGGAGAGTTTTGCATTGTAGCAAGTGGCACAGAGCATCGTGTGGTACCGCATGGTCACGTCAAGCTGATCCTGTTTGAACCGGAAGGCATCGCACACACTGGTGAGGTCAGGGCTGAGATCACCAAGGATAAGTATGATCGGCTCGATATGTGAGGCACCTAACTCAGCGTGAACCTGACGGTCGTCCCTGCCGCACTCCATGCAGAGCAAGGCGGGCGCAAGGGTGGCCCGCAGGTTACGCAAACGTTAGGGGTTCGCGAATGGAAAACATAGGCCATCGGTATTGACATGACTGTCCTATCTATTTCGTCGGTCGGTCCGCATGATTTCGAATTGTCTTTGCGTGTTGCGAGGAGTTTTTCGCCTGATCTATTTCAGGATTTCTCTGTTCTTCGCTCCGCGGTTAGAATCCAAGATAACCCGACAGTGTTGGAATTGCGCCAAGTTCGTCGTGATCCCGCTACGTTTGAGATACGGACCGATCTGCCGGACAGTGCATCAGAGGTCAAACGGATAGCCAGATGGATCATCTTCGCCGAGCTGGATCTTTTGCCGTTCTACCGGCTCGCGGCATCCCATTCAATCTTGGGGCCGATAACCCAAAAGTTACATGGCCTCAAGCCGATGCGACCTGCATCTTTGTTTGAAATGCTGGTCATTGCCATCACCGAGCAACAGATCTCTTTGGCAGCTGCTTATCGCATTAGAAGGCGCATCGTCGAACGGTTTGGCGACCATGTGAATAGCCTTTGGGCTTTTCCAACCCCGACCCGATTTAGTGAAAGTTCAGTGGCAGATCTTATGACATGTGGACTTTCTCAACGCAAAGCAGAGTATGTGAAGGGAGTGGCTTATAAGGTGGCTAATGGGCTGCTTGATCTTGACCAGTTAGAGACGATGTCCGACGAAGATGTTCGGTCTGTTCTACTCCAGGTACGGGGTCTTGGGCCCTGGTCCGCAGAGTATTTTCTTGTTCGAGGTCTGAGCCGTCCGGACAGGGTACCTGCAGAAGATCTCGGTATTAGAAGCATTGTTGGTCGCTATTTCGGCCGTGGACAGCGTTTATCGCCACAAGGAACTATGAGAAAATTATCACCCTTTAAGCCATACCGTGGATTGGCGGCATTCTACCTGCTGGCTCATGAGCGTCTGCCAGAATACCTTGCCCGATGACTGATTAGGAGCAACTCTGTTAATAAGGCTGGAACCCCTACCGTGCTCTTTCGGCGAACAGCCAAACGCTGCAGCTGAGGAGCCCGTTAGGCGGGCTTAAGTAGCCAACCATCTCAATATGCCAAGACGAAATCGTGTAACGCCGTTCAGCACTCTGATAGTAACCCCAGCTCGTGGGACACTCACGGGGAATCGTGGATGCTTGCACGACGACCACGAGCAGATTCGACGTCAATTTCAAGGCAAACGGTGGATCATCTGCCTTCTCGACTTCAAGGGCCGAAAACGCTCAATCATGACGCCGGGTCAGTACACAGAGTTGTTCTTCCTTGATGAAGCGACTGCTTTAGCAGCCGGACATCGACCATGTGCCGAATGCCAACGAGAACGCTTCAATCGCTTTCGAGAAACCTGGGCAAAAGCCAATCCGGAAATGTCCGGCACACCCCGGCCTGCCGCAACCACCCTAGATGCCGTCCTACATCAGGAAAGAATAGCGACGAGCAGTCAGGCGCACAGGTTCTGTAACTCGATTGAAAATCTGCCTGACGGAATCTTTGTGACGGACGACGAACAAACCGCTTACCTGGTGCTGAGAAATCAATTGCTCCGTTGGAGCCCTGCTGGATATGAACACCCCGCGGTGCGTACCACCCGTTATCCAGCACGGGTGTTGACACCTGCCTCAGCGGTTCGTACACTTGCCGCAGGTTATCCAGTCAGCATCCATTCATCAGCATTTCAGGCCATTGGGCAGAGCCAGCAATAGGCAGAGTGACCGGGAGCTCGTGCGAGCAGCCATTGCGTCAGGGGTGAAGGTACTGGAGGTCATACGATGAAGGTCTACACTTACTCAGAGGCGCGCCAGAGGCTGGCCTCGCTTCTGGAGAGGGCGAGACGCGAGGGTTCGGTTCGAATTCGTCGCAAGGACGGCCGGGTATTTGTGCTTCGGCCAGAGGCTGTTTCTGGTTCACCGCTTGATGTTCCCGGGATCAATCTTGATCTGACACGCGAGGAGATCGTTGACTTCGTCCGCGCCGGGCGGAGAAAGACACGGTAGTCTCCAGAGAGGCCAACCCACCCATGCACCTGACGGTGCGCTACGCACCCAGCAGGTCATGGGCATCGTTATGTCGTCACTGACAGGGGGCTAGAAGAGGAATGGCTATTCTCAGGCAACACACGATTCGATGGCGCTGGCTCAAGTTCATGTATGTGTACACGGCTATCGTAGCTGGCTCATTTGGCCTGGGCGTGATTCTTGCTCCATCTGGGATGCAGTCGATCCTTGACATGCCTGCACAGGATCCTGTGGTTTTTGGTCTGAACGGAAGTATCTTTCTAGCCTTCGGGCTGGTCTCCATTATCGGTGTGCGAGCACCCTTGAAGTACTGTTCCCTTCTTTTGGTGGAGCTTGTATACAAGCTGATTTGGCTCTGGGGAGTAGTTGTACCGCTTGCGTTGAGAGGCGAGTTCCCGGCGTCGTCAATGGTCCAGGTAGTGGTCTTTGCGACATTTGTTGTGGGCGATCTGGTAGCGATCCCGTTTCGATATATGTTTGGTGGTGACATCGAGTACTTACGAGCCCTAAAACAGCCGAAATAGGGCTCTTTGTACAGACTCGCCGGGCGGCTAACTAACGGTATGCCGTCGCGCGTGAACGAGACGCAATTCTCAATCCACATAGGACTTACTGCTATGCAGAAACCAGCAGAAAAATATCTGGTTCAGAAGCTTGCAGCTTTTCTCAACTCACGCGAAACTGACTCTGGTGTGCACCAGATTCTAAATGCTGGCGCCGGTCAGAGCACATCAATCGAGCAACAACTTACTCAGGCTGGATGCAAGTATGTATGCGATCGTGTGGATATTGAGAACTGCAATGTCGACTTTCCCACAGTGAGGAAATGTTGGCAATGTCCCATTGAAGACATGAAACCAGTAGAGTCGGGGCGCTACGTCGCTGTGTTTTCTAACTATGTCTTAGAGCACATCGAGAATCTGCGATGGGCATCGCAATCTATCTATCGAGTGCTCGCTCCCGAGGGAGTATTCGTCGCGACAGTTCCAAATACGTTGGCTCCTGAATTCATTCTAGCGAGGCATACGAGTTTATGGTTTCATAAACTACTACGCCAGGGACACGCATGGGAGACAAGATACGCCTATCACAGTATTCCTGATTTACTCAATTTCTTCCTAGCCGCCGGCTTTCAAGTGGAAGACGTAAGATACTGGTCTTTTGTCGAACAGTATCTCTGGAAATACCCTGTTGCTGGCAGCCTCGGCAAGCTGTACGACAGGTTGATCTCAATCGTTGGGTACAAACGATTCATGGGAGACGTATGCTTTATGATAAACAAACCTTCTTGAAAGGGCAGAAATCCACCCAACCCCCATGAGATCTCCCGCTGTCAACGGACAAGATTATCCGTATTTGGATTGTCCACGGTCGATGGCCTATTTGAACCCGGCGCACATAACGAGACTCTTGACAAAACCCGGACGCTAGATTTACATGGGCTGTAACCTGTTAAATTCATTAAAACGGTCTTTCAAGAAAGCGCCTCAACGGGGGTTTTTCTACAGACTCTTTAAACTACAGATAGAGTGATGAGATGAGCCAAAAGCTGTACCTGATCATTTCCGGCGCCATTTTCCTCCTCGTCGGGATATTTCATCTCCTGCGGCTTGTGTACCAGTGGCCCATAGTGGTTGGAACGAGGATGGTGCCGTATTCACTGTCCTATGTTGGTTTTCCCGCTTCAATCGGATACTCCGTGTGGGCTTGCTGGCTCGTATGTAGAAGGCGATAGGCAAATGCGACGGTAAAGGGTATCAAACCATGCGAGTGCGCATGGCATTGTGCCGCCCGATCCGACGAACGTCGGATCGCCGCGTTGGCGAATAGCAGCTCTGAGGGTTGCGGTATCAAAATGAGCGGGCTCACCAGATTTCCCGACAAGGCATAATATGGAGCACGAATCTACTCACCAACCTCAGCTGGTCCGTGGCCTAGGGTTAAGGGAAGCCGTCACCGTCCTCATGGGCTCGATTATTGGTTCGGGGATATTTCTCACCCCCAGGGCCATTGCCCAGGCAATTCAGAGCCCGGGTATTATCCTTTTGGTCTGGACCGTTTCTGGAATCCTTACCCTGTTCGGCGCTTTGGCCTACGCCGAGCTCGGGGCCATGATGCCCCGGTCCGGGGGCCAGTATGTGTACCTGAGAGAGGCTTTTGGTCCCCTGTGGGGTTTTCTCTTTGGGTGGACGCTGTTTCTCGTCATTCAAACTGGTTCCATCGCAGCGGTCGCCGTGGCCTTCGCCGAGTACAGCGGCTATTTTATTCCCCTGTCTCCGATTCTAATGAAGGTGGTGGCGATACTTTGTATCCTGTTGCTTACCGCAGTGAATTACGCTGGGGTTCGCTTTGGAGGATGGGTTCAGAACATCTTCACCTTTCTAAAGGTAGGAGCCCTTGTTGCTCTGGTGGTTTTGGGCCTTGGTTTGAGGGGCGGGTCGTGGGCCAACTTCCAACCTATTTGGGGTGGAATCAACCACCAGGGTTTGTTAAGAGCCTTCGGCGTGGCGATGGTTGCAGCGCTTTGGTCTTACGACGGGTGGAACAATGTGGGCTTCGTCGCGGATGAGATCAAAAACCCGCAGCGGAATCTGCCCATTGCCTTGGCCTTTGGCACGTTGGGAGTCATCCTGATCTATCTGTCGGCCAATCTGGTCTATATATACATCCTACAAGTAGGTCAGATTGCCCAGTCTCAGCTCGTTGCTGCGGATGTAGCAAAAAAACTCATCGGCCCCCTGGGCGGCGCGGCAATCTCCGCCGCCGTGCTTGTTTCCACCTTCGGGACGGTGAATGGCTTTATTCTGGCCGGGCCGAGAGTCTATTACGCTATGGCCAGGGACGGGCTTTTCTTCAAAAAGATTGGCGAAATCCACCGGAGCTTTCGTACACCAGCTTTTTCCATCCTTCTCCAGGGTGTCTGGGCTTCGCTCCTCACCCTCACCGGAAAATTCGAACAACTGTTTACCTACGTCATCTTTGCCTCGTGGCTATACTATGCGATGGCGGTGAGTGGAGTAATCGTCCTGAGGCGGAAGTATCCCTCTGCCCCTCGGCCCTATAAGACCTGGGGCTATCCGGTCGTGCCGATGCTGTTCGTAGCCATCGCCCTATGGTTTGTCTACAATACCTTGACGAGTGACCCTCGAGATTCCCTGATGGGTTTGATCTTGGTTTTGCTGGGGCTTCCGGCCTACTGGTACTGGCGGCGCAAAAGCTCGGTATCATCCAGATGAACGTGAACCGAAGCAAGATGAGATTTCCGAGACAAAGGGAAGTAACGCATGAAAAACCGTATATTGCCTTTGGGTACAAACGGATTCATACCATCTTTTGACCGACAGACGATGGGTTTTCTTTTTCTCACTGAGAACGAAGCGCTACTTCTCGACGCCGGTACTGGGGTAGCTCGTCTTCTGGAGCAACACATCATGGATTTGCTACGCCCCTACGATTGCTTGAATGTGATTCTAACTCATTATCACCTCGACCACGTTGTAGGGTTGTCCTATTTCCCGGAAACATGGGCGCAAAGACGTATCAGAATCTACGCCCCAGCGCGGCCCTTCGTGGAAACGACGCCAGAAGAAGCGCTGAACAGGCTTTTACAACCGCCGCTGTTCTCAGTGCCGCTTCGAGATTTTCCAATGCCACTCGAGGTTATTCCTGTAACACGCGAGAGCCTCCAAATCGGAACCCTGTCAATCCAATTGCGTGCCCAGAAGCATCCGGGAGGATCGGCGGGTATTCGAATTGAGGATGCGCTAGCATATGTTACTGACACCATTGTAGAACAAGCCACTCAAACGTTTGCACAGGGTGTCGAACTTCTGTTGCATGAAGTATGGTGGACCGACACCGAGGCCGATAGTGACGAAGTGAAACGTTCAGGACACTCGCATGCTACCGGTGTCGCACGGATTGCAACGCAAGCGGGCGTAAGTCGCCTCATGCCTGTTCATCACCATCCTCGCCGCCCTGACGCCGACGTCCGCAAATTGGCGCAGGAGATGCAAGAACAGACGGACGTCGAGGTCATGGTCCCTGAAGAGGGCAAAGTTTATGAATTGAGCTAGTACCTTTGGGGTAATAATCCCTTAGGAGGGGAGAGTCTATCAACTGGGCTAGTGCGGGGTATCAGAAGTTTTTTCGCAAATCATATATGTTGAAAATGACCAGTTTACTTAGCGTTACAGTTCAAAGCGGCGGTCGAATTAGTCAAGTCATTTCTGAGACGCTACACTAGTGCCCCTTTCAGCAAGTGACTAGCGTAATGCGTGTTGTCCCCCGCCTCCGCTGGGGTGCCATGCAACACTTTCAGCCATCAAGAAGAGGAGTAACATCGATGAAGATCGCAACAATCTTGGGAAGTCCAAGAAATAGTGGTAACACATCAAAAGCGCTTGGTTTTTTTGAAAAACTTGTCGGTGAATATTGTGACATCGATCGCATCAATATTGCATCCCATAAGGTGAACGGATGTTTGGCATGCGGTGCCTGCAAAGCGAACTATGATAAGCCCGGGTGCATTCAAAAGGATGATGCGGTGTCGATATTCCAACGTATGATGCAATCGGATGTTGTGATATACGCATCGCCGCTTTATTGCTGGAGCTTTTCCTCGCAAATCAAGGCATTGATCGATCGCCATTTCTGTCTCGTAAAAGGTTACGGGACACCCGATTACAAGTCGCTACTGGAAGCAAAACCTGTCGCGCTCTTGGTTACTTGTGACGGGCCCATAGAAAATAATGCGGATCTTATTCAGGGAGTTTTTGACAGGCTCAGCG
>Ga0315289_10013976_pt1 | contig 11225 bp, 4 predicted proteins | sample YL17G11_40_MG_FD_203452 | JGI IMG/M metagenome (GOLD analysis project Ga0315289, IMG submission 203452) | Sediment microbial communities from Yellowstone Lake, YNP, Wyoming, USA - YL17G11_40 | ecosystem: Environmental > Aquatic > Freshwater > Lake > Sediment | place: USA: Wyoming | collected... | reverse complement strand
GAGGCGATGTGCCTCTACTCCGCACCGAAACTTCAGGCCCCATATCGGGCCCGGACGCAGGCTGCGCACAGAGAGAGAGGCCGCACCCCATCTTGAACCCGCTCGCTCGTTCATCTCATGCACACACTCTCCCGCCCATCCTCTCCGCTTCCTAGCCGTTTCGGCCCAGTTTGGCCACCCACTGACCGACATTCCCCCCCCCCTGGACGGTGTGACGACCGCCATCTGGTTCCCCAAGTCGACGGGCTTCCAGTTCACGGCGGGCGAGACGGTAAGGTGGTGGAGAGAGGCGGGATGGGATGGGGTTGACTGCAACACACGCGCACAGGGGGCTCGCTCGCTTGAGAGCACGGCGTGAGTCATCCCTGGTAGACACACCACAAGGCATCGGCCACGTCTTCGAAAGCTGGAGATAGCGTGAACGCGGCCCACTGCAGCTGCACCGCGCTCAAACCAAAGCCTCTTTTCCTGTTGTCATGAGATGGGAAGGGGGTGGGGGGTGGATGGGATGGCTCCACGCGGCGCTCACCCCACCCCGCGCCTTGCCTGCCGCCTCCGCTCGCCCAGGGGAGGCCACGTCCTTCCATCGAGGCCCGGTCTGGGAAGGGAGGGACGCGGTGATGTTTGGCGGGCTCCACAACCACCCTCCCCCCCGTCTCACCATCCACACACCATCCTCCAGGTCGAAGCCATCATCTCCGTCCGCAATGAGGGCAAGCTGGCCGCCAACGTCTCCTCCATCATGGGCTCCCTCAACGACGCGGCCGCCTTCCACCTGCACTACCAGAACTTCTCGTTCGTGCCCGCCCAGGGCGTGCCCGAACTGGCGCCCGGGGTGGAAGTCTCGGTCCCGTACTTCTTCACGCCCGCCCCCTCCCTGCCCGAACACGCCTTCCAGGTCGCGCTGACCGTGTTCATGGTCGGCGAGGGCGGCGTCCGAGCCGCGTCCACGCCCTTCAACCGCACCATTGACATCGTCGCCCCCGTGCGGTGGATAGACTTCGAGATGCTGGGCCTGTGGGCGGCGCTGGCAGGCCTGGTGGCCGGGCTCGGGTGGGTCGGCTACCACTCCTTTGGGGCGGGGGCGCCGACCGTGAACGCGGACGGGAGTGTGCGCAAGGCCCGGCCCGCCGCCTCGAGGCCCCGGTCGTCGTCGACGGCCGCCCCGGCCGACCCGGCGGCCTGGTTGAAGGGGACAAACTTTGCGGGCAAATCGAAATGATGGACGGGATGTGATGATGTGAAGATGTGTAAGAGAGATGTTTTCCCCCCATTCCCTCCCGCCCCGCCCTGGGTTTGGGCGAGACGTTGTCTGCGCAGCGCCCGAGCGACCATGTGTGAGGAAGGGGGGGTCAGTGTGTGTTGTTATTGTCCTGTGTTGACGCCCGTGATTTTGTTCTGGATGTTCATCATTTCCATCCCCCTCATTCCACCATTCTCTCCTCCAGAGGAGGTAGTGCAGCGGGGTGTGCTCCTAGCCACTCCTCCACCATGCCCGTCGTCCTCCCCTCCGTGGAATGGCTGCTCAAGCGGGCCCTCCGATTCCTGGTGCGGCGCCACCTGGGACCCCTGCTGCGGAGCGAGGTAGGAAGGGCAGTTTCGGCGGCCGGCCAGGCGCGCGGGTTTTCGCGAGGTCGGGTCGGGGGGGACGCGCGAGAGTGCCCTCGCCTCCTCACCTCACGCCTCTCGCCTTGCTCACACCTCTTTCCTCGACTCCCAGGTCGACCTGGACTCCCTCTCTGTCCAGCTGGCGGCCGGGGCGGCCGAACTGCGGGGCGTGCTGCTGGACGCGGGCGCGGTGGATGCGCTGGTGGTGAGTGTGTGAAAACAAATGGGGTGATGGGGGACAGCGAAAAGCACGCGTGTGCTGTTAGCCCCCGCGCGAGTGCGCAAACAACGCACGCACCTGTATCGAGAAATAGACGGGTCAGGCCTGGGCGGGGTTGGAAAGGCAGAAGGTCCAGCCCCGCGCCGGGCGTGACGAATGCCCCCCCCCTCTCTCACCACTTCTCATCAACACCATTCACAGTCCGCCCCCGCCTGGACCGTCACGTCCGCGTACGTCGGCACCCTCCGCCTGCGCGTTCCCTTGGGGACGGCGGCAGCTGCCGCAGCAGCTGCAGCCACCACCACCACCAGTGGCGGCGGCGCGTCCGCGACGGCCGCCGTCCTGGACGGGGCGGCGCTGGAGGTGGATGAACTGTTGGTCACGCTCGCACCCCGGGTGTGCTGCGGCGGTGGGGGTGGGGGGGGCGAGAGGAGCCCGTCACCCTCGCCTCCGCCACCCGACCCGCCGCCTGGTGACGGGTACGCCCATCAACCTTTTCCCCTGCCCGCCGACCCCGCCTCCACGGCCGCCGTCGCGGCGGGCGTGTCCGCGGTCGCAGCAGCCCTGGATGGGGCGGCCGCCCGGGCGCGCCTGGCCCTGACCCGGTGCGTGGTCCGGGTGGAGCTGCCACCGGCGCCCGGGGCGCCGGATGGGGTGGCCGTGACGCTGAGGATCGGGCAGCTGAGCTATGGGGCGGCGGGCGAGGGCGGGGGCGCAGGGACAGCATCGCCACCCGCTCCACATGCGTCCTCCTCCCTCCCCCCACCCCGGCCGCCCCCACCCACGGCCTCGCGTGCCCTCCGCAAGGCCATCACCTTTTCGGGGCTGGCCCTGGAGATTGATGACGGGGAAAAGGGAGGCAGTGACGGCGATGGTGGTGCGGCGGCGACCACCCCTAGCCGGGCCTGCCTGGTCCTGTGTGGCGGGGCCGGGCACGTGCAAGGGGGTGGAGAGGAGGATGGAGAGGGTGGGGAGGAAACGACCACCTCAAACTCCTCCACTACCACCGACGGCGTGTCTGGCCGCCTGGACCTGACCCTGACCTGGCCGCCACCCCTGCCACTCCCTGACCCCCGCTTTGGCACGGGCGTCGAGAAGGACGGGTCCTGGGGCGATGGCGGGGCGTGGCGGGCGTCGGGGCGTCGTCCACCTCCCCAACCCCGCCCGCGCCTGGATGGCCGCCTGGCCCTGTCGCCGACCGCGCTCCGCCTGGGTGCCCGGTCCTTGGGCCTGGTGGCGGCAGCGGTGGCGGGCATGGTGGGAAGAGGTCACGCCATCGCGCCCTCCCCTCCCCCGTCCCCTCGCGCTCCAACGCCGGACGACCCGCCCGAATCCCTCCTCCCGTCCGCCGCTGCCGCCGTCCTGGCCCCGACGACGCTGCCGCTGGCCGCCGAGGTCGTCGCCCGGTCCTGGGCGTGGGCGAGCTACCATGATGGGGTGGGCGACCTGGCTACTGCTGCGGAGTCGTCCGATGGCGAGGACGCGTTCTTTGATGCCCGGTCATCCTTGGCCTCGTCCGTCGCGTCCCTGGCGGAAGCCGCGGCCGCGGCCGCGGCCGGGGCGGGCGGGCTGTCCAGTCCAACCCTGTCGCTGCAGACCATGCCGCCGCCGCACGCCGCACGCACGGCGGCCGCTCTGGAAGCAACGGTGAGTGGGGCCATGGCTGAGGACGATGAGGAGGAGGCGGCAGGGCTCCCAGTCCCTCCACCCGCCGCCCCAGCCGGCGGGTGGCGCCTGGACGTGTCTGCCGGCCCCGGCGCGGCTGTCCTTTGGTACGACGAACCGCCGCCTGACCCACGCCCTGGATGGCCAGCAGCACCACCACCCGCCGCGACCTGGCGCCCATGGCTCCCACCCTCATCCCGCCCCCGCCTGGAGCTGCGGTGGGGCGTGGCGGTCGCGGTGGTCGCTGCGGACAAGGATGGCGGCGGCAGGGGTGCGGCCCTGGCGGCCTCCTCTTGCCGCCGACCCACCATCCTGGCGGTGGACGTGGATGTGCGGGGGCTGGTCGCCGCCGAGCATGCGCCGGTGGAGGGTGGAAGCAGCAGCTCCTCTTCCACCTCCAGGCTGGCGGCGGACCTGGCGGCCACGCCGGGTGCCCTCCCGCCGCTCCCTGGTGGCCGCACCCGCCCGGGCGCGGCGGCCGCCGTGGGGCATGGGTGCGGGCCCGCGCCTGTGCCGCAGCCGCCCACCTCTGCCCGGCCCATCGCGGTCGCTGCTTTGTCCGCTGTCACAGCGGGCGGGCCGGCAGCGCCCGGCGCCGCCCCTCCCCTCTCCTCCTGGCCCGTGCTCGCGGTCGGCGGCGGCCGGGACAGCAGCCTGGAGCTGACGCTCAGGTTGCCGCTGAGGGGGCACGCCTCCGCCGCCACCGCCACCGCCACCCCCACCCGCATGGCTGCGCGGGCGCAGGCGATGACGCTATGGCTCGGCCTGCCTTTCGCGGGTCGCGTTGCGGCGGCGGTCGCGCCGCTGATCATGGGTGAGGCGGCCGCAGCGGCGGCAGCGACGGGGGGAGGCACCCACCCCGCCGCCGCCCCTTCTCCTCCCCCTCTTCCTCCTCTTCCCCCCGTGGCCGCCTCCATCTTCCTGCCCCACGTCTGCCTCGTGTTTATCTTACCTGAGGGTGAGTGCGGTGGGGAGGGTCATGGCTGCGCGCCCACCCCGCCTCCCACGCACGGCCACCGCCTGCTGGCGGTCGACCTCGCAGGCCCGGCGGGCCCCACCCCGACTGCCTTTTTTGAGCGGGCGCCGGCGGGCGGTGCGGGCGCTTTGGACGGGCGGGTCACGGTCGGGGCGGCATCAGCATTCCTGTTGGGCGACCCGCCGGGGTTGCCGCCGTGCGAGGATGCGGCGTCGCCATCGTCGCGGCCTCGGCCATTGGAGGCCTACCGAATCGCCGACGCCGACCAACAGCAGCAGCAGGCCGCGTCATCGTCGTCGCCCACCGCGCCCGCGCTCGTCCTGGACCTGAGCTGGCGGCCTGCCGCCTTGCCCGCGGGGAGTGCCGTCTGTGGAGAGCTGGCTGCTGCCTCATCCGCCCGCGTCACTGCCCACGCGGCCGCGGGCGTGTGCGACGGCGGCGACCGGGCTTTGGAAGCGGCGGCCTGGGCAGTGGCGGGGATGGGGGTGCGCATTACGGCGCCATCTGTCCGGCTAAGCGTCGCTCCAGCTGACGTGGCGGCCCTGGCGGGCGCCGCTGCTGCATTGAGTGCCGCCCAGGACAGGGCCATGGCCGCAGAGGCGGCCGCCGCCCGGGCGGCCGGCGCCCCTCCACCCCCGCTCCCCCCGCCCTCGGCCTTGCTGGTCAGCGCGGGTGTGCGGGCCGACCTGCTGCCGTCCTCCGCGTCCGTCCGGGCCCGCCACGCCACCCCGGTCACCCCGGCCTTCACCGTGCACACGTCTGGCTTGCGCGCATTTTGCACCGCCCCGCTCACGCCGGACGGTGGGTGGGCGTGGTGTGTCCGCGTCGCCGCTGCCCGCGTGCGCGAGGGTAATGGTGGGGAGGTTGAGGAGGAAGCAGCGCGCCCAGACCTGCTGTGGTGGCCCGCTGGCGTGCCCACGGGTGCGGAGGCGACTGGCAAGGACACGAGCTCGTCGGACGCGTTGGCCGGCCTGCACGTGGTGGCCGTCGCGGGCGTGCCTGGTGCTGCTGGTGCTGGTGCTGCTGCTCGCGGCCACCCACCCCTCCTCTCAGTCGCAGCCCGAGGGCTGGCCCTGACGGCCGACCGGGGGGAGATGGGCTTGCCTTGGGCCCGCCGCATGGCTTCTTTCTTCCAGGTCGGAGTAGAGGAGGAGGGCGGGGTGGCGGGCGGCGTACCAAGCACGGCACCTCCGCCACCCCCCCTCGCCTCCCTGCCCTGGTGGGCGGCATCCCTGAGCGAGTGCGCTCTGCGGTACGAGCCGCCGGACGTGGGTGGTGGTGGTGGTGGTGGTGGTGGTGGTGGTCACACCGGGCGCACGTCCGCGGCTCTCCTCATCGGCGCCGCCCGCCTAGGGCAGGGCGACGGCGCCCCCGCGGCGGAGGCGTGGGCGGGCGACGTGCCTGGCCTCGACCCGCCGGCCGCGCCCCTGTCCCTCCCACCCTTCCACGCCGCCGCCCGGGGCGTGAGCCTGCTGGTGGCTGGCGGGGGGGCTGACCCGTCCACCCGGTCCACGGCCTGGTCTCCTCCCCGTACGCTCGCCTCCCTAGCCACCTCCCTCGCCGCGGCGGGCTACGCCTGCGTCGCCAAGGAGGACGGGGTGCGGGTGCGGGTTGGGGATGAGGCAGGAGGCGGCTCGCCCACCTCGATGCACGCCACGGACGTCACCAACCGGTGCTTGCGACTGGACTTGGACCCTTTGTCCATGCGCCTCGTGTCTGCTTTGATTGGCCAGCTGAAAGGCGGCCGCGGCGGCGGCGGCGGCGGCGGCGGCGGCGGCGGCGGCGGTGGCGGCGGCGGCGGCGGTGGCGGCGGCGGCGGCGAGGCAGGGTCGAGCACTGACCACCCACCTCAACCTCTGGCCTCCCCGGAACAACTGCCCCCACGCCCCTCCACGAGCGTCCTGGCCGACATCCAGCAGGCCGCCTTCCCCGCTCTGAGTATGCGGCCTTCTCCAGCACTGTCGCCCCCGCCCTTGGGCAGCGACGCCTGGCTGCGGGTGGGCGGGTCGGGCGATGAGGAAGAGGGAGGAGGAGAATCGGCTGGTGGCGCAGGAGTGGCGCCACCACCACTCCCACCGCCTCCACCCCCACCGCCGCCCCTCTCCCGCCTCACCCTCCACCAGGGCACCCTCTTGGCCGTCGTGGAGTGTGCCCGGGGCGGACGGGCGCCGCACCACCATCAGCCGCCCCCGCCGCCCGACCAGCAGGCGGACGAGCCGACCGGCCCCCGCAGCCTGGAGCTCGACCTGAGACGGGTCGGTGTGTGCGTGTGCACCTGGGCGCCGCCGTTGCCGTCGCCTAGGCAGCAGACCCGCCCTCCTGCACCCACCCTCCAGGTCCACCCCGGCCGGGTGACCCGGGGTGTGAGCCTGGTGGTGGGCGAGGCCGAGCTGCGGGATGGCGGGGCGGCCGCGGCCGACCGGGCATGGCGGGTCGTGCTGGGGAGGGCGGGTGCTGGGGGTGGGGGTGCGGGCGCGTCGGCCGGCGTGCCCGCCCGCCATCCACCTTTCCTAGACGTGGCCATCCAAGTGGTGCAGCCCCGGGACAGGCACCCAAACCTGCACCCAAACCTGCACCCAAACCTGCCCACCTCCACTTCCCACCGCGAAGCCCGCCTCTCCATCGCCACAGCCCCCCTGCGCCTGCGCCTGGACCAGGACGTCGTGACGGCCCTGATCAGCCTGGGCGACGCCCCCGCGGACAGCCTGTCCTTTGATGACGGGGCGGTGGATTTGGTGGGCGGCGGCAGCAGTAGTGACAGCGATGCAAGCAGTGGCGAGGAGGCGGAGGGAGGGGATGGGCGCGCCACCACCGACGCCGACACGCCCGCGCGCGGCCCCTCCTCCTCCGCCTCCGCCGCCGCCACCACCACCCCTCCCGCCCCCTTCTTCATCCAGCGGGCCGACATCGCCCCCTTGGACCTGACCGCCGACTACCGGCCCCGCCGTCTGGATGTGGGAGCGCTCGCGGCTGGCCGCCTGGTGGAGCTGGTCAACGCGGCCCCACTGGCGGGGGTGCGGCTGGTGCTGCCCAGGGTGACCGCGCACGGCCTGGCCGGGCCGGGGCACCTGGCCCGCCGCGTCGGGTCGGCCTGGCTGAAGGCCGTCAAGTCCGGGCCGGGCCTGGCCTCCCTGGTGGCGGGCATGCCCGCCGTGCGGGCGGTCACGCGCGGGCCGGCCGGCGACCTGGTCCTCCTGGCGCGGCTGCCGGGCGCCGTCCGGGCGGCGGGCAAGGCGGCGGGCATAAGTGGGCGAGGGGCGAGAAGGTTGAGGCGGAGATTGAGGAAGGGGTTGGCGGCCGTGATGAGGGCAGCGGTGAGCGAGGCGGCGGGGGTGGTTGAGAGGAGGATGTGAGCGGTTGTTTGCGGGAGTGCAGAAGAATGGGGAAGCCACTCCTGAATTCTCCCCCGCCCTCATCTCTCCCCCATGCCCACCCCGGCCGTCACGGCCGCCCTGGGCACCAGCGCCACCGCCGCCAACCCTTCCTCCCGCGCGTCGACACCCACCGCCGCCGCCAAGGGCTCGGCCGTCCGGTCGGCCATCGTCCCCTTCACCCGCCCCTTTGACTGCGATGTGAGCGGGACGTCGGCCCCCGCCTCCTCGGCCCCGCGCTCCTTCACGGCGGCCGGCGGCGGCTCCCTGCGCCGACCCGAGTGGCGGCCGCCCCTAGGCTCGGGCGGTTCATCCTTGGCCGCGGGTTCCGCCTCCATGGCCGCCCGCGCGGCGGCTGGCGCCCCGTCCCTGCGCCCCACGCCTGCCGAGGTCGTTGTCGCGGGCTTTGCCCCCGCCCGGACCGACGCCGCGCCCGTCGACGGCCCGGTCTCGCCCGCCCGCCCGGGCCTGCTGAGCCGGGTCCTGACCAGCATGCCCCTGAGCGTGGAAGAGGTGAGAGGCGGGTGAGGGGAGAGGGGGTGGGGCGCGGCGGATGTGTTGCGCCCCGGCGTTGTCGCGTCGCAAACCGAACGAAAAGGGCAAACCCTTCCTGCCCCAAACCGCCCTCCCCCTCCCTGACGCCGCACGCCCCCTACCACCCCCCCTTCCAGCCACCCTACCCCACCAGTGACGTTTCTGACTCCCTACTGTCCGACTTGGAGGTGCGTGTGGGGCGGGTCGAGTGGAGAGGGGGGCAGGAACGGCCGCGTCGGAAGCTGCCCATGTCAGCGCCCCCTGCCTGCCTTTTTTTTTTCTCGGACCAAGGGTATTACCCGTGCGGCCAGGGCCCGCCCTGAACGCCGCTCCGTCACGCCCGGGCGGGTTAGTGGGGAGCCTGGCCGCCTATCGGGCCCGGAAAAAGGGGGGGGTCGGTCGCAGCGTGGGCCCGCATTCGGGCCGCCTTTTCCATCAGTCTCTCCCTCCGCGCGCGCTCGCCCCCACTCGAAAAAAAAAAAAAAAAAACACGCCGGGTCCGGCTCGTCCGACTCATCCACCTTCCCCCCCCCTCCCCCCCTTTTCTGCTTGTCTTTTCCTCGCAGTCCTCCGCCGCCGTCTTTGCCACCCCCGTCGTCCGCACCGCCTGGGCCATCGCCACGGCCGCCCACGTCGGCCAGGCCGCCCGGTCGGGCGTGCCCATGGCCGCGCACTGCGTGGAGGTGGCGCGCGGGGTGGCAGGCCTGGGCGCCGACGCCGACACGGTCGCCGCGGCCCTGCTGCACGGGGCCCTGTCCCGGGGGCTGCTGGCCTCGCCCGACGCCCTGGCGGCAGCCCTGCCTGCCGGGCCCTCCCGCGCGGCGGTGACGTCCCTCGTCCGGTCGGTCGCTCGCATGTCCGACCTGTGCGCGGTCCGCCGCTGGTCGACAGCCGCGGCCGCCGCGGCCGCGGCGGGGGGTGAGGACACGGCCACGGACACCGCCGCCGCCGACGACGACGGCAACGACTCGCCCCTGGACGCGGGCGCCCTGGTGGACGTCCTCCTCTCCATGGCTGACCCCCGGGCCGCCGTCATCAAGCTGGTGGACCGGGTGGTGGCCCTGCGGGCCGCCGTGGCGGCGGGCGGGGACGCGGCCGGGGCGGCTGCGGCAGACGCCCTGGCCCTCTACGCGCCCCTGGCCAACCGCCTGGGCGTCTGGTGCTTGAAGGCCGAGTTGGAGGACCTGGCCTTCGCGGCCCGCCACCCGGCCCAGCACGCCGAGCTGGCGGCCCGCCTGGGCCGGGGCGGCGGCCCGTCCACGGGCACCGCCCCTGCCCGCGCGTCGCTGGACGCGACCCTGGACGCGATGCGGGCGGCCCTGGCGGCCGCGGGCTTGGGCGACACCGCCGACCTGACGGGCCGCCCCAAGCACCTGTACGGCGTTTTCACCAAGATGAGGGCCAAGGGCGTGCCCCTGGAGGCCGTCACGGACGTACGGGCGGTGCGCGTCATCGTCCCGGACAAGGCGGCCTGCTACCACGCCCTGCGCGCGGTCCAGGGCCGGTGGAAGGCCGGCGGCGGCGGCGAGTGCGCGGCCGGCGATGACGCCGTCAAGGACTACATCCGCCACCCCAAGCCCAACGGGTACCAGAGCCTCCACGTCGTGGTGACGGGCGACGACGGCGCGCCCGTCGAAGTCCAGATCCGCACCCCCAAAATGCACCTGGTCGCCGAGTTTGGCCTCGCCGCGCACTGGCGGTACAAGGAAAGGGGCGGCGGCGGCGGCGGCGGCGGCGATGGTGGGGACGCGCCCTCCGCGCTGTCGCCCTCCGAGGCCCGGGCCGCCCGGGTCGGCTACGCCCGCTGGCTCCTGGCCTGGGCGTACGAGCTGGACGACAAGCAGTGCCGCCGGGATGCACCGGGCGCGGGCGGGCTGGTGTCCCGCCTGGCCGCGGCGGTCCAGTGTGTGGATGGGGAGGGCGGCGGGGCGGGCGAACCGCACGCCCACGCCCACGCCCATACGTCCGCGTGCGGCCCCTTCCCGGGCGAGCACGCCCCCGACTGCCGGTTCGCGGCCTTCCTGCGCCGCCAGTCGGCACTCCCCGCAGGGCCCCTGCTGCCCGGCAGCGGCCTCGCCCCGCCACCCCCGCCGGGTTCGGGGGACGCGGTGTCCATCGTGGTGGTCGACCACACGGGCGCCTCGCCCGCGGGCTCGCCCACGGCCGCCGACGCCATTGCCTTCCCCGCCTCAACCCGCTACGCCCCCCGCGTGGAGACCGTCCCCGCCGGCACGACGGCGGGCGCCCTGGCCGCCCGCCTCACGCGCGACGCCGCGCGCGATGCGGGCGTCCCCCTCTCCGCTGTCCACGTCCTCATCAACGACGCACACGTCCCGCCCGGGTCGACCGCCGTCATCGAGGTGGGCGACAAGGTCGACGTGTTTGCGGACGAAGTGCGTGAGCGGGCCTGTCGGGGGGGTGGGGCGGGCGACGCCGACGCCGACGCCGACGCCCCCATCCTCATCTCTGGCGCCCCCGTCCGCCGCGGCGGCTCCGGCACCAGCCCCCTAGACCTGGACGTGGAGCGGGAGCGCCTAGCCCGCATCTTCCGCCGCCCGTCCGGGGCGGGCGGGAGCCCGCCGGATGGTGCGGCGGGCGCCAGCGCGCGGCGTGGTGAGGAGGAGGGTTGGTGAGTTATTGTTTTTCTTCCCAAGTCGTCCTAGGTCTTTTTTGTACGATCATGTGTGTGTGTGTGTGTGTATGTCTATGCATGTGTGTGTGTGTGTGTGTGTACGATCAACATCGGGCTGCGCGTGTGCCTGTGCCACGGCCCATTCTGCCGTGCGTGGGCGCGTGCGCGGCACCAAATTTGTAAAAACGAAAATGGAGAAGGTATTTTTCACGACAGGGT
>Ga0315289_10013975_pt1 | contig 11226 bp, 6 predicted proteins | sample YL17G11_40_MG_FD_203452 | JGI IMG/M metagenome (GOLD analysis project Ga0315289, IMG submission 203452) | Sediment microbial communities from Yellowstone Lake, YNP, Wyoming, USA - YL17G11_40 | ecosystem: Environmental > Aquatic > Freshwater > Lake > Sediment | place: USA: Wyoming | collected... | reverse complement strand
ATAAAAAATAATGGTTTCTTTAGGAAGTATTGTGTATAACTCAGTAATAATAAAAAATGGTATATTACATATTTTTTCTGTATTATTTTTAACCTTTGTTGTGTCTTTTACATTTAGTATGTTGGAATTTGATAAGCCTAAAAAGATAATGATTAGTTGTGCAAAATGGTGGGGTAAGTTTGTTGGTGGGCTATTAATAGTGGCTGTGGTAGTGCAATTATTAAGTTCCATTTGAACAAGCGAATTTTATCGAGAGAAATAATATTAAAAATGGGACGCTGATTAACGCGGATTTGTTCAGATTTTCACGGATTAAATTTCAGTGATAATCCGCTATAATCCGTGTAAATCTGCGTTCGATTATTTATTTTCTTTTTTTCTTGTTCTTTAGTGTGATTTCGTAGTTATGTAAGTTAGTATTTCTGAGGTCTCAAATCCGAAATTTAAAATTGATTATTATGTATGGTTGAAAATCAGAAAAAGACGCCATTTGGTATTTTAGCATTTATTGTTTTTATAGTTGGTATCTTTTTTTCATTTTGTGATTATGTTATTTATGAAGAATACATTGATTTAGCTTTATTAAAGTTAATCCCTGTCAAGTTAATCCTATCTTTTTTATTCTTAATCATATCAGTGTCTCTTTTCATTTTTTCCTACGCAGTAAGTTTGAATCCATATAGAAAAAGACGACCGTATTTCTCTCTTTATATCTCAGCCTGGGGAGTTTTAATCCAGATTGCCACACTCTATTATCTTAATAATAAGGATTTTGAAGATGTATCTATACCACTTATGGTATTTGTGATCGCTTGTATTCTGATTATACCGTTGTATTTAATAAATTTGTATGAAAGAATTGTGCGGTTTATTTATCAGCAGTTGGGTGATAAATATTTCCGTGCTGAAATTTATCCTACTGCCCTGAAATATTTTAATCAACTTTTCAATTATCCCCCTGTCAAACCCATTGTGAAAAATAAATTAGGTAAAATATATTTTAAGACGGGTCGCTATGATATGGCGAAAAACTTCCTTATACCCTTTGCAGATAATATTAATGACCAGGATACTAATGAATATTTAGCGATAATGTATTTCAAGAACGAAGAATGGGAAAAGGCTAAAGAATATTATGAAATCTTGAGAACTAACAGTCTCAGTAATGATGAGTTAGATTATCAATATGCTGAGGTATTAAAAAATTTGGGCGAAGTAGATAAGTCCATTGATATAGTTTCTTCGTTATTAATAAAAAAGCCAAACAATATAGAGTTACTAAAATTTCTCATCGAGCTTTATACACTGAAAGAAAATTGGGATGAGATTTTCAAAGAGTATAAGAAGATTGCGAATATTGAAGGTAAACCTTATGAAATCACAATAAATGGTCTGAAAGAACTCTGTGAGAAATATCCAGAAAATTGTCCTGTGATGGAATATCTTGGGGAACTTTATGAGAAGATTGGAAGCGAAGATTTAGCGATGGAATGTTATGAAAAGATTTTGGAACAAAAACCCGAATTTACTGATCTCAGGCAGAAACTTATCAATTATTACAAGAAAAAAGATGAAACTACAAAGGCAATAACGCATCTATATAAATTAATCTCATTCAATAACGACAATCTTGATGCTGTGATTGCATTAGGGGACTTATTAGTGGGTGGAGGTAAAGAGGATGAGCAAGTGGACTTATTTTTAAAATATGATTCGTTGAATCTGAATAATTATCAGATAAAATATAAACTTGCTGAAATGAGTTTTCATAATAAGGATTTTGATAAAGCCCTGGAATACATTGCTGATGCTTTTAAGAATGCCCCTGAAGACAAAAAGGCAAGTCTACAAAAATTAAAACAGGATATTGACCATAAAAGAGGATTAATCGAACTAAAACAACTTAAGGAAAATGTGTATAATAATCCTAAGGATTTGAATCTTAGAATCGACTATGTCAAAAAATTGGCTAAGATTAAAGATAGTTCTCAAGTTGTTATTGAATTAAATGAAATTTTGAATATATCATCAGGTAATAAGGATCTTATAATCAGCATAATTAATGATATTGAAAATGAATTACACGATAAATTTACTGTTCTTCAATTTCTGGCAGACCTCTTGTTTCGTGAAGGGAACTATGATAAATATTATGAATCGATACTGAAGTTATCGGAAGGATTGTTACATCCTGATGAAAAGATTCTTGAGAGTTGTGAGAAGATATTAAGTGTGAAACCTGATTTTCTACCCGCGATAGAATGGATTGGCGAATATATGCGAGAGAATGAACGACGGGAGGAGATGACAGAGTATTATAAAAAATATTTTGAAGTTTCCGGTGATAAACCGCTAATAATGCTCAAGAATATGTTCAGGACATATCTGCTGATGGGTAAGGAAGAAGAAGTCATAAATTGTGGACGAGATATTATAGCACAAGATTCTAAAGACGCTGAGGTCATAAAGGAGATAGGGAAAATTCTGAAGAAGAAAGGGAAGTATAACGAGGCGCTTGAATATTTTGATAGAGTGAGAAAATTAGATAATCAGGACCGTGAGGCAATAGCTTTATTTAAAGAGGTTTCAGATACTATAAATAATAATAGAATTCAAGAGTTAGAGAAGGAGCTTGAAAAAGAACCTGATAAATTTGACAAACATTATGAACTTGCATTACTATATTTTGATTTTAAGAGATTGAATGAGGCAATTAAACATTTCCAGAGAGCTGTGAATTCAGAAGAATTAAAGGATTTGAGTAAAACATATCTTGCTCTGAGCTTGGTGAGAAAAGGGCTATATGATATAGCTTATGAAACAATTCAGGATTTAGAGCTAATCTATGGGACGGATGAAAAATCACATAGATTAAAGGAATTGTTTTATGAGATTGGCGTAAATTTTGAAAAGAATATGAAGGATGATAAGGCAGAGGTTGTTTATAAAAAGATTTTTATGATTGATGCGAGTTTCAGAGACATTGTTTCAAAGATTGAAAAATATGGTCGCTAAATCTTATTAATTGCTTGAAAAAATACTTAACCACGACGACACAACGACCACAAAAAACAAATGCTCTAAATTCGAAATACTAAACTCTAAACAAACACAAATTAACAAAATACAAAATTCAACAAAATTGCTAATGTTTAATGTTTATAATTTAGTGTTTTATATTCTATATTTATTTAGTATTTAGAGTTTATAGTTTTGTTTTTTTCTTAGTGGCCGTTGTGTCGTTGTGGTAAAAAATATTTTAGGAGTTTTGATATGTCAGAACAAGAAAGAAAAAGAATTTCCTTATTTCAAATTTTTACATTTTTGATAGCCTTATTAAGTTTAGCAATATCAATATTCACTCTTGCTGTGCTATTTAAAAGCGGTATTATTACAACGGACTCAGTCAATTTTGTGAAAAATCAAAAGCAAAACAAGTCAATTCAACCTGTAAACATACAGCAAGTCTATGATGAACAAACTGATTTATTGACGGCAAAGGCGATGTTAATTAAGGCAAAGCTTGAACTTGAATCCAACAAGGGATATGATTCTGCAAAAGAATGGGTCCAAGAGGCAAATAAGTCTTTAGATAATCTTAACAAAAGGGCAAAGGACAAATTTGTTGATCTGAAAAAAGATGGTGAAGATGTACTTGGTTCTCTTCAAACAAAAACGAAGGATGCAACAGGGAAACTTTCTAAGCTTATTGATAAAATTAATATTTTAACCAACAAAGAAGATAAGAAAGAAAAGGAATCTGAGAATCAAAGCAAATAAAAATTACCCGAATCCAGCGATAAGAAGAGTTATTTCATTTAATGCTCCGTCAGGAGCATAATGGTTATAGAAAATAAAGAAGAAATAAATTACTTACCTTCTTCTTTTTCTTTGCCCCAAAGGGGCAATATGTAAAGGGTCATACATATACATTCCGCTCCCTTCGGGGCGGATGCGTTCTGTGTTTATTCTTTTTTTCTATAAACATTTCACTCCTTTCGGAGTGAATAAAAGTCTTCACTTGCCAGGTGAATCAAAGACAAGAGTAAAGTATGATACCATTGCATTCAAAAAGTAAATTCTAAAAATTATCACTGGATTTGGGAAAATTAATTAGCCACGAAAGAATAAAAAGAACATAATGAGTTTATTAAACCGCTAATCACGCGAATCTACACGAATGTTATTTAAATAAGTTAGCGATAATTAGCGAGATTCGCGATTAATAAATTTTTTTTTAACAATAATTAGAGGACGATTATTATCTGATAATATGTGCATACGGGATGTCTGCATTACATCATCGTTTGATAAATCCAGCCTTTGCGTTCAAGAGCCGGATAAATCGCATCGCTACAGTTATTTCAAGCTATCTTCAATAATCTTCTTTTCTTCGTCAGTAATTCCATAAATCTTATAGACAAGCTCGTCTATCTCGTTGTCTGTTTTCTTTATTTCTTCCTTAATTTTTGCCCTTTCATCTGTTTTTTTGTCACCGATTTCGTTAAGGCGTTTGTTGAGGGAAAGCATTTTATCTATGAGGATAATAAATTTATCTTGTTCTAAAAAAGGAATGTCTTTAATTGGTATTTTTTTCCAATCATCGGGGTAACTATCTATTTTACTCCTACTATTCACTTTTAGAAAATAACTCATCAATTTTGAATTTATTATTGAAAATAAGTATTTCAAATTGAACTTTTTAGATATTTCCTCACCATCTTTTCTATTCAGCTTAATGTTTTTAAGATACTTATTGATACTTTTGTTTTCAACGCCTTTTAGTTCATGATAAGGTACTCCAACAATTATGGTATTGTCACATATATGCCTTTTATCAGAGTAAGCTACAACTCTTTTTTGTCTGGACATTAATATCTTATTAGGAAGGTAAAGTTCGGGAAATGTTGGTCTTACAAGTCTTTTAGGACATCTTTCTGTTCCCCATTCTACATAAAGTTCTTTATTTATTGAATATCTTTCAATGAATTTGCCTTCTGTATACACTTTATTATGAATGACATCTTTTTTATCTGAAACTAAATCTTCTTTTTTAAATTTCAATTTATCATTTTTATCACTATTAAATCTTGCACCATAACTCACATAACACAATCTGTCTAATTGTACTGTTTGATTAAATTTAAAATCTATTTTTGAACTAATTAATCTAAAAACATCAGGTAACCTGTTGCTTACACTACCTAATCCCGTTACCTTATCCAACACTTTATCGTGCAGTATTCTTTTACACTTATTGATATTCTTTGTATTTTTTACAAATATAATCTTATTTCGAATACCCACGCTCCCAAATATTTGGATGTCTGGGAAAAAATCGATTTGATACAAGTAATATTTTTTATTGATTATTTTAACCAATTTTGAAGTATAGTCTGCTTCACCAATTGTATCTGGGATAATCATGGCAAAACAGCCATCTTGCTTCAGAAGTTTTATTCCTTTTTCAACAAAGGCAACATATAAATCCCACATCTTGTAGAGGGTTTCATACTTCACGCTTTTTTCCATCCATTTCCTAGCTATTGGCTCTTTAGAATCTCTCGCTTTTACATAAGGTGGATTTCCAATCACGACATCAAAACCGCCTTCATTTATTATCTGCTTGAATTCTTCTTGCCATTTGAAAGCTTTGTCTCCTGCAATTGCCGGGTCATCAATTAAGGAGTTTCCGCATTTGATATTTTTGTGAAGCAAAGGTAAGCGATGACCTTTTTCTGCTATTTTTAAAAGGAGATTGAGCTGGGCAATTTCTACTGCCTGCTTATCTAAATCAACTCCGAATATGTTATTTTGTAAAATGTTTACTTTTGTTGTGAAAGTTCCTCCTGTTTTGAAATCCATTTGTGTTTGAGAATAACTTTTGTCATATTTTGCATAATGCTCATTTAAAACATCAAAGGCTTTAATTAAGAAAGAACCTGAACCACAGGCGGGGTCCAAAACTCTTATTTTTTCTACATCTATTTTTTTATTCTTGAGCAATTCACCTAATGTGTTTCTTACTATATAATCTACGATATAAGTTGGTGTGTAATAAATCCCCTGTTCCTTCCTATGTGTATGATTCTTTGTTAGTTTTGCTCTTTGTGCGCTTTTCTTAAGAATATGACCTAAATACTGTTCATATATATTGCCTAAGACATCTGCTTCAATAGCTGAGAAGTCATAAGAAACAGATTTATCTTTTGTATAATAAAGTCCTTCAATAATCTCATATAGAACATCATTATCGATATTCAACTCATCACATAAGTGATTTTGAAATATTTTGCTATTGTATTGATTGTCAAAATAGACATATATTTCTCTCAACCTTTTTATTAATAGACCTTTTCCTTTGCTTTCCCATTCTCTGAGACAGGATATTAAGGTTTTTGATTCGAGTTCTCTGTCTTCACAGTTTCTTATAAAGATTAATCTATCCAAAATTCTTTGGACAGATTCATCTAAATCTTCTTCAGTTAAATTTTTATTTCTATTTAGCTTCATTATGTTTTTTGATAATAATTCTCTGAATCGTGTAAAGTCCGCTAAGAGTTGTTTATCGACGGGGCTCTTCTTAGTTTTCTTTCCCCATTTTTCAGCTTCCTTGTCTAATAACCCTTGTTCAAAACTTTCTTTTGAAAGAAGCCACAGTTCTTCGAATCTATTTAAATATTCATTGTAAGGTATTGTTTTGAGATGATTTTGCAGAGGATTATGTTCTTTCCATTCAGCATTGAAAATTTTTACACTTTCGAAGTCTGAGAGGACAGCCCAGGTGCAACCTTTATGCCACGCATAATTGATTGCTTGTTCTATGTATTGGGGGTTTTCTAAATCTGCTTTCAGAGGCTTTGCTTCTAAGAAAAATTTTTGGATACTATTAATCCTGAAGCCATAATCAACTCTTTTTTTAGAGATTTTTTCTTCGGCGGTTACTTCATTTGAATCTTCGGTATTCCAACCCAATGCTCTAAACAAAGGAAGAATAAAATCCTTTTTAGTCATTTCTTCATTATACTGGTTAATTCTTTTTTCTGTTAAGATTTTTTCGTATTTTATAATGAGTTTATGGATTTCTTGTTTTATTGTTTCATATTTATTCATATTAATGAAGCTCTTCCCTTTATTCCTTATAATTATCAATGATTATTTAATAATCAATTTTTTTGATTTAATGTAAAAACTATTTATATTTTTCCTTTATTATTTCCGCTACAATACTAACAGCGATTTCTTCGGGTGTTTGGGCGCCAATATCAATTCCAATCGGACAATGAACTCTTTCTAAATCCTTCTTTTTAAATCCTTTTCTTAACAGATTTTTTTTCATTATCTCAAATTTATTTTTACTTCCAATCATTCCGATGTATCTAACATTTGTTTTTAATGAATGGAATAAGCAGATTTCATCCTGCGAATGAGCACGTGTAACAATGATTAAATAAGTATTATCATTTATTTTCAATTTAGAAAATTGTTTATTATAATTGCCAGCAATAATTTCATCAACTTCTGGAAAACGTTTTTTGTTTGCAAATTTTCTTCTATCATCTGTAACTGTGATATGGAATTCGAGGAGTTTTAAAATTTTTGCTAAAACAATTGAGATGTGACCACCGCCAAAGATAATTGCTTTTGGTGATGGAATGATAGGTTCAATCAACACTTTCATTTTTCCTCCACAATGCATATCAATTTTATTTTTATCTATTGAAGAGAAATCAAATTCCTCAATTAAGACATTTCCTGAATGTTGCAGGGAACGTATATGCTTGTCCCAGACATCTTTAATCTGGGATGCGTTCCTTACTTTTGATTTTTTCCTATTTATAAAATCAAGAGCTAATTTAATCAATGTCGATTCGAAATCACCACCACCAATTGTTCCGAACGTTTCACCGTCTTCGGACACAAACATTTTCGCGCCAGCTTTTCTGGGCGTAGAACCTTGTGTTTCGATGACAGTGAGAATCGCTCCTTTTTTATTTGAATTTAATGTGTCTAATATCTTTTTGTAAATCATATTTTTTTTAGACAGGATTTACAGGATTAAAACATTTGATTATTGATTCTGTTATCCTGTCAAATAAGTCTTATTCTAACCTTCATTTGTATATATCTTGACACTTAAATAATTATTATTCATTCTTTCCTTTGTCAATATCTTTGTAAATTTATGTATTATATGTCCGTTGTGTTCGTAGTGTCGTTGTGGTAAAAAATTTAAACCACTATGGCACGAAGATCACTACGAAAAATAAATAATTAACAAACAAAGAAAATGAATTTGCGAAACGATAGAAGAATAAAATTTTATTTGTTTTTATTTTTTCTTGCTTTTTACTTATTATTTACTGGTGATCATTTTTCTGAACCGTATTATGCAAGTGATGAAAAATTGATGATTCTCACCACACAGCAGATTGTAGATAATTTCTCCCTTCATTTTCCTGAAACTTATGGTGTCACAACATCAAGATATGGAATACTTCAATCTATCGTTGCGATTCCATTTTATTGCCTGGCTAAAGTTGTAGCTTTGTTTTTCCCTGAAAACCAAACTGAAATTATAGCCACCTTTATTATATATTTTACAAATGCTTTTATAACTGCATTTTTGATAGTTTGTTTTTATTCTTTTTCAAGGTATCTCAAGTATCCACCTAAAACTGCTTTTTATTCCTCGATTGTATTGGGATTGTGTACAACCATATTTCCTTATGCAAAATATTTTTTCTCAGAACCTCTTGTAGCGCTCACATTATTAAATTCGATTTATAATTTTATTAAAGCCACAAAAGTTCCCGCGAATCTTGAAAATAGAAAAAGGCAATTTTATTTGTTTAAATCATCTTTATGGTTTGCACTGTGCCTTTTAACAAGAATCGATAATCTCTCACTGATAATTATTTTTATATTAGCTATCATCTTACTTAGTTATAGAAACAACCAATATGTGAAGAGTGAAAAATCGATTTCTGTAAATAATCTATTACTTGATTTTCTTGTGTTCTTCATTCCTGTTCTAATATCCGGGATAATAATCCTAATATTAAATTATCTGAGATTTGGTTCATTATTGAAATCAGGATATAATGAGGAACCTTTTACAACAAGTTTATTTGTTGGGTTATACGGATTATTGTTCAGTCCAAGCAGAGGAATATTCATTTATTCCCCACCGATAATTATTACGCTTTTTTTTATAAAGAGATTCTGGCGGAGAAGGTCATTTTTAATAATATTAATAATTGGCATAACAATTATCAAACTCTATTTTTTTGCGATATGGTGGAGCTGGTATGGAGGCTGGTCGTGGGGTTCAAGATTCTTGCTTCCCATCATTCCCCTTTATTTTTTATTTTTCAATGAAGCTTTTCTGAGATTTAAGAAATTCTCTTCTGTCACAAGGTTGTTGATTATATCTTTAATTATAATTGGGTTTGTTGTCCAATTAATTGGAGTCTTGATTAATCCTTCAAAGTATGACAACAATATTTTTGGTTTAATTAATAGAGATGAAAATCAATTTTTGTTTCTACCACAACTTTCTTCACTCATAGGTAATATAGATATTATAAAGATGGGTTTCATAGATTCATTCATACTAAAATTCACTGAGCATTTTAACTCTTCAATTTTGCTCATAATCTTGATAATTTTGATAGGCTCAATATTCTTTTCATTTATTAGATTAAAGAAATTTGTGGGATTTGGGTGGAAAGATGTTGTTCAATTCAAACCTATCAGGTTATTTACTAAATTGGAAAAACTTATTGCTGTTCTTATTATCATTAATGTCATTATTTATTTGGTTTCTTTTGTTACAGTTTATTCTAATAAAATCACGAGATATGTTCAGATTAAATATAATGATGGCGAGGAATCATTGGAGAAAAAGAGTGATAAATTGCTGTGTATTGAGAAATCCATAAACAGCAAAAGGGCTTCAATAATGGGGGAGAAAGAGATAAAAGAAATCAATATGAAATGGATAGGAACACTCTGGATTCCAAAGGAAGGGGAATATTGGTTTTATACAAAGGCATCGGGGTATTATCTTTTACGTATTGGCGATAAAAATATTCTTGGAAATAAAGATGCTGATTATCAACATACTTCGACTGCATCAGAATATTTCAAAAGAGGTTATTATGATTTTGTTTTGGATTATAAACCTGTGGATATAAATTATCAATTAATTCACTTGTATTGGACGATTCCGGGAAATGGAATTTATAAATCGATATTATCAAATCAATTCTTGTTTGTGCAAAAACCAAACGTTTTTAGGCAAATTTTACTTGCACTCAACACGTTTAAATTCTTTTTCGTTTTGATATCAATAATATTGGTATATGTTGTCAGGATTATAATGAAGGTATCATAAATTGTAGGGGCGAACCCGTGTGTTCGCCCATCCCTTTGTAGAGACGCAATGCCTTGCGTCTTTACAGGTGTTAGGGGTGTGTTAATAAGCAGACACATAGGTCTGCCCCTACTTTTTTAAAGGCTAATAAAATTTTCAAGAATTTTTAAGCCCACCTTTTGACTTTTCTCCGGGTGAAATTGACAGGCGAATATATTATCCTTCCAAATCATTGATGCAAAGTCTGTATCATAATTTGTGAGTGTTAAAATTGTTTTCTTATCTCGAGGTTCAACATAATAGGAATGAACAAAATAAACGTAACTTCCATTATCAATATTTTTGAGAATGGGCGATTTTTTCATAATCTTAATACTGTTCCATCCCATATGAGGCACTTTCAGATTAGTTCTGAATTTAGCAACTTTACCTTTAAGAATACCTAAACCCTTCACATCAGGAGATTCTTCACTTTCTTCAAATAAAATATGTAAACCTAAACAAATGCCAAGAAAAGGTTTATTACTTTTAATGAAATCTCTTATTGGGTTTTCTAAATTGTGTGCCTTTAACCCTTTCACAGCATCACCAAAAGCACCCACGCCAGGTAAAATTAATTTTTTACTTTTAGATATAGTCTCAGAATTATTTGTTAATGTTGTCTTAGCGCCTAACTTTTCGAGTGCCTTTTGAACACTCATCAAATTCCCCATCCCATAATCGACTATGGCTATCATATTTTTTATTACCTTTGAACTGATTGATACTGAAAAAATAATTTGAGGTTTCTGAAATACCGATTAAATGTATCGGAGGTTTGTCACCCCCCTACAGAATTATTTTTATAA
>Ga0315289_10013974_pt1 | contig 11226 bp, 11 predicted proteins | sample YL17G11_40_MG_FD_203452 | JGI IMG/M metagenome (GOLD analysis project Ga0315289, IMG submission 203452) | Sediment microbial communities from Yellowstone Lake, YNP, Wyoming, USA - YL17G11_40 | ecosystem: Environmental > Aquatic > Freshwater > Lake > Sediment | place: USA: Wyoming | collected... | reverse complement strand
GTCGGTTGTCCGATGTTCGCCAAATCCTGGTTCGCACCCGCATAATCACCGGCGGCAATCTTGGCATTCGCACTATTCACCGCATCCTGTCGAATATTCTGCATAGCCTGCGTGTTAATACCTTGTACGGCCTGACCCGCTGCCTGTTCTGCCGCAACACCCTGTTCAGCAGCACCGACGCGGCCTATCGTGCTCGTAGGAGAAATACCGGCTTCCGCAAGCTGCTGATTCTGTACGATATTCTGAGCGGCACGCTGTTTCTGCATCGCTTCCATCGCGTCTTGTCGTATGCTTGAATAGAACGGATTCTGCAATTGCTGTTGCGCATAATTCGCATTCGGCTGGACAATGCCGCGCACAGCAGGAGCGGTTTGCGCGGGAGTTAAATTTGTAGATGGTGGTGTTGCAGGTGTCGGTTGGGGCGCGGATTGCTGCTGTATTTGTGGAACGGCAGGAGCGGACTGCGTGCTCGTTGGTGCCGCAGAAATGCCCGTTGGTGCCGCAAAAATGCCCGTTGCTGGTTTAGATACCGTACTCAATTTTTCTTTTGGCAACAAGAGCATCTTCCATTCATTGGTTGTTGGCAAAACGGGACCACCGGGAATAGTCACTGATGAATATCCACATATTCCCCGCGTTGAATACCCTGCCTGCTGTCCTTGCGGCGGCATATCTTCACCCACAGCTTTCGGTTGCCCACCTAACATTATTCCGCGTGGCGCGATTTTTTCATTGATAGCCTGCTGTACACCCTGCGGACCGCCCGCCGCTTGCACGGCCTCACGTGGCACCACCTGTTCGCCCGGAGTGAGCGCAGCGGGTACGGTATCAGTCGGTCCCGGCCCGGCATTTATGTACGATGACCGTGGAATTATAGTGACCTGTTGTTTTACCTGTTTCTTCCCGATTTGCACCCATTCAGGAATGCGGACATCAATTATTGCCATTTGTCACCATCCACCCGCGACAAACGTAAGTCGGTCGCTGGAATTACTGTTTTTACTGAAATCTATTTTTGGTTTCAATTCTTTTTCGATGTATTGTATCATTTCCAGATAGCGCCCATTGCTCTCTCCATCAATAAGCGCCTGCATTGCGGGGATCACAACCGTTTCATGATAACGGACTGGGATTTGTAATTGTACATTTGCCGAAGATATTGTTGTGCAATCCTTGTATCCCATTATCTGGTACATTGTTGCCTGCGTCATTGGATCAAACCGAAACATTACGCTTGGCGTTTCGCCCTGATACGCTTCTGTTTTCACGCAGGGGACCGGCAAATACAACCGATTATTTATCTTGATCTGCGCAACGTCATAGCCGTAATTCGTGCCAGGATTGCGTCCGTAATACGGATTATTAGCGAATGCATCATTGACCGGATAGCTTATACCATATCCATTATACACGGCAAGATTTACTACTATATCGCGGATTTTAAATACATTGGGGATTGAAGAATACTGGTAGGTTCCCTGCGTGGTAGAGAGATAAGGGAAGTCTCCTGTTGTCGTATCGTAATAAAGGTTATCATCATTTTCGACACGCAACAGGAGCTTGCTTAAACTGTCAAGCATTTCCACCAGTGTTGCCGATGAATAATCAGGATTTAGCCGCTGCAACCGCGCTACTATTTGAGATGTTAGCATTTTTTGCCACGTCTCCCTTTTGCATCAGTTTATCTATGACGGCCTTTTTCTCCGCTAACCCTTCGGGCGGTTTATTGGAAATAGTGACATTAAACGCATCAGGCCCACTCAATTTCGGATTTCTTTCCTGATTCCGCTTGATGTTTTTTTCCTTACACTCAAGAAGTTCCTTTTTGAAACCATCGCTGCATTCCTCGATTTCAAAAGGCGCTTCTCCATATGTTGCCCTCAGTAATTTACGGTTGTGCTCACAATCGGGGATCGCCGCATATGCAATACCGAGCTTCTTGTGGCAATAAAATGTCATGTGTTCCCCGGCATAAATCTCCCCGGTTACCAGAGGAGCACCGCGAATATTTTGTCCCATATGGAAACGATATCCTATAAATCCATTGATCGCGTTTCCATCGCCACATACTTCACCTTTACTCGCATATCGTACTACGATATACGGCTGATTGCAAACCTTCATGCCATCGACAAGATCATTTACTCGCTGTACCTGTTGCCAACTCATAATGCCTCCCATACGCGGGAATAGGTTTAGAAAATGGGGCTGTTCTCGCACAGCCCCGAAAGCGTGGACTCATTAGCCATTGTTGAAGGCCGATGATTGCTGTTCAAACCACGTTACCGCGCTTGAGAAGTTGTTGATCGAAGTCGTTGTCTTCGTATCAAGATCATAATCAACGCGGTTGAGACCGTAGGTATTGAACCAGCCTGTTGCCTTGATGCGCTGGAAATCCTGAATTTCATATTCAGTATGCAGCCCCGCATCAATCTGCGCAATAGCTGACGGACTGATAAAGAAACCCGGTTCCCAGATTGTCCCGGTCGTATGGCGCTCATCAGTATCACCGGCTTTGCAGTATTTGATTTCAATGACCGCATTGGACGGGTTTGTTGATGCAACACCGGAACCGGAACCGCTGCCGCTACCGTAGATTTTCGCGGTAGGAGCGCGACCGTTTTCAACGATAATAACGTCGTTGATACGGATTTTTGCGCCGGGGATTGTCTGCTCGACCGAATTCAGGCCAGCGCCAATGAACGACCAATAGCCAGGAGCGTCTTGGTTTGCTGGATTGATCAAATATTCAATCTGCGAAACCGGCAGGACATAGACATAGCTTTTGCGTCCGCCAAGGTTGAACTTCGGGAATTTCCCCGTATAGTTCGCCCATTTGCTCATGGCAAGCACAAAACCAATATCGCAAGCGAGATCGGTTTTGGTCGCATGATTGGTATCGGCAAGGTCCATGAACGACGCGATGACGCCAGCCCAGAAATTTGCATTCGTGTTGTAGGAATTATACGGCTGGCTGCCGTAATTCAAACCCTTCACGAATGTATTCCGGTGCATTACGCCGGTAAGATTAATCGGTGATTCAAGCAGGTTCGGAGAACGCCCCATCAACAGCGCATACTCCATGTAGTAGTCCATGATTTCGCTGTGATGTACGCCCAGAAGCTGTGCGATTTTCGCCTGATCCACATACGGCGCACTATCGATGGAATTGATGCCATATTGATCCAGCTTTGTCGCATGGCTGCAATCATTGAAATATCCCGTGAATTCCTTGAGTACGGGATCTTCAATGTTGTCAATCTGGTTTTCCGCATTGCCCTGAGTAGCGTTACCACTCAAATACTTGAGCATCGGGAAATTGGTTTGATGGGATTTGTCCTGACCCGGAGCTTTCTTCATGATGAATTCGCCGGGAATGGCGATATTATCCTGAGAAAACTCGTTTACATCCTCAGCCGGAATATTGAAAAACACGGACTGAGGCACGGCTTTCATTTTGACCATTGTGTCAAAAGCCTGCAACTTAATCGCCTGTACGGGCGTAATAAGATTTGCAGCAGCAAGTGCGGTATATGATGCCATACCTTACTTCCTAAGTTAATGTGTTGACAAAACGAATCGATTGCGATAGCTTCTGCTTGAGAAGCGGATCATTGTTATACGCAACCGGGTCTTTGTTCGCTGCATCGATGTGCCTTTTTGCTTCATCCAAAGTTATGCCTGCCTCCCCGGTAGGTTGGGCGGGCGCGGTGGGTGGAAGTGAAGGTGACCGATTTGCCGCACGATCCACGGCTGCAAGAACGGCTTGGGCGGAATTGTTCTGGGCGGTTGCGCTTGTCAAAGCGTCCATCCCACTTCTTTTCCGCCATATCGTTGATGCTTCCGATATGTCATACAGCCTTTTTTTGCCGATATCTACATTTCCATCAGCGTCATGGTCGTAGTAGATATCCAGTATTTCCATGATCTGATTGAATTTAGCCAAATCAGAAGGCGTGACATGCGCTTCGATTTGATCTTTTCTATCAGGATCAGTGACAATCTCATTTATTTTCTCAAATGGCATGGATGTTGTCAATGTAGGCATTTCGGCTTTTATGAATGAATTGACCTCATTGGCAACGGACTGAAATTGAGCATTGAATATAGCCGACCGCTTTTCTTCGGTAGTCATTTGCTCATAGTGTGACAACTTTTCCTTGAGCGGCATTACGGCTTCATCCACTGCCTGCTTGATTAACAAAGAAAAATCCTGTTGCGGCGAAGGCTGCACTCCGGTTGCGACAGGCGCGGGAGTTCCGGCGGGTGCAGCGGCAGTCGCGGCGGTCATTGACGGCAAAGGCTGCGCAACCGCAGAAAGGCGTTGCAATTGATCCTGCAAAGTTTTGACTTGACCTTCAAGTTGTTCGCTTCTGTTTTTCAATGTTCCGATTTGACCGCGTTCACCGTTCAACTTGTCAATCACTTTTTGCTGATTGATCATGTGTTGATTCAGTTCCTTTTCATCCCTGAAACGCAATGTGACGGCATTCGGGAGGGTCACAATGTATTTGTATTCATCAGCCGTTGCCACGGGTGGCGGGACGGTGAGCGCAGGTGGGATAGGTGACAGTTCAGCAGTAGGCGGCGGCGATTTTTCAACAGAGGCGACGGCGGGAATGGGTTCTCCTTCCTTTTTCTTTCCCGTCCATTCATCAACCATCCCTTGAATTTTGTCCTCCGGCGCTGCAATCAACGCTTGCAATTTGGCCGGATCACTCGCAATACCAGCAGGCAGGTCAAACAGAGCATTGGCGCTCATAGAACCATCCTTTTGTGTGAGGTTTGTGCCATAATTGGCATTCCTATGCCGCCAGCGGAGCCATTTGGCTCGCGTTCTGGCTTATAAGATTATCCGTTTGCGCCGCCCCTGGCTCCGGTATAACCGAAGTCCCGGGATTAGGCGAATTGTCTATATTCTGTGATGGTTTTTCGGCACTCAAAGGCGCAAGCGGCCCTGCGGTAGTCTCCGGCTGTTGCGGCAATTGTGGTGCTGGCAACGCCGATAATTTGATGCCCGCCTGTGCTGCGAGTTGTACTTGTCCTTCAGGCGGCAAATCTTTATACGTGACCGATTTCGATACCTTATCGGCGGGCTGCGCAGGCGGCTGCATGGCCATTTGTAGTCGCGCACTTTCGGTTTTCATTCGCAGTTGCGCGAGTGCAATACTCTGGTCACCGGCTTGATCAATACTATCCGCTTCGTCTTCCGGCATTTCAATGGTGCCTATGATATTCCTCCAGCACTGCGCGCGCATTTCCGCATATTCGGGATCAGTAGGCAGGTTCTTTGCTATTTCCAGATTGGTCATGCGTTTTGTATAACGACTGTTCGGCGATTGCGGTGATAGTTTTACTACTACGGTTACGTGTCCGAGAGCGGACATATCGTTGAGAATAGCAATGTCGCCATTCGGCATAGGCTGCACATCATTGAGAACAATTTTTTGACCATTGGGCTTGTAAAATTGTCGCGTGGCCCCGGAATACATTAATTTTGCAGCCTTCACATATGCGATGCCGATTTCGGTCAAAAAGTTTTCCACCTGTCGCATTAAACACGTCTGCGCACGCTCGATGGCCTGCATTTTCAGGTTGAACAATATTCCTGGCTCTCCCGCATAATCGCTTTTTCCACCAGTCGTAGCATTCACCGGGATCGTCTCCGCTATTGCATCCCATAGGTGAGATATTTGATCAAAAAGACCGGTAGGAACTTGCGGTAATGGAAGTTGCTCATAGAATTTCGTGCCACTCTGCAATGCGCCGGGAATCGTAAAAAAATTGAATCCTGCCTTGCCAAAACCAGCACGTATCTTTTCTTTTTCCGCTGGATTATCACCAACTATTGCAGGGTCCCATGCACCGCCGCCTTTGGCCGCATAATCCATGATGGCATTAATATTGTTTTCGCGTTTGTTTATAGCCTGCACCATTGGCCCGATAATATCAATAATGCTGCGCGGTTCACCGTTAATGCGTTCACTGGAAAGCGGGAAATGCGGAAGGCGTTCTATCTGCAACGAATTTTCACCCTCATACAGCGGATCAGGAAGCAATTGCGGGCAGATGGTGCAGGTCTTGAGTATCTTTTTAGTCACCGTTAGCGCGCGGACATTGCCAAGGTCTATATTGTTTGCCTGACAAAATTGAATCTTGAATTGTGCATCATCAGTGACGGGCAATTCTTTTCCGCTTATGCCGTCCAATTCAATTATGCGAGGTTCTTCCTCAATGTAATTATACTCAATGACTTTGTATGCGCCAGTAATACGACTCTGATATTGACGCGCAAAATCTATAGTGGGCGCTTCATAATTGCCACCATTTTGTAAATCACGCAAAATAGCATTATCGATCCTATCGCTTGCCGCCTGATAAATTCGCTTTATCTGTGCCGCGCTCAAGTCCATTGTTTTGAAATCAAATTCACAATCCGCCGATTTATTTGAACGCCAATACGGATCAAAGGACACAATCCCCGGCCCATTGCAGGACCAGGTAATATTGCCCATTGGATTTACGTCGGTGTTTACCGACATTTCCATGGAAGCATCGGAAATCAAGGCATAAATCAAGCATTGCAAAAATTCCATTTGCCATAATGCATTCTGCTGGTCCGTTTTAAATTGATCAAAGAGAGCATATAGCAAGCTAGTTGCTTCACCATAGGGATTAGTGAAGTTGATATCCCATATATTTTCAGCCACAGCAGAGGCGAGGTCTTGAACTTTGCGGACGTACAAATTGATGATGACGGCTTCGCGGTCTTCGCGCGTAAGTGCCATCGCCGCATTAATCGGAATTATGTTGCCCGCGTATTTATTGAGATTGTCGAAGAGGCGGTCGCGGCGGGATTGCAAGGCAGTCATTACAGTCGCGTACTTTTGCTGTACGTGCTTCTGTTTTTCCTGCCCGCTGCCTATTATCTGCGAGAGCTGATCGATTATTGTTATGGCCATATGCTCCCATTAGCCGGCGGCTAATAGGATAGCATATGCCTAATGCTATTATATATTAAATCAGACTTAAATGCAAGTTTTTATTAATTTTCTAATTTAAACGGCAAAAACTCGAATTCAATTGTGCTCTTGTGTATCGGTTTCACGTAGTACAACCCGAATCGTTTTTTGATTCGATAAAATATCCTGCACTTCGGGCAATAGCCTATGCCGTTGGTGCCCACGATCACCAGCGCCATGCATTCGCTGGAACCAGGCTTCTGGCGCTTCCCCGGACAGTTAATTGATACGCAGGTGTCTTCGGTCATCGTGCGTAATAAAGATAAATTGGATGATCCACCATTACCTCGGTTTTGAGCATCGGCAACAATCGCATGCTATAATCCTGATCCTCGGCAAACGATTTATCAGGGAATTTCGTTGCTATAGCATGTACCCGGCGCACTGGATTAAGATGGTTCGGAGGGCGCAGATATATCCCACCTTCCTTGTTCACCCAATCCTTATGCTGAATGGAATGCGTAAACGTGCCGTCCTTGCCATTGGAACAGTACATCTTGCCAATAATACCGACGACATCCGGTTCGGTTTCAACCGCCTTGAGCACGCTACTCACATAATCCGCCGTCACCAAATCGTCATCATCAATGAACGCCACATAATTCCCGCACGCCTTTTCCAGCAGGATATTCCGCTTTGCGCCAGTTGTCATTTCTCCGGTATCACCCTCGACAAGTATCTCAATATCTTCCGGGAACATTATTTGATCGGTAATACAATCGAGCAGCGCCGTAAGGGATTCCGCTCGACTTTTAAGGTGGCAAATAAGAATTGATAAACGCATAATCAATAAATAAAATTATTTCTCATGTTCTGTAATGCCTGCATGATCCATTCGCGTTGCGGCTTTAAGTCACCATTATACGCTGTACGTAGGCGCTCATAGGTATGATCCATTTCCTGCCGCGTAGCATGCAGGTGCGATATATGCACGTCCTCAAGATACACCGCGATACCAGCCTGCTTTGCTATCTCCGTCCAGATTACATCTATGGCATCGCAGCCATACGCAGGACACATAAACGGCAAATCGGTTCCTTTAACCACTTCTCTTGTAGTAAAAAAGTTCACCGCACAATCTTCTTTGCCAAGATAGTCATCATTGCACCAGACCAGCGCCAAGCCGTCGCGCTTATTAACCTCGTCCAATATGCGCTTGTCCCATTCTTTAGTTGCAAACAGGAAATCATCTCCGCACATGGATACAAGCGCATCTTTTAGCTTATCTATCTTCGCTGTTTCATCGTACATGAGATTATAATACGTTGATAGGTTCGGCTGTGTAGTGCTTTCCATAACCCAATGGATATTGCTGGCATTCATATAAACGCTGTCATCGGCCGTATTGCGGCATACCGTGAACAATACGCGTTCTGGAAATACCGCTGTTTCAATGGCGCTTTTATACATGCGCCTGAACTTATCCGCACGCTTGTATGTAGGCACCATGATGTTGATAGTATCGTAATTATTCAAGGCAAAGTTCCTTTTTTCTTCCTGCGTTTTTTCTAACCCATCGAGTCAAACAATTATCGTCATATGTCATAATATTCTTTGGTGTCAATTCTTTAAGATACCGTTTGCTTGATCCATTTCCGCCAAACCAATGCACACTGTATGAATTGCTCACATCCAAGTCGAATTTACCATCCCAAAAATCGTTTTGCGTATGTGCATTCAGCGGATAAAACCAATAATCCGGCACAAGATGATTTATTTCCCCGCAGGATTTAAACCATGTCATCCATTCCTGATTATTGACGCAATGGTTACATAGCGCCGATATGCCGCTGCTGTTGTATTCCGCCGCCGAGAATCCACCGATAAAAAACGGTAATATTGATTGTGCGGCCTTGCTTCCGGCCTTCGCGCCGAACACACCGATGTATGGTATCATCGCACCGCCCATAACAAAATCATAGTGATCTGCTATCGGTGCCCATTTACGCAACACCAATTGATCAAGATCAAGGTAAAACCCGCCGTATCGTATCAATATTTCCAGCGAAAATATATCACTCACGCTCGTAGGTGGCATCATGTACACCGTGGGATTTTCAGGGTCATAATTTTTCACTTCCACACCAAGGTTTTCAATGGCGTCCTTGATGTAATTGTGCGGCACTGGATTGTCTTTTACGTTGTCCTCACGTATGCGAATAACATTTTCCATGCGCTTGATGAAATCATCTTTGTCCGTGGCTTTAATGAATGCCTCCGCAATGGCACGCTGCTGATATTTTATGCCTTCCCACGGATCAATAATCGGCGATATGAGCATCTTATCTGCAAGCTGCACATATTCAGGATCAATGGGCTTGCCTAACCGCTTTTCGCAGTTGGATACAATGCGCTTGAGTTCAATGCTATTGAACTGAAAATCCTGGAAGCACACCGACCAGCGCTCGTCATTGGATGACTGCGATGTATAGAGATACATTTTCCATTCAGGATTGTAAATCCTAAAGCTCGCCATCGTCAGATATCGCGCATAGTTCAAAGCGGTTCTGCCACCCCAATATGCAAAGAAGTTGTGAGGAATAGTCATTTCAAACCTCCATTGCTAATAAGTTTTCGGTGTATTCCTTGATATATTTATAATCCGCATCGTCACAATATGCTTTGAAAACAGGTTCTAGCTTATCCCAATGCGCCAAACCGGGCCGCACGGAATGACAATCTATCAAATCTTTTTGTCCATGAAAATCCCATCCGCTGCGATCAAGCCTTCTCGCAGGGTTCCCGCCCGGCCAGCGTTTTATGATTTCCCGCGTTCCATGATATAATTTTATTTTCTTTTTTAGCAAGATTTCATCATAGAACCAATCATCCTCACCGGCGGTAAGTGCAGTTTTCATTGCGGCGTTTATATTATTGCATGAAACCAGAATATTCATTATCATGCGCCACTCGTTTACCTTCGCGCCATTATAGCACATCGGCAAGCCGTCATCAGGATATGCATCACCACCGAAACAATTGACATCATAATTGAAATCCTGAGACGTAAACCATTTCCTATCCAGTGGTAGCATGTCCACATCAGACGTGAGAATATAATCGTTTTCATCAAAAGGTTCCGCCGCTATAAACAGCCGGGAAACCTGCACTACGGTGGTATCCTTCAGTCCCGGAATACGCTGTAACGCTATGATCCGCGCCGATGCACAAATATTATCATAGATGTATCGCAGGCGGCAAGGTTGATCCCATTCCGTCTTATCACCGAGAACATTTACTATCGGCTCATAGCCTATCGTATGCCACATGTGAGCTACTATAGGCGCATAATAGCAATAGTCCATGTTCGTATTCGTAGCCAACACTACATATTTTCGCATAAATTTAAAAAATCTTCAGTGTATTTTTTTATGTAGTCATAATCCGCATTGCCACAATATGCTTTGAAAACAGGTTCCAACTTGTCCCAATGTTCATATCCCGGCCTGAATAAATGACAATCTATAAGATCGGTTTGTCCATGAAATTGCCAATCGTATCTATCCAGCCTGCCGATAATCCTGCCATTCGGCCAGCGAGGAATAATTTGTATTTTACCCTGATAGTCACTTAATCGTTCTGTCAATAACGATTCGTCATAGCACCAACCGTCTTTCAATGGATCAATGGCAAGTGCCATTTCGTTATTAATATCGCTTTCAAATATTCCCATCAATATCCGCCATTGTTTCACCCTCGCGCCTTGCGGCCATAAGCAATACAAATCAGATGACCAGTCACCGCCAAATGAATTAAAATCATAATTGAAATCCTGCTGAGTGAACCATGACGGATTCAACGGAAGTGCATCTACGTCCCATGTCAATAGGTAATCGTCTTCTGGGAACGGTTCCCCCGCCACAAATAAACGAGCGACCTGAACTATCGTGCTATCTTGAAATCCTTCAATCCTTTTCAATGTAATTATTTTCGATACCTCGTCTGTTTTCTCATATATATATTTTGTCAATGGTGTTTTTGCCCATTCTTTTCTATCCCCAAGCATCAACGATAACGACGTATAACCTATGCGTTGCCACATTACGGCAACAATTGGCAGATAATAACAATATTTCAAATTCGCATCAGACGATGATATCACGTATTTTTGCATAAATATTTCCACAGATAAAAATCAACCGTTAATATCGAAGGATCAAAATCATCCCATATCTTTTTGTACATATCCTCACTCAGTTCCAAA
>Ga0315289_10013973_pt1 | contig 11226 bp, 12 predicted proteins | sample YL17G11_40_MG_FD_203452 | JGI IMG/M metagenome (GOLD analysis project Ga0315289, IMG submission 203452) | Sediment microbial communities from Yellowstone Lake, YNP, Wyoming, USA - YL17G11_40 | ecosystem: Environmental > Aquatic > Freshwater > Lake > Sediment | place: USA: Wyoming | collected... | reverse complement strand
TATAAGAACCTTTTACCTCTGTGCAGTAACCTATGACACAGTCGGCACCTATATGGCTGTAGTCTCGCACTAAAACGTTATTACCGATTATAGAGCCGGCACCAATGTAGGCTGGCCCTCTTATCACTGCGTTTTCCAGCACCTTGACACCGTCACCTATGATAACCTTACCTTCTATGGTAGCTTTGGCTGAAATAGAGGCTGAACGGGAAACCTTTGGCTGGCTCATATCCAGCACATATTTGACTACATCAAAGATATGCCAGGGGTATTTTACGGGCGCCCAGAAATCATCGTAGGGAATTATCTTGACTTTGTGCCCGGCTTTGGTCAGGTTATCCAGGGCGCATTCGTAGACATCGTCCTTAGTTGTTTTAACCTCTCCAATATATCCTAGAAGTCTTTTAGAATCGGTATGAAGGTGAACCAGGATATTTACCAGGTTGCTAGGTTCCTCCCCTGGTTTCGGCTTTTCTACGACGTGTTCCAGCTCATTTGCTGCGTTTACGACCAAATAACCCCCGGGGAAATAACTTTTGGTGTGATAGCCGAGCATATATGAATCTGCCGATTTCTTTTTAGCCTCTTGAAGAAGGCTAATGTACGCTGAGGGGGCAAAAACATCGTTAGGATTGACTATCAAGATACTTTCATCTAGGAAAGAGGCGGCACTTTTCAATGCATCAGCAATGCCCAGGGATTGTTTTTGTAGAACCAGCTTAAATTTTATTCCGGAAACAATTCTAGCTATTTTTTCTATTTGTTCCATATTGTATTGATTGCAGACGATTAAAAAATTACTCAGGCCAGCCTGCCTGGCCGCTTCCAGTTGTATCTGGAGTAGCGTTTTTCCCAGAAATTGCAGCAGGAATTTATCCTCGGTAATGGGGAACATCCTTTTACCAATGCCACCACACAGAAAAACTACTTTCATCTTTCCATCCTATTTTACAAAGCTACTAATTTAATCTGTAGTTACTTTATGTTTTATCATGGGCTTTATCATCTGGGCAGGAATAGAGATAGCCAGGTGCTTCAATGTTTTTAAGATAAGTTCGCTGTGCCAATCAAACGAGAAATCGTCAAGCTCAGCTATAAACTGTGGCATGTCGTTGTGGCTGATAAAATTATATAAACGCTCAATTTGCCGGTTATCGAGCAGCCGGTAAATACGATGTGCCCAGTAGCCGATTTTAAGTTCTCTGCCCAGCCTGGCTCGCCATTTCTTCTCGTAAGAAGCCAGTCGAGACTCGGAAAATTCATGCAACTGCAATGCCTCATGCAGAGTATCAGCGGCTATATCAGCACACACCAGCCCGTAATATATACCACCGCCGGTAGTCGGCTTAACCTGTCCGGCAGCCTCACCAACCACCAGTAGTCGGTCGCTGTATGTCCTGGGTAAAGATTGGAGGGGTATTGCCCTGTACGCGGGGATAACTTCGGTGGTAGCTATTTTACCTTGAGTTTTGAGGGCTGAAAGCAGCTTTCTGAAGTATCGTTTTGGCTGCCGGTGTGTTAATTGTCCAACCAAGCCTCTATTATCTCCGGTAGGTACTAACCAGGAAAAACCCCCGGGGGCCAGTCTCCGGTCAAAGTAAATTTCTATCTCGTCGATGTCTGTTATGCTTACCTCCGCCTGAGCCCCGATGACGAAATTGCTTATTTCTCCTAAACCAAGCTTGGCGGGCAGCGGTGAGCCGAATCCAGTGGTAATGACCGCTGTCTCGGCTTCAAATAAAGTTTTATGCCCTCCACAATTCGCTGTCACGTGTAAGCATCCCGTTGCTCTCTGAATGTCAATGACGTTACTTCCGAAAAGATAACGAACGCCGGATGCCTGAGCATAGTCGACCAGCACTTGCTCAAGAGCCACCCGGTCAATTATATAGGCTACCTCATCGTTTCGCGAGAGTTTAAGCGATTTACCAGAAGGCGCCACGAACCTGGCCGAGCAAACCGGCCTTTTAGCCAGATTTATCTCGGTAGGAAGCAAATTAAAACAATCTTTGCTAATGATACCGGTGCAGCAGATGTCCTGCCCGGCAGCCGATTTTTTATCAAGGACAAGCACTTTGTGTCCTAGCTGAGATAGTTTCGCAGCCAGGTAGCTGCCAACTGGACCGGCGCCGATGATTATGGTGTTATACAACTGTATTTCCTGTCTAACAAGCCACTACGGGGAAATGACATCGATATAAAGTCTGAGTGGCTCCTTTAAATAGGGTTCTGTTTCGCCGTTTTTAAATAAGATAAAGTCGACCCTCTGTCCTTCGCCAACTACCTGGGGAATGAAACTGACCTTCTCCTCCCATTTTTGCTGATAAGCCAGCGTACCTACATTTACCTCCCCAATTTCAATGCCATCCATTTTTAGATATACCTGATAGGCGGCCGGCTGATATTCGTGGTTGACGACACCAATACGTATGTCAACAGGATGACCTACGGTTACCTGTTCCGGATAATCCTGAGCTTTACCTTCTGCGTTCAGGACATAGAATTCAGTGAATTTCTCTACTTCCTGTGGTGTAACCGCCATATAGATAATAAAGCCCGACGTAACCACAATGGCTACCACCAGGAAAATAAATAAGGCTCTATTTAGCTTACTCATGGTATCAAGTTAGGCAAACCAATTAAAAGTTGGGTCACCGGTGCAATTATATAGGTGGTGCTGTCACACTTGCAATGGATGGTTCGAGATGTAGCGGCGGTTATTTGTTATTCTGATTCAGGAATTCCCCGTACTTAGCCAAGTAGGCGAAGGCTGCTGCTGCTTTGTGAGGCATGTCATAAGATACGCAATTTCTGTCGGCCAGGGCGCGGATTATTTTGTTGGCCAGGTCAGCACCGAAAGCAATTGGCTCGGAGCCGACAACTATAGGCTTGTCATACTTATCGGTCAGTTCTTTCAGCTTGTCGAAAACGGTAATTATGGCTGAGAGTATGGCGTCCCGCATGCGGTCCCTATCTTCTAATTTGGCAGCGCGAGAGAACTGCTCCATAGGTAAGGCAGGCATTATTCCCAAAAAGATGACTCCGTCAACCACAGGGCTGCGCAGCACTACTTCAATGCATCTCATTACCCCGTCTCCAAAAAGGCCGGCTACGAGGTCAACCGGATTACCATGACTCCACCATGCCGGCATGAAGCTATTCAGTTCATTAATGGTCTCGGGAGGAAATTGAACGACATCGAGTCCCAACTTGGCGCAGGCATCCGCAGCCAGAACTCCCCATCCGCCACCGGCAGTGACTATGCCGACTCTACGACCTCGGGGCAATGGATGGCATAAAAAGGCGGTGCCGGCGTCAACTAGCTCGTCCAGATGTCTTACCCTTACGATTCCCGATTGCTGGCACATGGCGTCGACCACGGTGTCCATGCCGGCTAGAGATGCCGTATGTGACTTAGCAGCGATGGCTCCGGCTGGTGTCTCACCTGTCTTAAGCATTACAATTGGTTTTTTCCTGGTTACTTCCTTGGCCACTTCGAAGAACCGGCTGCCGTCCTTGAACCCTTCGACATAGCTAAGTATGACCCTGGTCTGTGGGTCATCCGCCAGGTATCGAATGTAGTCCTCGGCGTGGAGGTCGGCCTCGTTGCCGCTGCTAATGCATTTGGCGCAACCGAAGCCGCTATCTATCGCCAGGCGCATCATGGTTCCCACTATGTTTCCGCTCTGGGAGACTATGGAAATAGGACCTGCATAGGGAAAAATGGGTGGCATCTCGGCATAGAGCTTGTGATGCGGGTTGACTATGCCGTCGGTGTTAGGCCCTATAAATCGTACGCCCGCGCGTTGGGCTATGTCGACCATCTCCTGCTGTAGTTTTTCGCCTTGTCTATCGACCTCGGCGAAGCCAGCGGTTATGATCACAACAGCTTTTATCCCCTTGTCGGCACATTCCCTCAAAACTGCGGGTACGCCCGGAGGTGGTATAACAATGACAGCGAGGTCAGGTATCTCCGGTATTTCGCCCACAGTTTTGTATACTTTTCGCCCCAGTACCTCTTGCTTGGTCGGATTTATGGGGTATAGTCGGCCTTGAAATCCACCGTTTACAATGTTGGCGAATATACGGAACCCCCATTTCATGGGGTTACTGGTCGCCCCCAGAAAGGCAATGGAGCGAGGTTCAAATATAAGTTTAAGCTTGGCTATCAGGTCAGATGTTTCGTTGTTCAAGATGAGTTATTTGTCTTTTTGCTCTAAGGTCTGCGTTAGAAATCCGAGTTATATTGTAGCAGCAAAGCATGCCTGAGGCAAATTCGGCAGGGGGCGATTTCGATATTCTCAATAGCGGCTGGTACCCGGTACTTTATAGCTATTATTTTCTGGGTGTGCCGAAGGTTGAGCTCAGAAAACTGGTTATTTTCCGTGCGATGACTGGATACCACAGCCAGAAGGTGATGTGTGTACCTGGCAACCATACGATGGGCGGTTTATGACAGGCTTCCCAGAAATCGAGCGTAGCCTCTTTGGGGATGGTTTTGTCCCAGAGCGCATTTAACATTAATACCGGGCGTCCCCGGAGATACGGAGCGAAGGTCAAGGCGTCGGTCAAAAAGCAGCCTTTAAACGGCGCGACATTACCGAAGCCCTTTTCGGCTGTCTCAGCCAGATACTGAGGATAGTGACTGCGTACTTCGCGGCATTCGGCTTCGGTACAGCCGTGACCTTTAATTATAGCCTCACTCCTTGTAATCCAGGTTATCTTCTCCGAGTTTCCTCCGGCGACCATGAATATCCCTGCCTTGATACGTTTATCCACTCCCATAGCTATTTCCGAGACGAATCCGCCAAGGCTTATTCCAAGTATGGCTATACGCTCTTTATCCAGCTCCGGTCGACTGCTCGCCCAGTCTATTATCTGGCGAACTTCAATTACCGAAGCCCGGTAGCCTTCGAACCAATCTTCAGGGGTAATATATGGTAGATGGCTTTTCATGGTCTCTGGCATACGGCTGGTATGGAACACCAGATATAAGATAAATGCAGCAATGCCCTTTTTCGCCAAAGTTCGCGCCAGGAGTTGGCATGGAATTGCGCTCCGGTCGCCCCATCCGTGAATGACTATAGCCAGCGGGGCACGGTCAACATTACGCGGCTGAAAATATTCACCCAGGACGGTAGTGTTTTCGTTATAGATGGGGTAAGCGGTGGGGAAATCGACTTTATAACGCAGCCACCGTGAGGTCGTTTCTTTCAGCCGCACGTTAGCCTGAATATCCTGGCTTTGATAGCTGTATGGGTTCATATATTTATCCGACTAATCTTCTAAACAACAATCGTGGTATAGTCACGCACATCTTTATATATTAACTTCGTGGTAAATTTTTGGCAAACTCTGCCAGCGCATTTAGTGATGCGAGTAAGAGATGAGCCGGAATCGGAATTTTTACTAGGCGAACTGCCCTTAGGTGGAGGTGCCTCAGGTCGGGCTGCTGATGCAGGACTTGCCGGAAGAACAGGTGCCGAAGGTGGAGAAAATCCTTTGCGGCTGCTTTTTGCCGCATTTGGGACATTTTAATTCGCTGTCGCTGTCCGTAATTTTGCGGTGCGCTTCAAACTTTTCGCCGCAGTTAGGGCATTCGTGTTCATAAATTGGCATTAGTTTTCCTTTTCCACCCTCACCCTACCCTCTCCCGTCAAGGGAGAGGGAAAAGGTTTTTTCTAAGAGGGGCAAAGCCCCTCTTAGACTCCCTCTTTATATCCATAATGGAAAAAGGTTTTTATTCTATTAATGATTCACCCTCACCCTAGCCCTCTCCCGTCAAGGGAGAGGGAACAAAAAAACAATTCTCCCTCCCTTGGTGGGAGGGAGTTAGAGGGAGGGGGAAACAAACTATACAAGGGCTTTTACTGCCAGCTCCGATACGCTGCTGGCTTCGACATTCAAGCCATAGTGCTCGCTTAGGTCTCCGATTTGCTGGCGGCAGTTATCGCAGGAAGTAATGACCAGGCTGGCCCCGGTGCGCTTAACCTGCTCTGCCTTGAGCTTTCCTGCCTGCATACGGATATCTATCCACTCCGGCTCGGCTACAAGGCCACTTCCGGCGCCACAACAGTAGCTCTCCAGCCTATTTGGCGTCATCTCTCGATAATCGCTGACGGAGGCTCGGATTACATGTCGCGGTTCGTCGAAAATGCCGCCTTTACGTCCTAAATTACAGGAGTCATGGTATGTGGTCGGCTGGCTGTTCTTGGAGGCATCCAAATGCAGGCGCCCTTCTCTAACGTATTCATCGAGTACTTCGAGTATACTGCGAACCCGAAACGGAAGTTGCCCAAACCATTTGGGAGCTTCCCAGCGCATAGTGGTGTAACCGTGTCCGCACTCGGTGATTATGATCTCCTCAGCTTTAAGTTTTTGGGCCTCATTGATAACGCGCCCGGTGATGCGCTTGGACTTGATACCATCGGCCAGAAAAACGGCGTAGTTGGATGACTCGAACATGCCCAGGGTCCATGATTCCTTAGCTGCATTGAACAGGATGGCCTGAGGGACAATAGTATGAGCCCCGGCTAAGGGCACATAAAGCATACGAGCGCCCTTTTCTTCCACGGGAATGCGCGCTTTGGAACTGCCCAGACGGTCCTGGACTTCCTTTTCCAGCTCTTTAACCTGGTCCCGATATATATCACGAAATAGTTCAGTGTTCTCTTCCTTGGCAATGGCAGCGTTAGCCAACTCTACAAGCATTTCCGGAGCATTGCCGGTAGCGGTAGCTATGGCCCTCATGACTCGCATGATTTCGGCTGTCTCCACGCCAAATGGGCAAGCAAAAGTACAACGGTGACACAGCGTACAACTGGCGAAAGCTATCTCGGCCAGCTTGGCTAACATTTCGTCCGTCGACTCTTTGACGCCCACCCACTGCGGGAAAGCGCGCCCAATAGGGTCAAAAAAGCGCCTGTACAATCGCCGTACCATTTCGGCGCGGTAATAGGGGGTGTGCTCCGTCTTAGGATTAGACTGGTAATAGTGGCAGCTTTCGGTGCATATACCGCAGCGGACACATACTTCCAGCGCCGTCAGCACCCTGCGGTCAACCAGATTGCCCAGCATTTCTTTGGTTACGGTGAATTTATCTTTTTCTGTTTTTACTGCGCTACTCATGTGTCCACTCCAGTACGCCGCGGCGTCCGAAAAACAGGCCGATAAACACGCGTTCATAAAAGAAATAAATAAAGTGTTTAATCTTACCGAACGGCGCGTAAGCCAGGGTTATGCCGGAGACCACCCAGAATGCGGGTAAGAAGTCCGGTTTGATAGCTGCCACAGCACCTGCTGCCAGGAATAGCGTCACCAGCGCCAGAGAGAAGTAATCATCCGGGGTACTTAGCAGCCGCATTGTTGGGTCGCCTAATCTTATGCCGAAACCAGCCACCCCCAGTACAGCGCCGACGCCAAAAATAGCCGCCAGAGATAGACGTAGAGGCAATACCATCTGTGCCAGCCATGGACTGGCTATAAGAAACGCTGCTGCCACAAATATGCCAACATGAATGATTATGCCGCGTATATAAGCTACCCAGTGCTTTCTGGCGCTCTCCTTGGCCCATGGCGCCATTCCCAGCGTGAAAGCATAGACAACGCCCAACGCCGGGGAGCTTTTGACTGGCGCCAGCTCAGCCAGGTAGGGCCGGCGCTGGGCAGCCACGAGAATGTATACCACGCCAACCACAAAGATGACGGCGCCGACCAGGGCAATCCCGGCGGTCACCGTCTGCAATATACTCATTTCACCCTCTTGATGAGAAACTTGATCAGTTTGCCCTCTCTTTCGATGGAAAGGAGCTCGTTACCTGTGCTCTTAGTCCAGGCAGGTATATCGGCAAGTACGCCCGGGTCGGTGGCTGTGGCTTCGAGAACGCCGCCCACGGCCATGCTTTTAATTGCCTGGCTAACCTTTACAATGGGGATAGGACAAAGAAGCCCCTCTAGATTTAGTTTTACCTCTGACTTTACCTCTTGGGGCATTGTCACCTCCTTATGTATTATACGAATAACGTTGCCTTAGAGTGGAAAGCCATCTCCAACATGGTGGCCACGCCGCAGGACTCTTCGACCTCGTCAATTAAATCTTCATGCTTTATATCCATGACCTGCATGGTCGTTTCACAGGGCCACAACTTGACTCCTAGGTCAATGGCGGTCTTTCGGAGCTCCTCAAGAGGTGCGATTTTATGTGTCTTCATCATTCGTTTAAACATCCATCGGCCGATGCCGCCGAAGTTGAAGCGGGAGGGGCCGATGGTATTGATGCCGCCTCTGTTCAACAGCCCCACCATGCGGCCCAAAAAGCTCTGCCCCGTCAGATTTCCCTTCTGTATAGCTTTTATACCCCAGAAAGTGAAAAACATATTGGTTTCTTTGCCGGCTGCGGCAGCTCCAACGGCAATGCTGAAGGCAGCAAAGACTTTATCCATATCGCCACTAATTATAATCATGGTTACTCCATCTTCTTTTGCCATTTCTTTCTCCTTCACAATTATTAATACGCGTTAGATATGGCACCCGTACTGTGCCAGGGGTGGGTGCCGTATGCCCCCTTAATCCACCTTAGCTTTTTTGAATCTACCCTGCTCACACCTCCTTCGCTGCATAAACTCGCTGACCTGATATCTATCAAGGTTATGGTGACCTTTGTTGTTTCCAACCCGAAAGCGAGGCTCACGGCCTCTGCGGCCTAACCTCAGCTGCCGCCGAAGGCGAACTGGGTAAAGAATCTTAACTTGTCGGTAGGGCTGTCAAATTTTTCAACTTTGCCGCTCCCGCAGTGGGGACATTTCACGCTCTTTTCGTCTTTCACATTATCCGGATTGGGTTTCTTGAACGTGATGCGGCATTGATTACATCCGTATTCCTGGACTTGCATTATGTATCTCCTTTTTTGCTTTGAAATTAAGCTACCAGCCTCTCGGCTAGCTCTCTGTTCTTCTCTATCTGGTCGAGCAGTATTTGATGCACCATGTCACAGGCGTCGCCGATTTTGGGGTCACTCAGACTATAGTAGACGCTGGTTCCCTCTCGCCGGTATTGCACAACTCCTTTATCCCGGAGAATGGCCAGGTGACGGGAAACAACTGCCTGGGGAAACTCAAGCACCCTTGCCAGCTCACCCACAGTTGTCTCGCCCTGCCGCAGCTCATTGATGATAATAAGCCGCTTGGCGTCAGCGAAGGTCTTGCATAATTCCGCCTTTAAGGCGTACAGTTCAAGATTGTATCTGGCCAATAGTGCACCTTCCTTGCAGTTAATATAAATATATATATACATGAATATTAGCAGATTGTGATGCTGGTGTCAAGCCCTGCAAGGAAATCCCAAATCACAAGCTCCAAATTTCAAACAATATCAAATTCTTAATTCCCAAATTTTAGACATTTTATGTTTAGGTCATTTGTATTTTGAGTTTTGAATTTGTTTGGTGCTTGGAAATTAGGGTTTGGGATTTGGGCAAACGTATGCAGGAACACGACATAAAAAAGAAAGAACAGACCTATGGGTTTATCACTACAGTGAGCCTTTAATGGTGATATAATGAGCATCCGGGGAAATACATGCCGAAGTACATAATCGCTCATGACGTGGGCACCAGCGGCAATAAGGCGGTTCTGGTGGACGTTAAGGGGCGTGTGCACGGTAAGTGCCTTGAGCCTTACAAGACGTATTTTCCAAAGCCCGGTTGGGCGGAGCAGGAGCCTTTAGACTGGTGGAAGGCGGTGACACGGACGACGCGGCTTCTCCTCGAGCAGACAGGTATATCTCCTAAAGACATTATATGTGTTACTTTCGGTACGCAGATGCTCGGCGTCATCCCCATGGACTCAAAGGGAGTGCCGCTGAGGCGTGCCATTATCTGGCTTGACAATCGGGCTGGTGAACAGGCGGAGCGGCTGATGAGAAAGTTTCTGGGGCCTCGTGTTTTCGCCCTGGTTGCCGGTACTACCTTATGCGGCAAGGATGGCATGCCTAAGCTGCTGTGGCTAAAAGGGGAAGAGCCCGAAATCTATAACAAGATGTGCTGTTTTCTCGATACCTCCGGTTATCTTTTCTATCGCAGCACGGGTAACATGGTAATGGAGTGGACCGGCGCCTCTGTATTCGGTCTCGACCTCAAAAAGAAAACATGGATGAGCAGCATTTTTCGCTACGTGGGACTGGATACGGAGAAACTGCCACCGTTAGTTAGGTCTATCGACAAAGTCGGTGAGCTGACGCCGGAGGCGGCCAGGGAATACGGACTTTTGCAGGGCACGCCGGTCATCGCCGGTGCCGGAGATGTCACCTGTGCTGCGGTAGGGTCCGGTGCCGTCGGTGAAGGCGATGGTCATGTATATCTTGGAACGTCTGGCTGGGTGGGCGTGGTTACCAAACGCACGCCGCAGGGTAAATGCGGAGCTGCCACGATTCATTCAGCAGACCCGAAAAAGAAGTTTCTATTGGCCGAAACGGAAGCTGCCGGCGGCTGCATCCAGTGGATCGCTGATGAGTTCTACAAAGCCGAAAAAAAGGACCCGAGTATACCCAATGTCTATGCTCTGATGGATGACGAGGTGGCAAAAATTCCGCCGGGCTCCAATTATCTTCTTTTCACTCCCTGGATCTACGGAGAGAGAGCTCCCATAAATGATTGTTATGTTCGTGCCACATTTCTTAACTTAAGCGCTGAGCATACCCGCGAACACTTGCTGCGGGCTGTCTATGAAGGCGTCGCTTATAACATCAGGTGGATAGTGGAGATTGTGGAAAAAGAATTCAAGTTTCCTCTGCCGCACCTCAGGATTATAGGTGGAGGGGCCAAGGGCAAACCGTGGATGCAGATTATGGCAGACGTCACCGGCAGGAAAATCGAGACTGTCTGCGACCCTCAGGAAGCTGGGGCTGTAGGAGCCGCACTGATAGCGGCGGTTGGCCTCGGTATATATCCGGACTTCGAGTCGCTGAAAAAGGTAATCAAGGTAGACAGGGTATTTGAGCCGCAGCCTCGGAATTCGGATATTTATAACTCGCTGTATGGCTCGTATCATGAAGTGTATAGTAGCTTAAAGAATTTCTATAGAAAGCTGAATAAGGAGCGATTTGACAAAGCTGTGTGTGAATTATAGGTCGTTGCCGTTAATGGAGATTGGTGGAGATTGATTGAAGCAAGGGTACCGCGGAGCATCTGCTCCGCGCGGACAGACCTAAAGGTTTGTCCCTACTGTAGGG
>Ga0315289_10013972_pt1 | contig 11227 bp, 9 predicted proteins | sample YL17G11_40_MG_FD_203452 | JGI IMG/M metagenome (GOLD analysis project Ga0315289, IMG submission 203452) | Sediment microbial communities from Yellowstone Lake, YNP, Wyoming, USA - YL17G11_40 | ecosystem: Environmental > Aquatic > Freshwater > Lake > Sediment | place: USA: Wyoming | collected... | reverse complement strand
CCTTGCTGAAGAGAGAATTTCACCGCTCCACGATTTTTCAGGCTCTAGTATCATGCCGGAGATGGAAGTAGAGAGACGTGAATTGGAACAGGTTATTCAACAAGCCCTCAACCGGTTGGATGCAGATCAACGAACGATAGTTGTGTTGATTGATCAATAGGATTTCGATTACGCCGAAGCTGCACAAATCCTTAGAATACCCATAGGAACGGTGAAGAGCCGCCTGGCTCGAGCTCGTTTGCGATTACGTCAATTATTGAACACTTTAAGTAGTATTATGCAGCCTATATAAAAAACATCCTGAAATTAGTAATCTGAGTGAAGATGAAATATTGGAGCAATCCCAAGTCTGAAGAAATTTCCGTATCACAAGGAGTATGTCATGGACATAATGATTGAGACGAAAGACCTGACCAAGACCTATCGGTCAAACGGCTCGCTGGTTGAAGCCGTCAAGGGTATCGACTTGACGGTCGGTAAGGGTGAGATATTCAGCCTGCTCGGTCCGAATGGATCTGGCAAAACGACCACAATCTCAATGATCAGCGGGCTTATGGAGCCCACACGCGGAGACGCTTTCATCGGTGGTTACTCAATCACCCACCAGCCGCTTCAAGCCAAACGCCTGCTCGGCGTCGTCCCGCAAGAGATTGCTCTGTATCCAACGTTAAACGCACGCCAGAATCTGGAATTCTTCGGACGGATGTACGGCCTGAGTGGGAAGGACCTTACCCACCGTGTCGACGCAATGCTTGACTTTGTCGAGCTAAGCGACCGCCAATTTGATCGGATCGAGACCTATTCCGGGGGGATGAAGCGGCGCATCAATATCGCCGCTGGCTTGCTGCATGATCCGCAGGTCATTTATATGGATGAGCCGACGGTAGGGATCGATCCGCAAAGTCGCCGGCGGATCCTTGATACCGTCAAGCAGCTACGCGAACAACGTGGTATGACTGTGCTCTACACAACCCATTTGATGGAAGAAGCTCAAGAGTTAAGCGACCGGGTCGGTATTATCGATCATGGCGAGATTATTGCCTTGGGAACCCCAGGCGACTTGATCCAGCAGGTGGGGGAGCAGGACCGGCTGATATTCAAGGTGGGTCACGCAGTAGTCGGCAGTGAAATGTTAGAGAAGATCCGCACCTCAGTCGAGGGTATAACCCAAGCAAGATTCGATCCACCGGGAGAAGAAGGGGAGAACAAGACGAACATCAGCGGACTGCTTATCATCAGCGCAAAACGCGGCCGTAAAGCATTGCCCTTCATCCTTCATCTGGTTGAAGAGGCAGGCATCGAGATCGAGTCGGTTGAGGTGCACGAACCCGACTTGGAAGCAGTCTTTCTCCACTTAACTGGTCGAGCGTTGAGGGATTAATATGAACAAGCTTTGGGTGATTGCTTTTAAGGAAATCAGGACCCGGTTCACGGATCGGAACTTACTCTTGATCATGATTGCTGCTCCACTGGCAATCTCAACGATCATCGGTTTGGCTTTTGGAGGGCTGGGTCGCACGACAAGTCCCATCCGTGACATCCCCGTGGCGGTGATCAATAACGACCAACCCAGCGCAAATGGGACGTCGTTCGGGATTATGCTGGCTGATCTCCTCACCGTAGGTCAGCTGCCAGCTGGAACAAGCTCAACATTGTCTGCTTGTACACAACACCCTTCTCAGTCGAGCGGAGGTACAGTTGAGGGAAGCCTGACGCTGTCAAATCTGATCAATGGAATTTCGTTTGATGAAACTGTAGCCCAAGGGCTGGTCGCTAATCAGACCATCGCTGCCCCGGCTGGTTCCCCTGATAGTCCGGAATATCTGGAAGCAGCTGCCAGGGCCGCCATCGATAAGGGGGCATATACTGCGGTTGTAATCATCCCCGCAGATTTCTCCGCTGCATTGACGAGCCTGGCCGATCCGCGCCAGTCATTGACTTCAACTTCCATTGAGGTGTATGGCAACGCTGGTCAGGGTCTTTCGGCTGGGATCGTGCGTAGCGTGGTTGATTCAATCACGGCTCAAATGATTAGCGGTAATATCGCTATCGGTGCCACCATGAAGGAGGTGGCGACACAGCAGCCCGCATTGCTCGCCTCAGCCTCCAGCAGTGACATAAGCAAGCTGTTCGTGTGCGCCTTTTCCCCGGGGAATGATCTGATCCAGCTGGCAGATGTGCCTGTTCAGGCAGCTCCAACCAGTGTAGCCGGTGCGATCCTGGTAACTTTTGGGTCAGCACAGGCATTATTCTTCGCCCTGTTCACTGGTCAGAATGGCATTCTCAGCATGTACGAAGAGCGCAAGAATTGGACTTTACAACGCATATTGATTTCCCCAACCCCGCGTTGGGCGATCCTGGGGGGCAAGCTTGTAGGGGTGTTGGTGAGTGTGATATTCCAACTACTGGCGTTGGTGTTTGCCCTGACCATTGTGGGAAGCTTGATCGAAGGGCACCTTGCCTTCATCTGAGGAACGGACGTTGTCAGGCTAGGGTTGGTTCTTCTAGCGGTAGCTGTGGCTGTCTCAGGGTTGGGGATACTCTTGGCTGGGGTGCTTAAAGGGATCGAACAGGCAAACATTGTTGGGTCGGTGCTCAATATTGCTCTCGGTGTGCTGGGTGGTGCTTTTGGATTTCAATTGCCCCGTTCAGTGGCACAAGTCTCACTCATTTATTGGGCGAGAGATGCGTTTGATACTTTGGCTGCAGGGCGGGGTGATGTATCGCTCAACATCCTGGTGCTCTTCGCTGAGGGCATCGTCATGTTTGTGATCGGATTGTTCCTTTTCAGTCGAAGGTTTAAAGCGTGAGGTGTAACATGGCAAAGATATTAACGATAATTCGACACGACCTGCGTGTTTTTCTTTCTAATCGTTCAAATCTGCCGGGTTTGTTGCTCACCCCTGCAGTAATGACGGTCATCATCGCCCTGGTCACGGGAGGTGCTTTCGGTGGACCGGCTATTCGGCGGCTGGACGTGATCGATCAGGATGGCACACAGGCCTCAGCGGAGTTTCTGGCGTCGATCCGTCAGGCTAATCCAAGCCTGACGTTGTGCCCGATCGATAACACAGAAAAAGATATCTGCAGTCTAGGAAAGTCAGATTCATTAACTGAGAGTCAAGGATTAGACCGGGTAGCCAATTCCACCTCACTGGCTCTTTTGGAAATACCCTTTGGCTATGAAGCAAGTCTGACGGCTCAGCAACCCATGACTCTGACTCTGCGCAGTGCGAGCAGCTTTGGCACATCCCAGTCTGTTCAACAGGCTGTTCAAGCAGCCCTTTCGCAGGTAAACACTGCCGCGGTGGCATCTCAAATCGGGTTATCTGTGATTAATAGCCTGCAGGATAAGCCACTGCCTGGCGATCAGGCTCAGCAAATTATTCGCTCTCTTTACCAACGGGCGATTGAGATGGAAAAGGGGAAAAATGTCACTGTAGGATTCACGCTCTCTGGCACGGACCAGGGACGTACGATGAGTGAAAGCTTGCAACAAGGTCTTGGGCAATCGGTTCCAGGGATGGGAACCATGTTCGTCTTGATGACGATCTTCGGAGGTATGTCAGCGTTGATCGTCGAGCGCCAGCAGTGGACTTTGCAGCGCCTGGCGGTCATGCCCGTCTCGCGCAGCACACTGCTGGTTGGGAAGATCCTGGCCAGGTTTTGCCTGGGGTTGCTCCAGTTTTTGGTCGTATTCGTCGTCGGAGCTCTGTTGGGGATGAACTTTGGCAAGGACCCCTTCGCGCTTCTGCTGCTGGTTATCGTTTACACACTCTCTGTTACAGCCCTATCGTTTGCGATCGGCCCGGGATTGAAAAACCCTGCCCAGGCAAGCGGTTTGGCACTCCTCCTGACGCTCACGTTGGCACCGCTGGGAGGCGCATGGTGGCCGATGGACATCTCACCGAAGTTTATGCAGATCATAGGTCACATTTCACCCATCGCCTGGGCCATGGACGGCTTTACTGCGCTCACCTACAACGGTGACCACCTGGTTGATATCTTGGTCCCACTCGCTGTTCTGCTGGGGATGACGGTCCTGGCGTTCGTTGTTGCTATCCCCCGCTTCCGTTATCAGGTGGATTGAGGAGGTAGATTCGATGGTTAATCATAGAAAATCTGCGAGCCAGCAGACGAGGGATGAAATTGCGTGAGTAAAAGCGATAAAACCTGATGACCTCTGTGGTTCCCCCGAGATGAGGGTTCCAGAGTAGCCGCCCCAACCCCAGAAGCGGGTTATGATCCACTTTGTCAATTGAATACCAGGCAACAGAAAACGCCCTGCCGTTGCCATCGTCTACTGTGATCCCTGTTACCACCGCATGCACGCTACATTGAACCATGTGTGGTGAACAATGCCCATGGTGTTTTCCGCGTTGACACACCTTCTCCACTGGGTACCCCAGCGCAAATATCAACCATAGCCTCCCTAACCAACAATATCAAAAGTCATCCTCTTGAGTAGACAAATATTTGCTATACTATAACCAGCAGATATCTAAATGGGGTTAATTCATACTTATTTATCGGGGAGTAAAAAGTGTCTCCTGACTTGCTTGCTACCAAACTGTATACCCCACCGGCACGCAAAAACCTTGTCCTGCGCCAGCGTCTGATCCAAATGCTGAATGAGTCCTGGCAGCAGGACAAAAAGCTGACCTTGATTTCAGCCTCGGCTGGTTATGGAAAGACCACCCTGGTCACCGAATGGGTACGGGGTTTACAAACCAAATCTGCATGGTTATCCCTGGATGAAACCGACAACGATCCAGCCCGTTTTCTCACTTATCTCATAGCCGCGTTACAGCTGATTGACAAGAGTATCGGGGAAAAAACTCGGACGATGCTCCAATCCCCCCAGCCTCTTCCCTCCGAGTTGGTGATGACCACACTGCTGAATGAGATAGCCATTGTCCCCACTTCGTTTATCCTGGTGTTGGATGATTATCACCTGATCCAAGCTTTACCAATTCACAGTCAGCTCGATTTTCTGGTGGAACACCAGCCTCCGCACATGCATCTGGTGATCATCACGCGCGAGGACCCACCCCTTCCCCTTGCACGCCTGCGGGCGCGTGGTCAGATGGTCGAGATTCGCCAGAATGACCTGCGCTTTTTACCCGAGGAGTGTGTAGACTTCTTACAAAGGGTGATGGGTCTTAAGCTCACTGCGGAAGATATCACTGCCCTGGAACGCCGGACCGAAGGTTGGATCGTCGGTTTACAGCTGGCAGCCATATCGATGCAGGGGCGCGATGATCTGTCGAATTTTGTCGCGGCTTTCACCGGTAGCAGTCATTACGTCTTGGATTATTTGATCGAGGAAGTGTTCGAGCGGCAGTCAGTTGAAGCGCAGGATTTCCTGCTAAAGACCTCCATCCTTGACCGGCTATCTGGACCGTTGTGTGATGCGGTGGTGAATCGAACGGGTAGTCGCGATTTACTTGACCATCTGGAACATGCCAATCTGTTTATCTTCCCGCTTGATCAGTCGCGTACATGGTACCGCTATCACCGCCTGTTTGCCGAGTTATTACGTCAGCGCCTGCACGCTACCGATACCTTGTCTGAAAATAAGCTCCATCGTCTCGCAAGCCAGTGGTTTGCCGCCGAGGGGCTCATCCCTGAAGCCATCCACCATGCACTGGAAGCCTCCGATTGGGATCGGGCAGCTGCACTCATCAGCGATAATTCGGTCCCCATGCTGAGAAATGGCGAATTGATAACCCTTCTCAGCTGGCTCAAAGCTTTGCCGAATGAAGTGATCTTCACTCGCCCGGAACTTTGCCAGAATTATGGTTGGGTATTAACTCTGACCGGTCAACTTGATGCCGCGGATGTTTATTTACAGCAGGCAGAGAGCATCGCCCAGGATGATGAGACGCTTCTCGGACCCATCCTGGTTGCCCGGTCGTACCACCTGCGCGTGCGCGGTGATATTCCCTCAGCCATCGATTACGCTCGCCGAGCTTTATCCATTCTTCCGCAAACGGATGCGCTTTCACGTGGCCTGGCTGCCCTCACCCTTGGCCTGGCTTATTGGAATACAGGGGACTTTCAGGAATCAGAGCGGGCATTCCTGGAAGTAGCCCGAGCTGCACAGCAATCCGGCAATCATTACGCCCGGATGACCGCTCTAACCTATCTGGGGAATATCCAGGCAGTTTTTGGTCATCTTCACCGGGCTGCCGAGTTATGCCGGCAGGTGATCCAGTTGGGAGGACAATCCCCACCTGTTGCGCCTGCCCATATTGGATTGGCCACCCTTTATTATGAGTGGAATGAGCTGGACCTGGCCACTAAGGAGGCACAAATTGGGGTCGAGCAGAGCCAACATACCGGCAATCCTTTGATCTTGAGTGATGGTTATCGTACTTTGGCAATCATTCATCAGAGTCGCGGCGAACCTGAGGCAGCCTTGTCCACCCTCAAAAAAGCTGACCAATTGGTTGACAGCCATCAGGTTTCCCCGCTCGCACGCTTACGGATTGCCGCCTGCCATGTTCAGATTGCTTTGGCGCAAGAAAATCTAAACACCGCTCAGTTTTGGGCCGAGCAGGTCACCGAGCCTGTCGATACTTCTCTCTTTGACCCCTGCCTGGGACTTACCCCGATCCATATTCTGCTTGCCCGTCACAAAAAAACCGAAGCTTCGGAAAGGCTAAATGAACTATACAACACGGCATGCCAGAAAGGTTGTGGCACCGGGATGGTTGAGGTGCGTCTCCTGCAAAGCCTGGCAGCAGAAACCCCAACCGAGGCGCTTCATTTTCTACAAGAGGCATTGAAAATAGCCCAACCCGAAGGCTTCATCCGCACTTTTGTGGATAAAGGCGAACCGGTGAAGGCGCTGCTCGAAAGGTTGAAGTCACAAGGAGGGGACCTGAAAGAGTATATCCTCATGCTTCTCTCGGCATTTGGGGACACAGGCAAGGGTTCCGTCACACAATCACTCGTCGAGCCATTGAGTGAGCGTGAACTAGAGGTGTTGGGGCTTTTGGAGCAGGGAATGTCGAATGGGGAGATTGCCCGACGGTTGGTGGTCACAATCGGGACTATAAAGAGCCATGTCCACAGCATCATCGATAAGCTGGGGGTGAGCAGCCGCACGCAAGCGGTTGCACAGGCACGGATATTGAAATTGCTGTAGGTAATCTGTTCACTGGATGATGATCAACCTCCATCCCCGCTCCTTTTAGGATCGGGGATTTTCATTTCCCTAATCTATCCTCTAATCTATCTTTGGATGGATGACAATCTATCCGGTTGAGCAATATAGTATAGGCACGATCAATCAAAACCATTCACCAAAAGAGGAGAATCTCATGAAAAGCACAGCAAGTCTTCAAAATGTCGTCCCAATAAAAGAACAAGAGTACGGAGAACAGTACCAGGCAAAGGTCAGTGAGTATATGGCAAAGCAGCCCGCTATCGTCCGGGGTCTTCATTCTGTTTTGCAGGGTCTGTTTCTGATCTGCTTAGTACTCGCATGCATCATGTTTGTTGTCGCGCTTTATTACACTTTCGTATGGATTTCAAACGGATCACTGGTCAAGCTCGATAATGCCTGGATCGACTTCGGGTTGAGCATGTCGTTCCTGGCTTTCCCCTTGGGGCTGGACACGATGCTCACGCGCATCTTCCCCTCCGTGATCTTCCCGGCTTCGCTTTACCGATCCAACCGACCGATACCATTCAGTACCGGAATTGGGTATATTTTTGGGGGCTTGGGGATCGTGTGTGCAGGTGCACCAGGTGCCGTACACATCTTCAACCTGGCATCCCTCGCCATCCAGAAACTGTTTTAGGCGCTTTTATAGGGCCTGGTCTGGAGACCAGGCTCAATTTCCATTCTGCGATAGATACCGCTCAAACCACATTCTCACTAAAACGAAAGAAGGAAACCATGGAGAAAACAACCTTACAAAATGTAGCCACTCAGAATATAAGCTCACAACAATTAAAAACCCAGCTTGCCAGTTACCTTGAGGAACAGCCTGAAAACATCCGGTCGTTTCATCGTGTAATGAAGGTTCTGGAATGCATCGCCCTCGGCATCATGATCATTATCTTCATCACCGCCTTGGTGCTGTCCTTTATGTGGAAAACCATCCCTGTAGGAGCCATCCCCGCCGCATGGTTCCTCCTGCCAGCAAGCGCGGCAGTATTAATGCTGCTCATCGCCGTGCATACCCTAAGCCTGCACGCCTATCCCCCCAGCAGTCTTTATAACATTTACCAGGGTGGATCCCCCGCTCGTCTGTTTGGGAAATATCAGCAGTTCGTCACTGGTAAAGCCGCGGATACTCAAGCCTTGATATTGATCCTGATAGCACTGATTGTGGGTGCATTCTTCGCTACCTTCGCCTGGGCATCCTGGACGGTCAACTGGGCAATTCTTACCCCCATGATTAATATCTCGGGTGTAGCATTGGGGATCGTCATCGCCGTCGGCATTGTCGGTGGCATGATTCTCAAAACTTATCAGAAGCTCTCCAAATCCCGCTGAGCCTGGTTGGTTTCTGCCCGGTCTGGATAACATCTCCAGGCTGGGCAGGCCCGATGAACAATCGTAAGAAAATGAAAGGAGTCTTATCATGGCAACAGAATCTGTAAATAGGTACCCGCTGCGTGACCGCTGGTCCTATCTCTGGTTGGTTATTGCGGCCGTTCTATTTGTGTTCACTTACGGCATGTACCGCAATCCACTGGCTGCCTGTTTGGCGCAGGTCTTCCTTATTCGCTTCCTGCGCAGTCGAAAGATCGGCGTGGGCTATCTTCTGATCTGCCTGGCGTTGGTGGCGGCCAATATTATCTCCTGGTGGAACCTCATGCCTACGAACCCCACCCTAGTTCGCATCATCATGGGGTCCGTTTTTGGATTGCTGTACACTATTCCCTTCTTGCTGGACCGCGTGCTGGTGGGTCGCTTCCGGGGATTCGCTACCACCCTGGTCTTCCCTTTCGCCAGAACCGCGTTCGAGTTCCTGACCCTCTGGCCCAATCCCCTGGGCACCTACGGCTCGTTAGCCTACAGCCAGTTCAGTAGCGTATACCTCACCCAATTGGTGTCGATCACCGGTTTGTGGGGTATCACCTTCCTCGTTTCCTGGTTCGCCTCGACCGTCAACTGGATCTGGGAAGAGGGCATGGCCTGGCAGCGCATCCGCCGGGGTCTGGCAGTTTTCGCTGGCGTGATGCTAATCGTTTTGCTGTACGGCACGCTCCGCCTGACCTATTTTCAGCCGCAGCCCGGTACCGTACGCATCCACGGAATCGATGAAGCCAACTATACCCGCTACGAATGGGACACCAGTATCTGGCCTTTGAGTGAATCGGACCCACAGGCGTTCCGAGCCATGATGACCCCCGTGTACGAGCGCTATTTGCAAGCTACCATCCGCCAGGCCCAGGCCGGCGCCCAGATTGTCGTCTGGCCTGAGGTAGCCATCGAAGGCTTCCGTGAGGATGTGGAAGCAGTGCTTGTGCGGGCTCAAGATATCGCCCGTCAGGGTGGCATCTACCTGGCAGTGGGGTTGAATGTGATCGGCCCTAATTCGGGTACCGAAGGGGAGAATAGGCTGGAGATTATCGATCCACGCGGCGATGTTGTGGTGAACCAGCTCAAGTACGGCTGCACTGCGCTTCACATGTACGACTACGAAATCCCATCCATCGATACACCATACGGCAGGCTGGCCGGTGTGATCTGCTGCGACCTCGATTTCCCATACGTCATCCGGCAGGTGAGCCAAAAAGGGGTTGACATTCTCCTGAACCCCAGCTTTGAACCCACATCGGAAAACATCGTGGCGCATTCGCAGATGGCACCTTTCCGTGCCATTGAAAACGGCATGTCGATCTTCCGGCCCACCAGCATGGGAATCTCGCTCGCCATCGATCCATACGGACGCATCCTGGGATCCATGGATGCCACCCGCGTTGACCAGCGCGTATTCGTGGTGCAATTACCCAACCACCATATTCATCCCGTTCATTCTGTGATCGGTGAGTTATTTGGGTGGATGGTGGTAATTGGGTTCATGGTTATCGTGGGCTGGGCAATCTTCCGCGCTCGCAAAACCCGTATGCTGAAATCACAAACCCCCTCTGCTTAATGTTGATGGTGCTGGACGCGACAATCCATACGTCCAGCACTTACTATAGCATTGAAGAATCTTAGGCATACAGGAACCACAAAATGTTACACATTGAGATCAATTTCAAGGGACAAATTAACCAGCAATGGTCGGGGTGGTTTGACGGTCTGACCATCTGCTATTCTGACCGTGATGAGACGGTTCTTACCGGTATTGTGACCGATCAGGCAGCGTTGTACGGGATCATTTCCCATCTACGCGATTTGGGCTTGCAGCTAATTTCAGTCAATAGTAAGGAGATTGAGGAGGATTCACATGAATACAACGAATGACCGTAATGATATTCAGGTTAAGCCTGCGGGTAGAAAACGCAGCTACCTGGGTTGCTTGGGGCGTGGGACAATCGGATTGGTGATTTTCCTGGTGATTGTTCTGGTGGCAGGATTGATCTATCAAGCTTCAGCCAGCGCCAGTGACCTAAAGAAATACCCACCACCCGGCGAGCTCTATGATGTGGGAGACTATCGACTGCATCTGTATTGCACTGGTGCTACTAGTGAGGGTAGCCCCACCGTGGTCCTGGAAGCGGGATCGGGATTCCCTGCCCTAACCTGGTACCTGGTGCAGAAGGAAGTAGGAGGATTTGCCCGCGTTTGCTCGTATGACCGCGCCGGGTACGGGTGGAGCGATCTGGCCTCGGGTCCGCTTTCCCCTGCTCAGGTTGCGACAGACTTGCACAAATTGCTTGAAATAGCACAAGTCCCAGGTCCCTACATCCTGGTTGGGCATTCTGCTGGAGGTTACTATGTCCGGGCGTATGCCAATCAATACCCATCCGAGGTGGTCGGCATGGTTTTGGTGGACGCGGCATACGAGCAACAGGATCAGCTTTATCCCCCAGAATATATAAGGTTAATGAATAAGAGTGCTGCAATGCTAACGCTCGGCCAGATTATGGCACCGTTCGGTGGGATGCGCGCAACGAAAATCTTGAATGTACTGCTCCCCGCGAATTCATTGCCTGCGGATGTTGAGGGGGCTTTTCTTTCAATCATACACCGCACATCCTATTGTAAATCCATGGCAAATGAATCGGAAGCCGTGGCATCCTTCCGTAGCCATCC
>Ga0315289_10013969_pt1 | contig 11227 bp, 10 predicted proteins | sample YL17G11_40_MG_FD_203452 | JGI IMG/M metagenome (GOLD analysis project Ga0315289, IMG submission 203452) | Sediment microbial communities from Yellowstone Lake, YNP, Wyoming, USA - YL17G11_40 | ecosystem: Environmental > Aquatic > Freshwater > Lake > Sediment | place: USA: Wyoming | collected... | reverse complement strand
CCTGACCGGCTTCTAACTATCTTCGCCGTGCGGGGGTTCCCGAGTGGCCAAAGGGGTCAGGCTTAGGACCTGATGGTTAGTCCTCCGTGGGTTCGAACCCCACCCCCCGCACCATGGGATACACCCTCCTACCTTCGCTTTCGGAAGGCAGAATTCCCGGATGGAGTGGGACCTACGTATTCAAAGTCTAGCTCTATTGACTCAGAGACCTCATCATCAGTCTTAGCTGCGCGCGCAATTAAGCAAATTGATGGGAGTGCAAATTTTCTATGTGATGACTATTTAAATGCGAATACTTTGCCAATAAGTATTGTACAGAGGGAATACTATGAATCGTTTTCCAAAACTCTTCAGTACGATGAAACTAGGGCCCTATGTGTTGAAGAATCGGATTGAAGCAGCACCCATGGGGGTGCATGGCACACCGGAAGGGTACATCGCCGCTGAGGGTACAGCGTGTTATGAACTCCGGGCGAAGGGCGGGGCAGCCATCGTTTGTCTTGGAGAAAGTATGATAGACTCCAAAGGAACATCCCACGGAAGGGTAAATCCGCTGGATGACCCTGGAATCCTGCCCTCATTGATCAATACCACAGACGCGATTAAGAGACATGGCGCAGTAGCCTCCATTGAGTTACTGCACGCCGGAATCCGGTCAAGGTCTCCTCGACCAGACGGGGCGGTGTATGGTCCAAGCGTGGGAACATCGTTCTATGGCAAACAGATCATCGAGATGGGAGAAGCGGAGATCGAGCAGGTGGTGAATGCCTTCGGAGACGCGGCTGAGATGGCTAAGCTGGGCGGCGTACAGATGTGCATGATCCATGGGGGACATGGCTGGCTTCTGTCACAGTGGTTCTCCCCACTGCACAACCACAGGAAGGACCGCTTCGGAGGAAGCATCGAAAACAGGGCACGCATAGCGTTGATGATCATCGAAGACATACGGAAAAAGTGCGGACCAAATTTCCCGATCGAGATCCGCTTGAGTGGCGACGAGTTCACGGAAGGCGGGATGAGGCTAGAGGAAACAGTCGAACTAGCAAAGGTACTGGATGGTAAGGTCGACCTGATCCATGTATCCGCGGCAACATTTAATGATCGAACCGCCGGCCTCAGAATGTTTCCAAGTATGTTTCTCCCCCGGGGCTGTAATGTGTATCTCGCTGAAGCAATCAAGAAAGCTGTGAAGACTCCGGTGAACACGGTTGGGGCGTTGAACTATCCCGCTCAGATGGAGGAGATCTTGGAGAGTGGAAAGGCGGATATGGTAACCCTGGGGAGGGCGCTTTTGGCTGACCCCTACTTGCCGGAGAAGGCGAGAAAGGGGAACGAGGAAGACATTACGCCGTGCATCCGCTGTAATTATTGCATAAGCCAGTCATTTACTCCCTATGTGAAATATCCGAGGGGTGTCGCCAGGTGTGTTGTTAATCCGATCATAGGCAGGGAGTATGAGAGCCGATTTGTTCAAACAAGTGGCGGAAAGAAGAAGGTGATGGTGGTCGGAGGTGGACCGGGAGGGATGCAGGCGGCGATCACGGCCGCAGACCGGGGACATGAGGTGATCCTATGTGAAAAAAGTAGGAGGCTTGGCGGGACGTTGGTGTATGCTGAACGTGAATACTTCAAAGAGGATACGAAGCGGCTTACTGAAGTACTCATCCGGCGGGTGCATGAACGACCGATAAGATTAATGATGGATACGGAAGTTACGCCTGAGGTTGTTAGAGAGATCTCCCCCGATGTTCTGATTGCAGCGGTTGGCGCCGAGCCAATCATTCCCAACATACCCGGGGTAAAGAACAAGAACGTGGTTGTTGCAGCAAGCATGTACGATGAAGACGCTATAGGTAAGAAGGTAGTAGTCATCGGAGGCGGGCTGGTGGGTTGTGAGGAAGGACTACATCTCGCTCACCTGGGTAAGGAAGTGACCATTCTAGAAATGCTTGAGAAGGCGGCGGCAGATGCACCATACCTGCACTGGCTGGGGCTGATGAGAGAGCTTGAAAAAAGTGTCAGGCTGGAAACACGTGTAAAGTGTACACGAGTAACGGAAGGGGGCGTGTTTGCGGTGGATGAGAGAGGAGAAGAAAGGTTCTACGAGGCGTATACGATATTATTGGCAGTGGGGCTGATGCCGAGAACAGAAATGGTTGAGTCCCTGCGCAGCTGCGCACCCGATTTTGTAGTGATTGGGGATTGTCTACAGCCGGCGACGGTTATGGAAGCGATTCACATGGGCTATTTCTCTGCCATGGATATCTAATTTCATTTATTCTGCGCGTGCCTCGAACTTTGGTGTGGGTACCCCACCCCCCGCACCACGTTTCATTTTCTCAGACATCATTCTTCGAACAAGATTTGCATGTCCGCGTCGAAGTGTCGAAAAGCCTTTTCACCGTACTTCTCGTCTAACCTCCGCGTGTAAGCCTGGAGCGCCCTGAGGGCAGCCGCGCCCCCGATCTTCTCCTCGAACGACATCTTCATGACCCAACCCTTGCCCCGAAGATACCCTGTGCCAGTCGCTAGGTCCTCCTCCTTCACCCCCTTCAACGCAGCACGCTCGCAACGAACTCCGAACTCGGATAAAACCTCAAAGACGGTGTCTTTCACAAAGGCCCAGATCGCCAGCCTCTTCTCGCTGCCCCGGTTAGCCTCATAGGTTCCAGCATCAACCACGAGATACGTGCTATTCTCCTTCTCGAATTCGCCGTGACGTCCAAGAATCCACAGGAACCTCAGAACGTTTGCCCTTCGGTCTTCAAGACTGTGCCATTGAGCGAATGTGTCAGTATCCCGTAGCCCCAGTGGAGAACGCATGATGGCTGACAACAGCCTGTGAACCACCTTGAACGAAGCTGCCTCTTCTTTGGAGAAGGGGAGATTCCCAGGGAAGTCAGCGATCCTTGTATCAGGCGTTTGAACTTTGGCAGGCTCCACAATCTCTTCTGGCCTCAGCGAAGCACGGATGGCCTCTAAGCGACCTATTCCCTCGAAAGGTTCGACGAAAACGTGGTACTCCTCGTCAGAAATCGGCACACCAAGCCTCCCCTCAATGTTCTCGCGGTTCCAAACGCCGCCCGTTGCCTTCACCGTATCACATGGAAATCGAGAACAATGAGCACAATTCGCCACCCCAGCCCTGTCTACGCATTGGCGTATCAGACATTTTCTATTGGGAAGCTTCGATCCCTTCGGGATTTTCGAGTCTGGAGTCTGGCATGTCGGGCATGACGTCTTGATCGGCATGTACCCTAGAATCCTCTTGGCATCGTTCCTGTACTGCTCAAATTCCTCGGCGGTCATGCCCTTCCGCGGGTAAGGCCCCCAAGGACAAGCGCCACAATCTATGCCACATTTAGCAACGAGTTTTGACAATCGTTCAACCTCCGGGATGATCAAAATCTATTCACGTAGCATGCATACGAGGCCGCCAAACTGTGCTATCCTGGCTCCGGCGGGCGTATTGTGTTTGATGATCCTTGTTTTAACCCCCTTGTTAGCGGCTACCTGGAGAAGCCTGTCTGTTCTCAGCCCGTTCCGGGCCCTGAAAGGTTCTGTGACAAGGATATACTCTGGGCTCTTCTCGTCCCCGTGGACCGCGTCCTCCGCCTCCCTCAGGGTGAAGAGGAGCGTCTCGATGCCCTCGGGGTCGTTCAGGCGCTCCTCGAGGACGTCCACCACCTGCCCGATATCCTCCTGCGAGACCTCAGCGAGCTTCTCCTTGAAGCTACGAGACTTTATCAGGTCCCTCACCTGGTTGGCGTCGGTGGCCGGCTTAGGTATGTGCTCTAAGGTTGCCGTGTTCAGGCTCCCTCCCTTCAATAGCCAGCCATGATGTTTCCTGATGTGACTCGTGAAGTTCTCGTAGTCTTTCTCGTCTGGCGCTGCTATTAGGACGCTCCTGACGCCCTGCCTGATGATCGGGCGCAGCGTGTCCACGATCGACTCGTAGAAGCCGTATTCGTCGCCCGCACGGATCAGCTTGAACGGTTTAACTGATTCACTGTAGATCTGCCATACTGAGGCTTGATCTCCTTCGAGTCCTACGAGCGTCGCCATGGGGTATCCCCGTGTTCGCCTGCGCCTCGGCACGTGCATCAAGACGCGGGGGGCGTTTAAAGGTTTGAGGTCTGGGGGGCAGGCTTGATAATCTGTTTGACGTGTAACGTTTTCGCCAGAGTCTTTGGGTGGGGGTTAAGTTGGGGGCGTGGCTTAGACCTCTCCCACGCTTCCTGAGCTAAGGTGCTGATCGACTATCTTCATGGGCTCTGGTGGTTTTATGCGGAGTTAATCTGCCCATCTCATGCGATCGCTTACGGCATCAGGCGTTGAGGGAGATGTTGCGCTCATCTCTTTTTCCTCGGTAGCTTCACGAGGAAGGTTGCGCCCTTATCTGGGGGGCTCGTCAAGGTGATGGAGCCATCGTGCGCCTCGATGAACCGCTTAATGACGGGCAGGCCCATCCCCATGCCCTTGGCCTTCGTCGTTTCAAGAGGCCTGAAGAGCTTGTCCCTCAGCTCTGCGGGGATGCCTGGGCCCGTGTCGCTGAACTCGACCGTGAACTCGCCGTCCACGTCCTTCATCTTGATGTCTAAGGTTCCTCCTCCGGGCATCGCTTGCACTGCGTTGGTTATCAGGTTGATGAATGCACGCTTGATAAGGATGGGGTCCAACTCGACGATCGGGTTCTCCTCCTCGGCGGAGACGTTGACGACGATGTTCTCCGGGACCTTGATGTCTGATAGGCACTCCTTGACGAGCGAGACTACGTTCGTAGAGTACTTTTCGGCGATTACCGGCCTCGCGTAGTCCTGTAGGTCCGACACGATCTTGTTCATGTAGGTTATGCAGCTCTTGATGTCGCTGATGTCCTGGATTATCCCTGTCTCCGTCACAAGGTCTCTCTGTTCCTGCGACGCTCTCCCGATCTTCTTCTCCGCGATGTAGAGGGTGTTTATGATGTTTTGGAGGGGGTTACGGAGGTCGTGCCCGATCATCGTCGTCGTCTCCCCTATGGCGGCGAGCCTGTCCTTCGCCTTCAGCTCCGCGGTCTTCTCCTCGATGATCCTCTCAAGGCTCTGCTCTCTCTGGATACGCTCCAGGCCAGAGGCGACCTGCGCGCCTATAGTTTCAAGGAATTGCTCGTCGATGTCTGCGAAGCGGGGGCTGTCGCTCGACTGTGCTTTGTATATAGCCGTGGAAAGCGCCAACTGCCTGTCGACGCCTGAGAAGAGGGGAGTTTTGATCTCCAGCTCCAGAATGGCCGCGATCTCCCCCGATACTCTGACCGGTAGGAGGAGGAGTGCCGACTTGGACCCAGAGAGGAGGGTAGATTCATCTCCCGACCCCTGGCTTCGACTCGTGACGAACTGGATGTTCCCTGTGTCGATGGCCTTCCTGTAGATCGTCCTCTCCGATATCTGAGTGTAGCCCTGCTGGAAGTCTAGATCTGTGGATCCGACCGCCATCAACTTGTCTCCTTGGACGAGGTGGAAGGAGGCTTTCTTGATCTCGAAGACCTGTCGCAGGGCGAAGAATGTTTTATCGATGATCTCGTAAATGTTCTTCGTTTCGGTCATCTCTAGGGCGTGCATGTGGAGGGCCGAGATCTTGATCTCTGAGACCGAGTTCTCGGTGATGTTCCTCAGGGCCTCCACGGCCGCGAACGGCTTCCCGGAGTCGTCGAGGAGGGGGATCCCTAACGCGCTCCAGATCTGACCGTCATGGCGGACCATGGTACCGCTCGCTGTCTGACCGGTCTCGAAGGCCTGCTTCACGATGCAGGTGTCGCAGACGCTGTCCCTTCCCCTCCATACCTCGTAGCATGGCTTACCCTCCAGGTCTTCTTTGGGCGTGGCTAGGACGTCCTCGAGGGCCTTGTTCGCCCAGAGATAGTGGAAGTTTTTGTCGATCATGCACACGGGGTCCTGAAATGCGTTCAGGATAGTCTGCTTCTCCTCGTCTCTCCTTGCTAAGGCTTTTCTGAAATCCTCGATGTCCGTGAGGTCGGTGAAGGTGAAGAGAGTTTCATGGTGTTCCCTGTTTTCATCTCTCATCGGGGAGGCGGAGATGCGGAGGTACAGCACTTTCCCGTCTCGCTTGGTCACCTCAACGTCATGTCTCTCTATCCTGATCCCCTTACAGCCCTCGAGAATCAGTGGAGCGAGGGGAGAGTACTCCCTCTCAATGATTGAAAGAAGGGCTCCTGTAGAAGCCTCGCGTCTCTCGATCTCAAGTAGGTCGAGGAGCGTCTCGCTTGCGTAGGTCACGGATCCCCTATCGTCTAGGACTATGACGCCGTCGGTCAGGCTCTCGACGAGTGCTCTGCTCTTTTCCTCGCTCTCGTCGAGGGCCTCCTCAGCCAGGTGTTTCTCCACGGCGCGTCTGATGCGTCTAGCCAGAACCTCGTAGTGAGCTTCGTCCGTCCCCTCGTTCACGTAGTCGTCAACGCCGGCCTCGAACGCCCTCGACGCAGCCTCCTCGGTCCCTCGGCCGATGAACAGCAGGAAAGGATGATCTGTGAGCTTCTTGGCCCTCGCTGCCAGCTTGATTCCGTCGATTCCCTTAGCCCTGTAGCCCGCTACTATGCAGTCATAGGAGCCCCCTTTGATCATGTTTAGGAAGTCTTCTTGGCTGCTCGTCGATTCAACGTCGATGTAGGGGTCAGCCTTCGCGAGGTGCGCCTTAACGCGTGGGAGTTGGTCCCGATCGTCGACGTGGAGGACTTTTATTGATCGTTTATCTGTGCCTTTCTTCGTCATCCCTCTTCCCTTTCTCCTTGGTCCTCCACTTCACAGCCTGCACGATGGTCCCGTTTGGGTTGTTCTCCTTGATTTCGCAGTTATCCATGAGCCTACGGACCGAGGCCAACCCCTTCCCCAATCCATGTGAGAAGGGGCCTCCCGTGCCCACCGCTTTCGCCGACGTGAACCCTTTGCCTTGGTCGCTGGCGATTATCTCGACGCCTTCTCGGGCGCCCTCAGATGCCTCGGCTATGGAGATTTCCCCTCTCCCGTTGGCGTGGACGACTATGTTACTGGCGAGCTCTGACGTGGCTATGGCGATGTTCGTCGATTCGACGTCGGAGAAGCCCACGCGTTTGGAGAGTTCGTAAGCGTATTTGGTGGCCTTTCTCACGTCAAAGTTATTTGTGATCTTCAAGGTGCATCTATCAGCTCCCAACTCCTTGTTTATTGAGGCTGGATCTCTGGAGGAGGGTTGTCCGTCCCTCTCCAGGGCAACGACTATTGTGGCGTCGTCGGTGTGTCTTCCATATTTGGTCATCAGCTCATTCGCGATCTTTCCAAGGTCTGTCCAAGAATCAAGTTTCTTTACCTCCATCTTCTCCGAGACACCGTCGGAGCAAAGAATCACGCCTATTGGTGGCTTGTAGTCATACTCGAGCACGAGTGGGTTAATCTTGTTCGCCCCCAGTATCCCCGGCTTATTGATCGGGTGGATCGAGAGATCTGAGAGAATTTTTACATTGATGTTGCCTATGCCCGAATACTGCAGCTTCATTCGCCGCCTGTCGATCCTCACGACCCCGACGGCGGCACCCCTTGTCTTGCGTAGCCTCTCATGGCATATCGAGATTAGCGTCCTCAAATCAAAATAATAATTCTCTTCGAAGCATCTCCGCGCAACTTCCGCCGCCCTCCCCGCCTCCTCACCGTGGCCAAGGCCGTCCATGACGACTATAAGCGCCTCGTCTACACTATCTTTCACGAGGTAGGAGTCCCCGCAGTTCTTCTCCCCCTCCTTTGAGTAACTTATGGCGTTATACTCCATTCATCTCTCACCCAGAGCATTCATCGCCCTTTTCTTCCACAGTCAGGCTTCTAGCGCTTGAGTAGCTTCCTCATGATCACCTTTGTCCCTTTTCCTACTTCTGAGATAATCTCGAACTCATCCATGAGCTTCTTCGACCCCGAGAGGCCGAGGCCGAGGCCTAGGCCGGCGCCGGTCGTGTAACCTCCTGCGAGCGCCCTGCTGATGTCCGGTATGCCCGGTCCCCTGTCTGAGACCTGTATTTCGATGCCACTCGAGGCGTCGAGCTGGTTAACGACCAACTCCCCTCCCCCTCCATGCTGTATGGCGTTTCTCGTAATCTCCGAGACCGCCGTAGCGATCCTCGTTTTGTCAATGTAGTTGAAGCCGAAGTTCTCCGCGATGTCACTTACCTTTATGCGCGCAATGAAGGCGTCACCCTGCTCACTGAGTTTCATTCTCAAGAGCTCCAAGTCTAGTAACCCTTCGTCTGCTCATTACTGTGCATCAACTTCCTCAGTATGAGGAGTCCTTTGTCGAGGTTCGTGGCTTTCTCCACGTTCTTGAAGGTGAGCCCCATCTCAACCATGGTTATCGCGACGGCGGGCCGAAGGCCTGTGACAACGACCTGGGCCCCCATTAAGCGTGAGCTGGTAGCTATCTCGTTGATGACTCTCCCCAGGAAGCTGTCAACGACGTCTATGGCGGTAAGATCGATGAGAAGCCCCTTCACGCCGGTCTTCTTTATCTTTTCCAACACCTCGTCTTTGAATCCCTCGGCCACCTCGTCGTGTATCATGTATTGAGGGGCTATCAGCAGGAAACTCTCGATCTTCTGGATGTTGATTTTGCGATTAGCCTCTCCCTGACCCAATATCAGTCATGCCGCCTGCTTCGTTTTCAAGACCTTTCGTATCCCATCTTTCAGAGAGGCGTATGTCTCTGCGATCTTTATCTCGACTCCAAGCTGGGTTATCATCATCGCCACGTCGGGCCTTATCCCGGTGATCACTGCCTCCGCTCCCATGAGTTTCACCGCCTCTATCGTCTGGAGCAGGTGGTTGGCAGTGCTCGCATCGATGGACATTATACCTGTGAGGTCGATTATGACGGTGTCGATGTTCTTCTCCGTTATGGTATTCAGGAGGGTCTCCGTTATCATGAGAGCCCTCCGAGAATCTATGATACCTATTAACGGCAGCACTATGACGCCTTCGACGACCTCAAGCAGAGGGTTCTCGACTAGCCTGAGCGCATCGTCCCTATCGATTAACTCCTGAAGCTGCCTCTTGGTCTCCTCCTCCAGCCTCTTCACCTCCGTGACATCGACACACTGTGCTATGGTCGCCTTGACTGTTTTTCCGTCAGCGGCGTAGAAGTTCGCCGCGTTCCAGAGGGCTTTACGGACCTTCCCGTCTTTATTCGTGATCGTTATTTCCTCGAACTCCAACCGCTCGTCAGCGGTGATTTCACCAGCGAGAGATTTTGCTCTGGACCCGAAAATCGGGAATACTTCATCTAATTTTTTCCCTATTAACTCGCTACTCGAATAACCCGTCAGATGCTCGAAGGCCGAATTAATACGTTCGATGATGAGCGATGAGTCCCAGACTATTATTGGGACGACTGAATAGGTGAACAGACTCTCCAGGAAGTCTCGAGCTTCCTTAAGCCCTTCCTCACTTTCTTTACCCCGAATATTCACGCGTTCATTTCTCACAACGCTCACATACTAAATATCTTTATCTTGTTCTATTTAAGATTCTTGTGAAGGAATTATTTTTTTTATGACAATTAATGATTTTTTACTGTGATAGATACATAGAACCCCCCCCTTGTCTTTCAATAATTATTGATACTTATACAAATAATTAGGTAGTTTTTCTATATATATCAATATTTAGTAAAACTATTAAAATAATGTAGAGAAGGACCTGTACTCCAAGCAGATCGAGTTTAAACTACCAGGCTTTTTTGTCCAGATCTCTTTTGGCTCAGATCTTCGGGCATCATCACTGAAAATGAAAGGAACGCTTGGGGGGTAAGTTGGGGAAATGCTAGATTAGGCTCTTCTCCGCCAGGGCGAACGCGTCGTAGGCTCTCCTCAGCTTATCGACCCGTTCACGGAGCCTCTTCTCCTGCGCCGCGATCGTCGCCAATCTACCCCGGATCATCTTTTCGACCTCCCTGACTTCTTCGAGGATCTTGGCGGCCTCGTCTCGCCCTATTATCCCCTCCTCGGCGAGCATAACCGTGTGGGCCCTGTGGATCAGTGCTTGGCAGTAGTATGAGGCCACGTCGAAGGATGTCGGGCTCCTCCTCCACCGGTTCAGCTCCGAAATCTCAGGCGCCTCGGCCTTGCTGGCACGCCCAAACCTCTCCCAGCTCGTCCCCGCGGGTTCGCCCATAGAACATCAATGAACAGAGACGTGAGCCTGCGTATAAAACCGGCTCCATACATCAGAAGGGACTCTTGGAAGGCGATGAGTACACGTTATTGGTGGCCGGGTCACCATCTCCCCCTGTGTACCCTCTCCTCGTTGTACCTGTTCGCCGCAGGCTTCCCCTCGGCCGAGTAGCCCAAGGATATTATGTTGAGCGGTATGATCTTCTCCGGGATGCCCAGCAACGCCTTAACCCCCATGACGAGGTCCTCGTGGGGGTGGACGCCAAGCCAGACCGCGCCGAGGCCCATTGCATGCGCCGCGACGAGGATGTTCTGCGACGCGGCCGAGCAGTCCTGGACCCAGAAGCCCGTCCCGCCATCAAGCTCCAGGTTGCCGCAGACGACTATGGCGAGGGCGCATTGGCCGAGCATCTTCGAGTATGGGTGGAACTTGGGGACCTCGAGGAGGGTGGCCCTGTCCCTGACGACGATGAAGTGCCAGGGCTGCTTGTTATGGCCAGATGGCGCCGCCATCGCCGCCTCGAGCAGCCGCTGAACCTCCTCGTCCGAGACAGGCTTCTCCGTGTACCTCCTCATGCTCCTCCTGGTCAGTATAGCCTCCAAAGCCTCCATGATCTCACATCAATGTAACTGCGAGCCTTCCCTCGTAAAAGTCCATCCCCCGGGGAGACGGGTGGGTGTCGATGAACCCGTTTTACATCGACAGTACCAGATCCGGTGCCGGGGATGCGGGCTTCGTGAACCCCGCTTATCGGCTCATCCTCGGCCACATGCCCTTCATCGGCGTCTCGTACCAGAGCAGGGGAGGCTGCCCCAGCTCCTCGTCTCCGACATCGAAAAAGGCCTGGGATAGGAGCCCGGCTCGTCACCGATATATACCTCCGGGGTGGAGCATCCCGTTAAAAGACAGCACTCGCGGCGGTTCCATGGGGAAGAACGGTTCATCGAATGCAGGATTCTCCGTCATCGAGGCGACGATCTCCGACATCCACAGGGCATTAAGGTCGGGGAACATCTCGTGCCGTCGGCTCGTCGAAGCGTACC
>Ga0315289_10013967_pt1 | contig 11228 bp, 3 predicted proteins | sample YL17G11_40_MG_FD_203452 | JGI IMG/M metagenome (GOLD analysis project Ga0315289, IMG submission 203452) | Sediment microbial communities from Yellowstone Lake, YNP, Wyoming, USA - YL17G11_40 | ecosystem: Environmental > Aquatic > Freshwater > Lake > Sediment | place: USA: Wyoming | collected... | reverse complement strand
ATAGAACGAGAGTTCTTTCGCCTTCCAGAAGGCCGTAAACTCCTCGAGGCTTATGTGTCCGTCTTGGTTCTGGTCGGCGGCCGCAAACGCCTCCTCCGCATGCTTGTTGCGAAGAAGCACCCTACTGCTCAACGCGCTAAACTCTTCAGGCGACAGCAGTCCGTCCTCATTCTTATCCAACTGAAGGAACTGAGCTTCCGGGAGGGCTTTTGCGAATTCCTCCTGGCTGATCTTCCCGTCACGGTCCTGATCCAGCAGTTCGAAAACCCGCTTGACCCGCTCGGGCGAAGCCCAACTCATGTGCCCCGCGCGCAGTTCGTTCAAATCCAACGTGCCATTGTCGTCCTTGTCGAGCTGGCGGAAGTACGCCCCCGCCGGGCGGTTCACGAACTCCTCCAACGTGAGCTTGCCGTCGTGATCGCGATCGAGGATGTCAAAGAGGTCCGTGGCTTTGCGGATCTCGTTCGGCTTGCGGCGCTTGCCGAGGAACTCCTCGAGGACCAGCACCTTGTCGCCGTTGAGGTCGAGCCGCTTGAACTCTTCTTCACGCGGGATTTCGGCAGGCGTGCCGCCGGGGGAAACAGGCTCGTCGGGGATCTTGAATTCTTCCAGGGTTAACTGGCCGTCGTGATCCAGATCCTTTTGATCGAAGGTCTTCTTGCCGGCCGCCCCGGCCTTCTTCCCCACGCGGTCGGTGTTGTATTCTTCCAAGGTGAGTCGGCCGTCGCCGTCTTTGTCCTTGCGGTAGAACGGGAGTTCTTTCGAGTCCTGGAAGGCGGCGAACTCTTCCAGGCTCACGCGACCGTCACGGTCCCGGTCGGCCGCCGCAAACGCCTCGGCCGCGTGATTATTGCGCACCAGCACCCGATTGCCGAACTGGCAGAACTCGTCGAAAGACAGGAAGCCATCGTCATTCTTGTCCAGACGAATGAATTGAGCCGCCTGGGCTCCTTTGGCAAACTCCTCCAAGGTGATCTTTCCGTTATGGTCTTGATCCATCATCTCGAACGCCCGTCGCGCCTGCTCGTAGGAGGCCGCAGGCATGTAGTTTTGGTGCAGTTCGTCGAAGTCCCAGGTGCCGTTGCCGTCGGCGTCGCAACGGCGAAACTCCACCTCCTTCGTACGATTCCGGAATTCCTGCACCGTCAGCTTGCCGTCGTGATCGCGATCGAGCAGGTTGAAGACATCGGTCATTCTCTGGAGCTTTTCCGGCTCCTGGGGCCCCCCAATATACTCTTCCAAGGTCACGACGCCGTCGCCGTTGCGGTCGAGCCTCTGGAACTCTTCCTCGGGAGTGCTCCCGCCCTTGCGGCCTCCGCGAGCTGCCCCCCCGCTGAGGACGAACCCCACGGCCGCACCCAAGTTTGTCGCCGCGCTTTCGTTCGACACCGCCGGCTTACGATTCTTCCCGGAGCCTTTTTTCTTGACTGCGGATGGTTTGGATCCGGAGTCTGCTTGAGTGATTGTGGAGCCTGCTTGCTGGGATGCGGAGTCTGTTTGCTCGGCCAGCGGGGGCGACTCCTCCCGACCACCGCATCCGGCCACACCAACACACGCCCACGCCAGCAGCAGCCAGTGGAAATGCTTCTTGGCCATGTTCGATCTCCTGAGTGTTGGACCCCTTCGTTCTCGTCTCGCCGCCCGTGCCAAGCAGTGTAGAGAAGCTCAGCCCGAATGTCAACGAGGACGAGGGATTAGTGTCTCCGGCCGAAAGCCCTCGCATCCGCAATACCCTGGCTTCCAATCGTTCAGCCGCTTGACGCAGAAGGAGTTGAGAAGTCATAGTAAGGGACTGGAAACTCAGCGCCTCGACACGCTGTTCGAGTGACTTCCTGCCGTAGTGGCGTAGCTCCATTTGCTCAAAAAAGGATCGCTATGATGAAATGCAAATCCATTCTTTCGCGAGTGCCGTTGGTTTCACTGGTGCTGGCTGCGGCGATAATGTGGACGACGAGATTGCCCGCGGCCGACGAGGCGGCCCAAATCCTCGAACACAGCGGCATCCAAGGCGGGCTGGTCGTCCACCTCGGCTGCAGCGACGGCAGACTCACCGCCGCCCTACGGGCAAGCCAAAGTTACCTTGTTCACGGGCTCGATCGTGATCCGGTTCGCGTCGACGAAGCGCGGCGGTGGTTGCTGGCGAAAGGTTTGTACGGCCCCGTGTCGGTGGACGTCTGGGAGGGAACCCGCCTGCCCTACGCCGACAACCTCGTGAACCTGCTGGTGATCTCGGATGCGAAGGGCAACATCGCAGACGAAGAAATCCGGCGCGTGCTGGCTCCCCGCGGAACGGCGCTGTGGCTTAATCCAGAATCCAAAATCAGAAATCAGAAATTCATTAAGCCGTGGCCGAAAGAAATCGACGAGTGGACGCATCACTTGCACGACAGCGGCGGCAATGCTGTAGCGCACGATAAACTCGTCGGTCCTCCCCGGCACCTCCAATGGACGGCCGGCCCTTTGTGGTCGCGCAGCCACGGCTGGACCCCCAGCGTCAGCGCCATGGTGTCGGCCGGCGGGCGAGTGTTCTATCTTTGCGACGAGACGCTCACCTGTGTGGATGGCACGGTGTCGGACCAATGGTTCCTCACCGCCCGCGACGCCTTCAGCGGCGTGCGGCTGTGGAAGCGGCCCGTGCCGCATTGGGGTTCTGCGGAACTCAGCGGCACGCCTGGCACGGGCGCGGGCTCGACCACCGGACGATTCACCATGCCGCCCAACCTGGGCAAGCGCCTGGTGGCCGTGGGCGATACGGTGTACGTCACGTTGGGCGCCGCTGCCCCGGTGACGGCGTTGGACGCGGCCACGGGGCAACCGCGGCGCACTTATGCCGAGACGGCCCGGACCGATGAGATTCTCTCGACGGGCGATCGGCTGATCGTGACGCTCAATCCGCCCGAGAAACCCGAGGCCGCCACGCCGGACAAAGCCAATCCGCCCGCCCCCACGCCCGGCAAACGCGTCTGCGCGGTCGACACCGCGACCGGCAAAGTCCTGTGGAACAAAGGTCCATTCACGGCCATCCGGGCGACGAAGACCCAAGATCCTTTCGGCCGGCTCGAATTGGCCGCTGGCGACGGCCGGGTGATCATCCTTACGCACGAGGCGATCGAGGCCTTGTCGCTGGAAACGGGTGAGACTGCATGGCGGATCCCTCGCCCCGCGCTGCCCGAAGCGGCCGATCGCCGCATCGGCTTCGCGGGAATCTACGAGTTCCTGCTGACGACGATGGTCTACCACGACGGCGTGGTGTTGCTGGCCCAGCCCGAGCCCAACTCGCCGCACACCTACCACACCATGCCGGGCACACTGTGGGCCTTCGACGCCAAGGACGGCCGGCTGATGTGGAAGCACGCCTACGGGGCCTGGGGACACTGCACCCAGCCCGACGTGTTCGTCGTGGGCGGCCTGGTGTGGACGCATGAAAACGTCAAGGCCCAGTTCAATATCGACGCGAGGGGTTGGATCAAAGTTCCCAACACGGCCGAAGTCGATTACCGCATCCAAGGCCTGGACCTCAGGACCGGCGAGGTGCAAAAGGAACTGTCGACGAAGGACCTGTTCAACGTCGGCCATCATCACCGCTGCTACCGCAACAAGATCACGGACCAGTTCTTGACCGCTTCCCGCCGCGGCGTGGAGTTTGTGGACCTGGCTTCCGGGGAGAACTATCAGAATCATTGGGTCCGCAGCGGCTGCCTGCTGGGCAACCTGCCGTGCAACGGCTTGCTCTATGTTGCCCCGCACGCTTGCGGCTGTTACATCGAGGCCAAGCTCACGGGATTCAACGCCCTGGCGGCATCGAGGGATGCGGGGCAAGGGGCGACGGACGAGAGCGTTCAGTTGCCGCGATTGCAGCGCGGTCCTGCGTACGAAGAGGCACAAAGGCACATAGGCACAAAGGCACAAAGGTCCGATGACTGGCCTACATATCGGCACGATCCGCAGCGTAGCGGGGCGACAGAATCGGCGATTGGGTCGAAGGTTGTCCCCATGTGGAAATCGGCCCTCGGCGTCCGGCCGAGCGGATTGGTCGTGGCCGGCGGCAGGGTTTTGGTCGCCGGCGTGGACGCCCACACCGTGTACGCGCTGAGCGCCGACGACGGCAAGCGCATCTGGAGCTACACGGCCGGGGCCCGGGTAGATTCGCCGCCCACGATCCACAACGGTTTGGCGATCTTCGGCTCGGCCGACGGCCGCGTGTACGCCCTGCGCGCCTCGGACGGCGTGCTGGCCTGGCGGTTCGATGCCGCCCCGCAGCAAAGCCGCGTGGCGGTCGCCGACCAACTCGAATCGCCCTGGCCGGTGCCGGGCAGCGTGCTGGTACACGACGGAAAATGTTGGTTTGCCGCCGGACGCTCATCGTATCTCGATGATGGCATTCTTCTATATGCCTTGGAGCCGGCCAGCGGGAAGATTCTCCATCGGGAGACAATTTACAGCCCCGATCCCAAGACCGGCAAGATCGCGCCCGAGACCGGTGCCCAGTTCATCCCCGGCCTGCTCAACGACATTCCCGCCACCGACGGCGCCAGCGTGTTCGTTCGGCAGATGAGCTTTGCGCCGTCGGGTGGGTCGGGCGGAAGGCACCTGTTTAGCACGGGCGGCTACCTCGATCCGACCTGGTTCAATCGAACGTTTTGGAAGATCGGGCAGGTGCAAACCTCGGGGCTGATGGTGCTCGGCAAGGATGTTGCCTACGGGATGGAACTGTACGGGTCGCGCAGCCGCGAGACGGTGTTTCGACCCGGCGCGAACCAGTACCGACTGCTGTGCCTTCCGTTGACGGGCACCGCCGGCCGGTCGGCCGCCCGGCAGGCCAAGGCCAAGCTGAAAGAGGGCGGCCTCGATCCCGTTTGGCAACAGCGCCTGGCGATCCGGGTCACCGCGATGGTTCGTGCGGGCGAGATGGTGCTGGTGGCCGGCTCGCCCGACGTGGTCGATCCCACCGATCCCCACGGCGCATGGGAGGGGCGGAAAGGTGGCGTGCTGGCCGCCTTCTCTGCCGACGATGGCAAGCAACTCGCCGAGCTGAAGCTCCCTTCGCCGCCGGTTTGGGACGGCATGGCCGTCGCAGGCGGCGCCCTGTACCTTGCCACCATGGACGGCAATGTCCTTTGCTATCGCTGAGAGCCCATCCCTGAACAACTCCCCTCTCCCGCTTGCGGGAGAGGGGCAGGGGGGTGAGCGCACGCGGCCGTCAAAACACGAAGCTGTTTTATTGGACGCCCGCTATGCGCCCATGGTTGCGGCTGCTTACTGACGGGCCAAAGGCATGCTATTCTGTTGGGGACTGTCCCAATTTTCGCCCGAGCGAAAATGGGACTGTCCCCTTCGGAAATGCGGAAGTTCTCGTTCGGCCGATCCTTACTGAAAGGCCAAGGGCATGCTATTCTGGAAGTGATGAAATGTCGCAGCAAAGCCAACTCGGCTCAGCACGCTCCCGCGGCACATGCGGATGCCACCACCGGATGCTGCGGCCGGGATGACGTTGGGCAAGCCGACGGCGAAGGGGCCTCGACGCTGCTCCTGAAACCATCACTCTCGTCGCGATGGCTGACAATCTTGGCTGCGAGTTTGATTGTGCTCTCCGCGGTCGCGGTGTATCACAACAGCTTTGCCGGGCCTTTCGTCTACGACGATATCACATCGATCGTCGAGAACCCGACGATCCGCCGGCTTTGGCCCATCTGGCAAGTGCTATCCCCCCCGTGTGACGGTGAGACGGTGGGCGGCCGGCCGCTGCTGAATATCTCGCTGGCGATCAACTACGCGCTAGGCGGCCTGAATGTCGGGGGTTACCACGCCACAAACCTGGCCATCCACATCGCGGTAGCCCTGCTGCTACTGGGCATTCTGCGTCGGACATTTCTTACCCCCGCGTTGCGCGATCGCTTCGGCAGTGCAGCTTTGCCGTTGGCTTTGGCTGGCACGCTGCTCTGGACGGTCCATCCACTGCAAACAGAGTCGGTGACGTACATTGTGCAGCGGGCGGAGTCGCTGGCCGGCCTGTTCTATCTGCTAACGCTCTACTGCGTGATCCGCGGCGTGGGGACTGTCCCCTTTTTCGCCCGCAGCAAACCGACTTCGCCTGGCACCTTGGTTGGCGAAAAAGGGGACTGTCCCCCTGGGCGCCGCTCGTGGCTTTGGTACGCCGCCGCGCTGTTGGCGTGCCTCCTAGGGATGGCCACAAAAGAGGTCGTGATCACTGCACCGCTCACCGTGCTGTTGTACGATCGCACGTTCTTGGCGGGCTCGTTCGCCGAGGCCGTGCGTCGCCGCTGGAGGCTCTACGCAGGCCTGGCAGCCACGTGGGGCCTGTTGGCCTATCTGGTATTCTCCACCGGGCTGATCGCTCGGCAGGCGGAACTGGGAGCGCCGGACTGGTGGAGCTACGCCTGCTCGCAGCCGCGGGTGATCCTGCATTACCTGCGGCTTTCGCTCTGGCCCAATCGACTGTGCATGAGCTACGAGTGGCCGGTGGCAAACACAGTTGGGGAGTTTCTTCCCGGCGCGATCGTGGTAGCACTGCTTTTGGCAGCGACGGTCTGGGGCCTGGCGAGACGCACCGCGTGGGGCTTCCTGGGCGCGTGGTTCTTCCTGATGCTGGCGCCGACATCGAGCATCATGCCGCTAAACCAGTTCGTGCATGAGCATCGGATGTATCTGTCGTTGGCGGCGTTCGTGGTGGCGGTGGTGGCCGGCGGATATCGCTTGTGGCAGAAGTGGCCGGCTGGGTCGGCAGCGTCCAGCCCGCGTGCCGCGGTGCTCCGCCGGCTGGCACCGCTGGCCTTGTTGGCGGCCGTGCTGGCGGTGCTGGGACACCTCACGATCGCACGAAACCGGGACTACCGCTCGCTGGTTGCCATCTGGCAGGATTCCGTCGACAAATGTCCGCACAGTCCCGTCGGCTACAATAACCTCGGTTGTGCGCTGATTCAAGCGGCCAAAAGCCCGGAGACGATCGAACGGGCGATCGCGCACTACCACGCGGCCTTGCGGCTGAAACCCAACTACGTCGACGTGTACAACAACTTGGGACTTGCGCTGGCTGGTCTCGGCCAGAAAACTGAGGCGATCAAGTACTACCAGCAGGCCTTGCGGCTGAAACCCGACTTTACCGACGCCCACAACAACCTGGGAGTCGCCCTGGCCGACTTGGGCAAAACCGAAGAAGCCATCGAACACTACGATCAGGTCTTACGGCTGAAACCTGAGTGCGCCGACGCCCACAATAATCTCGGCATCGCCTTGGCTAAGCTGGGTAAGACCGCAGAAGCCATCCAACACTACCAGCAGGCCTTATCGCTGAAACCCGAGGATGCCGAGGCCCGCAACAACCTGGGTAACGCCCTGGTCGCTATCGGCAAGGTGGATGAGGCGATGGAACATTTTTACCAAGTCTTACGGGTAAAACCCCACGACGCCAACGCCCATGCCAACTTGGGCGCTGCCTCGGTTCGGGCGGGGAAGATCGAAGAGGCAATCCAGCAGTACCACGAAGCCTTACGGCTGAAACCCGACCACGCCGAGGCCCACAACAACCTGGGGTATGTCCTGGCCGGGCTGGGCAAGATGGACGAGGCGATCGCACATTTCAACCAGGCTTTGCAACGAAAGCCTGACTATGGCGAGGCCCACTACAACCTGGGTATCGCGCTGGCCAACCTAGGCAAGATCAGCCAGGCGATCCAGCAGTACCACGAAGCCTTACGGCTGAAGCCCGACTACGCCGACGCCCACAATAACCTTGCCAACCTTCTCGCCCAGTCCGGCAAAAACGACGAGGCGATCGAGCATTTCCACCAGGCCTTACGGCTGAAACCAAATTACGGTCCGATTCACTACAACTTGGGGATTGTGCTGGCCGCTGTGGGCAAGACCGATGAGGCGATTCGACATTTCAACCAGATGGTTCAACTCATGCCAGATTCGCTGTTAGCGCTGAATAGTCTGGCGTGGCTGCTGGCGACCCGCGACCCCGCGGAAGGCGGCGACCCGGGCCGGGCAGTGCAGTTGGCCCAGCGGGCGCGCGAGTTGGCCGGTCGTGAAAACGCGCAGTGCCTCGACACGCTGGCTGCCGCCTATGCCGCAGCCGGGCGATTCGACGACGCGATCCCGACTGCCCAGCAGGCGGTGCAATTGGCCGAATCGACCGGGCAGACGGCGTTGGCCAAGAACATCCAATCTCGCCTGGACTTGTATCGCGCCGGCCGAGCGTACCGCGAGGCTTTGCGATTGCCGGAGAAGAAACTTCCTTAATCATGGATTCTGAAAGCAACCGATCGCCGGAAGAGGACCGGTTGCACGCTGCTGCCCCGGGAGCGAGGTCGCCTGCGAGCGCCACGAGCGATCAAAGGCGCTTATCGCAGGCTCCCGGCGAAACAGCCGTGCTCACCTGTTTTGCGCCGGCAGCGTGGTGGCCGATCACTCTGGCCGCGAGCCTAATCGTACTAGGCGCGCTTGCGGCATACTACAACAGCTTCGCCGGCCCTTTCGTTTATGATGATGTTCTCTCGATTGTAGAGAATCAGACCATCCGCCAACTTTGGCCAATTGGGCGAGTGCTCTCGCCGCCGCCGAGCGGCATGACGGTCAGCGGCCGGCCGCTGCTGAACTTCTCGCTGGCAATCAATTACGCCTTCGGCGGCCTAAATGTCTGGGGTTACCACGCTGTCAACTTGGCGATCCACATCGCGGCAGCCCTGCTGCTTTTCGGCATCTTGCGGCGGACGTTCCTGCTGCCTGCGCTGCGCGAGCGCTTTGGCAGCGCAGCTCTGCCGTTGGCTTTAGCCTGCGTGCTAGTCTGGGTCGTGCATCCGCTGCAAACCGAGTCGGTCACGTACATCGTCCAGCGCGCCGAGTCGCTAGCCGGTTTCTTCTACCTCCTGACACTGTACTGCGTGATCCGCGGCGCCGGTGCGGGGACTGTCCCCTTTTTCGCCGCGCAAAATCCGACTTTGCCAAACGCCGTCGTCGGCGAAAAAGGGGACTGTCCCCCTTCGCTGCCCCCTTCGCTGCCTGGTCGTTACGCTTGGCTTTGGTACGCCGGCGCCGTCCTGGCCTGCCTGCTGGGAATGGCTACGAAGGAGGTCATGGTCACCGCACCGCTGGTGGTGCTCTTGTACGACCGCACGTTCCTGGCCGGCTCGTTCGCCGACGCGTTGCGGCAGCGCTGGAAGCTCTACGCGGGCCTGGCGGCGACCTGGGGGCTGTTGGCCCTTCTGGTGCTCTCTACCGGACTGATCTTTCGCCAGTCGGAGCTGTTGGCGCCGGACGCTATGAGCTACGCCCGCTCCCAGCCGGGCGTGATCTTGCACTACCTGCGGTTGTCGGTTTGGCCCAGCCCCCTGTGCTGCGAATACCCGTGGTCGTTGGCCAACACGCTGGGCGAGATTCTGCCTGGGGTGATCGTAGTCGGATTGCTTTTGGCGGCAACGCTCTGGGGCTTGACGAGGCGGCAGGCCTGGGGTTTTCTGGGCGCGTGGTTCTTGCTGATCCTGACACCCACGTCGAGCATTCTGCCCTTGACGGCGCCGGGGCATGAACATCGGATGTACCTGTCGCTGGCGGCGGTGACGGTGCTGGCAGTGGCTGGGGGATATGCTCTTTGGGATAGGCTCTTGTCCCGGCTGCCGGTTTCTAAATGGACTTGCGTAAGTTCGGGAAAACCGACAGCGTGTGCCACTGCTTGCAAAGACTCCGAGAACAGTTCCAAGCCAAGCGAGGCACTGCTTGCCGGAAACCGTCTACAACTGGACAGCCTGCAAGCAGTGCTGCCCGCCAACCCCCTACAGCCGTTCTCCCCGGCCGGGCACCACGCTCCGCGTGGTCGTGGCACACCTCGATTCTCCTCCCAGAATCGCGCAACCTTTTTTGGCCATGGCGCCCCGGTCGTGCGCTGGGCGGCGCCGGTGGTCGTGCTGGTGGCGGTGCTGACGGCCCTAGGATATGCCACCGTAGCACGGAACCGGGACTACCGAACTGCGATCGCACTCTACCAGGATACCATCGACAAATGTCCGCATAATCCCGGGGCCCAGGCCATGGTGAGCAACGTATTGGGCATTACCTTGGCCGCCGACGGCAGGACCGAAGAGGCGATCGAACAATACCGCCAGGCCCTGCGGCTGAAACCCGACTACGCCGAGCCGCTGAGCAATCTGGGCTTCACCTTGGCCGAGTTGGGCAGAACCGACGAGGCGATCGAACAATGCAAACAGACCTTGCGACTGAAGCCCGATTTTGCCGAGGTGCACAACATCCTGGCCGTGTTTTTGGCCGGCTCGGGCAAGACTGCCGAGGCCACTGCGCACTACCAGGAGGCCTTACGGCTGAAACCCGACTTCCCGGCCGCCCACAACAACTTGGGGCTGATCCTGGCCGGCTCGGGCAGGACTGCCGAGGCGACCGCGCACTACCGGGAGGCCTTGCGGCTGAGACCCGATTTCGCCGATGCGCACAGCAATCTCGGGCTCGCGCTGGCCGCTGTCGGCCGATGGACTGAGGCGATCGAGCATTACCATCGGGCCTTGGATCTGAAACCCGATTATGTCGAGGCCCGCAATAATCTGGGGATCGCGCTGGCCAGCCTGGGCAAGTTCCCCGAGGCGATCGAGCATTACCGGCAGGTGTTGCGACTGAAACCCGATTTCGCCACGGCCCACTACAATCTGGCCAGCATTCTGGACCGCACGGAGAGGACCAGAGAAGCCGCCGAGCATTACGACCATTTCCTGCGGCTGAGGCCCAACTCCGTCGAAGCGCTGCACAGGTTAGCGTGGCTGCTGGCGACTCACGATCCGGCAGACGGCGGTGACCCGGGCCGCGCGGTCCAGTTGGCCGAGTGGGCGTGCGCGCTAACTCGCCAGCAAACCCCTCAGTGCCTTGACACGCTGGCCGCCGCCTACGCCGCGGCCGGTCGCTTTCCCGAGGCCGTGATCACTGCCGAGAAAGCTGTGCAATTGGCCGAGTCGGCGGGGCAGGCACCGCTGGCGAAGCTCCTTCGGTCGCGGCTGGAATCCTATCGCGCCGGCCGGCCATACCGTGAAGCTCCCCGCTCAGCAGGCAGAACACCGTGAAGGGGAAGAAGGTGCCGGGGTACAAAAAGGGGGCAGAACTGAATGGCACTTGAACTTCTGTAAGTTGTTTCGCGGAAAGTGATATGGACAAAAATGGCCTCGCTTGCCAATAGGGTGTTTCACAACTCTCACCCTGGCAAGGAGGCC
>Ga0315289_10013966_pt1 | contig 11228 bp, 13 predicted proteins | sample YL17G11_40_MG_FD_203452 | JGI IMG/M metagenome (GOLD analysis project Ga0315289, IMG submission 203452) | Sediment microbial communities from Yellowstone Lake, YNP, Wyoming, USA - YL17G11_40 | ecosystem: Environmental > Aquatic > Freshwater > Lake > Sediment | place: USA: Wyoming | collected... | reverse complement strand
ATGGCGATGCTGGCGCCGATAATCATAAATATTAAAAGTAAGTGTAATTCCATGCTACCTCATCAATACAAAAAATAATACAATCATCCCTAAAAGCGTCCAGACCAGGTAGGTGGGCAAAATACCATTATGCAGATACTGAAAAAATCTGCCAATACCAAAGACAAGATTTTTCCCCTGTTCGTATATATCAAAATAGCCTGCTTCTGCCCTTTTATAAATGGCCTTTAAAATTCCAATCTCCTTGACGGTATTGTAAAAGTCAGTACCGCTGACTCTACCTTCCACTAGATCCCTTGTTTCGCCTCCGGTATATGAGCTATCCTGGCGGATGGCAGGTCTTAAGAATCTGAGATTAAAAATCAACACCCCCAAGACAAGACCGGTAATAATAAGCGCAGTTGCCAGGCTCGCATACCAGGTTCCGATAAAACTCACCCCCCCTACTGCCGGCAAAATAAAATACCTTAACGGGATTTGAACTGCGAATACGCCGAAGATAACACACAGGGTTGCCAAGATAATACACGGAAGCCACATGGTCCAGTTGACTTCGTTAACCTGTTTGCCTGTTGGCCTGTCGGCCTGTTGGCCAAGGAATGTGGCATGGATTAATTTTATAAAACTCGCTAAAGTCAGGCCTGAGCCAAACATGGCTGCTACCAGACACAGGATTGCTGTAATGCGCATTCCGTATCCCGCATTATTAAACTGCTCTATCAGGCCCTGATAAACCATCCACTTGGAGACAAAGCCGTTAAAAGGCGGAACTCCGGATATGGAGAGACTGGCAATAAACGCGCAAATATAAGTAACCGGCATTAATTTGCTTAAGCCGCCTAACTCATCAAGCTCGGTTGTCTTTTTACGGTATTCCACATTTCCGCCGGTAAAAAACAAACAAGATTTGTATATGGCATTGTTAAGCATATGGAATATGCCGCCAGCAATGCCGATGGGGTTTCCGGTGCCTATACCTAAGACCATATAGCCTACCTGGGAAACCGCATGGTAACCCAGGAGCCTTTTCATATTATGCTGCACTAAAGCCATCATTACCGCGGCGATAATCGTAAAGGCACCGATAAGCATAAGGAATATGTTCATCGCCTCATTCATTACAAATAAATCTAAAGATATGCGGGCTAGAAGATAAATCCCTAGCAACTTATCTAAGGAGGCGGGCAGAAAAGCAACCACAGGCAGGGGAGCGGATTTAGCGCAATCCGGTATCCAGCAATGCATAGGCATTGCTCCTGCCTTGGCGAAACAGGCCAGGGCAATGCATACGTATGCCAATACCGCCAAACCATTGTTCAATTCCAGTTTAACAGCGTCCATCTGGAAAGTTCCGGCCAGATAATAGGTGATTCCGATCCCTAAAAGCATAAGCGCATCTGTCCCGCCCACAATGATAAAGGTTTTCTTTGCCACAAGGCCCGTATCATCGCCCATTATAATCAAAAGATACAGGGTCAGCCCCAAAAAGCCCCAGCATACCAAAAGTAAAATCAGGTTGTTGGAAAGAACCGTTGCTATTGAGATAATGCCGGTTAAAATAATATAGGTATAATATTGGACAAGCTTTTGCCTGCCCTTCATAAAACCAAAAGAGTAAATCAGGGTCAGAATGGTAAACAGGCCTATAGCCAAAACCACAAAACTGTTGAGGTTGTCTAATTTAAATAAGGGATAGGAATAATTTATCATTTAAGTGCTAGGATATTCTTAGCAATTGCTTCCGTATGATGGGAGATTTGCGCTGCAAAATCCAGAAGATCTAAAAACATATTGCCCGCGCGCGGGTCACAACCACCGGCAATCAGCCTTTTGGCATGCGCCTGCCTATATTCCTGCACAAGAATATTGACATGGCCCTCATCGCATAAAATCCGTTTGGCAAAATTCTTATCATCTAATTTTAATGAATTTACAATATCATAAAGCGCGGTCTCGATTACTCTGTAAAGATGTTTGTATTCACCCAATGCCTCTTCGCTAAAAAGCAGTTTTTCTTCTATCTTTATTTCAATACGCTCAATCATATCTTTGATATAATCGCCAATCTCCTCTAAATCCGCAACTATGCTTGTAAAATACATCATATTTTCCTTATCTATACTAGAGACTTCCCCTTTAGATAAATTTACCAAAGACAGGGTAATGGCTTCTTCCATATGATTAAGCCTATCCTCTTCTTCTAATACACGGGTGAGAATTTCCATATCGTGCTTCATAAACCCGGAAAAAGTTGATTCCAGCATTGAGACAGCAAGAACTGCCATTCCATTAATCTTCTCTCTTATAGCGGCTAAATTCTCCATCTGGACATTACTCCTATATTCCCTTTATCAGTGCTTTGGTTTTCTCCTGCGATAATTTAATCAGATCCCAGCCATTCATAATCTTTTTATCAGTAGCCTTCTCTAAAACCGCCACTCTTTCAGTACAGCAATAACAAGGGTCAACGGCTGCCAGGGTAATCGCCGTGTCGGAGATGGTCTGGCCCACGGCGGCAACTTTATTGGAGGCCACGTTCATATAGCTGGGGGCGCGGATTTTATGCCGGATCGGCTGGTTTGTCCCGTCAGAACACACATAGTGAAAACACTCTCCCCTGGGCGCCTCCACGCGGCCGATGCCTTCACCGGGCGGTATATCTTTTATGTTCGCGTCAATTTCACCTTTGGGCATCTTCTCCAGGCACTGCCGGATGATACTTACTGACTCATAAAGCTCTAAGATCCTCACCACTGTCTTGGCAAATACATCGCCGTCTTTCTCTAAGATTACATTCCAGTCCACTCTGTCATATGCGCCATAAGGATCATCCCGGCGCACATCAATATTTAAACCGGCTGCCCGGGCAGTAGGGCCTACTACGCACCAGTCCACTACCTGCTGTTTATTTAATATGCCTATATCCTTCAGGCGTGCCTTTATCACCGGATCATCCATTACCGCGCCCTTAAACATATCTATTGCCGGCACTAATTCATCCAATGCCTTATTTAATATAGGGACGTCTTCATCTTTTATATCCCGCCGTACTCCGCCCACTTTCATCATGGCATAATGGTTGCGGTTGCCGGTAATCATTTCGAACATATCTAAAACCGGCTCGCGGTATTTCCAGGCCCACATCCAGACAGTGTTATACCCAATAAAATGTCCTGCCAGGCCCAGCCACAAAAGGTGGCTGTGTATTCTTTCTAATTCCGCAATGATAGTCCGGATATAAAGGGCACGCTCAGGGACTTGAATCTTGGCTAAATCTTCAACAGCATTAACATACGCAAGGGGATGGCTGGTAGAGCAGATTCCGCAGATACGCTCGACCAGAAACGCTACCTGGTCGTAATGCTTATGCTCGGAAAGCTCTTCGATGCCGCGGTGCATATAGCCGATGACTATATCAATATCAACGACTTTTTCCCCCTCTACATAAAGCCGGAAAAATTCCGGTTCTTCCTGCAGCGGATGATAAGGACCTATGGGTACGATAACCTTATGGCTCATGTTCGTGCCTCAACGGGTATTTGCCTTCCGGCCATTCATCGGCTAAAAGCAGTCGCTTTAAGTTCGGATGCCCAATAAAATTAACGCCCAGCAATTCCCAGATCTCACGCTCAATCCATTCTGCGCCGGGAAACAGGGGCGTAATAGAATCTATTTCCGGTTTTTTCTTATCTTCAATTAAAACGCGGAGGGAAAAGATCTCACCGGTTTTATCAAAACTCAAATGATAAAGGATTTCAATGCCTGCTGGTGTATCCTGGCCAGTAGCAGTAACCAATCTCAAATTAAGCTCTTTAAACAAAATCCTCACTGCCTCCTTCAGGTCTTGCGGTTTAATCGAGATATATACCCTGCGGGGGGAATGTTGATGCCAATCAACTATCTTCTTTTCCAGCCTTTCTTTAATTTCATCTTTAAGCGGAACCATCATTTCTTACCCTTCACTTTTTCTATAAGCTTCACCGCACCGGCAATAATTGCCTCTGGCTTGGGTGGACAACCCGGGACATATGCGTTTACCGGGACTACCTCATCAACCGCACAGGGGCTATTGTAGGAATCCTTAAACATTATCCTTCCGCAGGCACAATTGCCGATTGCTATCACTAGACACGGTTTTGCCGCCTGTTCATAAAGCTTTTTTAATATCTCTTTGGTTTTGTAGTTAGGCACACCTGTAACTAAAAGCACGTCTGCATGGCGCACACTTCCTACTAAAACCATCCCAAACCTCTCCACATCATGCCGCGGAGTAAGGGCATCCAATATTTCAATATCGCAATTGTTGCAGGGAGAGGTTGCTGCATGAAAAACCCAGAGAGATTTAGTTAATGCCTTTAATTTTAAGTTCATATTATAGCCCGAATATAGCCAGGATTACGGCGGCAGAAGCCAATAATGTAACCGGCCCCCAGAAAAACCTCATTGCCTGATCAATGCGTACCCGGGGATTTGTATTTTTAATCAGGATTATAATTACTAATAATAATATATATTTACCTATAATAAATAATGGGCTTAAGTCTTTTCCCAAGAAAATAACTATTAATAACAGGGGCATTGTATAAAGCAAGATTGCCTTTGTCAATTTAAATTGAGCTAAAGGTAAGCCGGAATATTCAATTAATGCGCCTCCCATGATCTCCTGTTCTGCCTCGCACATATCAAACGGCACAAATCCCAATTTTGCCTGCATGCAAAGTATAGCTACCAAAAACGCCAGTGCCCCTGAAAAGGATGCGATATTAGAGCCAAAGCTTATCTGATGATTTAAAATCTGACCTATCTGTATTGCGCCGCCACCTTTAATTATTACCACAATTATAGACAGTATAAACGGCAACTCGTAAGCTAAAACCAATTTCATCTCTCGCGAAGCGCCTATTGATGCTAACGGATTTCTTGAGCTAGAGGCACCGATTATCAAAGATATAGCGGGGATAATTAAAAGGTACACTACGACAATCAAATCACCGACAAAACTTTCTTGGGGCGAAAGGATATTTGTGCCTAAAATAGAGGCTACTAAAATTACGCTTAAAAGCCCAAGGCAAGGGGCTAATAAAAAGGTAATCCTTGCCTGCTGGGGAACGATGGTCTCTTTGCCTAATAATTTGAGGATGTCCCAGAAATTTTGCAGAAGAGGCGGGCCGACGCGGTATTGTATACGCGCCGAGACTTTCCTGTCCACCCAGCCGGCCATAAGGCCGACCACAGCGCTGAATAGAAAACCGGGAAATATTAGATAATTAAAAAGTATCTTCATTTCTTTTTAGGCGGCTGAACATCATCCCTTGACCATTTGCGTGAATGCACAGCCAGATTATCGCCCACCAAATAAATATCCTTCTCCATATCTTCCTGGACTTCCTTTACCTCTATTGCTTTTTCCGGGCAGCTAATCACGCATTTAGGAATCTCTTTCTTCATACCCACACAATAATCGCATTTAGAGTCTAAGTATGGAACAAAATCCTGAAAAATTATCCCGAACGGGCAGGCAATAGTGCAGGACTTGCAGCTGGTGCAGCGCATCTTATATCTTTTTAAATGGCCATCTTCTGCTCTCTCCAATGCATTACGATAACAGGAATTAACACAAGGTGCCTCCTCGCAATGCCGGCAGATCGTCGCAAATGTCGCGTACTCGCGCAAAGATGCGATCCCGTTATTCTGCGGGTGGTAAAAATAATCACAAGCCACCTTGCACTCTTTACACTTGTTGCAGATGTCTAAGTCTACGAATAATCTCTTCATTATTAATCCCAAATATCGTGTATATCCTTCAACTCTTCGTACGTAAACACCGGGCCGTCTTTACAGGCGTAGAATTTTCCCACCCGGCAATGCCCGCATTTACCAAGGCCGCAGGACATATTTTTTTCCATGGATAGGTATATATCTTGCGGATTGAATCTTAAGTCTAACAATTTCAAAGTTGCGAACTTCATCATAATCGGCGGGCCGCAGACTATAGCTACGGCATTAGCGATATCGACTAACTTCGGCTGTAACAGGGTGGTGACTAAACCCACATTCCCCTTCCATCCGGGATCCCCGACATCCACGCTGACATTCACCTGCACTTTTTCCTTTTTCGACCATTCGGGGATGAGATATTTATAGACGATATCCGCGGATGTACGCGCGCCGTAACAAAGAACCACTTTATTATAGTCGTTTATGGTGGAAAAAAGGCTGTAAAGCAGAGAACGTAGCGGCGCCAAACCCACTCCTCCGCCGACAATAAGGATGTCCCTACCCTTGAACCTGTCCAGCGGATATCCTTTGCCGTACGGCCCGCGTATACCCACCACATCCCCGGCCTTCATCGTATGCAGCTTTCCGGTCACGCATCCGACATTCATGACGGTCATGTCTATGTGTTCCTTGACTCCCGGATCTGAAGACGGCGTAAAAGGGCCCTCTCCGATATTGGGGACGGCCAGCTCAATGAACTGTCCGGTGCAAAATGAGAAATCCGAGACAGGCTTCAGCGTATATGTCTTTATCGTCGCTGTTTCCTGGATGACGTTCTCAATGACTGCCTGTATTGGCTGATAGATGTTTTTCTTCATATAATCTTCTTAAGATATTCCTGATATCGATGCGGCCCGGGCAGACATCAATACAGCGTCCGCATCCGCAGCAGGCTTGGTATCCTAAATTGGAAATAAAGAAATCGAATTTCTTAAGGTAGCGGTTGCGTAGGCGTTGATAACGCAGCTTCAAGGGGTTTGCGCCTCCGGCGACGCGGGTAAAGTTTTTCATCAGGCAGCCGTCCCACACGCGTAAACGCTTTGTCCTCTCGCCTGCCGGCTCATCCACAAGCAAAAAGCAGTGGCAGGTGTCGCACATGAAGACGCAGCCGTTGCACTCAACACAGGTCTTCATCTGTTCGTTCCAGACCCCGGAATTCAACCCGGCAAGGACGATTTCCTGCAGCGTTTCTTTTTTGGGGATCTTGTGGTGATTAAGGTGCTCTTCCAGCCGCTTGATCAATGATTCCCTTTTTGCCGACCTTCCGGATAACTGGCCGAAGGTAGCAGGAGTAAAGATCTCTTGTATGGATTTGTAAATACTTCTTGCTTTATCAGATGCGACATCGACGAGGAAACCGTTGGCGGTAGAAGACAGGTTAAAATCAAAACCTTCTATTGGATGGGGATTTATCTCGAAAGCGCGGCAGAAACAGGCCTCTTTGAAATTCGGGCAGTCGCTGGAGATAATCAAATTATTTTCCCGGCGCGCCTGATAAAGGGGGTCCGCATCCACGCCCTCTAAAAAGACATAATCCTGGATTTTCAGCGAGAAAAGGTCGCAATTCTTAAAACCGGCTACGGCAAGCGGCCTTTCCCTTCTCTTTTTTCCGCCAGAAGACGTGGCGAAACCGCCAATATTTTTGGCGGAGGCTTCCTCTTCCGTGAAATATTCGCAGACCTCTTCTTTATAATAGGTAAAGAAAGTACGCGCCGGCTCAACACAGCGGTATTCGTTAAAGGCTACGTCTTCTTTATTTACTTCGGAGTATTCCTTAGCGACGTAATCATCGGAGGGCAGGTTAAAGCCGTAATCGCATTTTGGCTTCAGGAGAGATTTTACGCGCACGGGGATGTACAACCGGTGATCTTGCGCGATCCGGTCGTAAAATTTAAAGATATCCTCGTTTCGTAAAAAATATGTTTCCATTTACAAAAATTAAGAGATTTTAGAAATGGGGGGAAATATAAGAGCCTTTAAATTACCATATTTACGGCTCTTTGTCTAGGAAAATTTACGCGGGTTTTGCGAGCCTTTCCTTGACCAAATCACTGACTGTCTTACCGTCTGCTTTTCCGGCAACTTTAGCAGTGACCTCTTTCATTACCTTGCCAATATCTTTTGCCCCAACAGCGCCGGTTGCGGCAATTGCCTCTTCGACGATCTTTTTGATCACCTCAGGTGACAGCTCTTCGGGAAGATAGGCCTTCAAGATCTCTAGCTCCCTCTTCTCTTTCTCCACCAGGTCAGGGCGGTTTCCCTTAGTAAACTGCTCAATGGAATCCTCGTGCTGCTTCACCTGCTTGCGGAATATCGCGATAATATCGTTATCGTCGCACTTGTCCTTTTTCTTAGCTAAAGCCAGGTTCATCATCTCCGCGCGGACGGTGCTTAATATCGTGCTCTTTAGGCTGTCGCGCGCCTTCATCGCCTCTTTGTAGTCATTTAAAATTTTCTCTTCAAGCATGGCTATTCTCCTACAATAAAATATGTTTTTTAAAAAAATTTAATCTTTTTTCGACATCTTTTAGAGTTAGCCGGCTGGTCCTTTCCAGGCCAAACCCCTCAACATTAAATGACGCGGCGATGGTCCCATAGGCAACAGCCTTATGTATCGCCTTTTCATCGATCTTACGCACAGTGGAAAGATAACCCATAAAACCTCCGGCAAAGGTATCGCCTGCGCCGGTGGGGTCTACCACTTTCTCCATAGGATATGCCGGAAGGAGAAAGATAAATTTATCGCTAAAAAAGAACGATCCGTGTTCGCCTTTTTTGATTACAATCATCTTTGGGCCGTAACTAGAAAGGTGCCGGGCAGCCTTGATCAGATTTGTTTCTCCCGTCAGGCTTCTTGCCTCCTGATCATTGGCCACAAAGATATGCACTTTCTTTAGGGTGCGCAGAAGCGACTTACGCTTGGTATTGATCCAGAAATTCATGCTGTCCATGCCGATTAACTGCGGAGAACGCATGCATTCAATAAGATGCCTTTGGATATCGGGATCGACATTGGCTAGAAAAACATGTTTTATTCTTTTTTGCGCCTCGGTAATCTCGGGCCTGAAAGTCGCCAAAACACCTAAATGTGTGTGCAGGGTATGCGCGGTATTCAGGTCTCCCTCGTATTTTCCTTCCCATCTAAAGGTATCCCCGTCAACCATCTTAAGCGAATCCAGATTTATCCCTTTCCTGCGCAGGAACTCAATGTGCTTTCTGGGGAAATCCTTGCCGACAACCGCTACGATATCCACATGCGTAAAAGTGCGTGCGGACATGGAAAAGTGCGATGCTGAACCGCCGAGGATATTTTTATGAAAGCCAAAAGGCGTTTTGACTGTATCAAGCGCAACTGTACCTAAAACGATTAACCCCATATCCTCTCCTTAAATTAAATAAACAATAAAGTGATTATGCCGATGATAATGCAATAGAAACCAAAATAATAGAATTTAGCTTTCTTAAGAACCGCCTTTAAGAGCGCAAGCGCCGCTAAGCCGCTTAAGAAACTAAAGGCAAATCCGACAATAAGATTCTTGGCATCTCCCTGCAAAGCAAAGCCGATTTTCTTGGCCTCAAAAACCGCGGCGCCTAAGATTATGGGAATAGAAGCGAGAAAAGAAAATTTAAAACATACCTCTTGGTCAATCCGGCGCAATAGCAACGTAGATATAGTCATGCCGGAACGGGAGATCCCCGGAATGATCGCGATGCCCTGCGTACAACCTAAGATCAACGCGTCCTTAATATCGACCTTGTCGCGCTTGGCCTGCGCAAATTTTGTAAGGATCAGGATCGTTCCGGTAATCAATAAAACCACACCCACCGGCTTTGTAGTAGAAAATAAGCTCTCGAAGAAATCCTTGCCTAACACACCGATAGCTCCGGTTATAACAGTCACCACTGCGATCAAGGCCATCGACCTTATGTCGCGCAACAATTTCAATATATCTTTGAAGAAGAAGACCAAGAGTGCCAAGACTGTGCCTAGATGCAGGATCACGGAAATCGCAATCTCTTCCCCGCGCATACCCATGAGCTTCTGCGCGACCACCAGATGCGCAGAACTGCTCACCGGAAAGAATTCCGTCAGGCCCTGGATAATTCCTAAGAAAATATATCTAAGCATGTTTTGCTAAGAATTCTTCTAAATCTTTCGGCAAATCACAAGTAAGCCTTACCGGTTTATGCGTCACCGGGTGCGTAAATTCTAAAGTGTGCGCGTGCAGGCACAGGCGTTTGGCCTTAACCGTAAAGTCCTTACGGAAGGCAAACTTTGTCTCACCTATTACCGGATTCCCCAGCTGCTTGAAATGTATCCTGATCTGATTGGTGCGGCCGGTGACAGGGCTCACCTCAACTACCGAGAAATCTTTCTTCTTGCTGATTACCTTATATTTAGTCAGGGCACTTTGGCCTTCGATCGGATGCTTGATCTCACCCTCACTCTTCGATGGACATCCGCGCACAAAAGCGATGTATGTTTTTTTTACCGCGCGAGCCTTAAACACATCCATCATCTTCTGCTGAATCGACTTTCCTTTAGCATAAATCACCAAGCCAGAAGTCTCTCTATCCAGACGATGGCAGGGATGCAGGCGGTAGACGACTGCCTTTTGCGTTAAATCGTCATTTAGAATGCTTGTCAAAGTGCGCTTTTCGTTTTTAGGGGTCGGGATAGTCAGGAGCCCGGAAGGCTTATCTACAACTACCAGCCACTCGTCCTCGTAAATTATCGGGATGTTATGCATCAAACTATTTCCAGCATCCGGTCGATCGCTTGTTTGGCGCGCTTACGGATCTCGTCGCTTACCCTGACCTCTTCTTTCAGCTCTTCAATAGCCCAGAGGATCTTCTCCTGCGTGGTGCGCTTCATATTCGGGCAGACCGCGCGCTCGCTTGCCGCGTAAAATTCCTTATTCGGATTATCCTGCTTAAGGCGGTAGATCAGGCCGACTTCTGTTCCGACGATAAATTCCTTTGCCTCGCTCTCCTTGGCATACTTAGCCATCTGGCTGGTAGAGAGCGCCACATCCGCAAGTGCCACTACCTGCGGCAGGCATTCGGGGTGGACCATCACCCGGGCAAAGGGATGAAATTTTTTCTCGCGCTTGATATCATCCGGCAATATCCTTACATGCGTAGGGCAGAAGCCATTCCACATGATAAGTTTTCTGCCGGTCTGTTTTGAGACATAATCCCCCAGGTATTTATCCGGCACAAAGATTATCTCTTCTTTGTCTTTGAGGTGATTGACTACGGTTACAGCGTTGGTGGAAGTGCAGCAGTAATCCAGCTCTGCCTTGACCTCGGCTGATGTATTCACATAACCTACGGTAACAGCCTTGGGGTGTTCTTTCTTCAGCTTACGTAAATCATCGGCAGTCATCATGTTTGCCATGGGGCATCCGGCGTTAATATCCGGCACGATGACTTTCTTATTGGGAGAA
>Ga0315289_10013965_pt1 | contig 11228 bp, 11 predicted proteins | sample YL17G11_40_MG_FD_203452 | JGI IMG/M metagenome (GOLD analysis project Ga0315289, IMG submission 203452) | Sediment microbial communities from Yellowstone Lake, YNP, Wyoming, USA - YL17G11_40 | ecosystem: Environmental > Aquatic > Freshwater > Lake > Sediment | place: USA: Wyoming | collected... | reverse complement strand
AAGCTAGAATTGGGAGATGTTGATAAGGCTCTGAGGAAGCTGCGTAAATAGTCGATAGAGAGAAGCTGGGCAAAACTGCTTGTTCCGAATCTGTTTCTCCAAATGCTCAACCGAGGTTGTTTATTTTTGCAAAAGGTGATTTTGTGAAAAGGGGCCGTATAGGTTTGGACTCAAGTTTAAATTTTACAAACCATAACGTAACACCGAAAACGTGCGCTTAGTAGAACGCCAAATATAGGAAATACTTAGACTAGATTTGAGGAAGTCAGCATGAATACTGAATTATCTTCCAGTGTCAAAGGGGTTCTTCTAAAGATATACATAGGGCAGAATATCAGAGACGAAGGGATGCTCCAGCTTGAGATGCACGCAGATGCAGAAGTGCAAGAACTTCTTTCGAAGGAACTCATAAGAGAAAACCATTGGCATCTAGATCAATTTCTGACCACCGAAGAAGGTAGCCTTATCGCAGGTGAAATTGTAAAAGAGAAAACCGAAGTGAACAAAACCAGTTTGCTTAAGAAGATAAAAGCAATTGTTCCTGACCGAGTCATCCGCTTCTTTATCCGAAGATATGTATTGGAGAATCTGGCTTTCCCTGCTGAAAAGGAGTATTTTGATGTAAGAACTCAATACCCTGGCATGTGGGAAGATGCCATCATGGCAGACGGGCGCATCTGGATATTGTGGAGCGAGTTTTTCGAATCTTTGATATCATTCGAACTCTGCATAAAAACGCATGATTACGTTTCGACAAGAGGCGGCGAAACGAGATTCTACCACTATGTAATCTCGCCTGAGGTAAGGAACTTGCTTGTCGATAAATTCAAAGAACCAGATTTCCCTTTGGATAAAGAGAAATCACTGAGGCTCTATTCCTTTCTCCTTACTGCGAAACGTATCTTGGCCTCGGACGACATTGACCAGGTTCGACAGCGATACTATGAATCACTCAAGTATTGGGAAGTCACTGAAGAGCAGGTAGCAGGTATCGTAAAGGAAATGAATAGCCAAAGAATAACAAGCGAATATCGCGGTCTTCTTTCTGAATGGAAACCTTTTGACATAACGAACCCTACTTCATATCGGATCTTCATATCTCGTAGTATCATAGAGCCTGCACTAAACATTCTTCTAGAAGGAAAAGGAACGATCAAGGAATACCAAGTCAGGGAAAAGATGCCTACCCTGCCCGAAGTCAAATCCATTTCAGGGATATTAGATGACAAAGATATAGGCGCCTTCTACGTTATGGTGAGTTCTTTGGAACGACAGGTTAGAGACTTTATGAAGGAAAAGCTGGGAAAGGGCTGGGAGAAGAGAGTTAAGAACGACATCCCTAAAGTATGTGAGTCTTGGCTTCAAAAAAGCGAGAAGGATAAAAGATGGGGAATCGACCCCGAAAAGGAGCTAATAAACTACGCCGACTTAGGCGACTATATGGTGATACTTAGACAGTATTCCAGAACCTTTAGCAGCAATGATGAAGATTTAGGAGACATAATAACTCATCTCAAGATCTGGTACAACCAAGGCAGAAATCCAATAATGCATTCTAGAACAGTTAACAAGCAGAAATTCTACACTACCAAATCTGCGGTCGATTTTCTGTCAGAATGGATGCGAAAGAAGGATGTTTCTGCACAATAGCTCAGACCTGTCGGGAACCATCGAACAGAAAGACTATAGAGAACAAGAGGTCGCAGAGAGAATGAACTATCGGAACGTGTGCTTTTTGATTTGCACGTAGAAGTGGTAACTGCCTTGCTGGACAAACTCTTAGATCAGGTTCTATCACCATTGAAAGCAGTCAACCTGGAGAAAGAGCGGGTATGACAGATTGCGTTTTCTGTAGACCTTCTGATTTCGGCATCAGAAAACTCAGATTTGAGGACAAGAAGGGTTACTGGTACGTCGTGGTGCCAAGTGAAATTGGCACTTTTGGCCAAGTCTTGTTGATCGTCAGAAAGATGGAATGGGAAAAAGAGCACATATCGGACATAAGTGATCCCAAACTGCTAAGTGACAAGAAAAGATTACTTTCTATCATCAGCGGCATCCATGAAATCTCCAACAGGTTAGCACGTGGTCTAACAGACCAGAGAGGTAGAAAGGTGGAGAAAGCTTACGTTCTGACTCAATGCGAGGGCGAAAACTCACATCTTCATTTTCAGTTCTTGCCTCGCTATGAGGGAGACGCAGATAGTAACGAATTCTTGTACAACTGCGAACTGGAAGAAGCAAGATGGCAAGATCCGCCGAAGTTACCTCCAAGCAAAAGGATAACAAGGGGAAAGCGGCTTGTTGAAACATACGCACGTCTTCTTGGTGAAGACTGCTTTACATATCCTCGAAAGGTCAAATCTGCAATGATGAACCAAGCTGTGCAGAAGTTGAACGATGTACTTGGACACACACAGAACTAGTGCGCTTGGGGTCGTATGGTGGTCTTTTTGTAACCTGTAGCTGATTGCTCACTAGTTGAATAGTAATCTAACGAGACCTCAAATGTACGTACCAGCTTTCTTAGTGTTGGCAATATCTGGCTTCTTTTCATCTTCCTGTCATCCAGACCAAACATTAGGTGGTAAAATGAAGCCCATACTATGGCGGCATCACCAAAAAAGACATCTTTAATTGGCCCAATTATTGAGTAGCATCCTGATGAGGGTATTATAGCCCTAGCGAGGTCTTCATTGACTACAGAGCAAGCAGAAACGAATAACCTCTTATCCTCCAGATATGGATTCATGATCTTGCCCAATTCTTGGAATGGAATGCGATCCAAGGTTGTGTAGATTGATGCACTATTCCCGTGACAAGACAGATGCAGGTATCTGTACCCGCTATCCTTGAATAGTCTCAGTATTCTTTTCAACTCGTGCTTTGTTCTGATGTAGTAGTATAAGGGTCTCTTGCCAGCAAAATGTAGGATTTGTGATAGGAATTTACCCTCGAAGATTTGATCTTTCTCATCTTTGAAGTCTAGAGACTCGATGATGAATACCTCTGCGCTACTCATTCATCGTGCACCGCTCCTGAACAGACAAGAGCATTTGCGGTAGGGCGATATGTAAGCCGTCGTTAGCACGCGTCTTGATCATTCTACTTTGAACACGTGACCGCATTTAGGGCACTTGATGCTTTTCAGCTTTTCTTTTAGTTCGTGAATCTCTCGCAAATACTGGGTTTCTTGGCTTTGATGGTGTGCTATCTCTTGATCTTTCCAGAATGGGTACTGATTTCGCGCCATTTTTCTTCTCCACTAACTACTGGCGAAGCTAGATTCAATAGCTTTTCTATGCTGAGTTTTCAACTTTTCTATTAGCTTCACTCTTTCGGATATTGATGGGCGATCCTTTTATTGCTAGTCAAGGTTTTCATTGCTCGTAAGGCAAGTAAGACGCGATTTGCAAAATTTAAACGCCAGATCAAGATGAGCTAGTCAGTGTCATATCACTAATCCAAAAAAGCAAGCTTCTTACCCATTTTTGGCAAAGCGCTTGCCCTAGAGTTGCTGGATTTTGGTGGGGCCGGCCGTCCCCAAACCCATAAGGGTTCAAAACCTACACTCGCAGGGCCTTCAGATACGAAGTCTTCCAACTATTTTACATTACCAAGCAGGTACGAGTCGGACTGGACTTAACCCCATACGGGTTCGGGTCCAATGCGCGCGCAGTGGCTAGCATGCGTTGGCAATGCGTCTTCTAGAAGAAACCGATTGACTTGAAACATGTTTCGCATGCCAATCCATTCAGTCTGCAACACTTGTCTGAAGGCTTGAAGCCAGTCGGACTATTCTTTCCAATCTCATATTTAAGAAAAAGGAATTCGTGATCCACTCTGGAGTTTAGCACTCGTTGAGCCGCGGCCTGTTTGCTTTCAAATGACTCGCCAAGAACTGGAGTTAGTTTAAAAATAAAGTCAATCTGCTGGCCGTCGCGGTTTTCCTCCGACTCGGTTATTAGTGACTGATCTCTGGCTTTGAAGTCCCTGTGCTTATACTGTGCAATCTTTTCGCGACGGATATTGACTTGTGATAGGAAGGAATAGGTTGTTCTTGCGAAGCCCTCAAAGCGAACGACTGCAAACTCCAAACTGTTTGAGACAGCCGAGTTTCGACACAGCACCTCAATCTTTGTTCCTTGTGCAGCCAAGAAGTGGTCGACGCAGGCCATGTGGTATGAAATCCCATCAATAGTTTTCGAAAAAACAGGATAGTGACCAGTAAACCTACTTACGTAGTTGTAGACCTTCCCAGGTTGTAGGTTATTTATGCTAGAATGAGTATTCTCTTCGGGAAGCCCCAGCGTTGTTTGACGCAATTGCTCGATATTCTGGCCATCAACAAGGATCTCGCTTTTGACATCTCCACAACCTTCCCGTATCTTCGGAAACCTCTGTAGACTCCTGACTTGAAGAACATCGCTTCTATATTCGACTGGAACTAAGTTGGCCAGACTACCTTGCCTCAAGTTGATCTTTATATGATGGTTGATGATAATATTTGTAACTATGTCTGTTGGGTTTTGGTTGTCCCGATAGACCCACCCGTTTGGTCCACTTAAGACTACAGACCAAAAGTCCTCCTTAAGGCTGGTTAGGTCGAAACCGAGGGGGGATTGCTTGTCTCTGGCTATCACCCAATAAGACGAACCCATTTTATCTTCATCGTTTGCAAGAATCACCTTATCTGTTCCTTTACTGAAAGCTTCGCAGATTTTTGCACTTAGGTCTGTCATTTTCACAAAACTCCAAGCTTCATTCGGAGAACCGGGATCTACGTACGAGTCATCCCCTGTTTTCTTGTCTTTGTCAACAAATTCGAAGAAATTACTTATTGCCTTCGATGTCCTTGCAGAACCAATTGCTGCCGCTGGGGGCGCGTGGGTGTGCAGGTCGCATATGCTCTTGAGCAACTTGTAGAAATCCCGTTTCGACAGTTCTCCATATCGAATGAATCTCTCCGCAGTCTCATCGTGAGCAGTGCCAATTGATCTAAGGATGTCAGAGTATCTGGAATTTGTTCTGCTTAGTTTTTCCGTAGCTGCCTTGATTATTTCTTCTTTGACAGGAATAACCGTGTCCGTCAAGGATATCATACATACTTATGCATGTAATCCATTATTAATCTAACGCATTCGTTCGTTTCGCTTTATAAGGCTCCGTCTCGGAACGTTACTTTCTTTGTCTTCTTTCTTAAATTTTGGTTTTCAAAATGCAAAAGACGAATCTATCTAAATTAAGACTTCCGAGGCAGCTTCATGTTGCGTCGAAAATTAGCCCAACTAAAAAGTGCAGCATCTGTGGTAGAACCAGACTTAATAGGAAAAGCACGATTTATGTACGGAAAGATCATTTCGGTCGAGCATTTAGAACCTCTGTCGGGACGAGGGAATACGTTCCAGTTTGCTCGCAGTGTTTTGGACTTTTCAAAAATCGCTTGTGTGAATACACGGAAAGTAAATCGTCTGCATCTTCAGCCATTTCCGAATCAGAAATGGATGCGTCAAGAAAAACTGTTGCTCAGATTAACGTAGGCAATGGCAACTCCACACGCCAAATGCAACCATTCTGGTCAAATCACCTTGGAATAGACGTCAGAAGAAGCACTGTTTTCCTCAGCAGTTTAAATTCTGCTCTTTCCGTTCTGAGTCTGTGTGAGAATCCCCAGAGGTCGTCTTCCACAACAAAACCCACTCTGACATCAAATCAACATGAAAGATCAGTCATTCCTATCAAGAGCAACGACTCAGTCAATGTCCGTGATTTCTTCTACACGCGTATAATGCATTACCTCAAACTGCTACTAGGTGCAGACAATCCCGCGAAAGATGTTATAGCAGCTTTCATCTCGGGTATGTCGCCCCAGAACACGTTGGAGATAGGAAGTGGCTTTGACCCGTTCGTGTATACTATAGAAGGCGAAGAAAAACTCCGTATAAGGAGCGACATCTCGCGAGCTGATTTAGCAGTCGGGAAGAGCATTGCCGCTAAGAACGGACACAGTTCATTCACTGAAAACCTGACTTGTGACGGTTTGCTGCTGCCTTTCAAAACGAAGAGCATTGACCTAATAGTCACAATTAACATGCTCCATCACTTGAAACCTGAAAATCGCAGTGTCTTGTTTTCTGAAATCTCTAGGGTGCTCAGATCTGGCGGATTCTATGCAATTACGGAGATTCTTTCGCCACATAGGAATTTCACAGGCTGCCTAGTCCACATTACTCTCCACCACTTGATGCGAGGAGAGAAGCATCCTTCACTTCCAGAGTTAAATGCCATACTGTGTTCAATTCAACAGAAGCTGAATGTCATCTACTACGACGTTTTCGGAACATGGCGTGGCGACTATGCTAGCGTCATAGCAAGAAAAGAGGCGAATTGAAGTGTTCTGTAGCAAGTGCGGCAAATTCGTTCCTAATGACGAGCTTAGGAAAATGGCCAAAGTCAAAAATGCCCTCTGTCCATTCTGTCATGCCGTGTTCAATTGGAGCGAAGTAAATGCCTATCGAAACGAAAGAAAACGTGACAAAACTCTGATAGAGGTCGCCACTGCTGATTTTCCATCGAATCAAGGCGAATTCCCGATAGACTGCCCATTTTGCGGTCACAATAGAGGGTACATCGAAATAATAAAGACTGGTTACGCGGACGAAAGCGACACGATTTTGCTTTGCTGTGGAAAGTGTCGAAAGACGGTTAGAAGGGAAGGAGGTCCTGTTGGATGGGGATAAGAATTCTTACGATATGCGGGCTTCCTTCCTGTGGAAAAACGACTGTGGGCATGCGACTTGCAACAGAACTCCGCGTGGACTTCCTGAGAGAATCTGCTGAATGCCTGATCGATGCGGGCTACAGTCCTGGTGCGCATGCCTCTGAGGACTTTGACCGAAAAATCCTCGAGCTAGAGCTCAGTAGAGACTCCAACTTGCTAAGCTCAGAGAGAAATTGCATCGTAGAAACATGGCATATCGGAAATTATTCTTACTGCTTGGCCAGAAATTCCCCCGTCGCCAACAGATACGGAAGAATCCTGACCAGTGCAAGCAAAGCCTTTGACATCGGGTGTCTATTCTTAAGAATATCACCACAAATATCAGCATACCGTTGCCGGGAGAAAAGTTGGCCTGGACGAGGCGACATAAAAAAGGCAGGATTTCATACGTTCGAGTTTCTGGAAAAACTTGATTTGTGCTTCCGCCAAGTCTTGAAAGAATTCCCAATAAGAACATTCGTAATAGATTCATCAAAACCCATAACCGAAGTCTTGTTGGAGGCAAAAACCTCCGCTGCAAGGTTCTTTAGACCTTTGGAACCCCAGCTCTTTGTCCCGCATTGAGGTGACGACAAATGCATACGGAAGCACATTTCGATTTATCAAGCCCAACTCAACAATCGAGGAGTCTAAAGCCTGTCCTCGACCTTAGGGCCCATGGCGAGTTGGGAGGTAAACATAAAAAAAGGTGAAAGAAAAATGCACGAAAGCAATCTCAAAGCTGCCACAATCGCTCTGACAATGCTTGTCGTATTGTCGCTAGCCACGATGGTTCTCCCCGCACATGCAGCAACAGCTGCCCCTGCGACTCCGTGGGGCTACTACTTCGTTGGAAAATGGAAAGTTTCAGATGTTTGTTATGGCATTTCTGGAGTCTGTACAGCCTTTCAAGGGCTCATCTATGCAAGCCTTATCCCCAGCGGCGGAAACTCTGCGATCGCAAGTGCACTATGTTGGGGAAGCGACGTTGTCTGTTGGGGAGCAGAAACTGCCGCTAGATACTTTGGCTGTAACGGCTATATTTACGTCTACGGAGCGTGTTGGTGGCATTTTTGGGGACCCAAGGCAATAATAATCCCCAGCTGCGCCTAGTTACGTAACTTGCAGCTATTAATACCCCCTTTTTTCTCAACCCAAGAGCGTCTTCACAGTTTGTTTCTATTGAAGATCCGTAGTAACTCGAACACCAAAAATGATTGAGAGCCATCACGGTGGGGATAATCGACCGTTTTGAGGAGGAAATAAGAAGAATGACGCTAGAGCTAGGTGGGCGTAATCGGTAGTTGATCGAAAGTAAGCAAATTACCAACCATTCAATCTTTTGATGCCTTTACGACTTAACTCAGCGTAACATGCCTCGAGCTCCTTGTCAATATCCTCCCTAGAAAGAGAGAGCTTTTCAACAGCATTGTTGAACCTATCAGCATCAGACGACCTTTGTTGCTCTAGTTGTTGAAGAGTCAGATCTGTACCAGGAAGTAATTGTATCCCGCTGACTGTTACGAAATCTGGATTAAGCTCTTCTATTAGGCGTTTTGTAGACTCAAAATCACGTTTGTCTTCTTCAGGCAAGCCGAAAATGAAGTTTAACTTGACTCTAATGCTAAATTCCTTGCACCAAGCAACTACTCTTCTCGCATGTTCTATCGTTATTCCTTTTTTCAAAGCATCAAGCGTTGCTTGCACTCCAGATTCCATTCCAAAAGTAATCCCAATACATCCAGCTTTGCTGGCTGCTCTTAACGATGCCCTCGATACCAAGTCGATTCTCGTTGAACAACTCCATTTGACTTCCACCTGATCCTTTCTTAAATGCTCAAAAATCTTCATGGTTCTTTCATCAAGGAGGAAAAGGTCGTCAACAAAAGTAAGGATACTAAAACCATAATTCCTTCGGATAAGTTGTGCTTCTTCACTCACTGACTCCGCGGATCGTCGACGATAGGTGTGCCTCCAAAAACAAGACGTTGCACAAAAACAACATCCAAAAAGACACCCTCTGCTCGTAATAATAGACGTTCTTTCGGAAATCTTCCTATACTGCCTCATTGGGAGAAGGTGTCTTGCTGGCAGTGGAAAAACATCTAGATTCCTAGCAAGATCTCTGTTTTTATTTCTAAGAGTAATCGTTCCTTTTCTGTAGGTTATCCCTGCTACTCTAGAAATCGGACTGCAGTTATGAATACATTCCAGGAGTTCCAGTGTGGTATATTCACCCTCTCCTCTTACTACAACATCAAATGCGTCACATTCTTCAAGCACCTTTTCACCGGCAAATGTCGTATGAGGTCCTCCATAGCATATCATCGATTCTGGACACACTTGCTTGACTACCTCAGCTAACTGCATTGCCTCGTGATAGTTAGCTGTCGTAGAGGTAATTCCTATAATCAAAGGGTCATACAGGGAGCATAGTTCGGCAACGTTTCCGATCTGCAAGCGGGATATTGGCATATCGATGATCTGAACAGTATGATTGTTTTGCTCCAAGAATGCTGCAATATAAGCGAGACCAAGAGGAGGAAAAGGTGCTTCTTCGAAATTCCTAGTAGGCGGATTTATTAATACGACTTCCGGATTAGACCGGGAGGTCAGGCGTAATCACCTCCATCTATCAAGTTCCTCATTTAATATAGTCTGAATTGGCTTAATTAAAGAATTCTCAAGATCCGAGGCTAGCCTAGTACAAGCAATCATTCTAGAAGGGGGATCTTCCTTTTCAAGAAGGGATTCTATTACTTTCTCATATTGCTGCCTAACAAAGTTCTTGTTCCCGTTAAGTATTGACCGCAAGGCAGCAATTGCGCCAAATGGTGCATCAACAATATGCGAATCCCCATATGGCGTTACACCAAAAAATATCAAACCTTCTTCTTCTTGGGTACTCAGAAACTGAAACAAGGTGTCTCGGATTTTGTCGAATTTCTCCCCTTCCTTGTTAGTCAGATTGGATTTGACTTCTTGGATAGCATGCTGAGAAATTTCGTAGGCTGATTTAGATCTTTTGTTTAGAATGCCTTTCCGAATTGAAATACAATCCCCGATAAAATCAACAATGTCCTTATGGAAATGATTGGCATATACCAAAGATTGCTCATGCAATGATGGGTACGTCTCTCGTATACGACTCTCGGCGGATTTCGCATCAGTCATCGAGATTCCATTTAAAATCAACTTTGACTTAACGTCTTCGCAAATACTCGCATACTCTGATGTCTTGCTGAACGCAGTATGACCCCCCAAGACTTGAAGTATTTTGTCATTTTTCCATCTTTCACGTTCCTTTTCCGGTATTTTCTTCGCAGCTTTCTCGCAGAGCGTATCGAACTTCTTCCAGTAGTACCCTACAGGACTCTCGGGATAATCATGGTATTCTAGGTGTCTGTCAAACTTCAGGTAATTATAGTGCAGGCATGATATGAAAATGTGGTTTATCGCCAAAAGTGCTCCAGCAGCTTCCTCCTTGCGTAGCTTCTTTCCGCATTCTACCACTGTTTCATTTAACAGCCCAGATAGCTCAGAAAGTAGTTTGACACCTTCAATGATTTTGCTGGTGAGAATCTTTGGATCTTGAATCATTGCCTCTTTTTCAGAAGGTGAGAGTGGCGGCGCAAATCTGTCGGTGATGGAAGAGAACCAGTTTTTGCCTGGAGATTGCATAAACTTAGGAAAGGGAGCTATTCCCGCCTTAACTACGAGGCCTTTTGCTTTAAAGAACTTAACTATTTCAATCGTGATGCCGCACTTCTCTAAAACAGTAGTCATTGTGGGACTCCCCCCTCCAAGCACACTGTTCCATCAGATCCATTTACAAGGATCTTATCCCCATTCTTCAGTTTGTTAGTTGCATCACCTGTTCCGACGACGCAAGGTATACCCAGTTCTCGCGAAACAATTGCAGCATGCGACAAGATGCCCCCGTTGTCTGTAATAATCGCCTTTGCCTTCAACATACAGATTACCCAAGATGGGTCAGTTGAGGGAACTACAAGAATATCTGCATCGCGCATTTTTTCAATAGCTTCTGAAAGATCAAAGGCTATTCTTGCGGAACCAACAGCCACGCCAGGACTTGCTCCAGTACCCTTAATGAACAGAGTCCATTTCTCTTTCATGGCAAATAACAACTCCACATCTGCCGATAAGGTATGTTCGAATACTATTAATAACTTGTTTTTATTTTTTTAGGCTTTCGTGCGTCTACTTCTCCTTCGCATTGCAATCGCGCCCGACCCAATCTAACCTCATACAGGTCCGAGTCCAATATTCCTTGGATAGGACTCTAGTTCCTCATGCCTCGAACAACCAGTTCAGAGCTGCCCGGATTTGAACCGACGACCTTTCCCCGGAAACAGTGCTTTCGGCGCTGATCCTACGGGTTTCTCCTGACAGCTCCAGAACCTCTTCATCCCTTTTGAGGTCCGTAAACCCGTTAGCTACTTTCTGG
>Ga0315289_10013964_pt1 | contig 11228 bp, 17 predicted proteins | sample YL17G11_40_MG_FD_203452 | JGI IMG/M metagenome (GOLD analysis project Ga0315289, IMG submission 203452) | Sediment microbial communities from Yellowstone Lake, YNP, Wyoming, USA - YL17G11_40 | ecosystem: Environmental > Aquatic > Freshwater > Lake > Sediment | place: USA: Wyoming | collected... | reverse complement strand
TATTATAAAGCTCTTTGAAGAGCAAGGGGCAAAAATGGAAACGATCAACACGTTGAGCCCCAGTCTGGAGGATGCTTTTGTAAAATTAACCGGTCTCGATTCAGAGTTAATGAAGATCGATAAGCCTTTAAAAATGGGGGGGGAATAATGGAGGAAATAAGAAAAGCCTATTTCATCGCCAAGAAGGATATGGGGGCCTACTACCTCAAGCCTCCTTTGATCAGTTGGGGATTGATGCTTCCCATCGTCTTCGTTTTTGCTTTTTATTTTAGAAACCCGATGGGCATTAAAGAGGTGATCCCGGGGCTGATCGGATTGACCCTCCTCTTTTCATCGACTTCGATGGCTGCCATTGTAATCACCTTTGAAAAAAGAATTGGGGCTCTGGAGCGTCTTCTCCTTGCACCCTTGGAGATTCGAACGATCCTTTTCGGCAAGACCCTTGGAAGTTCTGTATTCGGGCTGGTGATCACTTTCCTTATCACAATCTTTCTTATTCCAATCATGGGCATTTCTATCCATCATCCCTTTTCTTTTTCTCTCATTATCATTCTTTCCGGTATTGCCTTCTCACTCCTTGGGGTCCTAATTTCGGTGGGAGTGAAGGAGGTCTTTGAGGCCATGACCATGTCCAACTTCTTCCGATTTCCCATGATCTTCCTCTGCGGGGTCTTCTTTCCCGTACCCTCAATGCCCTTCCCTCTCCCTATCCTTTCTTATCTCCTTCCATTGACTTATACCGTGGATGGTCTGAACCATTGCTTATTCGAGGATAAAGGGATAATCCCTTTACACTTGGATTTATTAATTCTACTGGGGTTCGTTTTTCTGCTCTTTGGTCTCTCGCTATTCATCTTTAAGAAAAGAATCCGTCAGGAATTCTGAAAGGAGGTGAAAATCATGTGCCAAAGTAAATCTGGTTGCAGCCATCCTGAGAATTTAGAAGGAAAACCAGAGGATTGCTCAGCCGAACAGATTTCCATATGCCATCCCGGAGAGGAAGGTCATATTTGCGAGTCTGAAGAATCGGGGAAAAAGTAATCATTAGTGCGGTGTATCATGCTAAAACCGTAACAGGAGTTTAAAGGTTTATTTTAAGAATCAATTCTCCCAAGCAAGAATATTAAGTGGGTGTAAAGGGATTATAGTCGTCGATGATAGAGTTGAATACACAAAGGATGGAAGATTTTAAAAAGAATTATAGATATTTAGTTGTTTTCTTCGCAATTTGCTTCTTTTTCATCTTCATTCGTTTATGGTACCTCCAAGTGATCAAGGGGGATGAATTTGCAAGATTATCTCAAAATAATTGTATACGGGTTCGTGAACATCCGGCTGACCGAGGGATGCTCCTGGATCGAAATGGACGTATCTTAGCCCAGAACAGGCCTTCCTTTGAAGTTTATCTCGTCCCCGAAGATATAAAATTAAACCCAGAAGTGCTGGTCAAAGTAGGCGAGACCTTACACATGTCTCAGGATGAAATCAAAGACAAACTCCAGAGCCTGAAACAGCGCCCCCCTTTCAAACCGGTGAAGATTAAATCTGATATTAATTGGAATGAACTTGCTCTCCTTGAATCCAATCGGATTCATCTTCCAGGCCTCATCGTAAGTGTCAGGCCTAAGAGAGCATACAATTATGGCAATCTGGCTTCTCATTTCATCGGTTACATCGGAGAGGTTGACGAAAATGAATTGAAACAGTCGAAAAATATCCATTATCGAATAGGTGCCTTGACAGGAAAATACGGAGTCGAATATCGGTGGGAAGATGATCTCAAAGGAATAGATGGAGGTCATCAGATTGAGGTGGATGTCCTGGGGAGGGAAATTAAACCCCTCCGGGACGTTGAACCGTTTCCTGGGAACAACCTTATCCTTACCATTGACCTCGAACTTCAGAAAGCTGCAGAGGAGGCCTTTCAAGAAAAGAATGGTGCCCTCATTGCCATGGACCCTAAAACGGGTCGAATCCTGGCAATGGTGAGCAGACCTTCATTTGATCCCAACCTTTTTGCGAGAAATATCTCTCTGGTGGAATGGAAATCTTTGCTCGAAAACCCGCATTATCCTCTTCAGAATAAAGGAATTCAGGGTCAATATCCTCCAGGTTCCGTTTTTAAAATCATCACCGCCATTACCGGTCTCGAATCAGGGGCTATCACTCCCGACACACAGTTGAACTGCGCAGGTATCTACTCTTATGGGAATCGGGATTTTCGCTGTTGGAAGGAAGGGGGACATGGAACGTTAAGGCTTCATCGGGCCATCGTGGAATCCTGTGATATCTTTTTCTACCAAGTAGGACTAAAAGTGGGAGTCGACAGAATTGCTTATTATGCCAACGAGTTCGGTTTAGGAAGGATGACGGGGATCCCCCTACCACATGAAAAATCAGGGGTTGTCCCATCTACCACCTGGAAAAAGAAGCGTTTCGCGACCCCATGGTATAGTGGAGAAACCCTTTCTCTCTCAGTAGGTCAAGGATATCTTAACGCTACCCCTATTCAACTTCTTATGCTCATTTCAGCCATTGCGAACGGAGGGAAGCTTTACCTCCCTCAAGTAGTGGAAAGGGTGGAAAATCTTTATGGGGTCCCATTAAAAGAGTACCCACCCATGGAAGTGGGAAGAGCCAATGTCTCGGAAAGCACTCTCCGTGTTATCCGGGAGGCCCTTTTAGGAGCAGTCAACGAGTCTCATGGGACTGGATGGGCTTGCGCCTTAAATGAAGTGAAAGTAGCAGGGAAGACCGGAACGGCTCAAGTCATTCGAATGGAAAAGGATTTTAAGAAAGGGGATATGGACCGGTTGCCCATTCAGTTTAGAGATCATGCCTGGTTCGTCGCCTATGCCCCTTTTGAAGATCCATTGATCTCCATCGTCGTTCTCGTTGAACACGGCGGTTTCGGAGGAGCGGTCGCAGCGCCGATTGCCAAAAAGGTGATCGATAAATATCTGCACCTTGAATCCCTCTCTCATACTAAAGTTACGGGTTTATCGGTAAGAGAGAAAAATGAATTGGCAATACAGTGAAATATGGTCAAAAACTCACAGGGGTGGAAGAATTACGCACTGTGATTAAAAGATTCCATTTGATCGGTGCTCCTATGCCAAAAAGTCAGAATACCATTCCAGACATTAAGGCTATTAATCCAGATTATGTTGTCCCTATGCACTGCTCCGGATGGGAGGCCATTTCAACATTTGCAAAGGAGATGCCCCAGCAGTTTATCATTAACACGGCCGGGACTAGGTATATCTTTACAGCCTAAACGGGAGAAAAGGCGTTGAGGTGTTTTACTCACCTCAACGCCTTTAATTTGGATTTTTATTGAGATTGAGATTCAAACTCTTAAACCATGCATAAAGAAGTACAACAATTCAAAGATTTTTTAGAGTCCAAAGGTTTAAAAAATACCAGAGGGAGGAAGATTATTCTTAGGGAGCTTGAAGCTCGAAAGAATCATTTTAACGCGGAAAGCTTATACTCTTCTCTTACCCGGAAAGGGACAAGGGTCTCAAGACCCACGATCTATCGAACGTTAAAGCTCCTTGAAAGATTTCGTCTCATCGAAAGATTCGATATCAAAAAGAACTGTTTCTATTATGAACCCATATCCCAAAAAAGGGATCATGGCCACCTTATATGTGAACAATGCGGGAAAATCATGGATTTTTTAAGTAATGGTCTCGAAACTCTTAAATCCGAGGTCTGCCAGGATAAAGATTTCAAACTGGATAACATTTCCGTTCAGGTATTTGGGCTATGCAGAGAGTGCCAGAGGGCATCTAAAAATAAGAACTGAACATTGATGGAGAAGAAAATATGGCAAAAAAAGAGAAACTTCTGATCATTGGTGGGTCCGCAGCTGGCCCCAGTGCAGCGGCCAGGGCAAAACGAGTCAATCCTGATCTTGAAGTTACCATGTTCGAACAGGGTCGATTTGTATCCTATGGCTCCTGAGAAACCCCCTACTACATCGGTGATGTAGTAAAGGATCAGAAAAAGTTGGTGGTTCGAACTGCCCAACAATTTAAAGAGATGCAGGATATCGATGTCAAGACCGGGCATCGAGTCACCAAAATTGATCCGAAAGAGAAAAAGATTGAGGTTCTTAATTTATCAAGATCCGAAACTCAACGTTTTTCTTATGACAAACTTATCGTTGCCACGGGAGCCCGATCCAAAAGGCTTAACCTCCCGGGGAGTACTGGCAGGAACATATTCACCCTGAAAGACCTTCAGGACGGTATCCGTATCAAGAATTACATTGATGAAAGGAAACCGGGAAGGGTTGCTATTCTCGGCGGTGGCTTTATTGCATTAGAAATGTGCGAGGCTTTCCGGTTGAGGAATATTGAAACCCACGTTTTCTGTCGTAGGGATTTACCAGCAGGAAATTTAGAAAGGGAGATCTCCGAGACAATTCTGAAGGAATTGCAGGGAAATGGGGTCTACTTTCATACCCAACACGAACCCGCAGGGTTTAAGGCCAACAGCATGGGTGAAGTAACAACCTTCGAAACTCATAAGGCCAGTTACCGGGTGGACATGGTGTTGATGGCGGTCGGAGTCATCCCGAACGTGGAACTTGCGAAGGAGGCGGGCATCGAACTCGGAAAGACGGGAGCGATCCGCACAGATAAGAGCCAAAAGACCAATTTAGCGGACACCTATGCTGCAGGAGACTGCTGTGAAGTCTTCAATCTGGTGAGCCAGGATTGGATGTATACTCCCCTGGGGGATATTGCCAACAAACAGGGCCGGGTGGCTGGAGATAACGCCGCAGGTAAGAAAGCGGTTTTTCATGGCGTGGTGGGATCTGCGGCTTTCAAAGTTTTCGAATTAGAAGTTGCCTTTACGGGTTTAGGGACACAGGTAGCTCAAAAATATGGTTTTGATGTAGATTCACAGTTGATTGAGACTGAGTCAAAGGTAGGCTATATGCCTGGATCAAAACGGATCCTCATCAAATTGATCTTTGACCGACGGAGCGGAAGAGTCTTGGGTGCCCAGATGGCAGGAAAGGAAGGGGTGGCAAGACGGATTAATGCCCTGGCTGTGGCTCTCCATCAGAATATGACGATTGATGAAATCTCAAGGCTCGATTTTGCCTATGCGCCACCTTTTTCAGGTACTCTTGACCCAATTTTAATTGCTGCCGAACAGGCAGCCAAAAGACTACAGAAATAAAGTGGTTTTGATAGGAATGTGGTTAGGTTTAGGAAGCCAGTTTAGTCTCTGGACAAAAGGCTAAGGGGAAATATAAATGACCTAACCCACCAACAAAACTGGCATCTTTACCCTTGACTTGTGGAGGAACTTGTAAGATGGATTCATGAATCTCATCATCGGAGCCTGGCACGGAGCGGGTTCTGTGATAGCTCAGAAGGATATGATCCAGAGGGTGGTCGATAATGAGCATGAGAAGAACCTGCTAAAAGAAGCCCTGGGTATTTTGAAGCAATAATGATTCCTGAGTTCGCTTACGGTTGTTTATGTGAAATCGCCTTTTAAAAAGAGAATAGCAGGAAACCTCCATGGATAAACCGAAATCCGATCTTGATTTCAGATCCATGTCTCTCACGTATAAATTTCGCAATTTCTTCATCCCTCGTAAGAAAATCTTGAAGGAGGTAGAAATAAAGCCGGGATTTCATGTACTCGATTATGGCTGTGGACCTGGTAGCTACATAGTCCCCCTTGCAAAACTGGTTGGGAACACAGGAAAAATTTATGCTCTAGATATTCATCCCCTTGCGATTCAGAGGGTTCAGAATATCGCCTTAAAAAAGGGGCTGACGAATTTGGAAGCCATTTATTCGGACTGCAAAACTGGATTGCCAGACAATAGTGTGGACGCGGTCCTGTTGTACGACATCTTTCACGACTTGGATGCCCCAAATGAAGTATTAAGAGAGTTGCATCGAGTCTTAAAGCCAAATGGTATTCTATCCTTCAGTGACCACCATATGAAAGGAAACGAAATAGTGTCTAAGATATCCAATGGAGGATTGTTCAGGCTGTTGAGAAAGGGCAAAAGAACATATGGTTTCTTGAAAGGGTAAAGAGGCGGTCCACGGTGAACATTTTCGAGCTCATAATCATGACGGCGGGTGGGATTTTGGCAGGAGTCCTTGGGGGCCTGCTTGGAATTGGAGGGGGGATCGTACTGATGCCAATTCTTGGGTTCTCTGTAGGTTTATCTCCTGCCCTCGCAGCTGGAACTTGTATATTGGCGGTATTCTTCACAACCCTGGGCGGAAGCTTCAGACATTATAAACTGGGGCATGTAAAAATCAGATCTATACTTCCTGTTATCATAGCAGGGGCAATCTTCACTCTTGTCTTTTCTTTGATCTTTCTATATTTCGCTAAAAAGGAAAAATGGTTAGACCTTGGGGTAGGATTGGTTTTTTCCTTTGTCTCTATCCGTATGATAATAGAGGGATTAGTAGACTTGCTGAGGAAGAAAATTAAGGAAGAACCCAGAGAGAGTGAAATACACGGTCCGCTATTAGGAAAAGTCACTATAGGGGGTATGGCTGGAATTCTTCCTGGACTTTTTGGAATAGGCACAGGAGCTATCCTAGTCCCGGCGTTTACCCTTATCTTAAAAGCCCCGATAAAGATTGCTATAGGTTCCTCATTGACCTGCTTTTCAGTGAATGCTTTTATCAGTTCAATGCTTAAATTGTTCCAGGGGTTTATTAAGCTGGAAGTAGCGCTCCCAATATGTCTAGGAACATTGATCGGATCAAACATCGGAGCGATATTGAATAAACGTTTCCCATCACCAGTGCTCAAGATGTTGTTCGGTATTGCTTTCTCATATGTTTCATACCAGTACCTTCTCACCTTTTCTCAGGGGGGATATTGAACAGAAATGGATACCTCTATATTGGAGAAGTCGAGGATTCAATTGGCCGAAATCGTCACCAAAAACAAAGTCAATGACGCCCAGGTGTCCGTATTGGTTAAAACCCTGACCCCTGAAGAAGCAATTGGGATGCCAGGGAGAAGGGACTTTCCAATTATTCTGGGGAAGGAAAGGGTCGTCGAAGCGGAAGTTCTGGGAGCTAAGGCTCATGCTTTTACTGATTCTCCCGGAGAATTTGTGGGTGATTTAAAGGAGGTGCTCAATCTTCCCCTTACATCAAATAGAGAGCGAAGCATCTATGTGGCGACACTGAATGCGACACTGAAATATCTCAATCTTATTGATAACACGATCCACTGTAAGGACGAAGACCCCGAGAGGTGCGGGAAAGAAATAGCTTTTCAACTTCTAAAACGGTGGAGAAAAGTCAGGGTTGGTTTCATCGGTTTGAATCCAGCCATTGCCGAGAACCTCACCGAAACTTTTGGCATGGAAAATGTTAGGATCACCGACCTAAATAAACAAAACATTCATTCTTTAAAATATGGAGTAAAGGTATGGGATGGCAACGAAATGACAGAGGAACTGATCAAACAATCCGATGTCGTCCTGATTACGGGGACGACCTTTGTCAACGGAACATTGGATCCTATTATACATTGTATCCGTAATTACGAAAAAGATTATCTAATCTACGGGGTTACGGGAGCAGGAATATGCAAGTTATTGGGACTTAATAGAATCTGTCCCTACAGTAGAAACCAATAGGCTTCAGGCCTGACCTCACTTCGGCAGGCCTAAAGTCATGTTTTCGGAGATATGAAGTGGAACCGAAAATCTTAGAAGAAATAAGAAAGCACTATAAACAGGATGTGATTGATTTCGACTGGGAGCCTGTTCGAAAACAGCCCAAGAGATATGGAATTTTTTATCCAATCATCGGTTACATCGTTTCTTTGATCGCTATCAGTCTCATGAGTGCCGGGGTTTTCATGTGGCTCTTTCTGATTGCCGGATCCATCCTGTTCTTTGGTGGAATATTTTGCGCCAATCGAATCATCGGAGAGTACGATAAGATAAAAAAGAATGTTGAAAATCAGGGACCCCTCTCTCAACTTAATTGCAGGACAAAGAGATAATGACAAAGCGAACGATTGAACACAAAGCTTCCAATACAGCTGGGTATACCTGCTTCTCACGTGCGTGTGCCAGTAGGGAGAAAGACGAACGTTTTCGCGGACCAGATGTCTTGGCTGAGATTTTTCTCCCTTTAGGAGCAAGGTTTATCCTTGGTGTTTCCTTTCTGAGAAAGTTCTTTATGAAGAAAATCGCTCCTCCTGGGATATATGAGTATGTGCTGGCAAGAACGAAGCTGCTTGATGAGGTCTTCATTAATGCGCTAAGGAATCGATTCGCACAGATCGTGTTGCTCGGGGCTGGTTTTGACACGAGAGCTTTGCGCTTTAAGAGCAGAAACATGGGGTCGAAAATATTCGAACTTGACATTCGAACTACACAGCAGCCTAAAGTCGAAATCCTGAATCGAAAAAAGATCGCTCTGCCCAAAGAACTTGTCTTTGTGCCTATTGATTTCAATAAGGAGAGTATGACTGATGCACTTGGCAATGCTGGCTATGCTACGAACCAAAAGAGCCTTTTTATATGGGAAGGTGTGACCATGTATTTGACTTCAGATGCAGTAGACAGAACGCTTGATTTTATCCGCTGCAGCGCGATGGAAGAGAGTATCGTTGCCTTCGATTATATCTATGCTTCAGTGCTTAGACGGGAGAACAAGTTCTACGGCGAAAGGGAGATCTATAAAACAGTGTTAAGGGGCGGGGAAGGCTGGACCTTCGGTATAGAAGACGGGACCATAGACGATTTCCTGACTCAACGTGGTTTCAAGCTAATGACGCATCACACACCTTCTGATCTTGAAAAGGGATATCTCACAGCTGGTGATGGTAAACGTTTCGGGCGCATTAACGGCACGCATTGTATTGTGACAGGGTCGGTTTGTGAAGACTTTGCCAACCCAAAGAATGCGTCAGAGATAGAGTTCCCATCAGGATTCTAAATTTCATAGGAGGTAGAATATGGCAGTCATCATTGATCAAGAGAAATGCACGGGGTGTGGAACATGTGAGGAAGGTTGTCCAGTAGAGGCCATTAAGATCGAGAATGAGAAAGCTGTCGTAGACAACGAAACCTGCGTCGATTGTGGAACCTGTATTGAAGAATGCCCTGAAAAAGCCATAAGCGAAGGGGCATAAAATGCGATGAAAAAGTCCGGGATGGTTGTCGGTGTGTGTGTGAGCCAAAGGCGAACCGATCCAAAGAAAAATATGGGTAGGGGTGTCCTCAAAAAGGGTCTAGGGCTGGTAGGCGATTCCCATGCTGGAACAGAGAAAGAGGTGAGCCTTCTGACCATTGAAAGCATTCACAAACTCTGCCGCGACACAGGTATCTCAGCAGGACCTGGCTGTTTCGCAGAAAATATCACCACCGAAGGAATGAATCTAAAATCCCTGCCTATTGGCTCGAAATTACAAGTGGGTGAGGCAAAACTCATGGTGATCCAGATAGGGAAAGATGCATCCCAAGCTCATACTTACAACTATCAGGGGCATTCCATTTTACAGAAGGATGGTGTGTTTTGTAAGGTCATCGAAAGCGGAGAAGTAAAAATTGGAGATGCTATAAGAATGATAAAAGGATAAGGATAAGCTTAAGGAAAAGAATTAGAACTTCCGAAGAGAGGAGATAAAGTTGATGGAAACAAGAATCACAATATTATGTGAGAATTTAGTAGGTAAACGGGTCGGTTCAGGAGAACATGGATTCTCAGCCTTTATTGAGACGAGTCGAGGAAACTACCTTTTCGATACGGGCAGTGGGCATTCCGTCGTGGCAAACTCCCTTGCTCTCGATAAAGACCTGCGGACAGTCCGGAAGATCTTCTTGAGCCATGGGCATTATGACCACACCGGAGGGTTACCCGAAGTCTTAAAACTGAAAGGTGAAGTAGATGTCCATGCCCATCCCCATGTTTTCTTGGACCGAATTGCGGTCCTTGAAGAAAATGGGAAAGAAATAAAAAGGTTTGTTGGAATCCCCTACAAGACGGCCTATTTAGAATCCTTGGGGGCTAACTTTATCTCAAACACAGATTTTACAGAAGTGGAGAAAGGTATTTTTTTAACGGGTGAGGTACCGAGAAAAACACCGTTTGAAAAGCCGGATCCTAGACTCTTCAGTGAGATAGACGGAAAAATTGATCAAGATGTCTTCTTAGATGATCAATCCCTTATCCTCGATACCGAGAAAGGACTTATCGTCATCCTGGGCTGCGCCCACTCTGGAATGATCAATATTCTCAACCATATCGTCCAAAAAGTGGAAAAAGAATATTTTTGTGCCATTCTGGGTGGAACCCATTTAGATTTTTTAACCCCTGAACAATTAGAGGGATCGATCAAATCTCTTAAGGAAATGGTAATTGGGGCAATTGGCGTATCCCATTGCACTGGAATGAAGGCGGCTTTCAGACTTCATCAAGAATTTGGAGACCGATTCTCTTATGGGTGTGTTGGGAGTGTGCTGGAGATTTAAAGGATGCGAAGATGATTAGCATAGTTATCCCCGGCTGGGGGAATATAGAGATTGAGAATATTGTCCTGGATCTGAATGGAACAATTGCCACAGACGGGAAAATCCCTGCCGCATCGAAAGAGAAAATAAAGTTTCTTTCTGAGAAGATAAAAGTCTATGTTTTAACGGCTGACACTCATGGCACAGCCAGCGAAGAGGCTTCAGATATGGGGGTAGAATTGCTAAAGGTCTCAGAAAAAGATAGCACCGAAGTGAAATTAAGGGTTTTGGAATCCCTTGACCCGACGAAGACGGTTGCTATCGGAAACGGCAATAATGATCATCTCATTCTGAAAGAGGCTGCTTTGGGGATCGCCGTTTTAGGAGATGAGGGAATATCTGCTTCTGCAATGAAGAATGCGGATGTAATCGTGAAGAATATTTCTGATTCCTTGGACCTTTTTCTGAAACCCAAGAGGCTCATAGCCACATTAAGGGAGTGAGATGAGGCCTCCGAGACAAATCTATTATGACCTTTTTTCATTGGTCTATGACTTCATCATCCGATTACATTCCCGAGATAGAGAAGGTTCGCTCAGGGGATTTATTACAGAGAAAGCGAACCTCTCAAAAGGGGATAAGGCTTTAGACCTCTGTACTGGCACTGGATCTGTAGCTGTGGAGTTAACAAAGGGTGTTGGTGGTGAAGGTTTGGTCGTCGGCCTCGATTTTTCTCGGGGGATGCTTG
>Ga0315289_10013963_pt1 | contig 11229 bp, 9 predicted proteins | sample YL17G11_40_MG_FD_203452 | JGI IMG/M metagenome (GOLD analysis project Ga0315289, IMG submission 203452) | Sediment microbial communities from Yellowstone Lake, YNP, Wyoming, USA - YL17G11_40 | ecosystem: Environmental > Aquatic > Freshwater > Lake > Sediment | place: USA: Wyoming | collected... | reverse complement strand
AACAATCACCGGCTCGTAAACCCACTGCTTGACGGCGTCCACGGCGGCCTGGTCGAGAGCCGGATCTACGGACTTGATAATCTTAGCTTCGGCGACTCGCCCATACTCATCGGTGGCGGCTTCAAGGATGACGATGCCCTCCTTGCCGGCCTTGCGGGCTTCCTCGGGGTAAATGGGCGCGACATCTTTGATGAGCCGCGGGGGGCGGATTTTGCCCGCGACCTTGACCGGTTCGCGCTTTTTCTCGGCGCTGGACATGAAGCCGAGGATGCGAAGCGAGATGAAATAAGGCTGTCCCTGGCTGTTCTCGAACCCGAACACGACGATATTTTTCTTGGTCTTAGGAAGATTAAACTCCGTATCCAGGAGGCTCACCTTATCCTTTTCGCCTTGCTCGAAAACCTCGATCCGGAAAGGCATTTGGCCCACGGCCCTGGCCGTCGTCAGTCGCAGCTGGTATTCTTTGTGATCCAGGCGGAAGACCTGGGCGACGGTCTCCGGCAAGCCATCCCTCCAGCTCAGATCAGACTCAGTCAGGAGCCGGATCTCCTTGAGGTTGAAGACCTTCTTGACCTGCTCCCGCTCGGATTCGAGCTCCAACTCGGATTCGATCGTGGCCGAGAAAGCATATTTCAGGAAGGAGGCTGTAACGACCTTTGTCGACGCGACGGCTCCCTCTTTAACGCCCTCGAAAACCCTGAGCTTCATCTCCCAGTGATCGAGTTTGACCGCCGTCCCGGCGTCTTGTCCGGATGCGCCCGCGGCCAGAATTCCGGCCGCGGCCAGAAGGCCGACGATCCCGATACCGATTCTTTTCTTAACCATATCATCACCTCCATTAATTAGGTTCATGGATTCCTTTCCGCCCAGACAACGATCATATCTGTGCCCTTGGACTGGTATATATAGGCCGTGGCCGGCTCGCCGCCGATCCGAATATAGTTGAGCTTGAACCGGCTGTCCTGAGACGCCTCGGCCGCGGTCCGGTCCGTCCGGACCGAAATTCCGGACCTGAGCAACCAGAGGCCGAAGATGGCCAGCAGGATCGCTCCCGCCGCGGCGAACGCCCGTCTCCAAACAAAGCTCGAAACGGCGGCCGCGGACTCGGTCGCCCGAGTCCCGCCGGCGAGCGCTCGCCGGAGGCGGGGCCAGAGGTTCAGGCTCGGAGCGACGTCCTCGGATCGAACCAGGAACCGCAAGGCTTCCTCGCGGCTGGCCAATCGGGCCAGGCAGCGGGGACAGCGCTCCCGATGCCGCACGATCAGATAGCCCCGCCAAGCTTTCAAGGGGACAAGCCGGTCCATCAGATCAACGAGTCTGCATCGCCACATTGTCTTTCTCCAGAAAAGCCTTGATCTTCTTCCGGGCGTTGAAGAGGTAGACCCGGGCCGTGCTCGCCGAACAGTCGATGATCCGGGCGATCTCCTCGGCCCTATAGCCCTCATTCGCCCAGAGAGAAAGGGCTGTCCGCTCCCGGGGGCTTAAAAGATCGAGAAGCCGGGGCGGCAGAAGATTCGGCCCTGGGGCGGGTTCGAGGGAATTTCCGCGGACGGATTCCGGGCATTCCCAGGCCGCCCTGTTGAAAAAGATCTTAAAGCGTTTTCTTTTCTTGAGATGGTCCAGACAGCGCCGGTAGAGGATGGTCATGAGCCAGTTCCTGAGGCTTCGTTCGAGATCGAAGGAGTCCCTATGAAGATAGGCCCGCAGGAACGTCTCCTGGCAGGCGTCCTCGGCGTCCTCCCTGTTCCCCAGGATATTGAGGGCCAGGGCCAAGAGCGGCGGGCTGAAGGCGTCCACGATCTTTTTAAACTCCTCGGCCTCCCCGAGAAGGCCGCGTTCGGCAAGGTCCCGCTCCTCCGCGAGTTCCATCATTTCAGTTCCACGAATTATTACGCCCCTCGCCGGCCGGACGTTTAGCTTTCTTTCAAAGACTTGATCTTAGCCGCGAGCTCCTCGGCCTTTTGCTTGTAAAGGGAATGACCGGCCGCCTTCTCGGCCGCCCCGAGCGCATCGGCCGTCCGGCCGCCGTTGGCCAGGGCGGCCGCCGCCAAGTAGAAGGCCATCGCCCGGGACTGGAGGTGGGATTCGAGCTGGGTCCTTTTTTTCCTGAGGAGCGCCTCTTTCCTGGCCGGGAGAAGATTCGAGCCTTCAATCTCGCCGATCTTGGCCTTGACCGCCGCCGCCGACATCTCGCTGGTATCGCCGGCCTTGAGATACCAGTCGCCCGACTCGACCCAGCTCTCCCTCTTGGCGAACACATGGCCGAGCCCGAGCAGGGCTTCGGTGTTGACCGTGTTATGTTTGAGCGCCTCCCTGAAGTCCGTTTCCGCCCCGTCCGAGTTCCCGCCTTCGAACCGGATGGTCCCGGACAGGCTGAAGACCTCGCTGGCCGTTCCGAGTCGGGTTTTGGCTTCCTCGATGTGGAAAGAAGCTTTGGCGCCGTCCTTGAGCTCATGATAGTTCCAGGCCAGCCAAAAATGGGTTTCGCCCAGAAGCCAGTATCCGAGGGCCAGATTTTTCTCGAGCACGGCGATGGCTTCCTTATACCGGCCCAGGATGGACAGGCAGATGGCCTTGCCCAGGATGGCGTCCCGGTACTCGGGCGCGATCTCGAGCGTCTTTTCGTAGAATCCGAGGCTCTTGTCGGTCTCCTCGGTCGCGAAATAGATGCTGGCCAGGAGGATTCGCGTCTCCGGGGATTCGGGAATCCCTTGGTAGGACTTCAAGAACTCTTTTTCGGCCTCGAGAAGCAGCCCCTGGCCCAGAGCGGCCTGCCCCAGTTGAAAATGAGCTTCATAAAATTCGGGATCCTGGTCGACGAGCTTTCCGAGCGCGTCCGTGTTGAAGGATCGGACCGAGGCCGCGGCCTTATAGCGGAGGGACTTCGACGACGGAAAGCGGCCGTAGATTTCGTCCAGGCTCTCGATCTTTCCGTAATCGAACCTTTCCGAGATCCAAGCCGCATAAAGATAAGCCGCGAATTCGTCGGCCAAGGCTCTTTGCCTGAGCTGAGGCTCCTGGGGTTGAAGATCCTCTCCCAGTTGGACCCAGGCGAATTTGTTGTCGATGTCGGTCATGACGCCCTTGGTCTTGACCGGAAGAATGAAGGCGATGTCGAAGAAAGGCCGGTAGCGGGAGAGAGCGCGATGATTTGCGATGAGGCCTCCGGCGGTCTCGAGAGGAAGGGGATCTCCGATCCCCAACTCCTTGCCGCGGACGGCCAGCAGCAGGGACGTTTCCAGGTAGGGAACCAGAGCCGCGTCCCGGAGGGATGGCCGGGCGTAGAGGTTCTTGTACAGGGCGAACGCCCTTTTCATCGAAACATAATTGTCGCGCCCCCGCAGACGGTTCGCTTCTTCCAACAAAGTTTGGCCTTGCCGCTGGTCAGGCGCCTGGAGAGGTCCGCCGGTCGGGCCGCAAGCCGCGGCCGTCAGGAATGCGACAAAGGCCAGGCTGAACCTCGAGTTTAAAAAATAGCGCACGTCATCACAATCCTTTCCCTTTAGATAATACGCCCGACTCCAAACATTCATTTAGATTCGGTACAAGAGAGGACCGTGAACACGGGTGGCCTTGTATTGTCGGAGGGAAAAAAAGTTTAGCTGGCTGGCGAGGCGCCAAGGTTGAAAGGAAAAGGAAGCGGGGCTAAGGAGGATCCCTCTCCAGCCAGCGTATGTAGTCTATCATAAAATATGTCAGGAAAGTCAAGAAAAAAAATGACCCCTGGAATGGCCTCTTGAAGCTTCAGTGATTTTTGGTGGGAGGGCACATATGCCTGCGCCGGCTGCGGAACTCCCCTGTTCGCATCGAAGGCTAAGTACGAGCATGGGACCGGCTGGCCCAGCTTTTTCGAGCCGATCGACGTCTCCAGGCTCGAACTCCGGGAGGACCGTTCCTACCTGATGGTCCGGACCGAGGTCGCGACATTCGCCGCGGGCTGTTTCTGGGGGGTCGAGCACAAATTCCGCCGGATCCCGGGCGTCGTCGACACTCAGGTCGGCTACACCGGCGGCCGGACGGATCATCCCAGCTACGAGGAAGTCTGCACGGACCGGACCGGCCACGCCGAAGCCGTCGAGGTCCGCTTCGACCCCTCTCGAGTCAGCTACAAGGAGCTCCTGGAAGCCTTTTTCAGCCTCCACGACCCGACCCAGCTCAACCGTCAAGGCCCGGACGCGGGCACCCAATACCGTTCGGCGATTTTCAGCCACGGCGAGCAACAACGCCGTCAAGCCCTCGAGGCAGTCGCCGCCCTGGAGGCCTCCGGACGGTTCCGGAAGCCGGTCATGACCAAGGTCGTTCCGGCCGGGGAGTTTACCCGCGCCGAGGAATACCATCAGAGGTATTATGAGAAAAACGGCGGTTCCTGCCGATTCTAATCCTGGGTCTGAGCCCAAAAAAATAAATAAAAAAGCTTGCAATTGGGACCAAATCCTCGTATTATTTGAAACTAAACCTTAGTGAAATTAGTTATCCTATATGATTAATAGAAGCAGTAGGAGAAGACAATGTCCAAAGACAATAAATATACGTCCGAGTCTTTGTTCGGGGCCGAGGCGCAGACCCAGGAATCTCTTCCCTTAGAGGGTCTGCCATCCTCGTTCGCCTCCCGGGAGGAAGCCTGGGAGGATTCCGCTTTCGAAACGGCCCTGCCCGAGGAAAAGTCGGAATCCAAGCCGGCCCTCTCCCAGGGGGCTCCGTCCGCCGCCGAACCCGAGCAAACGACGGATCTGGTCCGCCTCTACCTCAGGGAGATGGGCAGCATCCTCCTCTTGAGCAAGGAGGAGGAAGTCCTCCTGGCCAAGAAGATCGAGAAGGGCGAAAAAGGCATCCTCAAAGCTTTAGCCCGGAGCCCCCGGTCCATGAACGAACTCGCCGCCCTCGAGGCCAAAGTCAAGGCCTCCCCGGATGCGATCAAGCGCGATTTCCACCTGAACGAAGACGAATTCGAGGAGGTCGGCTTGGCCCGGAGGCGCAAGGCCGTCCTCGAAGTCCTGAGGGCGATCCGCGGCCTTGACCGGAGGCTCAAGCGGATCCGGCCCGCCGCCAAAAACCGGATAGCCCGGGGGAGGCTGGTGGTCCGCATGATGGGCTTCTTCAAGAAACTCGACCTTAAGCCGGACGGCGTCGAGGACTTCGTCACCAACCTTCAGTCCGAGCTCATGACCGCCCGTTTCCGGGGCCCCAAATCCCGCCGCGTCCATGCCCGGACGCTCCTCAAGCTCATCGGGGAATGCAAGCGGGCCCGCGATGACGCCAAGCAGGAGATGATCGCGGCCAACCTGAGGCTTGTCGTTTCCATCGCCAAGCACTACCAGAACCGGGGCCTCCATTTCCTGGACCTCATCCAGGAGGGAAATATCGGGCTGATGCGGGCCGTCGACAAGTTCGACTACCGCCGCGGCCACAAGTTCTCGACCTACGCGACCTGGTGGATCCGCCAGTCCATCACCCGGGCCATCGCCGATCAAGCCCGGACCATCCGCGTCCCCGTCCATATGGTCGAAACGCTCCAACGCCTGTCCCGGGCCGCCCAGGAAATCCTCAAGAAAAACGGGAAAGAAGCGACCATGGAGGACTTGTCCCGCAAGTCCGGATTCCCGGTCAGTAAGGTCACCGAAATGCTCCGGAACACCCAGGAACCGCTCTCGATCGAAACCCGGATCGGCGACAGCGGGGAGAGCAGTCTGGCCGATTTTCTCGAGGATAAGAGCCTGCCCTCGCCGCCCGACTCGGTCATCCAAATCAACCTTCGTGAGCACATCGAAGCGGCCCTCAGGACCCTCAACGAAAGAGAGATGCTAATCCTCCGAATGCGCTACGGCTTGGACGACGGTCGGGAGCGGACCCTCGAAGAGGTCGGCCAGTACTTCAACCTGACCCGGGAGCGCATCCGCCAGATCGAGCTCAAGGCCCTCAAGAAGCTCTACAAACCGCTCGAAGCCCTGAACTGATCGGACCGGTTGTAAGCCCCCCCCTCCCCGCTCCCTTTAAACAGGCGAACATTAAGGCGAACAAGCCGGCCGTCCTCCTCACTGAAGGCGCAGACGGCCGATCGGCCTTTCCCGCGTCATTTTCAAGAGTGTGTTGAAAGCCCGCCCCTTTTTTGTTACTGTATGTCTTTCTAAAAGGGCCATGAACGCGAATCCCTTCGAAAAAGCCGTCTTCATCGCCCCCTCGACCTGCCTCTTGAGGAGCGACCGGAGCGCCCTTATCCGGACCCGCAACCGCCTCAGGAAATTCCTGGGCGTCCGGGATATCGACTTCAGCGAGTACCTCTTCTCGAGCGACGACCAGATCGGGCACGTCTCGGCCTCGGCCGAGCAGCGGTCCGAGGACTTCAAGCGGGCCGTCCGGGACTACGATCTCGTCGTCTCCGTCGCGGGCGGGACCGGCGCCGAGGACCTGGCTTTTAAAATCGACCGGAAGGATTTCCGGGTCATCCGGGAGCGCCGCCCCCTGATCGTCGGTTTCTCCGATTTCACCTTCCTCCTCAACGAGATCTACCTCCACTCCCGAGTCCCCCTGATCTACTTTCCGTCCCTCCAACTAGGAGGCGGACGCATCAATAAGGTCTTGTCCCTCATCTCGGGGGACGAGATCCAATACCAGGGTTCGGCCTGGCTGACGGCGCCTCCGGTCCGGCGCTTCTCGGGAATCCCGATCGGCGGGAACCTGTCGACCTTCGTCAACTTTCTGAATCGGAAGGATCCGCCCAAGTTCAACTGGAAGCGCCACATCCTCTTCTTCGAGGACATCCAGATCGACGTCGAGGACGTCCACCGGTTGCTGGCCGCCCTGCGCCGCCACAACGTATTCCGCAAAGTCCGCGGCCTTGTCATCGGATCCCTTCTCCCCCCCGGAAAGAACGCCCACGACCGGAAGAGCCGGAACGAAGCGCGGGCCTTCGTCCTCACCTACCTCGACGACATCATCCGCTGGAGACGGCGCCAGGGCTACCCGCTCCCGATCCTGGCCGTCTCGAACTTCGGCCACGGCGTCAGCCGGGACCCGATGGCCATCCCGATCGGCGGCCGGGTCACCATCGCCAAGAGCCGCAAGATCACCTTCCGGATGCGAAAACGGAACGGCGCCTGAGCGCGTCCTCCCTACTTTCGGTTGGCGGCCAGCTCGCCGCCCGACATGAATTCGCGGGACGAAATTTCCTGGATCCAGACTCGGATGCTCTGGAGCGGCGCGCCGATCGACTCGTGGACGGCCTTGGTGACGGCCGCCAGGAGTTTTTCCTTCTGTTCGTCGGTCCGGCCCTCGAGCATGTGGACTTCGATGAGCGGCATGATATCCTCCTCAGCCTGCGGAGACGGCCCTGGGGCCGCTTCGCTCGACGTTCCCGTCAGGATAGTGTGACCCGATATTTCCAATAGACGAAGCAGCACGCCCCGAAGACCAGGCGCCCGATCCGGCAAACGACCGATAGGACGTATGACGAGAACAGCGCCGGCAGGATGAAGGACAGGGCGAACGCGGACAGGATGACGATCCGGCCCGTCGCTTCGGCTTCATAGAATGCCAGACCGATAAAGATTAAGGCGATTCCTAAGCCTATGCTGCTGTAGGGAATTTGCGGGATCACCCGTCCCTCCCGGCGCTATTATACGGCTTTTCCATGGAAGCTTCACGGGCCAGGTTTCCAGGCTCGTTATTGAGGTTGAAGTCCGGACACAACAAAAGATAATATAGGATGAGTATCCGGATGGGCCGGGATAAGTAAGGGCAATGGACGGAAAGACAGTCATGGACCGACGAGGCTTTATGAAGCGGGCGACTCTGGCCGCCGCCGCGCTTACGATCGTCCCGCGCCGCGTCCTGGGCGGCCCCGGTTTCACACCCCCCTCCGACGAGCTGACCAAAGCCGTCATCGGCGTGGGGGGAATGGGGCAGGGCCACCTGACCTATCCCGGATCGAGGCTTCTGGCCGTCTGCGATGTCGACGCCGGCCACCTCCGGGAAGCCCTGGAGATCGCCGGCCCCGGCATCAAAGGCTACCGGGACTTTCGCGAGGTTCTGGCCCGCCCCGACATCGACATCGTCCACATCGCGACCCCGCCCCACTGGCACGCCCTGATCGCGGCGGCCGCCGCCGAGGCGGGCAAGGATATCTGGTGCGAAAAGCCTCTGACGCGGACGATCGGCGAAGGCCGGAAGCTCGCCGAAGCTGTCCGGAGGAACGGCCGGATTCTGCGCGTCAACACCTGGTTCAGGTTCGAGGAAACTTTTTACGGCTTCGGGACGGACGTCAAGCCCATCAAGAAACTCGCCCGGAGCGGGCTCCTGGGCTGGCCGCTTAAGGTCACGGTCAGCCGGGCCACCGGATTCGACTGGAAATTCTTCTGGAGCGGCAGGACTTGGCTCCCTCCCCAACCCGTCTCACCGGACCTCGATTATGATTTTTGGCTCGGCCCGGCGCCCGAGAAACCCTACCATCCCCACCGGGTTCACGGAACTTTTCGCGGCTACTGGGATTATGACGGCGGAGGCCTGGGCGATATGGGCCAGCACTATCTGGACCCCGTCCAGTACATCCTCGATAAGGACGACACGAGCCCGATCGAGATCGAGGCCGACGCGCCCCAACAACACCCGGACGCCTGCGGATCCTGGCGTTGGGTCCGGATGCGCTACGCGGACGGCTGCCAGATTTTTCTCGACGGCGAAAACAGCGATCCTCACGCGCCGTTCCTCGAAGGGCCCTCCGGCAAGCTCTATCGCGGATTCGAATCCGATATTCCCAATATCAAGGACGCCGTGGCCTCGCTGCCCGATCCCGCCCCCCAAGATCCGGATTTCAGCCGCGCCGTCCGCGAACGCCGAAAATTTCCGCTGAACGAGGACAACGGGCACCGATCCTGCACGCTCGTCAACCTGGCCAAGATCGCGGTCCGTCTCGGACGCCGTCTCCGCTTCGATCCCGAACGAGAGCGGTTCAGCGGAGACCTGGAAGCGGACCGGCTGATCGACGAACCGATGCGATCGCCCTGGACGTTCAAGACATGACCCGAAGAATCGCGAAGGCCCCAAGACGCCCCTCCGGGATCATCGCCGCATTCGCCCTCGGGCTGGCCCTTTTCGCCTGGTTGGGAGCCGCGCGCGCGGAGACGGATTCGGACCGCCCGTCCCTCGATTCGATTCTCGTCCGGTTTCCGGCCCGGACGGCCGCGGACCGGGACGCCCTGGCGGCGGAGCTCATGTCTCTCGGACGGAAGACCGTCGCCGACCTCTGCGCGAGGCTCGCCCCGGCCGGGATCGCCGACGACAGTCTGGCCCGCTTCGCGCTGGACGCATTGGCCGTTCACGCCGCGAGACCCGGGGCCGCGGATGAAAGGGTCGCCGTGGCCAAGGCTCTGGCCGACAGCCTGAAGAACGCTTCCTCCGCCGAGGTCAAAGCCTTTATCATCGCCGAACTCCAGCTGCTGGGGGGGCAGGAATCCGTCAATGCCCTGACGGCCTGCCTCGGCGACGGGCGGATCGCCGGGCCGGCCGCCCGGGCCCTGGGCGTAATCGGCTCCGGAAGCGCGGAGCGAAATCTCATCAAAGCCTTGGGCGGCGCCCCGCCGGATATTCAAGTCGCCATCGTCCAAACCCTCGGCCGGATGCGAAGCCGCCGGGCCGTCGCCAAGATTCTGCCCCTCGCCCGGGACGATGATGAAGAGCTAAGAATGGCCGCCCTGGAAGCTTTGGCTCAAAGCGGCGAGCCCGCCGCGGCCGCCGCTTTCGAATGGATCCCGCTGCTCGCTCCGGCCGCGGAGCGAACCCAAACAGCTTCGCTCTACCTCCTCTACGGCCGGCGCCTTCAAGAAAACGGCGACCGGAAAGCCTCTGAGGAGATATGCCGCGGCATCCTCAAAAACTATCTCCAGCCCACGGAAAGCCCGGTTCGCTGCCAAGCGCTGTCCCTGCTCTCCGACATCCTGGGACCGGCCGTCCTGGACGACCTCCTGGGCGCCGTCGATTCGGCGGACAAAGATTATCGCCTGAGGGCCCTCGACCTGGCGGAAACCCTTTCCCATCCGAAGGCGACGTCCCGCTGGCTGGATAAATGGGCCCAAGCCCAAGCCGAGATCAAGGCCGAGATCACGGCCATGCTCGGCCGCCGCCGCGATCCGGAGGCACTCCCGGCCGTCCGGGAAGGTCTGAAGGATCCCGACCGGAGCGTCCGCCTGGCCGCGATGGCGGCTCTGGCCCGTCTTGGCGGAGAAGAGACCCTGCCCGAGCTTCTTCCTTTCTTAAGCTCGGGCGAGCCGGATGAAACGGCGATCGTCAAGGAGGCTCTCCTCTCTATCACGGCCGAACGGGCTGTTTCCGCCGCGGCCGGTCTTCTCGACGGCGTCCCGCCCGTTTCCCAAGCCGCGCTCATCGAGGTCCTGGCCGAGCGCCGCGCCCGCCCGCACGCGGACCGGATTCTGGGATTGATCCGCAGCGATTCGGAAGAAGTCAGCCGGGCCGCGTTAGTCGGCCTCGAACGGATCGTCCGCGCCGAGGACCTGCCGCGTCTTTTGGAACTCCTGACGAAAAGCGCGGACGCCGCCGAGACGGCGCCGCTCCAAAACGCTCTGGCCGCCGCGGCCCTCCAGAATCCCGATCCCGATCGCCGGGCCGATCCCATTATTAAAGCCCTGGTGGCCGCAACCGGCTCCCAGCGGGTCGATCTCATCCGGATTTTACCCCGGCTCGGGGGGACGCAAGCCCTGGCGGCCGTCCGGGCCGATATCCAAAATCCGGATCCTCTGGTTCGGGCCGTTGCCGTTCATTCACTCTCCCTCTGGCCGAGCCTGGACGCGCTTGAAGGGCTTCTCTCGGTTCTGAAGCAGTCCGAAGACCGTAAGCTCCATTACCTGGCCGTCCAGGGTCTCTCTCGCTTGTCCGGGGATCCCGGCCTGGCCGCCGCGGACAGGTCCGGCCTGCTCAAGGACGTCTGGGCCGAAGCCGCGGACCCGGGCGAAAAAAAACTCGTCCTCCAGGCGCTCAGCCGGAGCCGGTCCCCTGAATCCTTGACGCTGGCGGCCTCGGCCCTCGACGACCCCGAGCTCCGCGAGCTCGCGGCCGAGGCCGTCGTCGGGATCGCCCTTCCCGACTCCGGAGCGGAAGGGCTGGGAGGCATGGAGACGGCCTTGGCCCTCAAGAAGGCCGCTCCATTAATGCGCTTCGAGTCCGACCTGAAGCGGGTTGAAGAATACGCCGCCGCTCTTCTCGTCCGGGAAGGATTTGTCC
>Ga0315289_10013961_pt1 | contig 11230 bp, 6 predicted proteins | sample YL17G11_40_MG_FD_203452 | JGI IMG/M metagenome (GOLD analysis project Ga0315289, IMG submission 203452) | Sediment microbial communities from Yellowstone Lake, YNP, Wyoming, USA - YL17G11_40 | ecosystem: Environmental > Aquatic > Freshwater > Lake > Sediment | place: USA: Wyoming | collected... | reverse complement strand
AAGCGTTTTTTTGCTGCTGACGGCTGGTGTCCTGCTTGCCCAAAGAACGACGGGCCAGATCGAAGGAGTCGTCTACGATACGGAAGGGACTCCTCTCCCAGGTGTCACCGTGACCGTTACGAGTCCGGAGATCACCAGAAGCATGGCCACGGAAATGAATGGGAGGTTTCGTTTTCCTGCCTTGCCGCCAGGAACATATTCCGTCTCGGCAACATTAGCCGGATTTAAAAAGAGGACGGAGACGAATATCGTTCTTGGCCTGGAACAGACCCGGAAGATCGAGTTCACCTTGGAAGTGGGACAGCCTGAAGAAGAGATCACCGTCATCGGGATTTCTCCTGTCGTAGACTTAACCTCATCCAGGCTGTCGACGAATGTGAGTAAAGAATTTTTCGACGCCCTGCCTAAAGGAAGAACCTACCAGGACATGATCCAATTGGCTCCATCCGTCCAGAGTGATCCATGGGGCGCGGCCATGAGCGGCGCCACGGGTGCGGAAAACATGTACATTATCGATGGGGTCAACACCACGGACGTCGAAGACGGATTGGCCGGGACCAACCTGACCTATGAGTTCATCGAAGAAGTCCAGGTCAAAACCGGAGGCTATGAGCCCGAGTTCGGCGGCGCCCTGGGTGGCGTCGTCAATGTCATCACCAAGAGCGGATCGAACGAGTTTCATGGCGGCCTGGTGTTCAACTATCAGACTCAAGCCTTCTACGGCACGCCAAAGATTGGAATCTACGGTGACGGCGCCATTGACAAGTTCAATTATTATGACATCGGCCTAAACTTTTCCGGGCCGATCGTCAAAGATAAGCTCTGGTTTTTCGTGGGCGGCACCCCCAGCTTCCGGAAAACAACGTATACACAGACGGATAGCTGGATCGGGGCCACCGAAAGCTTCGACGAGCCCTTCAACACCTACTATTTCTCCGGCAAATTAACCTTCGAACCCGTCGCCGGTCAAAAAATCACCCTGAGTACGTTCGGCGATCCGTTGAAGTCAGAATCCAATAACCCCGGAACGCTGAGAGACTTCGTGAGCTGGAAAGAGTACGCCATCCTTAAAAGATCGGGAGGCACCTATAATGGCGCCTTAAAGTACGACGGGGTTTTCGGGAATGACTGGATCGTCCATGTCTTGGGCGGACTCTTTTATGATAAGACGGTGGACGTGCCGAATGATACTACACAACCTATGCTAATATATGAGCAGGGATACCTTGACGCACCCGAAAATTACACCTTTGGAGGCTACGGCTGGTACTCCACTCCCGATACAAAGCAAAGGTATATAGCCAACACAGACGTCACCAAGTTCATAGGCGGCCACTCCATAAAAGCGGGTGTCCAGTGGCAACGATCCAAGTCGCTGCGGGAAGATGCCTACACCGGCGGCTATTACCGCGAGATCCGGCCGGAGTACGGATATTTCAGAGACAGAGATCGCAAGACACATGGAGAGACGTATACGGACCTCTTAGGTATATTTCTCCAGGATTCCTGGAAGATCGGAGACCGCTTCACCCTCAATTATGGAGTCCGTTTGGAGGACCAAAACGTCCATGCCAGCGACAAGTCGAGGTTTTACGAGCCGAATTCATCGGTCATCCACTGGAGTCTCTTTGAACAGGTATCTCCGAGAGTCGGGTTCACTTTTGATATCCTCGGGACCGGAAAATCAAAACTCTTCGGCTCTTGGGGGCGGTTCTTTGAGATGTTGCCTCTGGACATTAATACCCGCCATTACGGCGCAGAGAGGGACATGATGTTCTGGTACGACATGGATATCTATGATCCCATTACGTTCAGGGATCCTGACAGGACCCTCAATTACAGCTATTGGGAGGCAGGCAGCCAGGCTGACAGTTTCCCCGATCCCACGAAAGCGAACAAGGGCCTCAAGGCCCAGTATAACGAGGAATTCATTCTCGGGTTCGAGAATGAATTCGCGACGGATCTTTCCGTGAGCATCAGGGGCGTGTGGAAGAGACTGGGACAAGTGGTAGAGGATGGTTCTTTTGACGGCGGCTCAACCTACTTCCTCTTCAACCCGGGCAGGCAGTTCACGGAGGGTGAGATAAATCCTCTCACCGGCAAGCCGAGGAAAATGTATATTGATGCCTTCCCCAAAGCCAAGAGAGACTACAAAGCCCTGGAAATCCTGCTCAACAAGAGGTTCTCCCACAACTACATGCTCACCGCCTCGTATACCTATGCCCGCCTCAGGGGGAACCATCCCGGCCTGGCCTGGGAAGAATACGGACAGCTGGATCCCAATATCACCGCTCTCTTTGACTTTCCGGAATTCTTGTACAATGCTGACGGCATATTGCCTGGTGATAGGCCGCATCAATTCAAGCTGGACGGCGTTTATCAGTTTTCTGAGTTCCTGAAAGGCCTTTCCATCGGAGCTTCTTTCCGGCTCCAATCCGGACATTCGCTGAGCAAGATCGGGGAGAATGAATGGTATGGGAATTGCGTAACTTTGACCCCGAGGGGTTCGGACGGAAAGACGCCCCTCTTCCATCAGCTGGATGTTCATCTGGGGTACGATCTCAAGTTTGCCAAAAAGTACAAGGTTGGAATCACGGCCGATATCTTCAACGTCCTCAACACCAAAATCGAGCTAACTCGAGACATGGAATACCTGCGGAATACCTATTTTGGAACGGGGAGCTCTTTAATGCCTTGGGACTTCAATCTGACCGCCTTCCCTCAAGCAGACAATATTTACTACGGAAAGACCATCAACTACCAAGCTCCGATTCGAGCCAGACTCGGGATCGTGCTGAGCTTCTAAGTAGAAAGCAGAAACAGAAGCCGAAAGCCCCGAACCGAAGATATCGGTTCGGGGCTTTTTTTGTGTGCCGGGCATGCTCAACCGCTTGGAGGTGGAAGTCCTCTACCCAACCTGATGGAGGTGAAGGGTTAGCGAGACGCAAGGGCGCGGCCGCGAGACGGCGTCTGAAGGAAGCGAGGAGCAAAGGCGCGAGCCGATGGACAAGAACCGGATAAGGAGGCGCGAGCGCCGGACGAGTCGGCAAAAGGCGACGAAGTCCATATCCATCAAAGGCGCAAAGCGTAAATTCGGCGGTTGCGCGCGGAAGGCGGGGGAGCTTACCCCGGGAGATCTGCTTCGTGTCCCGGAACCGGGACTAAGAGAGCCGCGAGGCTTTCTGACCGCGAGGCAGAAGTCAGCAGAGGCCAAAGTAGGCCGGAAGGCCGAAGGGCCGAACGGAACTGGAGGGGTTGGAGGGGCGTCCATCTCATGAGCGGCAAGCGGCAGAAAAGACAGTTGGAACTGCCTTTCCCAGGGGAAAGAGGGAGTGAAGCTCCGATCGCCTCGGGACGAGGGACCGAACTGCTGATGACGAGGAGCGCAAACGAGACCCCGGCGACAACGCGGCTGATGGAGGAGGCATGTAAACCGGAGAATCTGAAGGAGGCACTGAAGCGGGTCCGGCAAAACAAGGGGAGCCCTGGAATGGACGGGATGACCGTCGACGAACTTCCGGGGTATCTATCGGATCATTGGCCCGGAATCCGGAAACACCTGCTGGAAGGAACCTATAAACCCCAACCGGTTTTAAGGAAAGAAATCCTGAAGCCCGACGGACAAGGGACTCGTAAGCTGGGCATTCCGACGGTCCTGGATCGGTTCATTCAACAAGCGGCGCTCCAGGCGCTGCAGCCGATCTGGGACCCGACATTTTCCACACACAGCTACGGGTTCCGACCGGGGCGATCGGCTCACCAAGCGGTCAGCGAAGCTCAGTCGCATATCGCGGAGGGGTATGGTTACGTGGTGGACATCGACCTGGAGAAGTTTTTCGACCGGGTCAACCACGACATGCTGATGGCGCGGGTGGTGAAAAGAGTCGCGGATAAGAGGATGTTGAAACTTCTTCGTGGCTTCCTGAACGCGGGGATGATGGACAATGGGTTGGTGAGTCCGACGGAGGAGGGGACGCCGCAAGGCGGGCCGCTCTCGCCGCTGCTGTCGAATATCATGCTGGATGACCTGGATCGGGAACTGGAGCGACGGGGTCACCGCTTCGTCCGTTATGCGGACGACAGCAACATTTACGTTCGGAGCAAACGGGCGGGGCACCGGGTGATGGAGAGCATCGGGCGGTACATTGAGCGGAAGCTCAAACTGAAGATCAACGCGGACAAAAGCGCGGTGGCGCGACCGCAGGAACGCAAGTTCCTGGGCTTCAGCTTTACCGGTGGATGCACACCCAAAAGACGGATCGCCCCGCAAGCGCTGAATCGGCTCAAAAAACGGATTCGCACGATCACAAAGCGAACCCGAGGGATCGGCCTGGAACGGCTGATCGAAGACCTCTCCCGATATCTGGTCGGATGGCGGAACTACTTTGGCTTCTGTGAAACCCCGTCGGTGTTAGAAAATCTGGACTCGTGGATACGGCGAAGGCTACGCAGTTACGTCTGGAAACAATGGCGGCGTTGTCGGATACGATTTAAATGGCTGCATCAACTGGGCGTTGGCCGTGTCAGCGCGGCGAAAGCCGCGATGTCCGGCCTTGGACCCTGGCGGATGAGCCGCTGCAAACAGCTCTGCGTGGCGATGCCGAACGCCTACTTTGATTCGTTGAGGCTTCCGAGATTAGCGTCGCGGCGCGCTTAACCAGCCGAACCGCCGTGTACGGACCCGTACGCACGGTGGTGTGACAGGGAAAGCCCGCGAGGGCCTTCCTATGTCAATTGGGACGGTTTTTTCATACAATATAGGTCATGAGGCGAACAAAACGATTTTTTGAGGTGACGGCCGTCTTTTTTTCCTTGCTCTCTTGTCAGCCGGGCCTTTTTTCCGGCTTGGGGGCGCAACCCTTGCCGCAGGAGCAAGAAATCCCCAAGTCGACCTATGAAGTAAGCGTGGTGATCACCAATATCGATGTGGTGGTAACCGATAAACAGGGGAAGCGCGTCACCGGGCTGAAGCCGGAAAATTTCAAGATCTTTGAAGACCGCCTGCCCGAGAAGGTCACCAATTTCTACGAGGTTCAGGGCCCGGAGGTCAGGGCCTATGCTCCTGACCTGGAGCACGGACAGCTATTAGCCCCGGCTAAGATCGCCCTCGAGCCGCAGCTGCGCCCGGCTAAAACCATCGTTTTTTATTTTGACAACAGGCAGCTCAACCCTATGAGCCGGAACTGGAGCATCAAAAAAATCGAACCGTTTATCCGCAACACCATTTCCGCAGAAAAAGGCACGCAGGGAATGGTGGTCTGCCTGGAGAACAACCTGGAGGTCATTCAGGGGCTGACCTCTAGCCCCAATTCGCTCCTGCAGGCCACCGAGGAGGTCACGGCCAGGACGGGCCAGTCGCTGTTGGAGGTGCGCAACCGGGAAGAGGTGAAGCAGGAGCTCATGCGGCTGGCCACCGATTCCCAGAGAGAGACGCGATTCACCGATGCCGATACGGCCCTGGGTTATGCCCGGAACTATGTGGAGAGCAAGCAAAACGACATTCTTTTTTCCCTGAAAGCCCTGAACGCCTTCTTGAGCTATCTGGGGGGCGTCGAGGGCAAGAAGATCGTCCTTTACCTCAGCGACTCCCTGTCCATCAACCCCGCCGAAGAAGTGTTTGGATATGTGGACCAGGCCTTCCCCAACAGCAACGCCCGGGCGGAATCCATGAACTACGATGTCACCGCCCAATTCAAGGAGCTTACCGCCCGGTGCAACGCCAACGAGGTGACGCTCTATCCCATCAACGCCAAGAGCTTTGAAACATCGATCGCGGCCGCGGACCAAGCCTCGGGGTGGAATATCTCCCATCGAGGCTCGGGCATGGTCAAGACGGAGTCGCGGGCCAACGCCGAGGCCTTGAAAATCATGGCCTCCGACACGGGCGGCCAGGCCATTCTGGACAGCCGGGAGATTGAGGCCGGCCTGGTCAGCGTTGCCGACGACCTCGAATACTATTATTCCCTGGGCTACAGGTCCCCCCACGGCGACGATAATCGATACCACGACATCCGGGTGGAGCTGGTCGATACCGCGCCCGATTACCGGGTCCGAGTCCGACAGGGATACCTTCGCTTGGCCCATGAAGAAAAAATCAAGGAATCGGTGTTTTCCAGGCTCTTCACCCCGGGACAGCACAATCCCCTGGGCTTGGGCATCCAAGCCCTGCCTTTGAAACCCATGCCGGGCACCGACAAGCTGCAATGGACCTTGAAACTCCTGATTCCCATCCGCAAGCTCATGCTCAACCAGGAGGGCGATGTTTATTCCGGCCGGATCAGGGTCTATCTGGCCCTGAAAGACAAAGAGGGTCAAATCTCGCCCTGCTATCTGCTCAGCCACGATATCAAGATTCCGGCGGCAGATTATGCGCGGGCCCAAAAGAGCAGCTATCCCTACCTCACCGAAATGGCCGTCGACAAAACTCTGTACACCATCTCTGTGGCGGTCGAGGACGTGCCCGGCGCAACGGTCAGCTTTATCCAGTTCGAGAAAGAGATTCGCTAGCCTCTCCCCGAGAGGGCGAATCGCGCAGCCTATCGGGAAACCAGGAGATACCGCGACGGGAAAAACCGCGGCCAGTCGCCGCGCCTTTGCCCCCGGCCCTCTTCCACCCCCTGCCCGACTTTTTGTCAAATATACAGGATTTTCCTTTTTTCGCGGCGCAGTGAATGGCCGCTCCGGGCAATGAATCTCCCCTCCTGATCTGGATGGAATACTACCGCCGGCCTGGCGCGGCGATATCAAAATCGTTTACTCTACTATTGTGCTTCTTCGGCTATTCCGCCGTGATCCATCGGTAATAAAAGCGGTCTATCGGGCGCATCGAGCGCGGTTTCTAACTGAATGTTTTCATAACGGAGCGGGCCTCAAAGTCATGTACTCGGCGACGACACCGGAATTCCTGGCCTCTCTCATCTAGGCAAACATCGGGAAGGAGGCGGCCTGGTCGGCCATCCCTGCGGACGGCGCCCGGAACACGGCCCGAATCCTCCGGGATCTCTTCGCCGCGCACGTTTGACAGATCCTGATCATTTCTTTGGCAAGATGCGAACCTCGACGATGCCTTTCTTGAAGCGGGTCGTCGAGGCATCCAGCCGGACGTACTCGTCCCGGCCCACCCGTTCCACCCTGAAGAGGACCTTGTCGCCGTTGACACGGACCTCCATGCCCGGGGGGGCGTCTGAACCGCGCTCAAGTCGGAGCGGCGCCCAGGGATCGAGGATGCTGATCGTTGGGCCCCATTCATTGTCGCAGCTGATCTCGAGGCGGAGCTTCCGGGCCTTATCATCCACCCGGTAATCGTAGGCCACGAAACGGCCGGCGGCCGGTAAATGGACATGGACCCTGGCGTTGTCGAGGCCGAGCCTGGGTGAGATTTCGAGGTGAAGCCCTGAGATCCCGACCCCGAGATATCCTTCGATGAGGGCCCGGGCCAGGCTCCCGGCGCTCCCCGAGTAGAAATCGCTGCCTCGGCCCGCGCCATCCTTCATGTCCCACTCGAACAGGCCGCCATTCACGATGTCCTTGCGCCCGATCTCGATGAGCTTTTCCCTGGCCTCACGGCTGAAGCCCGACTCGAACATGGCCAGGACGAGCCTGCCCCCGAACCAGTCCCACTGGCCGCCGTTCTGATACTCGTAGGGTTCGTCGAGCGCCGGGTGCCTGAAAAAATCCTTGGGATAGGGCGGAAGGAGGGAACCGCTGATGGTCGAGACGCCGAATTCCTTCTGCCGCAACATGGCTTGTTCGATGATCCGACGCCTCTTGCCCTCTCCCGGCCCGCCCGCCAGTCCGGAGATCATGGCCTGGGCGTTCCCGCCCATGGCGAATATCGAGCTCTCGTCCAGATCATGCTGCCACGGCCCGGCGTGGATGTGGACGCGGTAGAAGCCTTTGTCCTTCTGCCACAGCCACTTGTCCGCGTTCCGGCGCACCCTGGCCGTCCGATCGCTCCAGAGCGCGGCCTTGTTCCCGGGCGCCGCGACCTCGAACCAAAGGGCGAGGTCCTTCGCGGCCTGATAGAACATGCTCTGGTCGTAGATGTCCACCGTCCAGCGCGTTCCCCTCTACTTCCGGAAACCGGGACGCGGCATCCGGCCCGGACGAAACGAACTCGAATCCGTCAACAAGCCGATCGTTTGCGGCGGCGTCCTGGTCATGCCGGGCGATGTCATCGTCGCCGACGGCGACGGCGTCGTGGTCGTGCCCCGCGCGAAGGCGGAGGCCGTGGCCACGTACGCCCGGAAGATCATGGACGGCGACAAGGCCGGGCGGCGCGATCTCTACAAGGCGCTCAAGATCAAGGAAGACGATTCGGTCAAGAAATAAAGCCTAAATCGGGGACACAATACCAATTTCCGCGCCTCATTCCACGGCCCCATGCTTCTTAAGCAGCTCAGCCAAGGCGTTGTGATTCATTAATTCGGCATCGTCGAGCGGCGTGACGCCCTTGGCGGTCTTGGCGTCGCGACGTCCGCACCTTTGGAGATCAACAGCTCAGCCACGTCCTTCTGGCCATAAACTGCGGCCACGTGCAGCGGCGCCCATCCCTCTGCGCTCTTGACGTTCACGTCTGCACCCCGATTCAAAAGCGCTTTAATCCATCCGGTCACCGTTTGAGTATAATCTAAATCGGGGACACAATACCAATTTCCGAATTAATATATCTGGGGATTTTCCCAGGGGAAATTCAATAAATTCGGAAATTGGCATTGTGTCCCCAATTAAAAGAATTTTTACAAGCCATGCCAGAAAACCCCAGGCTTTTAAGCCTGGGGATGAATGGCATCCCGGAACGAAGCCAGCTCCTGCTGGCGGAGTGGAGGAAAATCAGGCATAATCCGGCTATGGCCAGATATGCCACGGGGTCGCATACAAAGCATAGGCTCCAGTATCATCTGGTATGGATTCCCAAATATCGGAAACGCGTGTTGCAAGGCAAAATAGCCATCCGTCTCAAAAGCCTCATGTATGAAGCGTGCAAGATGAACGGATGGTGGATCAGTGCAATGGCGATACAGGATGATCATGTTCACATCGTGGTGCAACTGCCGCCGCGGGTCAGCGTGGCGGAGGCGGCCCAGATATTCAAGGGGGGCACGAGTCGGGTGCTGAGGAAAGAATTTCCTGACATGACAGAATTCTTATGGGGAGACAGCTTTTGGGCGGATGGGTATTTTGCCGAGACCGTTGGACAGATCAACGAGGAGATCATAAGGAAATACATCCGCCAACAAAAGGGGAAGCCATAACCGGATTATGCCACAGGGATGAAACTCCGGCCTTTAGGCCGGAGAGTTTTCATTTATATTCTCTAGTATTTTTTTAGATAAACCCGCCTTCTCTGACTCGGGCGCCAGCTCTATGACTTTTTCGAAATTCCTTTTCGCTCCTTCCATGTCACCCTTATTCAGGTTAACCAAGCCCAATTGATAATAGCTATTGACGAAATTCGCATCTAGCTCCAGGCATTTCTTGAAATATTCGCCGGCCAGCTCTGTCTGGTTATTCCTAAACAAGAGGACCCCCACGTTATAGAATAAGTTTGGATCGGTAAGGCTTTTTTCATCGAGCTGATTGAAATATTTCAGGCCTTCTTCAAGATGTCCTTTTTCGAAATAGATGGCACTTAGATTAATGAGAACATCCCGAGACTGCGGAACTTTCTCCAGCACTTTTTGAAAATTTTCAATGGCCTTATCAAGATCTCCCAGTCTGTAACAGCAAAGCCCGATCCTCTCGTAGGCTTCATAGAGGTTCTGATTTTCAGAAAGAACCTTTCGGTATTCCTGAAGAGCTTCTTCGTATTTTTGCTGCCCGTAGAGCAAGTCTCCAGTGCTCAAGGGCGACTCAGGAACGGGAAGAAGCTGGATATCGATGGGTTTGTTTTCATGAATAGCAGACAGCATAATATTGATATTTTGGGGCTCATAGCTATCGGCCATGAAACCTATGGTGTACGTTCCCGGCGGTAGGTTTGCTTTTCTCCAGTTGCCCTTTTTATCCGATGTCACCTCATATTTAGTGCCGTCTTCAGAGAAAATCAGGATAATCTTTGCTCCCTCGATAGGTTTGCCATCTTTTGATTTGACAGTGCCGCTAGCCATAGCAAAAACTTTAGAGAAGGTGAAGCCGGCACCGATTAGGAACAATGCTGAAAAAGCAATGATAATAGCCAAGAGTTTTTTCGAAGGATTCCTCACCATTGCTCCTCCTCCTTTTTTCGCGGCGCGATGAATGGCCGCTCCGTGCGATGAATCTCCCCTCCTAATCATGCCGGTATTGTATCGCCGGCCCGCGGCGATGTCAACGACCCGAATCGCGCCATCTAAAATCTTACTGAAAGGACCTATGTCTTGCCATTTAAAAATCTTACTATCGCTGGACGCGGTCGAGGAGCTCCATTGACTCTGACCTTCTTTGGGAAGGAGGTTGGAGCATGGAATTACAAATGCGCAAAGCCCTCAAGGAAGCGATGTGGAAACGCTATCGGAAAGCCCCCAAGAAAATGAAGACCAAAATCTTGGACGAACTCTGCACCATAACGGGCTATCATCGCCAATACGCCATCGCCCAACTCAACCAGATGGAGGATGCCGAGCCTCCTCTGCAAAAGACTTCTCGAACCCGGAAACGGCATTACACCAAGGACGTTTTGGCCGTGATCGAGAAGATCTGGGAAGAGGCCGGTTATCCCTGGTCGGTCCGCTTGAAGGTCATTTTCAAGCTGTGGTTGCCATGGATCCGCCGCCGCTATGCCCTGACCTCGCTCCAAGAGACCAAAATCTTGAGAATCGGCGCTCGGACGATCGACCGCTATCTGGCCTCCAAGAAACGGGACCTGAGGAAGCGGCTGTACGGCCGGACCAAGCCGGGGACTTTGCTCCGTCATCAGATCCCGATCAAGTGCGAGTCCTGGGATGAGATCCATCCGGGGCACCTCGAGTTGGACACCGTTTCGCACAGCGGGGAGAACGCCAGTGGGACATTCGCCTATACCCTGAACCTGACCGATATCGCTTCGACCTGGGTGGAAACACGGTCGGTCCTGGGGAAAGGCGAGACGGCGATCCTGGAGGCCTTCCGCCAGATGAAGGCGATCTTGCCCTTCCCGGTCCTGTCCATCGATTCCGACAACGGCGGCGAGTTCATCAACAGCCGTCTGTTTGGATACTGCCAAAGCGAGCGGATCGGCTTCACCCGGAGCCGACCGTATAAAAAAGACGAC
>Ga0315289_10013959_pt1 | contig 11233 bp, 8 predicted proteins | sample YL17G11_40_MG_FD_203452 | JGI IMG/M metagenome (GOLD analysis project Ga0315289, IMG submission 203452) | Sediment microbial communities from Yellowstone Lake, YNP, Wyoming, USA - YL17G11_40 | ecosystem: Environmental > Aquatic > Freshwater > Lake > Sediment | place: USA: Wyoming | collected... | reverse complement strand
TAGTATCTGGCGTAAGTACGGGTCGTCCTCATCTCTTTCATACACTTTTCCATATACTGCTGTCACAATATCTGCTAAAGCCTCGGAGTCTAGGGTCACCTGGTTGCCTTCCGCATAGACCATCAGTAGCATGTTTGTTGGGGAATTTCCGGCCAATGGTGGCAGAAGATACCTGAAATTGGCTACCACTCTCGCACCCAGTCTCTCGTAAAACCCGACTCTGCCGAGGCGCATGGCTCTTTCGGGTGAACTACCAAGGGCAGGGTCTTCTATCTCGAGCAAAAGAAAGCTTGAGGAAGCGTCCTTTTTGAGGAACTCGTAGGTTTTGGCGAACAGTTTTGAGCCAGTACCGAGGCTCCGCTGGCCTTTCTCTACAGCCATATAATCGAGCAAGCCAAAGTGCAAATCTCTGAACGGGCAAAGCAAAGAAAAACCTGCCACCGCCTTATCTCTTTTGGCTATAATGAGGCTGCTATATCCCTGCTCAACTCGATACTTTATCTTGTCTAGAGGTTGTCTTTCGTTATCTGGGAAAGCCTCCAAGTATATTTCCATTGCGTCTTTGAACTCTGCGGAGGAAATGTCTAACACCACGCTAAACTCAATCATTTCATTAAGAGAGTGCTGAAAAAGCCTCTTTCAGCCCCCTGACCCCCCCAATCCTAGGGGAATTGGGAGGGAGCTGGGGGGCACCCCCAAGCCCCGCCAAAGGGGCTTCGCCCCTTGTGGAATCCCCATTTTCGTGCTTCGTGGTGCTGGCGGCAAGCCAGCATGGGGGATTGCTCCGAAAATAGCGGAGAGTCCAGAGAGGCCGAGCCTCTCTGGTGGGGTCTGGGGGTTATCCCCCAGATTACTTTCCACCCCCCTCTCCTGCAGGAGAGGGGCAGGGGGTGAGGTATCAGCACATGTCATGGGTCTGAAAACGGTATTTTCATCCTTCGTGGTGCTGCTGGTCAACAGCAACGTGAACGATTTGGATGCGGAGACGCTGTTCTACTGTCCTGCCAGGACATGAGTTTTCTCACGTCCCAGCTTGTAACGCCCAGTGTTGGAGAGAATGCGCTTGCGAAGGCGAATGTTTTTAGGTGTTACCTCTACCACCTCATCATCGACGATAAAATCAAGAGATTCCTCCAGGCTCATGTGCAGTGGTGGGGTAAGCTTGATGGCTATATCAGACGTAGAAGAACGTATGTTAGTCATCTTCTTCTCTTTACAAACATTTACCACCAGATCAGCATCGCGGGCATGCGAACCAACGATCATGCCCTCATAAACCGGTGTGCCAGGCTCGATAAAGGTCTGCCCGCGTTGTTGAGAATTGTTCAAGCCGTAGGTAACTGCCACACCAGTTTCTGCAGCGACCAGAGTCCCTGTACGCTTGGACTTGACATTTCCCCGTAGCGGCTCATAGCCGGTAAAAATGCTGTTTAGCACCCCATTGCCTCGGGTCATCTTCAGGAAAAAGCTTCGAAATCCGATAAGGCCACGCGTTGGTATTTTGAACTTTAGACGGACATGCCCCTGACCATCACTGCGCATGTCTGTCATCTGCGCTAACCGCGATGCCAGGTTCTCTGTTAATTGCCCGATAGCATCCTCAGTTATATCAAGCACCAGCAGCTCATAAGGCTCAAGCTTCTGACCATCTACGACTTTTACAATAGCTTCCGGCTTGGAGACCTGGAACTCACATCCCTCCCGTCGCATCGTCTCAATCAAAATGGACAGGTGTAGCTCACCTCGTCCTGATACCAGGAAGACGTCAGCGCTGTCTGTCTCCTCCACTCGCAGGCTTACATTGGTAAGAAGCTCGTTCATAAGACGTTCCCGGAGCTGTCGTGAAGTTAGTGGTCTCCCGTCTCGTCCGGAGAAAGGCGATGTGTTTACACCAAATGTCATTTGGACAGTCGGTTCACCTATGTCGATACCGGGCAGTGCCTCCGGTTGATCTGCTGTGGTTATGGTGTGGCCGATATGTACTTGGTTCAGGCCGGCAATAGCAACAATCTCTCCCACTGCTGCTTCAGCTACTTCCAGACGCGATAGCCCCTCAAAAATAAACAGTTTGCTGACTTTGTGGAAGCTGGTCTCTCCGCTTAAAGCTATCAGGGCCACTTGGTCTCCGGTAGAGACCTTGCCCCGGGCAATGCGTCCAATGGCGATCTGGCCCAAGTGGTTGTCAAAGCTCAGCGCTGCCACTAGCAATTGGAAGCCGCCTTTGATGTCTCCGGAGGGTGGTGGGATATACTTCAGGATCGCCTCGAAGAGAGGCGCTATGCTTTTAGGCTGGTCTTTCAGGTCAGCCAGCGCATACCCAGCTTTGGCAGCAGTATAAAGGATGGGGAAGTCTAGTTGCTCAGAGTCTGTGGCCAGCTCCAGAAAAAGGTCTTGCACCATATTGGCCACCTCCAGCGGGCGGCTCGCAGGACGGTCAATCTTGTTGATAACCACGATAGGTTTTAGCCGCTTCTGGAAGGCGTGCCACAGCACAAACCGTGTCTGGGGCATGGGGCCATCCACAGCGTCGATGACCAGAAGGCAGCCATCAGCCATGTTCAGGACTCGTTCCACCTCGCCACTGAAATCGGCGTGACCGGGCGTGTCGATAATGTTGATCTTCACGCCCTTGAATGTAATAGCCGTGTTTTTCGCCAGAATGGTGATGCCCTTCTCCCGCTCCAGCTCGTTGCTGTCCATAATAAGCTCACCAACCTGCTGATTATCGCGGAAGATATGGCTCTGCTTGAGCATGGCGTCCACCAGGGTGGTCTTGCCATGGTCTACATGGGCGATGATGGCGATATTCCTGATATCTTGTGGCATAAAAATATTGACCTCAAGAAGAAAGCTGGTCCTGAAAGGCCAGCCTTCCTAGACATTATAGCATAACAGGGGTCAAGATGCTTTTGCCAGGCTCTACCCAGATCAGCGATTTCGCTTTAACTAGCTTCACCCATTAGGCATCAGCCATGCCTGGGTGCTTGGGCGTACACCCCCCATGCCCCCACCAAAGGGGCTTCGCCCCTTGTGGAATCCCCTTTTTCATACTTCGTAGTGCTGCTGGCAACAGCAGTATAAATGATTGTTACTTCGATGCCATCTCTGCTACTTCTTTTTTGCCTGCCTTTAGTTCCTTTTCTTGCTCTTTGTCTTCTTCCAGCAGCAGAGCCTGGAATTCACCAACGTGAGTCTTTTCCTCTTTGGCTATGTCGAGCAGGACTAGCTTGATCTTTTTGTTTGCGGTCATGGCTGCCATTTGCTCATAAAAGCTGATAGCATCCAGTTCAGCTATCATCCCGGCTCGCAGGATCTCCTTGTCCAGGTCTTCTTTGGCCACCTTCCTCAGATTAATGGGCAGTGCTGATAACATGTCGTTTACCTCCTGAGGGTTATTATATCAAAATACTGGCGCGCTCTATGGCGGCTCAAAACTATGGGAATTTAGCCCAAGCCTGACTCCGCCAAAGGCTGGGGGGCACTCCCAGACCCCCTCCAAAGGGGTTTCGCCCCTTGTGGAATCCCCCATTTTCATATTTCGTGGTGCCGAAGGCGGTTGGCATGAAGGATTGCAATCTATACTTGATGGCGTTATAATAAAAGCCTGTTTGGGAAAGCCGCTCGCCGGAGTTCTGGGGTTATATGTTGTTTCATTAGACAAAGGCAAACCCCCACAAATTAGAACCTTGGTAACGGCACTAAACGAAAGGAGGGTGTATGAAGCGAGTCCTTAAGAAAGCCCTGTTCCCCGGTCTCATAGTATTGCTCATGGTTTTTCCTCTGTTGGCAGCAGTAGGGTGTGGCGGTGGGGGTGAGGAGACTGCCCCGACGAGCATCCCTCAAATAACCCCCACGGCAACAGTTGCACCTACAGCAACACCCACGGCAACTGCTCAAGCAACCCCAACACCAACCCTGGAAACATATAAAATTGGCGCAGTCTTTGCTGCAAGCGGTCGCAATGCGCCCCTGGGCGAGCCTGAGAAAAATACGGCCGAGCTGCTGGAGAAGCAGATAAATGACGCTGGTGGCATCAATGGTCACAAACTGGACATTGTCATCTATGATACCGAAAGCGACGAAACCAAGTGCGTCCTTCTGACTAAGAAGCTTATCGACCAGGACAATGTAAGCGCCATAGTTGGCCCTACTTCAACTGGTGAGAGTGTTGCCCTATTAGACACAGTAACCAAAGCAAAACTTCCCTTGGTATCCTGTGCCGCCAGCTTTAAGATAGTACAACCTGTCGAAGACAGATACTGGATATTTAAAACTCCACAGAGCGATCTGCTGGCAGCAGATCAGATTTTCTCATATGCCAAAAAGCAGGGTATAACCAAGGTAGCCACCATTTGCGACAGCGCTGGCTTTGGCAAGAATGGTGAAGAGGCATTGACCATGGAGGCCCCCAAGTACAGTATGAGTATCGTAACCAAGGAAAGCTATGGGCCTTCAGATACCGATATGACCACCCAGCTCACCAAGATCAAGGGCACGGACGCTCAGGCCATAATCTGCTGGGGGACCAATCCGGGACCGGCCGTCATTGCTAAGAATGTGAAAACCTTAGGTATAACCTTGCCTCTTTTCAACAGCCATGGCATAGCCAATCAGGAGTTCATCGACCTGGCAGGCGATGCGGCAAATGGCGTCATCTTCCCTTCGGGCAAGATCATAGTTCTTAGTGCTGTACCTGACACTGACCCACAGAAGCCCGTGCTTCAGAAATTCCTTGATGACTATCAAGCTGCTTACAATAAAATCCCCAATACCTATGCTGGACACGCCTGGGATGCTATCCAGATGTTGGTAATGGCCATGACCGCAGTTGGGAATGACAAAGCCAAAATCAGGGACTATCTGGAGAACGACATAAAGAGCTTCGCCGGCACCGGCGGGATATTCAATATGTCCCCCCAAGATCATAATGGTCTTGGCCCTGGCGCTTTCCTCATGGTTAAAATCGTAGACGGTAAGTGGACGGCTATTCAGTAAAACCGTCCTGACCCAGTCACCGCCAGGCTACACTCGACCGGCCTGGCGGTGGACTGGTGGAATGTATAATGTCTTCCGACCAACTGGCCCAATATCTATTTACAGGCCTTACCCAGGGCAGCCTGTACGCACTCATCGCCCTGGGCTTTGCCATTACTTATACAGTAACAGGCATTATCAATTTCGCCCAGGGCGAGTTCGTCATGCTTGGTGGCATGCTTTCCTATTTAGTCCTTGATGACCTACACCTGCCTATCGCTGTTGCTTTTCTCATCGCTGTTATAGTCGTCTCTCTGGTGGGCATTCTTTTAGAGCGACTGGCAATTCGTCCTGCCAAAGATGCTCCTCCTGTTAGCCTGATCATCATTACTATAGGAGCTGCCATTTTTATCAGGGGCATGGTGCAACAGTTCATTAGCAAGGACGCCGTCCCCATTCCCCCTTTCACCGGAAACGGCACTTTCTCTGTATTGGGTGCAGTTGTCACATACCAAAGCCTTTGGGTCATTGGCATCGCGCTGGTGTCAGTGGTTGGATTCTATCTTCTTTTATCGCGAACCATGATAGGCAAGGCACTACGAGCCTGCTCCATCAATAAAAGAGCAGCCAGCTTGATGGGGATAGACGCCCGCAACATGTCCACGTTGAGTTTCTTGATCAGCGCTGCTCTAGGTGCTATAGGTGGCATTGTGATAGCCCCGCTCGCTTTTACTCAGGCAACCATAGGAGTTGCCTTGGGGCTTAAAGGATTTGTGGCTGCTGCCATTGGTGGTTTTGTCAACTTGCCTTTAATTGTAGCTGGTGCACTGGGGCTGGGCATTGTGGAGCAATTGGGAGGAGCTACACTTTCAGCTTATAAAGATGCTATTGCCATAGGTGCATTGCTCTTGGTGCTGATAATCAGAGCACGGTGGCTGCAGACTGCGGCAGGGAGCGAGTGATGCCAAAAAGACTATTCAGGTGGCAATACGCTCTGGTAGCTCTGGTATTCGCAGGATTGGTGTTATTGCCCTTCAGCGGCGATGCCTACTATACCGCTATTTTTATCATTATCGCCATCCATAGTATGCTCGTTATCGGGCTCTGTTTGTTGATGGGTTACACCGGACAAGTCTCACTGGGGCATGCTGCCTTCTACGGTATGGGAGCCTTTATCTCTGCCATACTAACTGTCACCTACAATTGGTCTCCCTGGCTGGCTATGCCGCTGGCAGCTCTATCTACAGGGGCAATAGCCTATCTGATCGGTTTGCCCCTGTTACGTCTGAGGGGCAACTATCTGGCGATGGGCACCCTTGGCATGGGCATAATCTTTTTTATTTTGTTTAACGAGCTAGATCAGTATACCGGTGGTCCATCTGGCCTGCCTGGTGTGCCCGGTCTCTCCGTAGGCGGATTTTCCTTTGATACCGACTTCAGATACTACTATCTGGTGTGGAGTGTGTGCGCAGTTATGCTGCTGGTTTCCTGGAACATCATCAGATCTCGCACCGGCCGCGCTCTACGGGCTATCCACGGCAGCGAGGCAGCCTCGGAAGCAGTCGGTATAGATGTACCTCAGTTCAAGATAAAGGTATTCGTATTGAGCGCTATTTTTGCCTCTATAGCCGGCAGTCTTTATGTTCACTATTTGTCCTATGTATCCCCTAACCCCTTCGAATTCATGTTTTCCATCCGGCTGGTAGTTATGGCGGTGATAGGAGGGTTGGCCAATATTTGGGGAGCTGTCTTTGGTACAGGCGCAGTAACCATGATGGACCAGCACCTGGGAACATTCGGTGAGCTTGATGTCATACTATTTGGACTGATACTGGTATTGGTGATGATTTTTATGCCCCGTGGCCTGGTCCCCGGAATAGTCGGGCTGTGGGAAAAGTGGAAAAACCGGCGCACAAAGGCTAAGGCATGAAAGACTATATTCTCAGTCTGCGAAATCTGCGAAGGGCGTTTGGTGGAATCGTGGCTGTGGCCGATGTAAGCCTGGATATAGAGGCTAATAAAATCGTAGCCATTATCGGGCCTAATGGGGCGGGCAAGACTACCCTCTTTAATCTCATCACGGGCTACTATCTACCTACTCGGGGTGAGATCTGGTTTCAGAACAAATTGCTTAACGGTGTCTCTGCTCCAAAGCGGGTTGAGATGGGCATAGCCCGCACCTTTCAGCACATCCTTCTCTTCCCTCATATGACCGTCCTGGAGAATGTAATGACGGGTCGGCATTCCAGGAGCCGTGCTGGATTCATTGAGGCTGCTCTCCGTCTTCCCCGTTTTCATAGAGAAGAGGAGAGCATCACTTTGGAGGCGACACGCTATCTGAACTTAGTGGGGCTTGGCCAATATGCCGGTCAAGAAGCCAGCTCTATGCCCTATGGGCAGCAGAAGCTGATAGCTATCGCCCGGGCTTTGGCTAGCGAGCCAAAGCTTCTGCTTCTTGATGAGCCTGGAGCTGGCCTCAATACCATGGAAAAGAGGGACTTAACCGACCTCCTGCAGCGCATCAAGGAAATGAGTATCACCATAGTGCTGGTGGAGCACGATATGGATATGGTGATGCGGGTGGCTGAATGGGTCATTGTGCTGGATGTGGGACGAAAGCTGGCTGAGGGCACAGGTGCCCAAATCCAGCGTGATGAGAAGGTGATAGCCGCTTATCTGGGGGAGGACGATCTCTGATGCTCAGTGTGGAAGGGGCCACAGTCTATTATGGTCGAGTGCGAGCTTTGAGAGAAGTGTCTCTTACGGTGAACAACGGTGAGATTGTGACTCTTATCGGCGCTAACGGTGCTGGTAAGACCACTCTGCTCAATGCCATAGCTGGCATTATGACCCTGACCAGCGGCCAGGTCCGCTTGGACGGCAAGCCTCTCTCCGGGTTGCCCGCTCATAAGGTAGTGAGGGTAGGTGTGGGCTATGTGCCAGAAGGAAGACAGGTCTTTGGCAGCCTTTCGGTGCTTGACAATCTGATGTTGGGAGGCTATTCTCGGAACATCGGCTCCTGGTTTGACTTGCTGAGTCCATTGGGCAGGTTTGTGCGCCGTGGCCAAGTTCAGAACGGTTTGCAGAATGTCTATAGACTTTTTCCAATACTCAAGGAGAGGAGTAAGCAGAGGGCGGGGAGCCTGAGTGGTGGCGAGCAACAGATGTTGGCCATTGGACGGGCGCTGATGTCCTCACCGAAGATCTTGCTTTTGGATGAGCCTTCGTTGGGACTGGCCCCTAATCTGGCGCGGGAGATATTACATCTCCTGGTACGGCTGCGGCAGGAGGGGGTGACCATCCTGCTCATCGAACAGGACGCTATGGCTGCCCTCAGGATAGCTAATCGGGGCTATGTTATGGAAAGAGGGCGCATAGTAGCTGAGGGCACCACCGGGGAACTGCTGGGCAACGAGCGACTGATGAGAGCTTATTTAGGTAGGGCTATAACTTGATTTGCGGTGCAAACCCCATGCTGGCTTGCCGCCAGCACCGGAAAGGCTGAAAAAGGGGATTCCACAAGGGGCGAAGCCTCTTCGGCGGGGGCCTGGGGGTGCCCCTGTATGGGCGATTCGTGAATCGCCCTGTTTCCCCCCAAGAGTGGTGGGATACAGGGAGCTGAAAGAGCTATTTTCGTAGGAAGGATGACGAAGCAACCTGAAGGGAAGCTGGAGGAGATTGCTTCGCCCGCCTTGGGCGGGCTCGCAATGACAAATTAGCATTTTTAATGCCATCAAAATCCACGGATTAGGGCGGGGATGGAGAGGGATATTAAAAATGACAAGGAGGGCAAGTATATGATCTGGGACCCTGAACATGAGACTATGCCACGGCCGAAGCTGGAAAAGTTGCAGCTAGAGCGGCTGCAGACCAAGGTTAAGGATGTCTATGAGAAGGTGCCCTTTTACCGACAGAAGCTGCAGCAAGCTGGGATCACCCCTGATAGTATCCGTTCTCTGGCTGACCTTAAGAAATTGCCCTTTACCTCCAAGTATGACTTCCGGGATACTTATCCCTTTGGTTTATTAGCTGTCCCCAAGGAAAAGATAGTGCGCATTCATGCCTCCAGCGGCACGACAGGAAAGCCCACGGTGGCACCCTATTCAGAGGCCGACTTAGACATGTGGTCGGAGGTGATGGCTCGTGTCCTTACCTCTGCTGGCCTGGGCAAGAACGATGTCGTCCAGAATGCTTACGGTTATGGTCTATTCACCGGAGGGCTGGGCTTTCATTATGGTGCGGAGCGCATCGGGGCGGCTGTTATTCCCAGCTCAGTGGGCAACACCAAGAGACAGATAATGCTCATTCAGGACCTAGGCACCACTGCGATTACCTGCACCCCATCCTATTCTCTGGTGATAGCTGAAACTGCCAAGGAGATAGGCGTGGATATAAGGGCCACCAATCTTAGGGTTGGAGTGCTTGGCGCTGAGCCTTGGTCGGAGCGGATGCGAGGGGAGATTGAGAAAGAGCTAGGGATAAAGGCCTTTGATATATATGGCCTCACTGAGATAGTTGGCCCTGGTGTCTCTGTAGAGTGCCCTCATCGCTGTGGTATGCATATCTTCGAGGACCATTTCCTCCCTGAGGTCATCAACCCTGCCACCGGAGAATCGCTTCCTTATGGAAAACAGGGAGAGTTGGTATTCACTACCCTGACCAAAGAGGCGGTACCGGTCATCCGTTTTCGCACACGGGATATCACCACCCTATATGCGGAACCTTGCAAGTGCGGGCGCACTCTTGTGCGTATGGCCAAAATCTTGGGCCGCTCCGATGACATGCTCATCATCCGCGGAGTCAATGTCTTCCCTTCCCAGATCGAGAGCGTTCTCCTGGAAGTGGAGGGGGTAGAACCCCAATACCAGATAATAGTGGATAGACAGAAGCACATGGACGACCTGGAGGTCTGGGTGGAGGTCTCGGAGGGGGTGTTTTTCGATGAAATGAAGAAGATGGACGCCTTAAGGGCTGAAGTAGCTCGGGAGATGGAAAACGTGCTGGGCATCTCGGCAAAGATAAAGCTAGTAGAACCTAAGACACTCGCCCGTAGTGAGGGCAAGGCCAAGCGGGTGGTAGACCGCAGAGAAATATGATAGCCTATTCAGGATGGTTTTTGTAGGAGGTTAGGAGACCTTGCACGGCTATAATGGTAAGTATCTACACGTTGATTTGACCTCGGGCAAGACGGAGGTAGTAGAACTTGCCCAGTCAATGCTCAAAAGTTACTTGGGTGGAGTCGGTTTGGGGGTGAGGCTCCTTTTTGAGTACTCTGAGGCAGGCATTGAGCCTCTGAGTCCTCAGAATCCACTGATCTTCGCCAGCAGTGGACTGGCAGGCACAATGGTGCCCACCTCAGCCAAACACGCCGTCGTCGCCAAGTCGCCTCTAACTGGCCTGGTAGGTGATTCCCTGTCCACCAGCTTCTGGTCGCTGGCCTTGAAACTGGCGGGCTACGATGCCTTGGTAATAACTGGGGCTGCCCCTGAGCTTACCTATCTGTTTATCGATGATGATATAGTGCATCTGCGCTCAGCGAAGCACTTAGCCGGCAAGAGTACCTATGAGACCATGGATACAATCCGTCGCCGCATTGGCGATGAGCGGGTAAGGGTAGCAGCCATCGGCCCAGCAGGTGAGAAACTGGTTCGCTATGCCAGCATCGCCAATGATAACTACCGCCATGCTGGGCGCACCGGGCTGGGGGCGGTAATGGGCTCCAAAAACCTCAAGGCGATTGCCCTCCGTGGTACCGGCACTGTGAAGGTAGCTGATTTGGCCAGATTGGAGGCAATAAGCCAGGACCTTTACCAGAAGGCTCAGACCGCTGCCACTGAGAAGTATCGGGTGCTGGGCACTCTTTCCAATGTCCTGACTCTAAATCGTCTGGCAGCCATGCCCACTCGCAACTTTCAGAGTTCTGTGTTTGAGGGTGCGGACAAGATAAGTGGCGAGTATCTCCTGGCGCACTATCGGCCTCGGGTGGCGGCCTGTGCCGCCTGCCCTATAGCTTGTGAACACGTCTTCCAGCTCTGTGAGGGCCCTCATGCCGGGACCAAAGTTCGTGTGGAGTATGAGAGCCTTTATGCTCTTGGTCCCCTATGTGGCGTGGACGATGCTCAGGCTATAATTCGGGCCTGCGACCTGTGCAATTCTTATGGCATGGATACTCTATCAACCGGAGGCTGTATAGCTTGGGCTATGGAGTGCTATGAGCGCGGGCTTTTCTCCAAAGAAGATACCGGGGACATAGAGCTTG
>Ga0315289_10013958_pt1 | contig 11233 bp, 12 predicted proteins | sample YL17G11_40_MG_FD_203452 | JGI IMG/M metagenome (GOLD analysis project Ga0315289, IMG submission 203452) | Sediment microbial communities from Yellowstone Lake, YNP, Wyoming, USA - YL17G11_40 | ecosystem: Environmental > Aquatic > Freshwater > Lake > Sediment | place: USA: Wyoming | collected... | reverse complement strand
GCAAGAGCCTGGCCCAGCGGGTGAAGGAGACGGCGCTCATCCTGCAAGAGCAGGGCTGCCTGGTGGACTGGGAGCAGCAGGACGGCGAGTTCCTCCTGCACGAGTTCACCTGCCCCTTCTCCAAGGTGGCTAGGCAGGACAGCTCGGTCTGCACCCTCCACCTCGAGCTTGTCCGTCTGCTCACCGGCGCCGACACCCGCCTGGTGCGGAGCCTGCTGCGTAGCGAGCGGGCCTGCACCTACCGCATCCGCCCCCTCGCTGATGAAGGCGCTCCCTAGCTCTCAAGCAGGCGGTTCCCAGAGCCACTGTCCCAGCCGATGACAACTCCCCGCTGGCACCACATAGCGGCCGAGAACAACCGCCGCATGTTCTCCCGCATCGCCCATCGATATGACCTGCTGAACCGGGTCATGACCCTCGGCCGTGATGGCGCCTGGCGTCAGGCGGCGGCTGCCCTGGCCGCTCCCACGGGCTGTCGCCTGGCTCTGGATATGGCCACCGGCACCGGTGAGCTGGCCTTCGCCCTGGCAGGCCGCGCCGAGCAAGTGGTGGCTGTAGACATCGCTCCCCAGATGTTGGCCATCGCCCGGGCCAAGGCCAGGGGGAGGCCAAGGGCAGGTGGCATTCGGTTTCTCCTGGCCGACGGCCTCCGACTTCCCTTCGCCGCCGACAGCTTCGACTGCGTCGCCACGGCCTTCGCCTTGCGCAACGTCGTCGACTTGGGGGTGGCCTTAGCCGAAATGCATCGCGTCGTACGTCCCGGCGGGCGAGTGGTCTGTCTGGAATTGACTCGCTCTCCCTCTCGGCCGCTGGCCGCTCTTCACGCCTTGTGCCTGGCCGGGCTCATCCCGGCGTTGGGCCGCTGGCTGGCATGCGAGGCGGGCGCCTACAGGTTCTTGTCCACATCTCTGAGCCGGTTTCCTGATGCCCAGCAGCTAGCCAAGGCGATGCGAGACGTGGGCTTTCGGCGCGTGGGGTATCGTCTCGATCGTCTGTGGCCTATCGCCCTCCACGTAGGGATCAAGTAGGCCCACGAGTTGAGGCTCGTCCTGATCTTGCCATCAGCCCCCAGCCAGGAGGCAGAAGAAAAGGCTTGCGATCGGCCAGCGAGTGCTATAATCCTTGGGCGGGAAAATGATTGCCGAGATCTGGGTCGGTCAGTTCTGCATCGTTGGCGGCGAGGCGCGCGAGCAGGGCCCCTGGCTGGGCGTGTTCCCCGCTCGCGGCGGCGCCCTCGCTGCTGACCTCTACGTCCTGGTGGAGCCCTCCCTGCCGGGCAGCGAGGACTTCTGTCAGCCCCTGGTGGAGGTCATCGGCCGCCTCTTCCGCCACCAGAGGCTATCGGTCACCGGCGCTCTCCTTGCCTCCCTGCGGGCGGCTCACAATCACCTGCGCGAGTGGAACGACAGGAGCCTGCGGGAGCATCGGGTGGGCGCTGGCGCCACCTGTCTGGCGCTGCGCGGGGCCGAGGCGTACCTGGCCCAGGCGGGGCCAGCCTTGGCCTACTGCTGCCATCAAGGCCAGCTACAGTCGCTATCCCCTCAGGAGGCGACAGCGGTCGAGCCCATCGGCATCGCCGCCGAGTTCTACCCCACCTTCAGCCGCTGTCCGGTGGCCGCGGGCGATGCCCTTCTCCTGGCCACCAGCTCCCTGCCCTCCATTGCCGACGACCAGGTCATGAGCAGCATCCTCGCCCTCCAGGCGCAGGACATCCTCCCCGAACTCTATTCCCTGGTGCGCCACCTGCCCAACTTCGCTGCCCTCCTGGTCACCTTTCTGCCCATCGAACCATGAAGGTTCTGGCCATCGAGACCTCCTGCGATGAGACGGCCGCCGCCGTGGTCGAGGATGGCCGGCGCATCCTGGCCAACATCGTCGCCTCCCAGGCCGACCTCCACGCTCGCTATGGCGGCATCGTGCCCGAGGTGGCCTCCCGCAAGCACCTGGAGAACGTCATCCCCGTGGTCGAGACGGCCCTGGCGGCCAGCCGCTGCCGCCTGAGCGACCTGGACGCGATAGCCGTGACCTACGGCCCCGGCCTGGCAGGCTCCCTTCTGGTAGGCCTGAACGTAGCCAAGGCCATAGCCCTGGTCCAGAGCCTTCCCCTGATCGGCATCAACCACCTGGAGAGTCACATCTACGCCAACTGGCTGGTCGAGGGCCAGGAGCCTTCCTTCCCCCTCCTCTGCCTGGTGGTCTCCGGCGGCCACACCGATATCGTGGTCATGGAGGGGCACGGCCGCTACCGCCGCCTGGGCCACACCCTGGACGACGCCGCCGGCGAGGCCTTCGACAAAGTGGCTCGTCTGTTGGGCTTGGGCTTCCCCGGCGGCCCGGCCATCGAAGGGGTGGCTCTGCCCGCCGGCAGGCAAGCCGCCAGGGCCGAGCCAGCCCTCAGGCTGCCGCGCGCTCGCGTCGCCGGCCCCTACGACTTCAGCTTCAGCGGCCTCAAGACCGCCGTCCTGCGCCTGGTGCGAGGGGAGATGGGCGATGCACCCTCGATCCCCGAGACGGCGGCCGCCTTCCAGGAGGCGGTAGTGGACGCCCTGGCGACCAAGACCGTGCGGGCCGCCCAGGAGCAAGGAGCGACCGAGATCCTTCTGGCCGGGGGCGTGGCAGCCAACAGCCTCCTCCGCCAGGTGCTGGCCCAGCGCTCATCCCTGCCGCTGCGGGTGCCGCCCCCCTCTCTGTGCACCGACAACGCGGCGATGGTAGGGTCATGCGCCTACTATCGCCTGCGGCAGGGCCGGCACGACGGCCTCGACCTGGACGTCCAGCCGGGCCTGCGGATAGGCTGAGGGGGCCAGGGGGCATCCCGGCCGCTGGTGCAGGAGCAGGGACGCGCTCGCCATTGGTGGCTTGATTCCTGACCCCCGCCTGAAGGTCATCAACTAAATAACCCACTCCTGCGGATTGAAATCCGCAGCTTCCTCGAAGCTGAGGGTTTCAACCCTCAGAGATGAATCTAAATAGTTGAACGCCTGAAGGCGGGGGCATCGATGCCGCCCCGTTTACGGGGCGGTGCCGTCGGGATTTTGAAATGCCCTCTAAGTAGCTCATGGCCACAAAGGGCGGGGTTGCGGGTGAACCCGAGAGTCCAGAGTCCACCAATCATGGCTCAACCGTGACGCCCTCCCCGGCCTGGCACTGCTATCACTCTGGATGGCCAATCGGCATCACATAGAGGGGCCTGTAGCTGGGGGGAAGGTTCAATGCTTGGGAGATCTTCTCGTCCTGGAAGGCTCCAGTGGTCACCGTGCCCAGCCCCAGGGCCTCCGCCTGGAGGTAAACGTTTTGGGCCACATGTCCCGCCTCCATGTGGACATAGCGCACCCCTCGCTCCCCGTATTTCCCGGTAGTCCGCTCATACTCGCCAGTGATCAGCAGACTCAGCGGGGCCTCAGCAATGAACATCTGCTCCACGCTAAGCCGGGCCAGGGTTTGGCGAACATCTCCTTGCAGGGCGGGCTCTAGGGAGTGGCTCTGGGGGAGATAGTGGTATGCTCCCTCCTCCAATCCCTCCACCCCCTGCTTGCCCACCACCAGATAGAGATCCAAGGGGTAGAGCGCTCCTGCCGAGGGAGCGGCTCTGAGCCCCGCTGCGTCGGTGATGCCCTGGCCAGCCCAGAGGATCTGGGAGACCTCCCCCAAAGTAAGGGGGGAATCTCCGAAGTCCCTCCTGGACCGCCTCTTCAGGATCGCCTCCTCGAGACTCATCTCCCCTTTGAGGCGAGGGGCAGGCAGGGAGATAGTGGACGTCTCCTCGCTGGTAGGCGACGGGCTGACAGCGGGTGTGGCCGGTGCTTCCTCCTCGCCGCCGCCACAACCGCCCACCAGTGCGCCTAAGCCTGCCAAGGCTAGTAGAAAAGCCGCTTTCGGTCTCATGGCCCATCCTCCAGACTTCGCCCTCACGTCCTGACCGCCGCCGGTCAGGACGACGCCCATCCTACCTTCACTCGAAGACGGTGACAAGGGTCGCCAGATACTGATCCCTTGACGCCTGTCCGTCGAGCCTCTAGGCCAGCGGACAGCGGTTGCAGCCGCCCTGGCGGCAGTAGCGGTGGAAGAGGTGGAGCATCCCCTGCTGGCGGCGGGCCCCGCCAGTCAGCTCTCGGCCCAGAGCGGCGGTCAGTCTTCTCAGGATGCCATAGGGGGAGAGCTTTGGATAACGCTGGTAGAGGGTCAGGGCCGCCTGGGCCAGGGGCTTGTCCTGCCTGGCCTGGGCCCAGGCCAGGGTGAAGGGCAGCACCACGTTCACCGCCATCTCGTCGGCCCGGCCGGGCCCGATGAGACCATCGCCCACACGCAGGGCTGTCGTCAGCGCCTGGGGCCCCTGCACCGACGCCTCCGCTAGCTTCTCCAGGAGGCCAGCCAACAACCCCTCCTCCAGGTAGCGGACCAAAAGACGAGCAGCCCCAGCCAGGCGTCGGGCTGGATGGTTCTCTGGCCTGATCCCCACAAGGCGCCAGGGGAGGGCGAGCGACTCCACCCCGTTCCTGCGGGCCGAGCAGGAGGGAAGCGCGCCCAGGTCTCCTGCCAAGGGGCCAAGAAAGCCGGCCCTGTCCAGGAGGACACCCTCGGCCACCTGCACCCGCTCCTGCGGTGGGTGAGCTTGGATGCAGACGCGGAGCTGACGCCAGGGTATGACCCGCGCCAGCAGGCGGAAGGGCTCGCGGTTCTGGCTGTAGCCCAGGGCCTCCAGGATGCCTCGATACAGGATCTCCTCGCCGTCTTCCTCGGCCAGGGCAGCGGCGAAGATGGCCGCCTTTTCTAAGAAGCGGCAGTCGCCCCCATCATCCAAAATGGCGGCCACCGCTTCCGCTCCCAGCCGTTGGTCGGCGCTGTCGCAGGGCTCCTGCCAGAGAGCAGGATGAGAGAGCCAAGCCTGCAACTCCTGCGCGCGCCGCGCCACCCAGGGGCCCAGGGCCACCACCGGTACTCGCCGGCCCGAGGCCAGGCAGGTGTTTTCCCCATCGTCGTCCCAGAAGACCACATGGAGAATGACGTTGTCATAGGCGCGGTCGCGATGGTGGCCGTGGCGGCGGAAGGCGCTGGCCAGCACGTGCAGCTCCACATCCCCTCGCACCTGGCAGCCGCCAAGCTCGATGACGGCATCGCGAAAGTCGGGGCCGGCGCCCCCTGTGGACGGACGGCCGCGAAAGACCACGCCCAGGGGCGAACCGTCGCCGCCGACCAGGGCCTGAGCGGGAAAGCGTTGTCCCTCCCACAGGCGCACCAACTCGGCCTCGCTGGGGGCAGGGGACAGAGAAGGGGCATCAGGCGGCCGGGCCCCTTCGTTGGCCCCATCCGCTCGCCCATTACTGAGGCCTCGCTGAACCTGAAGCGCTGTGCTCAATCCCTGTCTTGCCCCCGGCTCTCGGCCCGGTAGGGGAAGGCCCCCCGCTCAGCGATGAGTGCCAGCAGGCGAGCCGAGGCGCCCCGCGGCTGGTAGCGGCCCGTCTCCCACTCGCTAATGGTTTGCTGACGGGTGCCCATCTCCGCCGCCATCTGCTCCTGGGTCAGGCCCAGGTGCTGGCGGAGGGCCCTCACCTGCTGAGCGTGCCACACAGGCCCTCGTCTCCGCCTCGCCTTAGCCGCCATTACCCGGCGATCTTACACGTTTCCGTGTAGGAGATCAAGTAGCCTGTTTAGCTAATGAAGGGCGCCAGTGAGCAGGGGGGAATGCAAGACGAAGGACTTGCGACATGGAAGTACGGCTCTACGTCAATCAGTGTGGGCAAGGTTAAGGATCCTCGTTGCTGTAGCGGGCCACCCCCTCTATGCACTCCTCCCACTCCTTCACTCCCAGCACTACCAGCCCCGGCAGGCGGAGCGCAATCGTGATACTATCGGGTTGCACCTGACCTCCTTTCGTAGCCTTCTTGGCTTGTTGTTAGGCTACCAGGAACTTCAGGTGCTAACTGTTAACTCGCCTTATCTGTATCTGCACTGAAGAATGTAGAGCCCCGTGAAGGCCGATCTGTCCTGTAAGGTGTTCTTACGCTACCATAGATATGTGAAGGTACTTTTCTTCAATACTTGACAAGGCCAGCGTTTGCCTGCGCCTTACGAGGAGGTGTGGACATGGTCGCTGCTCTGCCGAAAAACCTGGATGAGGACGGGTTCTACGGCATTCGTCTGGAGTCCATCGGTGGCCTGGGTGCTCACGTGGCCGGCCAGCTCCTGGCCGAGGCCGGCGTTCTAGGCCTGGGCCTGAATGGCTCTCACTTCTCCTCCTACGGTTCCGAGAAGAAGGGCACACCCCTGAAGTCGTATATTCGATTCTGCAGCCCCGACCAGACAGTGCGCACTAACAGCCCCATCGAGCGGCCCCACCTGATAGCGGTCTTCCACGAGGCCCTCATCGGTCGGGAGAAGGTCGCCCTGGGCCTGCGGCCGGATGGGGTCATCATCGTGAATAGCGTCGCCTCGCCCAGGGAGATGAAGGAGCGCCTGGGGCTGCCGGGCGGCACCATCGGCGTGGTGGACGCTCTGGGCATCGCCGTGGCTGAAAACAGCCGTCCAAACATGGCGATGCTGGGGGCGGTGACCCGTGTCGCTGCCTTCATCGACCTCGAGGTGGTGAAAGCCACTATTCGCGATACCTTCGGGCATCACTACCCCCAGCTGCTGGAAGGCAACCTGCGCGCCTTCCAGCGGGGCCACGATGAGCTCCGCTTGGAGACATTCCCGCTGGAAGGGGAGTGGGCGACCGGCGTTGCCCGTCCCCAACCGGCTTATGGCTACCTCAACGCCCCCTGGGGTGGCATGGTCACCAATCCGGGCAATAGCGCCCTCAAGGATCTATCGGCCTCCCGCCAGGGCTTTCTGCCTGGCCTGGACATGGAGAAGTGCGTCCACTGCGGCCTTTGCGACATCGTCTGCCCAGACTACTGTTTTGTCTGGGAGACCTACACCAAAGAGGACGGCAAAGCTGGGGTGCGCTTGGTTGGCATCGACTACCGCTACTGCAAGGGTTGCCTGAAGTGCATCGAGGCTTGCCCCACAGACGCCCTGGTGGAGATGCGGGAGACGGAGGGCTATGCCGATGCTCACAGGGTAGCCCTGTTTCCCCACCTGGCTCAGGGCAAGTAGACACCCCAGGCGACTCTAGGTTGATTGGGCAAGGAGTGAGATCATGACTCAGCCAGTCACGGAAGAAAAGAAGAAGCTCGTCCAGAAGGTAGACTTTCGCACCGGCAACGAGATGGCCGCTCGCGCGGCCAAGCAGATCAACTTTCACCTTATGGGCTACTATCCCATCACGCCCTCCACTGAGATTGCTGAGTTCCTGGACGAGATGAAGGCGGAGGGGGAGCACGAGATCCGCATGGTCCCCGCCGACGGCGAGCATGGCGCCGCTGGCCTCTGCTACGGCGCCACCAGCGGCGGGGGGCGCGTCTTCAATGCCACCGCCTCCCAGGGTCTCCTCTACTCTCTGGAACAGCTCCCCGTTCAGTCAGGCAGCCGCTTCCCTATGCTCCTACAGCTCGTGAATCGCACGGTCAGCAGCCCCCTGGACATCCGCTGCGACCACTCCGACCTCTACTACACCCTGACCACCGGCTGGATCATCCTCCTGGCTCGCGAACCCCAGGCCGTCTACGACATGAACATCGTGGCCGTGCGTGTTGGCGAGCATCCCAGGGTTCGCCTGCCGGTCATTGTGGCCTACGATGGTTTCTTCACCAGCCACCAGAAGCGCCGGGTGCAGTACTTCCAGAACGATGCGGCAGTGGCCGATTTCATCGGGCGGCCGCCCGAGTTTCCCCACACCCTGGACCCCCGCCACCCCATCACCGTCGGTGCCTACATGAACGACCCCGACCAAATCATCAGCAAGTACCAACTGAAGCTGGCCATGGACGCCGCCCGCGAGGTCATCCCCCAGGTCTTCGAGGAGTATGCCCAGATCAGCGGACGGCGCTACTCCTTCCTCGACCTCTACCGAATGGACGACGCCGAGGCGGCCGTTCTCCTCCTAAACTCGGCCGCCGAAACGGCCAAGGATATGGCCGACCGCCTGCGCGAGCGAGGCCAGCGCGTGGGCGTCGTTAGTCTCAATGTGCTGCGCCCCTTCCCGGCCGAGGAACTGCGGCAGGCCCTGAGAGGTGTCAAGGCCCTGCTTATCGGCGAGCGGGCCGACGCCCTTGGCGCTCAAGGCGGCCCCCTGTCCCACGAGGTGAAGGCAGCCCTTCAGGAGGACCCCCAGAATCGCACCCTCTGCCTCACCCGCATCTACGGCTTGGGGGGCAAGGACTTCTACGCCGAGGACGCCGAGGAGTTCTTCAACCTGGCCCTGAAGGCAGTCGAGACAGGGCAGGTCGAGACGCGCTTCGAGTACCACGGCGTCACCCCCGGCGATCCCCAGAAGCCGCCAATGCCGGTGTTGCCACCCCTCACCAAGGAGGAGACCTCGCCCGGCCTGGTGCAGGTGAGTCGCAACGAAGAGACGGGAGAGCTCAGGGTGAAGCCGATCGCGCGCTGGGACCTGGCCGCGCAGGCCAAGCGTATCACCCCCGGCCACGGGGCCTGCCCCGGCTGCGGCATCTTCCCCGCCCTCAACCTGTTCTTCAAGGGCATTGAGGGCGACGTCGTCATCCTCAACCAGACTGGTTGCGCCGAGATCGTCACCAGCGGCTACCCCTTCAGCAACCATCGCGTGACCTATATCCACAACCTCTTCCAGAACGGCGCGGCTACCCTGTCCGGCCTGGTGGAGATGTTCCACGAGCGGCAGCGCCGCGGCGACCTGCCCGCCGCTGAAGACATTACCTTCGTCATGCTCAGCGGCGACGGCGGCATGGACATCGGCATGGGCGCTGTCCTGGGTGCCGCCATCCGCAACCACAAGATGATCATCCTGGAGTACGATAATCAGGGCTACATGAACACCGGCAGCCAGCTCAGCTACTCCACGCCCCTGGGCCACATGACCACCACCAGCCACGTCGGTCCGGCTCAGGCCGGCAAGACCTTTCATCACCGTGACACCCCCCAGATCCTGGCTGCCTGCAACATCCCCTACGTTTTCACTGGCGCGGAGGCCTTCCCCGATGACCTGGTAAGGAAGGCGGCCAAGGCCCACTGGTACGCCAAGAACGAAGGGCTGGTCTACGGCAAGGTCCTCATCACCTGTCCTCTCAACTGGCGCAGCGAGGAACGCTTCGGCACGAAGATCCTGGAGACCGCGGTCAACTGCCATTTCTTCCCCCTGTATGAGGTGGAGCAGGGCATCACCAAGCTCACCTACGATCCCGACAGGGGACGTCATCGCGTTGATGTGCGCGACTGGCTGGGACTGATGGGCAAGACCAGACACCTGCTCCAGCCTCACTATGCCCCCCAGCTAGAGGCCCTGGAGGCGGAGATCGAGCGGCGCTGGCAGCGCCTCAAGGCCATGCACGAGCACCCACAGCTCTAGCAGCAACATCGGAGAAGCCGACTTCAGCGTTTCAGTCTAGGTGATAGATGGAGGGTCAGATGGACTCTGACCGCTCCTCCTCAGCCTGTGGCTCCCGCTCATCCTGAGCTTGTCGAAGGAGGAGCGGGGGCTCATGGTTCGACAAGCTCACCATGGGCGGCCCCAAGGCTCACCATGAGCGGCTCCTTGCGGCGTACATGATTTCTCACATGCCCTGAGACATCACACCATTGCCAATCGGCCTCCTGAAGCGGTATGATGCCTCGGATCAAACGGGCTGCCGCTTTCAGGAGGTGCATTATGAGGTTCCCGCTGAGGTTTGTTCTTGTTCTGACGGCCATCATCGCCGCTGCCTTCCTCGTGCTCGTCGTCGCCTGTGGAGGGGGTGAAAAGGAGTCGCCAAAGGCCTCGCCCACGGCAACGGCAGCAAAGACGCCGACGGCGGCAACGAAAACGCCAGCCGCTGGCGAGACGCCGGAGAAGACGCCCGCAGGCGGAGCGGGCGAGGTGCCAAGCATCGCTACCTACCCTGGAGCCAGCGAGGTTTTCACCGGGACGTTCGATACTGGCGGGACCTTTCCCTTTCCCCTGAGCCCCGATGTCCCTGTTGATCCTGCGGAGTTCGGTAACGTTCAATACACTGTCTATCAGACCAACGACTCCTCGGATAAGGTCATCGACTTCTACGAGGGGGAGTTCAAGGGCTGGAAAAACGAAGGGTCGTTTGACATGGAGGGGATGGATGGCGAGGTGATGATGTGGAGTAAGGATGACGGGAAGATTGCCGCTTGGATGGGGATCTTTGGGGAGGAGGGGGGGGCCAGCTTCGTCATTGCCACGGGAGTTCGCCAGTAGCAGAAGCCAAGAGCAACTGGTGCTGCAGGCCACCCCTGGCGGATGCCCGCCAGCGATAGGGTGAGGAGCAGACCGCGAGAGACAGAAAGGCCCCGGAGAGTAGGATAGGGGCCTTTTGTTTTCCAGCCGGGAGAATGGCCGTAGACTGCTATTGCCCCGACCGGCGGCCAGGGTCGCGGTTGTTGGCGGCTGCGGCAGGGGTTATGATCCCTCTGATCGGCCGTGCTGTGATCTTCAGGAGGTGTCACATGAGACTCCGAACCTGGCTCCTGGCACCGGTAGCGCTAGTCGCCGCTGCCTTCCTCGTGCTCGCCGTCGCTTGCGGGGGGGACGAGGAGGAGTCGCCAAAGGCCTCGCCCACGACGGCGGCAGAGAAGACGCCAACCGCTGGCGAGACGCCAGAGAAGACGCCCGCAGGCGAAGCGGGCGAGCTGCCAAGCATCCCCGCCTACCCCGGAGCCGAGGGGGTTTTCAGCGGTGCGTTCGACACTGGAGGGGGCTTTCCCTTCCCCCTGAGCGAGGATATCCCTATCGATCCTGAGGAGTTCGGTAGCGCTCAATACACCGCCTACAAGACCAGCGATTCCTCAGGGAAGGTCGTCGACTTCTACGAGAAGGAGCTCAAGGGCTGGAAAGAGGAGGGGTCGTTCAGCACGGAGCAGGTGGGTCTGAATGGCGAGGTGGTGGTGTGGAGTAAGGACAACCGCAATGTCGCCGCTTGGCTGGGAGTTTTTGAGGAGGCGAGGGGAATGACTAGCTTCGCCATTGCCGTGGGAGCTCGCCAGTAGCGGAAGCCAAGAGCGATGTCGCGCCGCAATCGCCCCCAGCGGAACGGCGAGAAATTGTCGGCGAAGTATTGACAATGGACGAGGACTCTTTAATATTTAATCAAGCCTCGGTTGCTGCCCATCACCTGGTCCCCGTAACGCCTGGCGAGCACCCCAGGGCCTAGCG
>Ga0315289_10013953_pt1 | contig 11235 bp, 11 predicted proteins | sample YL17G11_40_MG_FD_203452 | JGI IMG/M metagenome (GOLD analysis project Ga0315289, IMG submission 203452) | Sediment microbial communities from Yellowstone Lake, YNP, Wyoming, USA - YL17G11_40 | ecosystem: Environmental > Aquatic > Freshwater > Lake > Sediment | place: USA: Wyoming | collected... | reverse complement strand
TCATTGAATAAACCATTGGGCGCTTTTGTAACCCTGAAAGAATACGGAGAATTGCGGGGCTGCATCGGAGCTTTTACCGGAGATGTTACTGAGCCGCTTTATAAGGTTGTTTCCGAAATGGCAATTTCCGCAGCTGTAAACGACCCGCGGTTTAATCCCGTAACCAAAAATGAGTTGGATAAATTGGAATACGAAATTTCGGTTTTAAGCTCTTTAGAGAAAATTGATTCCTATAACGATGTTGAGATTGGCAAGCACGGAGTAAGAATTGTCAGCAATTCGCGTTCAGGGGTTTTCCTGCCTCAGGTGGCGACAGAAAACAACTGGAACAGAGACACATTTTTGAGTGTTTTATGTACGCAAAAAGCCGGCTTACCGGCTGACTGCTATAAAGACAAAGATACGCAGATTTATGTTTTTACTGCCCAGGTTTTTAATGAGGAGGACGTGAAATAATTAAATATATCAGAATTAAAAAATTCAATACTCCCAAAAGAATTAAGGATTGGTAGATGCCGAAAATTGGCAAGATAAAAATACTGATCAGAAATGCGCCGAGACAAGAACCGAAGAGATCTGCTCCGTAAATAACACCCGCCTTTTTAAGGGTGTTATTTTTATTTTCCAGATATAATTTATTGATAACTGGAAATTCGAAGCCGACAATTAAACCAATTATACCGCCAGCCAATAGAAAAATTATTTCTATAAGTATTGACGGCTTGGGTTCGGTTTTAAACAAGAAATAAAATCCAGCCAGAAGAATTAGAGAAAAAATAATTATTAAAGAATGAATTTTGACTATCGATTTGATTGTTTTTTGTTCCAATTTTTTATTTGCCAGCCAAGAACCCAAAGCCATACCAATCATTAAAACAGTAATGATTAAAGAAATTTTATAATACAAATAACCGTAAAAAACCTGAAAACCGAAAAGGATTATCACCTCAACTGCCATTAAAGAAAATCCCGCAATCGTCATGGCAATAGGGAGTGGTTTTCTGGGCCCGCGAGACAATATCCAAAATCCCAAGATAATCAAAACAATAATCCAAATAAATTGTATTCTTCCGACAAACCAAAAGATCCTAGCCAATTTCGAATGAAAAACAGATATCCAGTAAGTGAAATTATAATAATAGCTGATTGGCAGTTGATCGCGATTGATTTTGGCTGATTGGTTTTTATCCAATAAATCATCCAATTCTTTAACTCGGTCGTTGGTCAATCTGTATTTAATGTATCCTTCATTAACGAAATTGGTTTTGATTTTGCGTTCTTTAAAATTTTTAATTAATAAATCCGGATTATAATCAAGTTTATTTTGGGATGCGATAAATAGATGTTGGTCTTCGGGTAAAATTAAAACGGATTGGAAATTTTGTTTAAGCGCCTCATATAAAGAAGTATCTAGATTTTCTACCCCCGGACCAAAATAGTTGGCCGATAATCGAAGATAGGTTGATAAAATTCCGTTCTCCGATAAATGATTTTTGGCTTCTTTGAAAAAATCTTGGGTATAAAATCTATTGATTAGGGCGGTTGAGGGATTGGGTAAATTTATAATCATGACATCGAATTTTTCCGGATTATTTTTTACAAAGTAGCGAGCATCCCCATTGATTATTTCAACTCGTTTATCGTTTAGATAATTCAGCAAATCATTCGTTAGGTATTTTTTGGCGGTTTCGATTAAACTCGGATCCAATTCTAAATAGTAGATTTTATCCGGATTGTGTTTTAGGATTTCTTTCAAAATCCCATTGAAACCATTGCCAATCAAAAGGATGTTTTTAGGATTTTGATGGTATAAAAGCGGAATATGGACGTATTCATTAAAAGTTTCTTCTTTGTTGGTTCCCAAATATAACCCGCTTTCATAAAAATTATATTGATTTTCGACTCTGGTTACGGCGATATTTCCGTAAGGAGAGTTTTTTGATTCAATTAAGGTTTGATTGGGAAATCTAAAACCATTCGTTTGATAATTTATCAACGGAGAAAAAATAAATACAAAAATAAAGAAGATGATTAGTAAAATCGATAATGATTTAAAACCCGGAAATTTTTTATGCGCCGAAATAAAAATCCCAGCCAAGAGATTTAGCCAGGCGATAATCGAAGCCGCGTAAAATTCATTTATAAGAATTAAAAAATAACTGAAAGCCAGGCCGCCGAGGATAAAACCGAGAGTCTCGAAAATATAGGATTTTCCCAAAATTTGACCTAATTCCAAATCCTGAAATTCGGATTTCCATAAACGGCTGATAATGGCAAACAGAAGGCCAAGAATCAGAGACAACGGAGCCAAAACGATAAAGCTGTACAAAAGAGAAGGAATCAAATCGGGTATTTGGCCGGTTTGGCCAGCAATTAGATTTCGGGAAAAGCGAATTAAGAAAATTTCCGAAACAAGAAAAAGGGGAGCGAGAATATTCGAGACAATCGTTGTTTTTGTGATATTTTCGTCTTTGATTGATTTATTCAAAAATAAGCTGCCTAAACCAACCCAAAATAGCCAAGAAAACAGAGTCCAGCCAATAAAAAATTCATTGCCGAAAAAGCTGGTATTCAGTTCTCTGATAACGATTAATTGGGAAACAATCGATGTAATTCCCAAGACAATTAAAGAAAAAATAATTGCCTTTTTCATATTAGATAGGTTATAATAAAATATAATAATTAACAAGTGATAGTTAACAATTAACAAACAACAAAATCATGGCGAAAGTTATTCAACAAAGAGATAAATGTATCGGCTGCGGCACCTGTGTTGCGGTTTGCCCTGCTTTTTGGCACATGGGTGACGACGGTAAATCGGTTCTCAAAGATTCTAAAGATATTGGAAACGGAAAGTTTGATTTGGAAATAGCCGACCCTGGTTGCAACAAAGAAGCTGCTTCCAGTTGCCCGGTACAGATTATTACAGTGGAATAAAATCATATAACACGTAACAATCAAGACCTTCTTTGAGAGAAGAAGGTCTTTTATTTTCGGTTGAAATGTGGTAGGATATGTTTTATTGAGCCCTGATAGCTCAACGGATAGAGCAATCCCGTCCTAAGGGAGAGATCGGGGTTCGATTCCTCGCCAGGGCAAACGAAAAACGGGCCCATAGTCTAGTGGTAAAACATCTCCATGGCATGGAGAAGTCGGGAGTTCAACTCTCCCTGGGTCCACAAGGGGGAGAGTTGGCAGAATGGTAATGCGCTCGCCTCGAAAGCGAGTGGCCGCAAGGCCTTGCAGGTTCGAGCCCTGCACTCTCCGACAGGAGTTCCCAGCCCAAGGCTGGTCCGCCTTGGGCGGAGAATCTCACCTCCTCCGATTTTAAAACATGGTCAATCTCTCAACGGAAAATTTAATAATTATTATTTTGCTGGCAGTGTTGATTGCCTGGACTATTGTATTACAGATTTGGCTGGCTAAAGTGAAAAAGAAATTGAAAATATTTTTAAAAGGCAAGAAAGTTAAGGATTTGGAAGAGGTGATTTCCGAACAATTGAAAAGAATGCGGGGAATCGAAGGGAACGTAAATAAACTTTTTCAGTGGAACGAGAATTTGCAGAAAATTGTCGATATTAGCATTACCAAGGTCGGCGTGGTGCGTTTCAATCCATTTAAAGATACTGGCGGAGATCAAAGTTTTGTCATCGCTTTGCTAGATTTTAAGAATAACGGTTTGGTTTTGTCGTCTTTGCACAGTAGAGAAGGGACTAGAATTTATACCAAGCCGATTGAGAAAGGAATATCGAATTATAATTTATCCAACGAAGAGCAAGAAGCGATAAAGAAAGCGATAGGATAACAACCAACAATTATTTCTCTAACCACGCAGTCGCCGTATTGGTTAAATTATGTTTTTACACAGGCGCTGCTGTTGCTCGTCCCGACAATATTATTAATAGATTTATTTTTGTTTAAACTAAGTCGGGACTGCGCAACGGTTTCCGAAATAATTGTTGGTTGCTTAAAATAAATGAGAGAAGAAAAGAAAACAATTGAAAATTTGAAGCCAAGACCACCGATAGTGGTCGTTTTAGGCCACGTTGATCACGGAAAAACTACTTTGCTTGATACAATCAGAAAAACCAATGTGGTAGCCAAAGAATCGGGTGGAATTACCCAACACATCGGCGCTTATCAGATAAAATACAACGATAAATTGATTACTTTTATCGACACGCCTGGCCATGAGGCTTTTTCTCAGATGCGTTCGCGGGGCGCCAAGGTTGCCGATATTGCGGTTTTGGTGGTAGCAGCCGAAGAAGGAGTCAAACCACAAACAAAGGAAGTGATTTCTTGCATTCAAAAGGAGAAAATTCCAGTAATTGTAGTCCTGAATAAGATTGACAAACCGCAGGCGAACATCGAAAAAACAACCGGTGAATTGGAAAAAGAAGGACTAATAATCGAAGCAAGAGGCGGAAAGGTACCGGCGGTCAGAGTTTCTGCTTTGCAGGGAACGGGTATAAATGAACTTTTGGAAATGATTCTTTTGATGGCCGAAATGGAAGAATTAAAAGCCGATTTAGACAAACCGGCGAGCGGAGCGGTTGTTGAATCATTTTTGGATAATAAAAGAGGCGCCACTGCCACATTTCTAGTATTGGAGGGAATTTTAAAAATTGGTCAGTATGTTTTTTGTGGAGATACTTACGGTAAAGTCAAGGGTCTGGAAAATTTCAGGGGAGAAAAAATCGAGGAAGCCGGGCCAAGTACGCCAGCCGTGATAATTGGCTTGAACGAAGCGCCGGTAGTCGGAGAGACCTTTGAAGTGACCGATAACGAGAAAACTGCTTCAATCAAATCTTTTTTAGACAAAAAAGAAAAAATACAGCCCGAATTAGAATCAAAAGAAGGCAAAAAAATATTGAATTTAATTCTAAAGGCCGATGTCAGGGGGTCTTTGGAGGCAGTTGAAAACAGTATAATAAAACTTGAATTAGAAGAAGTTTGTTTGAATCTTATAAAATCTAATACTGGCGACATTTCAGAAGCGGACGTAAAACTCGCTTATCCATCCGAAGCAATAATTATTGGTTTTCGGGTCAAAACATCGCCCAGTGTTTTGAATTTGGCCAAAAGAAGCGGAGTAAAAATTAGGGATTACGAAATAATTTACGAATTGTTCGAAGGAATCAAAAAAGAAGCAGCTAAATTATTGGAGCCAGAAATAGAAAGAGAAAAATTGGGCAAATTGAAAGTAATCGCCATTTTTAGAAAAGAAAAATCAAGAATGATTATCGGTGGGAAGGTTTTAGAGGGGAAAATAGTCAACAAAGCGTTGCTTGATGTAATAAGGAGTGAAGGAAAAATTATTTCCGGAAGAATTGTTCAGCTTCAACACAATAAAAAAGATATGGCCGAGGTGGAAAAAGGAAGGGAAGCCGGAATCTTATTCGAAGGCGAGCCAATAATCGAAGAAGGAGACATTTTGGAGTGTTATCGAATCGAAAGAAAGAAAAGAGAATTATGAAGAACAGAATTGAGAGGATCAATAAATTAATAAAGGAAAAAATTGCCGATATTTTATTGAAAGAGATATTCGTTAGGGATGTTTTGATTACCGTTCAAAATGTAGATACCACAAAAGATTTAAAGTATACCAAAATTAAGGTGAGTGTAATGCCGTTTAAAAAATCCGAAGAGGTTTTAAAAATTTTAAAAAAAAATTTACCCAATTTACAGAAGATTTTGAATTCAGAAATAAGAATAAAATTTGTTCCCAAAATTATTTTCCAAATCGACGAATCAGAAGAAGGCGTGGATAAAATTGATAGAATTTTAAAGAATTTATATAAATAATGCCGCGGTGGTGGAACAGGTAGACACGCAAGACTTAAAATCTTGTGACTGAATAAGTCGTGAGAGTTCGAGTCTCTCCCGCGGCACCAGGGCGGTTAGTTTATCGGTAAAACGTCTGCTTTATTCACCCCGTTAAATTTGTGCGCACTTAGCTCAGTGGTTAGAGCATTCGGTTTATTCACCCCGTTAAATAAATGGGCGATTAGTTCACCGGTAGAACGCTTCGTTTACATCGAAGAGGATGGGGTTCGATTCCCTAATCGCCCATTTAACGGGGCAAGTCCGAAGGGTCGGGGGTTCAAATCCCTCAGTGCGCATACAAATTATTTAACGGGGCAAGCGCAGAAGACGGTAGGTTCGATTCCTACACCGCCCAGCTTTTAAGGTTTTTTTGAAAATATTCTATGGCAGTAAAAAGGAAAAAAGGATTTACCCTTGTAGAAATTTTGGTGGTTATTGCTATTATCGGTCTTTTAAGTTCTATTGCTTTGGTAACTTTAAATCGAGCCAGAGAAAAAGCCAAAGTAGCTCAAGCTGGTTCTATTTCCCGGATTTTAGCAATGGCTACCGAATTTTATTATGATGACGTAGGGTTTTACCCACCGGATGTAAACAGGGGATGGGATCCAGGATTCATGCAACCACTTCCCTATAATCCGGACACGGGTCAGTCCACGGTTCCCAGCTGTACTCATTGTCCTCCGGATTGGGTTAATCTTGTCCAAGCCAACTGGCGTGGTCCCTATCTTAATACTTGGCCTCAGTTTACTCCCTGGAAAGGGAAATATGATTATAATTACTGGGAGGCAGGAGCTATCCGTTATGGTTGTGTTCTTCTTCCCGGAATTTATATGGGAGTGCAGGGAGATTATAATAACCAGAATATCATTCCCGCTTATGCCGAACAGTTAATGATTAATCAGAGATACGATATCGACGATTGTATTAATGGTGAATCTCAGATGATTCTTATTAAATTGTAATTTATCCTGCACTTTTTCCGTTTATCTTTGCAATCAATTCTATTTAGATATAAAAAGTGCAGGATTTACAAATTTTAATAGTTATAGTAGAATAAAAATAATTTATGGCCCGATGGCGAAGAGGTAACGCGGCTGTCTGCCTGCCCGCCAATCGGCATGAGCCTGACATGGCCAGGTAGCCAAGTGGTTAAGGCAATGGTCTGCAAAACCATTATTCATGGGTTCGATTCCCATCCTGGCCTCAAGGCGATGGCAGGCGGGCAAAACAGCTTAGCCGGGGTAGCTCAGTGGTAGAGCACAGCACTGAAAATGCTGGTGTCGAGAGTCCGATTCTCTCCCCCGGCACTTTGCGGGCGTGGTATAGCGGTTATTATACGTCCTTGCCAAGGACGAGATGGCGGTTCGACTCCGCTCGCCCGCTCCATATAAAAAATACGGCTTTCTGAAGCCGTATTTTTTGTTTTAATTTTCTTTGGCGGAAAACCAATCTACGTTTTTATCTGTGTTAATGGACCATCTCAAATTATCCTACAGAACATTCATCCTTTGTTTTGATTCCTTTCATACTTTTCTGCAAAATCGGGGCAATCTGTAAGTTTTAATAAAAGATTAAACGCTTCATCTTCGCTACCAATTTGACTCTTTATCTTATACCACTGTGCACTAAGTCTTTCATCGCCAGCATTATACAAATTATCAAGATTCCTTACAAACCAAAATCTTGCTGAAAATCCGTCTTCGGGCTGTGCTGATCGTGCAAGATTAAATAATTCCCTAATATCTGGTTGTTGAAAAATAAGCTCCCCGAGTTTAACCGGTTCTTTTGTAACAAAATTAATGAGGTCGGTTGTTCTACCCAAGACAGAAACGAGATCTTGTTTTTCTTCCGGAGTCGGACTCTTTTCTTCCTTAAATTGTTCACTCATAGTTTTGATGGTTAGTTATTATAAATTCGACCATATGATTAAAAAATTTTCTTTTCTCAAAATATGATTTGAACCTTTTTATGCGCGAGGGGAGACTCGAACTCCCACGGGCTTTCGCCCACACCCCCCTCAAAGGTGCGCGTAAACCAATTCCGCCACTCGCGCTCAATAATATTTTATTCTCTTACCCCTGCTTCATCAATAGAAAATATTTTTTTTGAAGTATTTATTGTTGCTTTTGCGCCAATGGGAATGGTAATTTGCTTTGGAACATGACCAAAATCAACATGAGTGATAATCGGAAAATTATATCCTTGAGTTACTTCTAAAATAAGTTTTTCCAGGGTATTTGTTTTTTTTCTTTTGCTTTTAAATTTCTGGATGTTTTTCAGCCTTCCAATAACCATTCCGTTTATCTTATCAAATGCACCGACCAATTTTAAATGGGCCAAAAAATGTTCGATATCTTCGTAGGTTTCGTCGCAATCTTCCCAAAAGAAAATTGTTCCTCGCCACTTGGGACTGTATTTTGTGCCCCAGAGCGTTCTTAGAACCGATAAATTTCCACCAATTAATCTGCCGTTTGCGTTACCCGACTTCAATACTTTAAATGATTTGATTTCGCCAATCGGCTTGGCTTCAAAAAGCGCTTTTTCAAAATAATCCCTGGTAAATTTTTTCCAGTGAGGAATACCGAATTCTAATGTCGGACCATGAAAACAAATTAGTTTAGTTTGGGCATAGATTGCGTTTAGAAGCACGGAAATATCCGAATAGCCAATAATAATTTTAGGATTTTTTTTAAGAGCAGAATAATCAATTAAAGGCAAAAGTTGATTAGAAGAAAAACCGCCAAGAGAAGTAAATATTGCTTTTATTTGGCGGTCTTTTATCATTGTGTTGAGGTCTTTGATTCTTTCTTCGACTGTTCCGGCTAAGTACCCTCGATATTCCTTAAAAACATGCTTTCCCAAAATTACCTCGAGCTTCATTTTTTCAAGTTCCTTGATTGAGCCCCGGAATTTATTTTTTAAAGTTATGGGCTCAGAAGGAGAGACAACCCCAACTTTGTCACCGGGTTTTAATTTTTGGGCTTTTCTAATAATCATAAATTTACTCTTGTTTTTCGGGTTCTTCTTTGATTGGTTCGCCCCATTCGACTCCCAACAATTCTTTGGTTTTCATTCTTGCTTTTTTGCCTGTTCTTTCACGCATATAATAGAGTTTGGCGCGTCTAACTTTTGAACGTTTAACCAATTCGATTTTTATAATCGATGGGCAGTGGAGCGGAAAAATTCTTTCCACACCAACGCCTTCAGAAATTTTTCGCACCGTAAAAGTAGCGTCCATTCCTTTGCCGTGTTTTTTCGCAATCACCAGACCTTCAAAAATCTGGGTTCTTTCCGCGCCTCTTTTCGTTTTTTCCGCCAATTTTAAAGAAACACGAACAATATCCCCGGGCCGTATGTCGGGGATATCTTTTTTGATTTGGGTTTGTTTGAATACGTCTAATTTATTTGTCATACTTTTTCCAGTATCTTGGTTAAATCTTCTGGTAATTCCGAGCGTAATTCTTTGATATTACCATCAGGCATTTTAAATTGCAAGTAGCTGGCATGAAGAAATTGACGATTTAATCCTTTTAAAACCGGCTGTCTTTTGAATTTATATTTTTCGTCGCCAACAATCGGGTGGCCGATCGAAGCCAAATGCACTCTAATTTGGTGAGTGCGGCCGGTTTCCGGAGATACTTCCAAAAGCGAGTAATTTTCAAATTCTTTAATTACCTCGTATCTGGTAATTGCTTCCCGTCTTTTGCCGATTGGCGCAACAGTTTGACTGCCGCCGCGTTTTCTGGATTTGGAAATCGATTTGGCAATGATTCCTTTTTTGTCTTTTAAAATTCCGTGAACCAAGGCCAGATATTTTTTAAGAATTTCCCGATTTAAAAATTGGCTTTTTAGCCACGCGTAAGTTTTTTCATTTTTAGCCGCAACCATTAATCCGGAAGTATCTTTATCCAGGCGATGGACCAATTGCGCGTCAAGATATTTGATTTTTAAAAAATCCAGTAAAGTGTTTTTTTCGTTTAATACTGGATGGACTAGAATTCCTGCAGGTTTGTCGATAACAATTATGTTATCGTCTTCGTAAATAGTTTTGATATTCATGTGGGTTCGGGAGGAATTGAACCTCCGATCTTCGCGATGTCAACGCGACGTTCTAACCACTGAACTACGAACCCATTTGTAATAATTTCTATTTGTATTATAATTTAAATTATAATAATTAATCTTAACAAAAGGTTGCTTTAAAAGCAAGTTTTTCATCTCAATAAGTTGGCTTATGGAAAAATATAATTCTCCTGCTATTGGGAATGAAATTTCTTGCGTCATGCGCGGTATAGACCCGATTCTCTTAAGTGATAATCAAAGATTAAAGCAAAAATTATTGGACGCTTTAAAACATGACGGCTTTCATGTTTTGGACAGAGCGGATTACGAATTCAATCCCGAAGGATACACGCTGGTAGTGTTGTTGGCCGAATCTCATGTTTCGATTCATACTTATCCCGAATACAATTCGCTTTATTTCGGACTCTACAGTTGTAGGGGAGAAAACGACGGAATAAAAACTTATGAAGTTTTTAAAGAGGGTCTAAAACCAGTCTCAGTTGATTTTATTCAGAGACCAATATCAGTAGGCAAGAAATAATTCAATAGAAAATTTAAAACCCCCGTACTACGGGGGTTTTAAATATGGGCGCGGATGGACTCGAACCATCGACCCCGGCTTTATAAGAGCCGTGCTCTAACCAACTGAGCTACGCGCCCGGTTTATTTTTTCATCAAATCTTCGAATTCTTTTCTTTCAATGGTTTCTTTTTCGATTAATCTCTTGGCGACTTGGATAAGCTTGGATTTTCTTCGTTTCAAAATTTTGTCAGCGGTTTTTTGTGCATCGCGGATAAATTTTTCCACCTCGACATCGATTTCCCCGGCGACTTTTTCCGAATAATTTCTTCCTTCGGATATTTCTTTGCCGAGGAAAACTAACTCTTCTCTTTCGCCGAAAGTAACCGGACCCATTTTTTCGCTCATTCCATAGCGGGTAACCAAAGCGTGAGCCAATTCCGAGGCCTGTTTTAAATCCGAAGAAGCACCGGTGGTTAATTCGTTGAAAATCAGTTTTTCAGTGCAATAACCGCCCAAAAGCACCGCCAGCTCGTCAAGGAATTCGGAACGACTTCTCAAATGTTTATCTTCGGATGGAATTTTTAAAGTATATCCGGCTGCTTGGCCGCGAGCAACAATGGAGACTTTATGGATTGGGTCGGTATTTTTCAGACTCGCAGCGACCAAGGCGTGGCCGGCCTCGTGATAGGCGGCGATTTCTTTTTCCTTTTTGGATAAAATATGACTTTTTCTTTCCGGTCCGAGCATCACTTTTTCAATCGAATTCAATAAGTCCATTTGAACTATGGTTTTCTGATTTTTCCTGGCTGCTAGAATTGCCCCTTC
>Ga0315289_10013952_pt1 | contig 11236 bp, 10 predicted proteins | sample YL17G11_40_MG_FD_203452 | JGI IMG/M metagenome (GOLD analysis project Ga0315289, IMG submission 203452) | Sediment microbial communities from Yellowstone Lake, YNP, Wyoming, USA - YL17G11_40 | ecosystem: Environmental > Aquatic > Freshwater > Lake > Sediment | place: USA: Wyoming | collected... | reverse complement strand
GTAGCTCAGCGTTTCACCCTTTGCTTGAAGCTCGGGAATGTCACTCTCGTCGACATAGTCTTTCTTCGAGTTCACCGCTTCCAATGCCGCCGCCAGCAGCAGTGATTCGCCGTAGCCGATGTTTCCGTTGCAGAGCACTGCCACTTTGATGACAAGCGATTCCTTGTAGCATCCCTCTCCGAGCAGGTGCCTGGCTTTGGAGTGCAGTATCTTGACGACCTGTTCCTGCGTGTAATCCTGAAAGTGTATCGTGTTCGCAAAGTATGATTGGGACAGCGCGCTGAGCTTGGTGATGGCCTTCGCCTCGTCCGACACAAGAATAATCGCGAATCCTATCTCCCTCAGATAATCTACAATCTTGGGCTCTTCCAATGCTTGCAGATGGTCCAGCACGACAACCTTGAGGCTTGGGATCCTCTCGCGCTCTTTCTTGAGCCTCCTCACAAGGTCAAAATTGGAACGCGTCTCGATGAATATCTTCTGGGCAAAGCTGGCGTTGATCTGGTCGATGATTTCCCTCAACACAGAGTACTCTGTCTCGCAGTACGCGCAGCTGATGTAGATTGCCCTGTGCTTCATGTCGTTGAACTGCTCGATGGCCCGCTTGACCGCTGTCGTCTTCCCTGTCCCGATGGAGCCGTGTACGTAGGTGTTGACTCCACTGGCCATGCTCACAAGTATCTTCTCAACTTCCTCGTCCCTGTGGAGCAATCTTTTTTCGGTTTCCCTCAGCGTCTGGAATTGCAGTCTTAGTTTGTGTTGCTCTATCATAATGATCTATGTTCTTTCTTGGGGGTAGATTGATTGCGGATGCAAAGGATTGCCGATACGGCCGATTGTATCCCAGCAATTAGTATTTGGTGAAGTTGGCTCTTATTGATTGAGAAGATTAGGACTACTCCCAAAATGCACTAACCCGTGATCTGGATAGTTCGCAAATCTAGCGAGTCATCACCAAGATAGGCAGGCACCTCACGGGAACGAGTGTCCATCGGTTTCTTTGGTCGAAAGTTTCTCTCGTACAACGATGTCAACTATTTAAACTGAGAAAACAACCAAGTATTATGGAGAAGCCAACGAGTGTTTTCGTAATCATGTCATTGCTCATCCTTATGGCTCTGTCCTTGGCTAGCGCCCCTTTTGCCCAGACGGGTGCGACTGTGTGCGATCCATGCTTCGTAGGCTTCCAAGCCAGCTCCTATGGCAGAAGCGAGAGGAATGACCACTGGTTCAGACTAGAAAAGGGAGGGAGCGGACCAATGTGAAGACTCTATTCGTGGCTCTAATTGCGGCTCTCATCAGTATTTCTATATTCGTCAATATCGTTCAGGCGTCAGCCAGTGTAGAAGTTGCCCAGTTTGGTGCCGACTCAGGAACAGTGATGAAGGGAAAACCATTTACAGTAACTGTCTCAGGATTGTCTTATTTCGGCACAGTGACCTTGCTGTTGCCGTCTGGCTTTTCTTCATCAGAGGGCCTCACAAAATCGTTTTCATCCGGCACATCGACCGTAAGCTGGACCACCATAGTTGCGAACCAGAAGCTTTCTGCACAAACTATAAGCGCCACCATTACTGTACCTGGCTCTCCAAGCACCGCAACATCCAATTCTTTTGATGTTCTATTGCTACCAACAACTATTACAACCACTTCATCAGGTATATGTTTGACACCATGTCCTTCCCCGTCCGAATGGATTGCATGTGGAAGCGACAGTTTTCAGCAGAGGACAAATTACAAATGTGACTCTACAACCAACTATTCTTGCCAATTATATGTCGAGTCACGAAGATGTACCCCAACTTCTTGCGTATCCTCCCATTTCCAGGTTGGTGAGGGTACAAATATAATTTTTGGTAATTACACTATTGGGTTAGGCGCCTTAGTCGCGCAAGGCACTAAACAGGTTATTGAAATACATGAGTATAATGGAATTTCATTATCAGCTGATATATTTGATTATGGAACAACTAAAAACTATTCGCAGTTTGGGCTTTCCATAAATCTTGGAAAGATGGGTTGTGGATATTATTCTTGTTATGGAGATTTAACAGTATGTCCTATTACGGCTCAAGCAACAACGACTACATTGTTTTCTAATGAAACCACATCGACTACCGTACCGAACGAACACCCCATTCCCACATGCAAATCTCAAGGCGCTGTCGTGTGCAAAGTCAACGAAACCTGTCCAGACAAGTGGTTGAAGGCAAACGAGACGGACAGGTGCTGCTCCGTAATCTGCGTGCCCGCTGACAAAGACAAAGGGAAACCCACCACTACCACCATCCCGTCCAGTACCGTTCCTTTGTGCAACGGCTGTAGTCTCGACAATACGTGCGTCCCGTTCGGAACCAGGACTTTGACGGATGGAAAGCCAGTTTACTGCGATATCGATAACAATTTTGACAAACAAAAGCCTGACAACGAGACATGTCAGAACAACTACGAATGTGCAAGCAATTCATGCAGCAACGGCGTGTGCATAAACATACAGGCCCAACTAGAGGCTCAGAAGTCCATTTTGCAAAAAATCTACGATTTCCTGAAGAGTATTTTTTCGTTCTTCGGCAACTTGTTCGGCAGAGGGACTCCTAATCAGGGACAAAAGTAGAGAATAGACGCGGTATCGGCACTCTCACTCCTCGGCAACCCAGAATACTTCAGCTTTCCAATTCTCTGTTAGGTGATTCAAAATGACAGTAGCATATTGCCCAAGGTGTGAAGAGATCAGGACAGACACTGGACAGGACGCATGGGGCTTTGTCTGGTACGCAGGCTCAGCCATCTGCCAGCGCTGCCAGTCTGTAGTCGAGTTCACACCAAACGGACAAGAGAATGAAACAGAAGAGATAGAAGAAGAGCAAGAAGAGTAGCAAGCAAGAAAAGAGTGGTTAGGCCCTTCTTGAAGCTAGTGTTGGGATGATAATGTCTTTTCAAAGATTTATTCTCGCGAGACGAAATTCATTTGGTGCTACTATGAATCGGAGAAAGGCGAATTCTCGTGCACTGTGTTTTCTCGTCACCGTGATTCTCGCTTATTTGGTTGTTATTTTCCTGCTCCTCCCAACAATCGGAATTTTCGGATATTTGGTCCTAGGACTCATTGGTTCGGCTCCATTGATTCCACGGGCGAAGAAGCTCGATCAGCGAGTGCAGAGCGGAATATCAAGAGTCAAAGGTGACATTTTTTGTGGTTACACCTCAGGATGTCGGTGAACAGTGAGCGACTCAAGCGATACTGATAGGAAGGCCGCCAGGTTCGAGGACTATTTGAAAACATATTCTGTACTCGCTGAGCTGACAAGGAAGGAGACCTGCACGAAATACCCCTATGAAAGTGACCTGCTCTTCGAATTCGTTGACAACTGGCCTGATCTCATCAAAGTGTCCAAGGAGAAAACCCTCGAAGCCACCAACTCGCTATCCGGAATAATCCTCATCAGTACATGGAGGCTTACGAATCAGATTACCGTCGACATTCTGAGCGGCAAGTACTTCGAAGCCATAAGAAACCTGAGATTCGTGTTCGAGGGCAGCGTCTATGCAGTGATAGTCGAGAATGCAATTGAGGCAACAGTCTTTGAAAAGTGGGAAAAACTGAGCAGTCTGGATCTGAAGGCGGAAATCTTCGAGCTTTGGGAGGAGTGCAAACGCAGAAGGGTCTACAGGAGCGGGAAAATCGCTGCCGACAGAATCAAAGAGCTAGTCACCGAGTACGTAGGAAGAAAGATCGACGCTTCGAAAAAAGGCGAGATGCAGGACTATATCGAAATCTATACTCAGATACTGTGCGACGAAAAACTGTACTTGCGAACCAGTCAGATGATTGAGCAGTGCGCGGCATTTCTCAGCCTGGACGATGCAGACATCACGAACCTAAGGACACTGTGGCATGAGCTGTCCAAGTATCAACACTTCTCGCATGCGTATCTGGAAGCGGTCTTACACGACCCAGAATTATGTCTGATGGAGAAGCTTAACGATGGCTTGCTGAGACGCTCGTTGAATTTCTATTTTGAGACGTTGGATTTCTTCTATGCGGTTCTCGCTTGGAGGTTCGAATATCTAAGAAAAGAAATTCGGGAAATGTGCGAATGGTGGCGGACGAATTTCAACAGGACCTTCGCGACGACAGAGAAGACTCTGCACAATTTGGCTAAGTGAATCATGGCATCATCTCGGTGAACATCGCGATATCAGCAATTCACACTTTGAACGCCATGATAATCTCGACTATTCACGCCGAACGGCCAGCAAGAGAACGAACTAGAATCAATTGATGATCAGGACAATGATGGTGAGGAGAACGAACAAAACGGATTGTTCCGTTAAATGAACGTAGGCTCTTTTGCTGGGATAGGGGATTAGGATCTCCTTGAAACTGGCCTGTTAGTCTAGAGTTTCTGTCGATTGAAGCTTCTGGAAGTAGGACTCTGTAAGGATGTCCCGTCCTGCGAGGTAATGTTTCAGGTATTCTTTTGTTGGTTTCAGTCCATTACGTGTTTTGTCATCTCGTGCGATAAAGGCAACTGCTTCCAGTCTCTCCCCATTGTCTAGTTCCACGGTAACGGTCTTTTCATAGTAACCACGCTCATGTTCTCTCAGGGTCTTCATTCCAGCCGCCGAGATGCCATCGTAAAGAGCACCTTCCACCAGTTCATTTTCATTCTTGATGATGTTGCCTTTACCTTCGCCTTCTTGTGCGTTCTTGCCAGCAGCAACCTTGTTGAATCGTAGAGCGTAGCCCCTGAGAACGGCATGCATCCTTTGAGAGAAGTGAACGCCTCTCTCCTTCATCTGTTGCGTATCCATGTTCGAACCGTACCCGAAGTACTTCATTCTCTCCCTCAATACATTTGGACTCTGGGTATTTATTGGCTGAATCGGCACTGTCTCCCTAGAGTTTGCCCAGTTTCAGGTCATTGACCCATTTGATCGACTTGATAACCACGCCAATGCAGTCTTCAGCCCTCTCCAACGTCAAGTTCTGTTCATCAAAACCGTCCTTAGACGGATGAACTATGCGATTTCGCATCTCTCCGTATCCCTTGAGTTTCTCGTTAAGATCGCACTCTTCTGTGAAGCTCTTCCCGAACAGATTTTTCAGCCAGTATCCGAGGAATTCATCACGCCCGAATTTAGGGGACATTACAATTCTGTTTGCCAAGTCTTCAGCCAGTCCATGCTTGCTGCAAAGTGTGTCCGCTAGAAGCCTATCGAGATAGCAGTCAAACGTCATCATGGCCATCACTATGACAGTGCTGTACTCCTCTTTGTTGAGAAGATCAACTGAGGTTTGAAGAAAGATATGCCAGAGTGGAACTTCTCTGTCACTCTCCGTGCCTGTCGCAATCCAAAGCACAGTCACGACATCTCGATGAGGACTCTTCCCTGAGCTTAGAAGATGAAACCCCTCTTTCGTGGGGTGCGCAGCCACGATTACGTAGTCCTCTGTTTCCATGGTATCGGGAGCAACACACACATCCTCAGGACCAAGCAGAAACACGCCACTGACCTTGAAGAACGGTTTCTTGAACTTGACCCGAACCATTTCGCCTACGTGAATCTCGGTGCTTCCAAGTTGCATCATACCGAGCCGTAGTCCCAGTAGTTTGAGCACATGGATAGGAATATCCGCGATATTTTCTACGAAGCCGTCCTCAAAGGAAAACTTCTTGTGGCAACTGACACACTCAACGTCGTTCCCTACAACATCGACTGACGTCCCAAAACTAATTTTGACCGAGCAATACGGACATTTCAGTTGGTTGTATGTCTTGAATGGACCTTCGGGAAGTTCTGGCACGCTCATCAAATAATTGTTGTACACTGGTCTTTAAGAAGCCGGTTTCACTACCCAGTCAGGAGGCTTTCGCCTCATACGCTTGGCGGTAAAGGCAATCCTCGCCGTCCGTTATCAAGACTCTTCGCTAAAGACATTCTTAATTCATGAACTGGGACTTTCCAGACCCGAGAGAAGACCCATGGTACAGGAGGGCATACGATGGCAAGTATGGCAAGGGAGCGTTCGACAGAGACCGCGGTCTAGGGAAGCAAGACGACCAAAGGAAAGATGTTGAAGCAAGCATTCCTTCCGATTTCTTCGAAGTAAAGTCTCCGTTCAAGCACCACTGGAACTCGCAGCACAATGTCGCCATTCTCGAAAGGAACGGCAAGTACATCGGAGTATGCGTTCTCGCTGCAAAGGAGATCACCGAGGGAGAAAGCTACGTCCGGAAATTCGGCCTATCTTTCAATAAAGACATTTCTTGGAACGCTGCATCCGCCCTGATAGACCACCTGTCACGCTCGCCATTGTTCAAGGTCATTCTGATCACGACAAAGAAGACTCCTTTCCAGCTGAAGCCTGACATACCCGAGAAACTTGAGGGACGGAAGAACTGGATCGAAAGGAACTACCACTACCACAAGGATGTCTTGGACACTCTCAACAGGGACGTGAAGGCAAGCAGAGAGTTCGGCATGTTTCCGATTTCTGAAGATCTGCTCAAGAGGCAGAAGGAGGAAGCGCTCAATGCATCGAGATTCCTAGGGCAGCAGAACAGCATCGAGTCGCAGATTGCCAGCCATCTCAAACCCTACCACATGATAAAGGACAACGTCTTCGCAGCTGCCCTGTTCTTCTACATCTACACGAGCATACACGACACGTTCGAGAAAGCTGTGGAGGAAATCATCTCAAGAAAGGATGTGTACCTAAAAGGAAGCGGTTTCGGCAAAGCCGTTTCTCCGTAAGATTATTCCCTTCAGCTTGACAATTCCTACTCATGAAGAAGAAAACCCCAATAGAAATTCTGGATGAGGAGATAGACGAAGAAGTGCTTTCGCAGATGCCGGAATGGTTCAGAAAGCTTAGAGTGGCATACAAGCAGACGAAATCTCAATCCTCGGATTGAATCAGTTTCAGAAGAACCGCCAATTTCTCAGGCCTGCTTACTAATGCATCTAATAATTCGTTGACCTTCTTCTTAGTCTCGTCTATCTCAATTGCAATCTTAATATCGAAACAAAATCCACATGAGAAACAGTACTTCGTGCCAGCCGAATTGTCATTCCTGCATCTGGGACACTGTATGACATTCAATTTGTCTTCCTTTTTCTCTTCATTCAATTGAATACCGCTGGCCTTTAACAAGGCTTTATCCAGCTCCTGTCCAGACAGGTGAACATAAGTTGCGGGCATGTTAGAACTCTGAGTCCACCCCATATGTTTTTTCAATAACGATTCAGTAATCTGGGAAGCAAGATGTGTGGCGCGGGTATGTCTGAACAAATGAGGATAAACTCGTTTCTTGATTCCAGCTCTTGCCACAGCTTTCCTAATGAATGACCTGACAGCGCTAGGGGTCAAGTAGCTCAATTTGGGATCGTACAGGCTCACCCATAGGAATGAATCCTGATTCTTAGAATCTTTGTGACAGTTTAGCCACAAGTTGAGTAAAGGCACGGATCTTATAATTCTGACCCTTCTTTTTCCAGTCTTGCCATCGACGTTCAGAATGGCTCCATATTCGTCAAATTCCACATCCCCTATTCTTAATGACAGCAATTCACCAATTCTACAACCGGATTCGTATAGGACAAAAAGCAATGCTTTGTCTCTTGGATTAGTAGCAACTTCCACCATCTTCTTAATTTCTTCTTCAGTAATCAGCTGATTGCTCATGAGTTCATTTCTTGGAATAGCGGCCCTGATCCAAGATACTTCTTTGGGATAGTTCTCTGAGTTCTTAAGCCACTTGAAAAACTTCCTCAGCATCATTTTGTGATCATGTTTAGTCCACTTTGACCATCCTTGGCACTCAATCAATCCTACTAAATCTATGATATCATCCTTATCCAATGCATCAAATGGCTTGTTGCAAAGCATTGACCATTTGCGAAGCATCCAAATAACCTTGATTTGCCTAGACGTACCAATGCCTTCTGCAACCATCTGTCTTCGAAAATCAAGAATTAATTGCCTATTTCTCTCGATGAAAGTAGGGCTGTCCAGCTTCGCAAGCTCTGAACTTAGTCGTTTCTGGTAATTGTACAGGTCAACTTTCTCTCTCATTCTATCATGTTTGTTATTGAATCAGAAGTTGGTTACCGACGAGAACCGCTGCCGATACGGGCGATACCAGTGACTTGATTCTCTCGTTGACTCATTGAGTTAAGGAGTTGTCCTTTCTGCGGAGTGCCCCATGAGGACATGAATATAGAAATACAATTCCTTACCAACTTCTATCATTAATTATGTATGCGCAAGTATTTATCTTTGAAATTTATTTCGGCAGATTTCGGCAACGGTTGTCTGCAAAAGGGATAACGAAGTAGAAAAGACAAAAACCGAGAGAAAGCGAAAAGACCCATGCGCTTCATGACAAAGGATGGTCGCGTCAGTTTCGGTGCGAGAACACCACCAAAAGGACGCAGAGTAGAGTCGTGACTGAGAGCGGACATGAAAAGGAGCGAAGCGGGAGCAAGGGGTCCTAGTTAGATCTAACTAATCATGATGTTAGTTTTATGAGTTCTAAAACAACTATTGTTTATGGGGAAAACATTTGCTTCGAAACAGATTCTTCTTGTAATGGTGATGTTTGCCTTGCCAGTTGTGATTTATCCTAGAATAGCTTTCGCCTACTCATTGAGGCTTGATCCATCAACTGGCGAAGCGCCTCAAGGAGGTAGCACTACAACTATAGTCACTATGACCTCTTTCAGGAGCGATTTGTATCATGAATTCTCCTGTCCATTGGGGCTTGAACCTGGAGGTATATCGTGTTCATTTAGTCAAACATCCTGTTATGGCGATTGCACAACTTCAGCAACCATAAGTGTCCCTGGATCTGTTCCTGTTGGTGTATACACCATTACATTGGTGGCAGAAAATTCAGCATTCAAATCTTCCGAATATTATACAGTAAAATACATCTTGACCGTGAAGCCCAAACCTCAAGCGATAAGTGTACCTCAGACAAATGTAATTCAGACTTCGTCCGATGTTCTATACCAAAATCTTCTAGCCTTCTCGCCTCTTGTTGTCTTGATCACGATTGGTCTGATCGCCGGGTTAAGAAGACGAAAACAGTTGGAAACCACTGCAGGTTACTATAAACCCAAACTATCTATAGGCAAGGCTACGAGAATCCTAAGTCATCACCTTGAGAGTTTCTACTCACACATTCTTTCAATAGAAAGTTCCAGATTTGATGCCTCGCTGGGAGTATGGGAATTCCTGGTCGACACAGACAAGGGATACTGGGTAGTGGAAATTAACAACGATGGTCGTGTAGTCAAATCTGAAGAAGTGACGGATAGAGATGAGTTTCAGAAAAGATTGAAACCTGGCTGGAAGCTAGAAAAATAGTTCGCTCTTCCTAATGAAATGGAGCAAACGGAAGCGAAGATTGCTATCTTGACACTGTCCTACCATACCAGCGAAAGGACATAAGAGCGAGCTTGACTTGTGAATTTAAGTCTGCAATTCAAATCAGTAATTGATGGAAGAAAAATTCTATGAGCCAATCGGAGAATGGTTTGTTCGCAAGAAAGAATGCCAGAAAGACGAGTTCTCTCTCGGTTACAATATTCGAAAGAAAGTTGGTGACGCAGGTAGACAGTTTGATGTAGTAGCCATGCACTATGAACCTGTGAAAGACAATGAAATTCCTTCGTTCACATTCATCGGTCATATCGTTGAAGTAAAAGACAACGAGAGAAAGGCGGAACAGGACATCGGCAAGCTGTCAAATGCCCTCAAAAGTTCCAATGATTTTCTTGAAACGGGCTTTAACACACTGTTTTTCTATGTAGCCTATCCGGCCGAATTTGCTTCAAAAAGCATGGAGGAAACATGCAGGGCGAATAAAATCGGGATACTTCTACTTGACCAGACCAGCGTAAACGTCGAAGAGGAATTTCTGGCACCTGATACGCAATTGGATTGGAAGTTGGGTTGTGGCGGGTTTTCCCATAAAGACCAGAAACAACGGGCTAATTGGGATCGAGAATCATTCTTTCCTAGAGGTATCGGAGTAATCATCAAACATCCGGAAGAATTTTATGAGAAGAACATTGGACCGGGCGCAGAGACGTACAACGGCAAGATATCTCTGCGTAAATTGCTGGATAGTCCAAGTAGGAAAGAGACAAAAGAAGCACTGAATTATCTGTTTGACCGCATTAAACAGAGGTTCAACCAACTCCGAGTCCGGACGAATAGTATCAAAATCATTTTCGAGTGCGCGGCCCAACAATTAATTGTGCTCAACCCTGGAACTCGAAATTTCAATGTGATTCTTGGGAAATCCACGTATCGAGTTGCGACGAAGGACAAGATAGAGGAGTTCTTCGATGGCAAGTTTGTCAAGAGGTATGACGGCGGTCTCAGTGATCTTATCGAAAGTCGTATAATTCCTCATGTCGAGCGATTTCTGAAAAAGGAATAATCCAAGCATACTGTTAGATGTAGTGGCACGTGTTACCTTTCCTCAGTGTTTTTTGTATATTGTCAGGCAAGGGTTTCGGGAATTCAATATCGAGTTAGAAGTCCGACGACGAAATCATTGAGCTCATAATCGGTGAAACGGTACAGACGGACAGAAGAAGTTACAGGTCGGATGCCCATCTGTATCCTGACATAAGATGGTTGGGCATCCCAAATTCTACCAGCTGCTCGACGAGATGAAACAGCTCTCTAAAACTTCTTGTACTTCCTTAATAGGTGCTAGGAATTATTCGCATCTCTGTGAGAATCCAACTCTGAATTGAGTTCATGATAGAAAAATACTATTTGTGATGAACTTTCAGATGTTGAGGACATGAACCTTTGCTTATTTGCCCAAGAAAGGAATCAGCGAAAAAGGAAGCCGCGCTAACCTATTTTGTGAAATGCTCCGAAGTAACAGATCCTGTAATAGTTTTCAGCCCATCGTTTCCGCCCTACTGGGAAGAGGTGAACAAGTACTACAATCTTGTACTGGGGAAGGATGTCGCGGGATTCGAGGCTGACAAGGGCGTTGCATTGGTGCTGAGGAAGATGTTCACAACAGCTCTGGAAGTGCCGAAGGAGGAATTCCGTGTCGAAGAGCAGATTCACATTCCCAGCGAAGAGGTGAGCATCCCAGGCGAAAGGAAGGCGTTCATCGGACATGTGATGAGCTCTATTGTCCGCAGGAAAGTCACGAGGCAGCCTGTCTATTTTCCGCTCGACCTTTTGGTAAGGCAT
>Ga0315289_10013951_pt1 | contig 11236 bp, 3 predicted proteins | sample YL17G11_40_MG_FD_203452 | JGI IMG/M metagenome (GOLD analysis project Ga0315289, IMG submission 203452) | Sediment microbial communities from Yellowstone Lake, YNP, Wyoming, USA - YL17G11_40 | ecosystem: Environmental > Aquatic > Freshwater > Lake > Sediment | place: USA: Wyoming | collected... | reverse complement strand
GCGAGGTCTGACTAAAGACATTATTAACAAATTTATGCTTGGCTTTTCCACGCAGGATTCAGATGGATTATTAAAAAAAGCGAATGCAAGTGGCTTTTCTACCAATTTACTTCTGAAAGCAGGCTTAATTACTGGTGATGATATAAAGAAATATTACAGGGATATGTTGATTAACAAGCTAATGTTTCCTATTCAAAATTCAGTAGGGAGAGTTGCTGGATTTGCTGGTAGAGTCTTTGATAATTCAACACCTAAATATATCAATTCACCGGAGACAAAAGTTTATCACAAGGGTTCTTTGCTATACGGTTTTCATCTTGCGAAAAAGGAAATTAAAGAAAAAGGATTCGCCATCCTCGTTGAAGGATATATGGATGTTATTGTTTGTCATCAATATGGTTTTACAAATACTGTTGCGGGGATGGGCACTGCACTTACAGATAATCAAGTTAAGCTCATAAAAAAATGGTGTGATACGGTTATTTTGCTTTATGATAGTGATGATGCGGGGATAATGGCAGCATCAAGAAATGGACAGATTCTTGAAAATGCAGGATTAAAGGTCAATGTTGTGAATTTATCAAAAGGGGAGGACCCTGATAGTTTTTTAAGAAAATATGGAGCGAAGGAACTTAATAAATTAATCCAGGAATCGAAAGAGTTCTTTTTATATTTCCTCGATTATTCAACAAGCAAATATGATATAAAAACAGTAAACGGAAAAGCATCTGCGGTTAAGGAAATTATCCCTATAATTCAAGCATCAAATAATGAAATTAAAAGGAGATTTTATATTCAAAAACTATCAGAATGCATTGATATTCCTGAGGTTGCGATAATTTCTGAAATAAAGAAGTTAAAGAAAGGTCAATCTTTTGACACACAAGAAATTAAAAAATCTGATGAGAAAAGTAAATTTTCCTTGCTTCAAGCCGAAAAGATTTTGATAAACTTATTACTTGACAATTCTAATCTAATTGAGCAAACAAAGTCCTTTTTTGATTTAAATTGGACTACTAATGAATATTCCAAAAAAATCTTAAGCTTCCTCTTCACTGTTGACTCCGCCAAGATCTGTGATATAATGAATTTGTTGGAGAATTTTTTGTCTGAAGAAGAATTTAGATTCCTTAGAGAATTAATTTTAGGGTTTGAATTTGATAATAATGTAGATAAAGTCTGGCGGGATTGCCTCTGTTGTATCAGAAATAGTTTTATAGTAAGTAAAAAAGACTATTTAATCAAACAGATTAAAGAGGCTAAAAGTCTTAATAATTCGGATCAAGAAACAAAACTTCTAATTGAGTATTATAAATTAGGTGAGGAATTAGCGAGCCCGTTTTTAAATTTCTGAATTTAAAAGGGGTAAAATTTAAGATATATGAAGAGAATAAAAAGAGACATAACTAAAATTACTGAAGTTAGCCAACTTATTGACCTTGGCAAAGAAAAAGGTCATCTCACTTTCGATCAAATTAATGAGATGCTTCCAGAAAATATTACATCTTCTGAACTCATCGAAGACCTCTTAACTGAACTCGAAGAACTTAATATTGATGTTCTGGAAGAAGCCGTTGTAGAAGAAAAGGCAGAAGAACCCCCAGAACCAGAGGTAGAAGAAATTGAAATTCAGAAAGTTTCTGTCTCTGAAACCACGCGAATTGATGACCCTGTAAGACTTTATCTTATGGAAATGGGCAAAGTTCCTTTATTAACGAGAGAAGAGGAGATTTCTCTTGCAAAACAGATTGAGAAGGGACGTCAGGAAATTACCTACGCTATTGCAGGCGCTACCTGTACAGTTAATGAACTTCAGAAAATCTATATGAGGATTAAAGCAGGAGCCTTCAACGTTAATGATATGCTCCGAATTAATGTTGATGAAAACAATATTGAAGAGAAAAATCTCGTTATCAAAAATGTCATCGATAATCTTGATAAGATTTACAAGGTCTACGAAGAAGTCACATTGTTGAGAAGTCAGTTGGAAGAAGAACTTTCTGCAAAAAAGAAGAAAGATATTTTTAAACGGCTCAAAGATTTAAGGCAGAAAATTTATCAGTTGTTGCTCAAGATTGATTTTAATTTCACAGTTATTGACCAGATTTCGAGAAGTATAAAATATTATACTAATAAGATTGATGAATCTAATAGAGAGATAAGAGAAATCCTTATTAAGGTAATGTTGTCCGAGGAAAAAATCAGGAACATAGTCAGAAAGACGAAGAAAAATAGTCCAGAAGCTCGTGCGATGAGAAAAAGATTAGGATATGGCTTGGATGATTTTATTCAGTTTGATAAGAAGATACGGAATGCTCAAAGAACTGCAAAAAGGCTCGAAAAGGAAGCTGGTAATACTTATGATGAGTTAAGGGAAATTACTGAATCCATTATTAAAGGTGAGAAAGAGGCTCACGAAGCTAAGATGAAGGTTGTTGAGGCAAATCTGCGACTTGTAGTTAGTATTGCCAAGAAATATACAAATAGAGGGCTACAATTTCTTGATTTAATTCAAGAAGGTAATATCGGGTTGATGAGAGCTGTGGATAAATTCGAGTATCAGCGTGGATACAAGTTCAGTACCTATGCGACGTGGTGGATTCGGCAAGCTGTAACAAGAGCTATTGCTGACCAGGCGAGAACTATCAGAATTCCTGTTCATATGATTGAAACAATCAATAAACTCTCACGGGTATCACGATTCCTTGTTCAGGAACTTGGGCGAGAACCGACTCCAGAAGAAATTGCAAAGAAAATGGAATTACCTGTTGAAAAGATTCGCAGGATTTTCAAGATTGCACAACAGCCGATTTCTCTTGAGACTCCGATTGGTGAAGATGGTGATAGTCATTTTGGAGATTTTATTGAAGACCAGGAAGCCTGTTCACCAGCTCATGCCACGGCATTTTTGTTGATGCAAGAGCAGATAGAGAAAGTTCTCAAAACCTTAACAGAACGAGAGGAAAAAGTTCTAAGATTACGTTTTGGTATTGGAGGAAGCGGTTTCCCAAGAACACTTGAAGAAGTCGGAACAATCTTTAATGTGACGAGAGAAAGAGTCAGACAGATTGAAACGAAAGCACTCAATAAACTTCGTCATCCGAGTAGAAGAAAAAGACTGATTGAGTTTCTTGAGTAATATATAGCTTTTTTTACGTTTATTAAATTCAACTAAAATATTAATTACTGCATTTATTCGTATATTTCAAAAATCTTTTTATCAACTCCAGTATATTTTACTACTTTGATTGTTTTACTAATAGAATCACCGAACCACTCGACATTTTCTTGAAGCATTCGTAGTGTGATTGTGTATTCTCCTTCTTGTACGGGATTTATCCAGAAATTAAAGGTTGTTTCTTCTCCCGGGAATACATCATTTGTTAGTTCGACTCTTCCTGGGCATCCTAATTGTTGTCTATCTCCACTTATTCCTAATTTGTATAAGTCTGTTTTGGTCCATGTTGCATTTCCTGTGTTCTTAAATGTAATAATAAATAATCGGGGCTGTTTTAATGAAACTTCTTCAGGAATGTAATCAACAATGTATGCTGAATTGTTCTTCTTTAGCCCATCTTTAACGATAACTTGCTTTACTAATTTTTCTCCGAACCAATGTTCATACTCCTTTACCATTCGCCAATCCGTTGTGTAAGTGCCTGTAGTGGTTGGAGCTGTCAGATAATATTCGATTGTTACTTCATCATTTGGATAAACATCTTTAGGCATCGGATATCGTCCCTGCCCACCTAAATCATCAGAATCACCCACAGCCCCTAATCTATAAAAGTCCCAGCCTTGGGGCCAAATTGATGCCCCCGTATTTTGCAATGTAACTGAGACCTTATATTTCTGACCCGGACTCATTTCTAATGGTATGGTATCAGATAAAATTGTTGCATTATCATTTGTAGTTAAATTTATCGAATCAGACAACACATTGCTTTCTGTTATATTTAAAACGACTACCTTTGCATAAACTGTTTTCTCACCATTACTACTTGATAGTTTATATGTGATTGGGTCTGATATTGCCTGCCAGTAAGCATTCTCAAAATTTTCATTTTCACTCAGCATAATTTGTGTTGGTTTTGTTCCTGTAGTTTCTATACCTATTTTCACCAGTTGAGAATCCGTCACTATTTCGGAAGAATCAGAACAATCAAGTAACTTAACACTTACCAATTCAGGCTGTTTAATAACATTCACAGTCCCTTCACTGTATTCATACACAGGAAGGTTCTTTCCATCATCAATCTTTCCGTAAATCCAATAAATTCCCTCCTCAACATTCGTTAAATTCCAAACATATTCATTTAAAGAATCATCTTCGCTTATTCCTTCAGTAATAAGAGTCCCATCATAACTTTGATTATCTGAGTCATAATATAAACTTATTGTGGCATTGTCATCATTATCACCATCGAACCATTTTATTATATAAGATTCTAATGCAAAGTTATCCCCTGCATCGGGTTCAAGAATCGTAATTTGTGGGAGTTCATTTCCTATAAGCCAAAAATAATGTAACGGTGACTTGTATTCTTTTTCATTCACCTTAGCCAAAAACTCAATAGATGTATATCCCGCCCGTAAATTATCAGAAGGAATCTCAAAATTAAATGTTTTCTCCTCTTGGGATAAAAAGTGATAATTGGTTAATGTAACTTCTTTCTGAGAATAATTATTATTAATCCTTACTCCGATTACTGCATCAACCTCAACCTTAGACAGATTAGTTATGGTTAATGTAGCTTGAATATTATTCCCTAAAGATACTTCCTGCGATATAACTATATTTTTAAAATCGAGATATTCATCTAATAAATTAAAAGAGAGAGAAATCTCATCCAATAAGCCATCATTCTCTAATAGCTTAATATCAACATTATGATTTCCAATAAATAATTCTGTTGTTGTTATCTGAAAAGTATTATTTCCGGTTGGGATTTGGGATTCTAACTCTTTACTATCAAGGAAGATTCTTAACAAATTACCCCCTTCACTATTAACATTTATATTTACTACATCTCCCACAAAATACATATCCTTATCAAATATTGCGCTAATTATTCCCCCATTTCTCTCGCTTGTATTTATACTTATAGATATATCATCATAAACATAAGTGTCAGTCGTATCTTTATAATATTGTACGGGGAATACATTGATTGTTAATGCCATCTGATTATCACTTATTTCTTGAACACTCCATCTTATAGGTGGATCAAATAATATATTATCTTCGATAGGGTAATACTCATAAAGTGAGCCGTAATAAAAGCCAGGAACATCATATAAATCTATCTTACTAATAAACTGAGAATTACCATTAAAACTAACATTACTTATTGTTTCATTACTCCCTAAGTTGTAGCTAAATTCTATTACTGGCAACAATGGATTTCCCGATAATATCCATTTCTCTGCTATATATGGTTCTCCATCAATTTTATACTCCAAATTAACATATTTAGCTCCTTCAAAATCCTCAATAGTATAATTGGTAATATCTATATTGATAGTACTTGGTACGGATTCTTTTTCTTTTTTACATAACATATCCTCGCTTAAAACAGGAGAATTTTCATCACCTAAGGCTGTTATATAATTTTTTGGATAACCAAACTGAACAAATCCTTTTTTAGTGTCTTTACTAATATCTGTAAGTATATCTGAGAATATAGTAATTGGGGTATTACATGATTCCTTATGCAATAAAGATAAAGGTACTTTTCCTGTTAATGTGAGAATTAGATAATCAGAAAATGCAGAAGCCATCCAATTTGATGTTATGTTACCAGCAAGAAAGTTGAAACCCGTGTAACATAATAAACCTGTTAAAACAGAATATTTCCCTAAACCATCTGCAGTTGAGCAAGCGGTTACGAAGGCTAATGGTCTATTATTAAACGTATAAATATTATAAATATTAACATCTTCTTGGGTCTCATCTTGAAAGCATCCAATACGAATATAATTACTTGACAGAAAATCTTGCCCTGTATTGTGAAATCTTAAATAAGGCCAAAACCAGTATCTTGAATTTAAATGAGCATTAGCCCAATGTGTTAGAACATATTTTAGCCCTTCTTGGTCAGACACTCCCCATGTATTGCCATGTCCTTTAGCATAAATGAATTTTACATTCTTTAAAAAATTAATATCATAATCCATTGATTTCCAGAGGTGTCGTGCATTATTTGTATGATGAATACTGGACTCATATGATAGAGTAATTAATGCCACTTTTTCTCTTATTTCTTGTGTATGTTCATAAAAATTTGCGAAGCCAGCTTCTAAACCATTATCCGCACTTATATATAGTTGATTACTTGCTTTTAAGGAAATAGTTTTACCAATTTCTTCTTCTAAAAACCTTTTAAAAACAACGTAATTGGCTATATTTGCTTTTTTGTCACCGGGATCGAAAAATGAATATGTAGGCAATCTTGAATACATAAAATTTGCTTTATATCCTGTGCCTGTCTCGCTCCAAAAAGGATAGTCCCCTTCTCCTTTTGACTCACCATAAACAATTTTCCCCATTGGAACTATATCCTGAGAGCCAACGATAAATACAAAGAGGATACCATTAAATGATTGACATAACTTATTTATTTTTTCTCTAATTTCAAAAACCTTCTCCTGATCAGTCGTATTGGAATAAGATAAAATTCCTTTGTCTAAGCAAGCATTTTGCAGCAATTGTAGAACACAAGGTCCGTTTTGATATTCACCTGCTGAATCATAATAATTAAAGTCATTGATACTAAATAAGTTACTTAATTTATTAATATTTGTAACCACAACCATATCAGGTTGATATGGCATTACCTTGTATTGAAATGTTTGATTAAATACATTTGAATCTGAAAATTTTATTATTACTTTTACATTATGAACAGAATTGTTATAAACGGGGAGTGCAGGAATTTTAATATAATGCCACGCTTCGAACGGTTTATAGACTTGATGTGTCTTTTCATATTCGAATTCATTATGAATACTTCCATCACCAGTATCTTGAACAGTTTCTATAACACTCAATAAATACGAACCTGAATAAGAACCAATACTAACACAAACCATCACAGTATCATCTTCTTTACTTTCATCTCCGACTATTATTTCTTGAGGTATTGGTAACAAATTTGATAAAGTAAAATTTACTTGAACTTTGAAGACATTAAGAGGACCACTATAATTGGAATAAACAGGAGGATTGTGGGTGTCATCTATTTTGGCATAGATGTAATAGGTTCCGGCAGGAATAAAATAAAGATTCCATTCATAAGAATCGGTTTCATCATCTTCATCTATTACACTTTCTGTATTAATTAGAGTTCCATTATAACCTTGATTATCGGTATCATAATAAAGACTAATCAGCGCATTATCATCCGGGTCCTCATCACTCCATTTGATTAGATATTTATCCGATGCATTTGCCCCTATAGCTGGTGGATTTATAATAGTAATAGTCGGATTAGCATTTGAAATCCCCTGTGAATACTTTATCGTCGCATAATCTTGAGCAGTTCCTGAACCATCGCTCAATCCTGTTACATATACATTCCCTGAACTATCTACAGTTATCGCTCTTGCATAATCATCACCATTTCCAGGACCGTTATATCTTGCCACCCATTGCTGAACTCCTGAACTATTATACTTTATCGTAGCATAACCATAATTAAAAGGGTAAGTTCCTGAACCATCGCTCAATCCCGTTACATATACATTTCCTGAACTATCTAAAGCTATTGCATATGCTGCATCCCCACCATTTCCCGTACAGTTATATCTCGCTACCCATTGTTCTACCCCTGAACTATTATACTTTATCGTAGCATAATCATAATTAAAAGGATAAGTTCCTGAACCATCGCTAAATCCTGTTACATATACATTCCCAGAACTATCTACATCTATCGCATAAGCCTCATCATAACCATTTCCAGGACCATTATATCTTGCCACCCATTGCTCTACTCCTGAACTATTATATTTTATCGTTGCATAATCACGCTCATTTCCTAAATCACCCTCGCTCAATCCTGTTACATATACATTCCCTGAACTATCTACAGCTATTGCATAAGCCTGATCAAAACCATTTCCAGGACCATTATATCTTGCTACCCATTGTTGAACACCTGAACTATTATACTTTATCGTAGCATAACCATAATCTGTTCCTAATCCAATGCTATATCCTGTGACATATACATTCCCTGAATTATCTAAAGCTATTGCCCAAGCTCGATCATTATCATTTCCCGGACCGTTATATCTTGCTACCCATTGCTCTATCCCTGAACTATTATACTTTATCGTCGCATAATCAGAAAAAGTTCCTGAACCATAGCTATATCCTGTGACATAGACATTCCCAGAACTATCTACAGCTATCGCATATGCATTATCAACGTAATCTCCAGGACCATTGTATCTTGACACCCATTGCTGAATCCCTAAACTATCATACTTTATCGTCGCATAATCTAAATTAGTTCTTGAACCATAGCTCTCTCCTGTGACATAGACATTTCCTGAACTATCTACAGCTATCGCATAAGCCTGATCAAAACCATTTCCAGGACCGTTATATCTTGCAATCCATCGTTGAATCCCTACACTATTATACTTTATCGTAGCATAATCAAAGTCAGTTTCTGAACCATAGCTCTCTCCTGTTACATATACATTCCCTGAACTATCTAAAGCTATCACATTTGCATTATCATCGTAATTTCCAGGACCATTATATCTTGCTACCCATTCCTCTGTTACCTGTGCGAAAATATTTAATTCAATTATAAGGATTATAAAGAAGAATATAAATGAATAGGAACAGCTTGTATATCTTTCAAATTTTCCATTATGAAAGGCTTTTATTGTCCCCATATTATTAATTCCCCTTATTATAGGATTGATAACCCAAAACGTTTATTTATCAAATACACCAAGTAGTCAATGAAAAAATGTAACGCGACATTAAAATTTTTCAAAAAGTCCTGTTCAAAAATAAAATGTAGGGGCGAGGTTTCCTCGCCCGTATAGAAGGGCGGGGTGACCCCGCCCCTACCAAATTAAATGTTTTAATGTTGATTACCTTGTAGAATTACGAATATATACAAATTTATTTTTAAAGTAAATCCGTGTTAATCGGTTCTTATCCGCGTCATCAGTGTTCTATTTTTCTTTCTTTGAGTTCTTTGTGTCCTTCGTGGTTATATTTTTTTATTATTTTCCCCAGACTTCAAATTCTTGAATCCTGCATATTTGGTCTACTGAACAAGATTTTGAGATATAAAGTCTTATAAAGCGGACTGGGACTGGTTCTTCAAGTGGGAAAATTGGAAGAATTAAGAGCGATGTATCGATATTTTCTGTTTGCCCTTTATCGATTGATAAATTTTTTTCAATAATTTTTTCCCAGGGACCATCAAGAGAATTTCCTTTTTCAATCGAAAATTCAACGACATCAAAATCAGGGGAATCACCAGTTGCACTTGGATTCTTCAATATGAACCCTTCAATGGTATAGTCTTTTCCAAGATCAAGAGCAAGCCAGTGTGCATCAGGATGGTCAACCTCACACCACTTTGTTCCGATGTCCCCATCAAATGCTGATTTGCCTGTGCAATCAATATTGAAATGTCCTGACTCACGATAATTTTTTACCTTCAAAGATAAATTCTCACCTTTGAAGAGTAAGTTCTTTAATTTTTCGTTAACTATATCCAGCGGATTTTTTCTGAACTGTTCTTCGAGTTCGAGATATTCAAAATCCTGTTCCGGTAGCTTCGGGAATGGCGAATGAGGCTCTGTTTGATACCAGAGTGCAATGCTTGAATAATCATCCTGCCTATCCTGAACATCCCAGCCGTGACATTTCATTGTTGCTTTAATAGATTTTTTGAATCGAACAGGGTCTGGAATGTGAAAACGATAAGCAGTCATTTTATCATTTTCAGGACCAAATGAAGTGCCGTGGAAAAGTGAATTATTTTCAGTTCTAAATCCCCAAGCCTGACCAAAATAATCTTCAGCACCAGTTCCGGGTAGCGAAGGTTCTTCTTCACCATCAATATAAAAATCCTGACCACCTTCGACCCAGGCACCCGCTCTAAGAAGATGATAGTTCATAATTGTTCCGACATAATTCCCTTTCCCTTTTGCCTCAAGGATTGTATAAGGAATATGCAGAGTAACCGGATTTTCTCTTCTATATTGTGCGTGAAAATAAAGTGTCTCCTCAGGCAAATTCTGACATTTTTCATAATCAACTTGAATAAAAAACATTGAGACGGAGCGGAAACTTCTATTTTCAATTTCAATCTTTGCTGATTTTTTAAATGGCATCTTCCAATAAGAGTTCAAAGCGGAATGTTGTTCACCACCAGCAGGAATCATCTCGAGCATTAGTGATTTGAAAATTCGCTCCTTCCCAAATCCGACACCGAAAAAATCTCCTAATGGAACTTCAACACTTGGCGTCTTTTCATCGTCCCACCAGATTCGCATTACAAGCAATCCCTGAATTTGCGGTATCACACACTTAGTCGTTATCCATATATGATTAATAATTCCCGGACCTTTCAATTCCGCAACAACTACTTTCTTCCCAATCGGAATGCCAATCACATTACAATGCCGATGGGAAGTATTGTTAGATGGTAACCATAAAGAGTTATATAAAAAATTTGATCCCCAATTTTCTGATGCTTTATTAGACAGAGTTGTTTGAGGAAAAACTGAGATTAAAAAGAAGAATAAAATAGTTGAAAAAATTAGTACTGTAAAAGTTATCAACCGCTTCATAATTTTATCTCCCCGAGTAACTAAAAGAGAATTCTATATATTTTATTTCTTTTATTAAGATAAATATAGAAACAAATCAAGAAAATTAATTTTAGATTTAAGATGTCGTATTTTGATAAAACATAGATATTAAGTAATTGTTTAAAAATCCTATTGTTTGATATAAAAACAAGATTTCTTCATAACTTGCTTGTGTGTAACACACAGACAGGTAAGACCGTTCGCAATGACACATACCCCTCTCCTTTATCCTTTCCCACAAGGGGGAGGAAACGAAACGTGTCATCGTATGTTAAAATTAGTAAAAAAATAGTTGCAAGGTATACAAGGAGTAGTAAGGAGATAGAATAAGGAAGGCGATAAAAATTAACGTGTCATTGGTTTAACAAAAACCGTTCGCAATGTT
>Ga0315289_10013950_pt1 | contig 11236 bp, 26 predicted proteins | sample YL17G11_40_MG_FD_203452 | JGI IMG/M metagenome (GOLD analysis project Ga0315289, IMG submission 203452) | Sediment microbial communities from Yellowstone Lake, YNP, Wyoming, USA - YL17G11_40 | ecosystem: Environmental > Aquatic > Freshwater > Lake > Sediment | place: USA: Wyoming | collected... | reverse complement strand
GCATGAAGACGGCGTCCACTGGGTCGAGACCTCCTATCTGAAAGGAATTTAAAATGTATACACCCGGAACTTTCAACTGGTATCTGTTTCAGTCTGGTAAGTTCGTTACCCTGATGGCCAAAGCTATACAGGCCGCAGACGACGAGAACAAAGAGAAGATCAGGAAGGTCTTCCCCCAGATGGTGGCCGCCAACGAATGCCACTCATGGGATATAGTTCCGGAAGGCTTTTCGGAACCCAAATACAACGCGGAGGAGGCTTGACAAATGGGATACACAACAGACTTCTATGGCTCCTTTGACCTCAATAAGAAGTTGGATTTAATTCTTCATATTTATCTCAAGAGTTTCAGTGAAGTCCGGCACATGAAACGCGACCCCAATAAGATTGCTCAACTCGTCTCATTGAAAAGATTCAAAGAATACAAGACTTTGTTTGGTGGGGTTGGAACTGAAGCCGAGTTCTTCATTGACGGAAAAGAAAATTATATGGGGGATGATGCTGACCCATCAGTCCTCGACCACAATCAACCTCCCTCAACCCAGCCCAGCCTGTGGTGTCAGTGGCTACCCAGTGAGGACGGCCTGCACATAGAATGGGATGGCGGGGAGAAGTTCTACGAGTATGTAGAATGGCTCCAGTACATCTGTGATAAATTCCTTGCCCCGAAGGGTTACATCCTGAACGGATCAGTCCGTTATCAGGGTGAAGATAACAATGATGCAGGCTGGGTAGTCTGTGAGAATAATCATGTTCGGTTGGCTGAAGGAGTACTCGTGCCCATGGAGAAAGTGTCTGAAGGCGTCATTATGCCCGTAGATCAGTCTGGTAGCCAGACTGTGGAGCCTGCTCCTACGTCGGCCAGTACCCCGGGCAGACGTGTAGTTGACTGGCAATAATTTTCCTAAACAAAAGGAGCTTTACTTATGGCAACATCACGCAGAGCAAATCGTTTACGTCGCACAGTCCGGGTACAAGCTGCCGCTCCTGCGGCACTGCCCGCCGACCCACTTCAGGCTATCAAGGATAAGTTTCTCAGACTGACCGAGCTTCAGACCTTCATAGAGGCCGCGAAGGACCTCTACAAGGAACGGGATGCTCTCGTTGAGGAGCTGTCCATGTGCTTCATCAGGCGGACGGACACCGGGTGGGATGTCAAGTCCCAGATCACTCTGGGTAACAAGACATACAGACTGCACCCTGCCTTCTTCGATGCCTCGAAGAACAAGGTCGTGGCCAAGACATTCAAGGCCGCCTTCCATTCCACAATGGTGATTGAAGGGTAATATGAACCTAACCCTGAATGAAACTACAACGATTGTGGCCGCTCTCAAATACTTGAAGGCCAACAGGGATGAAGCCCGTGAAGCCATGTCCGATGAGGATGATGTCACGGGAGAGGTCACAAGCCCCCTGCTGTTGACGGAGGACGAAATAGAAGCCCTCTGCGGCAGGATTGATGACGGGGTTCTATCCCTGTCCCCCTTAAGTTTGATGACTGTCTATGTAGCTTCTGTTGCAGGGAAGCCAAAGGGTATTTTAACTGCAAAGGAGTATGAGAGTACTGCCATAGCGTGGTGGGATTCCATACAGCCCAAAGAAGTTCCCATTGAGGACTTCAATGCAGGCAAGATTACACTCGCAACAATTAACCAATACTAAATAGGAGGTGCCATCATGGCCGCTCTTGTTAAGACGTGGACTTTCCGTTCGGCTTCCAACCCGAGCAAGGCCTACGAAACACAGCTTCATTCCGATAACACCACCTCATGCAACTGCAAGGGCTGGTGCATCGCTCGTGGTGGTCTCCGTTCCTGCAAGCATACCCGCTGGGTAGAGCAGGGCGTTGCCGACCGCTACTCCGATGGAGTCTGGGAGAACCCGAACCATCAGAGAGTTCAGGAACAGATCAGGACTGTCCACGAGGAGACGAAAGTTTCCGAGAAGAAGTCCAAGACCAAAGCTCCCAAGGAGAAGGTCTCTACCAGCTCGCCTGCCCGGCGTGTAGTGAACTGGATGTAAGGATGGCTATCAATCATCCCGTCTACCTCCAGAGGGCTGAGAAAGGCCCTCTGGGTAAGGTAACACTTATCGCTGTCGTAGATGCCGAGTCTGTTGGTATGAAGGACACGGATGATTGTGTCTGGATGATGGCTACGACAACCCCATCGTCCATGTATACAGGCCACAACCCGTCCATCTCTCTGGAGATCAAATCCAAGATGTCCTCAGAGGATTATGTTAATGGGCTTAACAAGTCCACGGGACAGTGGCACGAGCACACTCGGGGTATGGGTATCACAGGGATACTTAAAAGCCCTTACTGGTTCATCAGGAAGTTCAAGGATGTCCTCGAAATGATGGGAGGTTAGGATGAAACTCAATAAGATTATCGCAATCGCCGATAAGGTTTACCCGGACGGATTGATACAGCAGGCTTTCAATCTCCAGAGTGACCCCATAAATTGGGATCATTCTCAAGGTCGTTCCGTAGGCGACGGGCTCGCCGAGTTCATTGCACGAGAGCTGGCCGAGACCTATGACTCGAAGGCATCCAGTCTGGATCAGTTACATGAGGCCGCCCGGTGTATCGAACTGGCCAAGCGAGAAGTAACATCAGTGGCGGACATTCTCACGAGAGAACTTTCCAACATGGCCGTATCACTTGCCAAGAGGAGGAAGAAATGAAATACACAGTCATCGGTATCTATGCGGACAACCAACAGCCATGGAGCCACAGCGTTGAAGAGATCAACCCCACACGAGCCGCCATCAAAGCTATCACAGAGCTGTATGATGAAGGCCGAGGGGGCGGGCAGTTGGAGGATATGTTTGTCGTTGATGTCATTGAAGGCGAGCACAAGAGCGTCTGCCCCACCGGCGTCGGAGAGATCTTGAGTCTGAAAGATCTGGAGGATCTGGGGGAAGATAATGGCTAAGCTCCGCATACCCCTGCCCAAACAGGTTGAGAAGGTTATCCAGGATGAGACCCAGTATGATCGGCGACGGGAGAAACAAGTCAGTCTGGATGAGGTCTATTCTGATCCGGCCAACCAGCCCAGTCAGAAATACATGGCCGGGCTGAAAAAGCTTCAGGCCCGGGCAACAGGGAGAAACCATGATCATTAATGTAAAGAACGGCAAGGATGTCATCACACTCGACTTCCAGCTCAGTCAGATACGCTACTGCCGGAACATCGCCAAGCACGGGAAGATAGAGTACATCGAGCAGGACGAATTCACTATGGCCTGCTATAAGATTCTCTATGAGGACAATAGAGAATCATTCCTTTCATCACTCGCCGATGACATGCAGGGCTACATCAGAAAACAAATCGACCCGACCCAGTTACAAGTAATCACCGAGCAGGAATACATGGAGGTCTTCAAATGAAAACAGCGACCAAGTCTGGAAGGATTACCTGGAAGCGTTTCAACCGGGATTTCAAATTCACCAAGAACCACCTTGACAAAAACGCATCCTTCGACGACTGTATGTTCGAGACCTTCGGTAAGGAAGTGGAGTTTGTCAAGTCTGTTGACCCCACCCGGGTGCTCACCATTACAGACTGTGACGGACAGAGCTGCATCAGCCCGGGTTTCCACATTGTAAACCGACTTGGTTATCTCGTCTGTCAACACCCAGTCCCCTACGACTTCTGGGTCTGCTACTAAGGCTGTTGTACCTCAAAAACCTGTAGCACCTTGAAAACCTGTAGCACGCTTCAAGTCTGAAGTCCAGAAGGCTTGGCCGCATCCATAAGTTATTGATTTATTTAGTCTGGAAAAATTGAAATACCTGTAGCACCTTGAAAGGAACCTGTATGGAACGCACAGTCGTCCTCACGAGCCGTCATCAAAGAACAATAAACCTCACTGTTGAGGGTGGGGTCATCACTGAGATCAAGAATGAATCAGGTGTCCACTTCCCCTTTGTCATTCATCAACCCTACAACAGGTCTGTTGAGACATGGGCAGAGCGGAATAACTTTCTGTTCAATGGCGAAGATCTTGAACAGAAACATCGCAAGGTGTACGGGATACCCATAAAGCATATACCCGAAGGACATCCACTTCGGTTTATCTTCCCCAATAAATTCAGATAAGGAGAATCCTATGGCAACCCTACTTGAAGACATCACCACTGTTGCTAAACAAAATCTCCAAAGAGAAGGCAGACTGCTGCCTGTCTTCTTCCTTATTAAAGGAGAACAACTCGTAGCCGAACCTTATGTCACCTCCATGATTGATGAGATGTTTCCGCCCGAACAATTAGGTGCGGAAGAATCCAAGAGTCGTGCCGTCTTTGTCATGGGAGTTCTTGCCCAACAAGTACAGGCAGACCGGATTATAATGATCTGGGATGCGGCCTTCCGCTCCTATGATAAGGGGACTGATTTCGATCCTCTTAATGCTCCTCTTACTTATCCGAAATCCATGCGGACGGAATGCATAATCCTGAATGACATCCAGCTCCAGACTGGCAAGGATAACACCGTCATCGTCCCCTACAAAGGCGGAGACGGGGAGCCAGTAGAGTTCCTGCCCAATACTTTTGACGGGATGGAATGTGAATCCCGCTTCACCGAGTTAGCCGTTCGAGGCTATAACAAGGCGGTATCCAATGGCTGAAGAAACGATCTGTTGCGAACACTGCGGTCACGAGTATGACCGGCACATAGGATCTGAATGCCCTAACTGTGGACATAATAACCACGACCAAATAGAGAGTACGGAGACTAATTCTATGCACAACATCTCGGATAAAGTTACCGTCTTGAAACATGACGGCTTGGTCAGCAGTTACTTCGGTCTTGATGGCGTAATAGAAGGCTATCGAATCGAGAAGGTCGGGCCGGGAACAGGGAAGGCCACCACCACTTATAATGGAATAGAGCTGGTCGAGGATTGGTTGATCCGCTTCGACGGAGAACAATTAAAACAAAGCAATAATAGCAATACCTGCTCGGCCTTATGGCTGAAGCGTGATATGTTCACATTGAAATAAGAATCCCCAACCCAAACCGTATAATACAATACATCCTTTCATAAGAGGAGACTGAACCTATGCACTACCATGCAGAAATCTGGACGCCTAAAATTCCTACCGATCTCGAATCATTCGTCGCCCGTATGATGGGTCGACATGAACAAAGCGGTGGCTTCTGGGATTGGTATCAGGTTGGCGGACGATGGATGGGCGACCACGATAACTACAGGCCCGAACTTGATCCCCGTAATCAGGAAGTCTGTTCCATCTGCAATGGTACCGGCGAGCGTGAGTGGGAAAAGAATGATGTTGAGTCTGGATGGAAAGCGAAATGCCGAGGCTGTAATGCCTGCCATGGCACGGGCGTCTCTACCAAGTGGCCTACAAATTACGCCCCCTATACCGGGGATGTTATGGAGTTCACAAAAGTAAAGGATGATCTGACTGCAGCCACCCTTATCATTCATAAAGGTCGGGGTAAGGAAACTTCCCACTCCGAGGAATGGACAGGTAAGGCCTTCGTTAAAGGAGCCCTCGGAGGAACCGTCAAAGAGTTCCTGAAGTCCAAAGGTATCACGGACGGCTACCTCATCACTGTTGACTACCACTGCTAAGGAGACGACCATGAACAATCTCTTTGTCATTATATATAACAATGACCCGAAGAACTTCGATGTCCTTCGTCTTGTCAATAAGGGGACCATCACCGAGACAGAAGTCCTTGCCACGAGTGATGAGAAGTCCGACTACCAATCAATGCCGACCAAGAAGTTCTTCACCCCGGCAGTCTGGAAGAGAGCACGCCTGGTGGCGGATAAGCAGGAGCTCCTGCCATACAAGAAGGCCTCCCAGAGCACAGCAGAGTTCAAAGCTATGGTCAAGGGACTCAAGCCCGTCAAGTGATCGGATTACCTGGAACGATGACATGGATTATATTGACGGATCTTTTAATACCACTGGGGATGTAGAGGAGAACTAATCATGACCACCATTCAGGAAGTGAGTCTTTACTTTTGCGAAGGCACGAGCGACAAAGAATATCACCTCCAGCTCCAGCAGGTCTCGGGGGGCCACATCGTGAGCTTCCAGTACGGCAGGAGAGGCTCAGCCCTGAATGAGGGTACAAAGACTGACAGCCCTGTAACCCTCGACAAAGCCCAGAAGATCTTCAACAAAGTTCGGGATGAGAAACTGGGCAAGGGTTATCAGGAGCAGTCTGGAACATCAACTCCTCGGACGACCTATGCACCTGCCGCAGCGGCACCGCGGGCTACGGCCCCGGCCGCCCGCTCCAGCACAGGCTTCTCCTCGGTACCCCGAAGAGTAATCGACTGGGCAGACGATGGGGACACGCAGGTATTCGTGCCGGTCCCTGAAGGCACTACCAGTCTGGAAGCCCAGCCGGACGACGTCATCTTTATTCCACAGCTCCTTAACGTCATCGAAGAAGCCGACATTGAAACCTACCTTCAGGACGACAGGTATGGTGCCCAAGAAAAGAAGGACGGGCGACACCAGCCCTTCCAGAAGCACGCTGGTGAAGTCATCGTTACTAATAAGAAAGGAAAGTCCATCGGCTTCCCTGAAGCACTCAAGGATGCCATAGATACCAATAAGGATCTCCTCGTGGATGCCGAGATCATCGGAACAAAGTTCCATGCCTTCGACCTCTTAGAAGCTAACGGGGAAGACCTCCGGGGACTGGGTTACGAAGCCCGGTACGAAGCCCTGAAGACTCTGTTCTCCTTACACACCTTCAATTCCCAGACTGTTTCCCTGGTGCCCCTGGCTGTTGGTACGAAGGCCAAGCGAGCCCTCTACAATAAGCTGAAGAAGGAAGAACGGGAAGGCATCGTCTTCAAGCTCCTCGATGCCCCCTACAGCCCGGGTAAAGCACATGCTGCCATGTGGAAGTGTAAGTTCTATGCCGAGCTGTCCGCCCGGGTCTGTGCAGGCCGGGAAGGGAAACGCTCTGTGGGTGTGGAACTCCTCCAGACTGGATTACAGTTCGAAGGATCATGGAAGTTCATGGGGAACGTAACCATACCGCCTAACAAGGATGTCCCCGCAGTTGGATCTATTGTTGAGATCCGTTTTCTCTATGTGGACGGACCGAACGGCAGTCTGTATCAACCCTTCTATAAGGAACTCAGGGACGACGTTGATGAAAGCGAATGCTTAATGTCCCAAGTCAAGTACAAAGCACAGGAGGACTAATAATGAAACGACAAATCTCGGAAGAGGAGAAAAAGTTCGGACACCAGGGGCCTTTCTGGAAGGAACATAACTTCCCCCCGGCACCTTTCAATCCAGACTTCGATCCGAAGGCCGGGGACAAGTTCAGCCAAGTCTCCTCCAGCATGCAGGCCGATAACTATTATGCCACCCACACCCAACCGGAATGCAAAGAGGAGTGGGGACGCAGGTATAAACTTTTATGAAAGGTGGCACGCTATGTTGAATCTACTTGTAGGAGTACACATCGGCGGGGACTATAACCCTGGAATCGATGCAGCCCAAATCAGTCTGGATAATGATTCCATCAAACACATCCTCCAGCTCAGCCGGCAGACAAAGCCCGGCCAGCTCATCACCGAGTTCAATAGTATTCCGGAACTGGGCACCTCGGATCTCGATACCGAGAACGAGCCCATTCGAAACCTCGATGAGATCTCGGAGATAGATGCCCATCAGGGCGTCTTCGGATCCCTGATGGGTGAGGAAGGCCGTTCCGAAATCATGACACTCGTGGTTGACAAGACGCACTTCTGGTGGGAAGGCGTGTTCAAACATACCGACGTACACTGGGAGACCAAACAGATCCCCCTGAACATCCTGCCCAAAGTTCTTCGGCCCACGAAACAGTCTGGAAGCACAACGCCTAAAGAGCTGACGCCGGAGCAGCGGAGTGCCATCCGGGAAAAGATCGCTGCCGGACGCAATGCAGGACTAACCGCTCTGGAGATAGACCGTACCTTCCAACGGCATGTGACGAAAGCACATTACGTCGAGATCATACTCGAACTCATCGAAAGGAAGTAACCATGCGGGGCTTGAAGATTCTGAGCATCGATTGGGATTACTTCTTCCCGGATTCCTTCCCCTATGACTGGGGACACAGGGAGGTCGTGTTCTTCCTGGAAGGCATCTGGCCTATCAGACTAACCAACCACAACACCATCACCGGCGAAGAAGCCTTCTCAGAATATACTCCTACCATCCCGCGGAACTTCTGGAAACGGGTGGTCAAGGGAGAGCCCCTGATCTATGTTGCAGAATCTCATGCAAGCATACTGGCAATACCCTTTCAAAGTGCCATCGTTACCAACCTCGATGCCCACCATGACTGTGGCTATGGACATTCCACCAGTCTGGAGTGTGGCAACTGGGCACACATAGCCGGCTCCAGGATAAAAGAATTCCACCAGGTCTATCCGAGCTGGAGGAAGATCGGATCCGAAGGCCCCCCACAGCGGAAGCCTGATTCTATTATTAATGGCCTCCCGGAACTCGACTACTATGATCTCGTGTTCGTCTGCAGATCCGGCTGCTGGACTCCTCCCTGGTACGATAACAAGTTCCAGGCATTCCTACGTCAGTCTGGAAACGAACCCCAATTCATGGACCAGTTTGCCGGGAAGAATCGCTCGCCTTCTATGGCGAAGGCGAAAGTCCTGAAGCTCCAGATGGATGAGCAGTTCAAACTTCTCCGCCACGGAAAGGTAGCATAACATGATGCACATGGGTGATGAGTTATCTCATAAAGGTAATCCAGTTCAGGAAGCTTATCCGAATAAAGAATGTCCAGACTGCGGCGAACCTGTCCCGGAAGATGTCCAGGAAGGTTCCTCCTGCTGCCAGTGTGGTCACGTATTTTGTACGGAAAGAAAGGACGACTAATGTTTAAGATAACCTGCCCCAAAAGTATCAAGCATACTAAATTCTCTGTCACGGCCCATGTCGCTCAGGAATGGGAAGTGGACGAGAAGGCAAAGTTCAGTAAGGTCATTACAGACTGCACGGATGTCACACACAAGCCGGACAAGGATGACCACTACATCTGTCTAACCTGCGGCTCTGAAGCATTCACGTTAGCCGAAAGAGAATAATAGGACAATGAATCAAATCTTCGACATCCTTATAGCCCACGGCATTGATACGAAGAAAGCCGCCATCATCGCCTTGGAAATCTATACGGCATCTTTAAAGAAATAGTGAGGAACGACATGCCCAAGAAAAAAGCATTCGTGTATAGTCCCGTTCAAGAGATGGCTGAGAAGGTAGCATGCCTTTTCAACCATGGACTTGACGATAAAGAAGTCTATGCCGAGCTCATAACTCTTCGGTCACACAAACCCGAGCTCCTGATCGGTGTCATCAGGAAACTCATGGAGGACAAATGACCAAGATAAGTTTATCGTCGCACGAGCTATCGCTCAAGCCTTCGTAGACGGGGACAAAAGATCCGATGAGGCACAGCACTTCCTGAATAACCTCTGCCAGCTCCTCAAGGAAGATCTGGGTCAGGAGATCGTATCCCTCATCCAGACTGCAGTTGCCCTGACTATCCAGCACGGGAATGCCCCGGCACAAGGGTTCTGAGTCCGCAACAATACCCGATGCCTTCATTTTGTTAAGGAGATAATATGAAATCCAAAGAAACCAAACTCGTTACCATCGACGGCTGCGGATCAGAGCTCCTCGATGTAGTAATGGCCACAGTCAACTATGAACTCTCCGGGGACGGATCAGTCCTCGTCCATACCGAAGACCTTAATCAAAGCAATGATACCAGTGACCAGGTTAGTAAAATCCTGGAACACTTGGACAGTGATGAAGGTGCCACGGTATCCAAACCCTATGATGGCCTCATCCTTCTGAGGAGATAACAATGGATACAACCCCTTACAATAGTACCAAGAACCCCTTCATCGCCAAGTGCTTCGAGGTCTCTTCCTGCCACATCTCCAAGCATGATTGCGAACACTTGAAGAGGGACTCCAAAGATACCAGCCACAACCCAACCCTTATCATCTACCCCTTCGACTACGGGTACTTCGTTTTCGCTGCATGGGAAAAAGAAGTCGATGAAGAAATCCAGGTCAGTCTGTATAAGGAAGGCTACTCGAAAGAGTTCGCCAAACTCCTACAGGTGGCCAGGCAACATGGCTGCAAATATCTCCAGATCGATGAAGACGGAGTAGAGTACGAAGACCTGCACGTCTTTAACTGGTAACACGAAAGGAATGAATCATGCCTAAAAAATTACCCGATTCCTATACCTGCAAAGTCTGCAAGAAGAAGATCTTCAGGATCGGCATTGTCTCTGCATGCCGGCAGACCTTTTACCTCGGCGGATCAGATTCCTACACCGACCTCGAAGTAGAGGAGACCTCACACGGGTTCTGTCTGGAATGTGTTTCCCCGATCCCCAATAAGGATCTGAAGAGACTCACCGGGCTTACCCCATCAATCTCAATCAAAGATCTCTAACTACCTCGGAATAGGTAGGTTAGGTTCCCCACCACAACCAGTTGCGTAGCATCTGTCAAGAGGCCACAAGATACAGACGGCCATCTAAGTATCTCAAAAAAGGTTACTTAGGACTTGACATTCACTTAATTATGTGCTATATTTATTATAGCAAGGGGCAGATCCCTTTGTTTTGTGTTTGTGGTTTACGCGGACAACGGCACGCCTTTCTAACCCTGAGGCGTGCCGTTGTATTTTATACCCCCAAAAAATTTTCTGCATAAAACAAATACCCTGAAGCATTAATCTACTGGAGGAGCTCTTATGGCCAATAAGCCTTATCGCCCCACGTCTATCCTTTCGTCCAATACCAAGACAGGCTGCAGCATCAACCTGCCCATCAAGCATCACTGCAGGCCAACCAAGAACTGCAGCAAGACTTGTTACGCCCGCTCCGGGTATACAGCTCTGCCCAATAGCCTGCGTAAGCAGGAATGGGTATCTAAGTACCTCAGCGGAGGAGACATAGCCGAGCTCATCCGGGAGTGCTCCTCGAAGACTGCAGTCCGGCTGTCCGGTACCGGGGACATCCAGACTGAACACCTGACCAACCTGAAGAGGCTCGCCAAGGCGTGCCCGACCACCCAGTTCTGGGGCATGACCCGCAAGCTTGAGATTGCCCGTGCCCTCAATAAGAAGCTTCCCAACCTGAAGCTCATGGTCTCCGTCGACTCCAGCAGCCCCGCGGCAGTCTGGAAGTACAACGGTACCCTG
>Ga0315289_10013949_pt1 | contig 11236 bp, 7 predicted proteins | sample YL17G11_40_MG_FD_203452 | JGI IMG/M metagenome (GOLD analysis project Ga0315289, IMG submission 203452) | Sediment microbial communities from Yellowstone Lake, YNP, Wyoming, USA - YL17G11_40 | ecosystem: Environmental > Aquatic > Freshwater > Lake > Sediment | place: USA: Wyoming | collected... | reverse complement strand
CGCAATGGATCCTGGCTGTCACTGGGATGAATCGATGGGGAATTGTATTGAAGGAGGCGCTCCACTAAGCTGTGAGCCTTATTGTTATACTATACCTGCAGGATGGATAGCTATATGTAATAATGAGCCAATTAGATGTGGAGGTTGTGATTTTTGCCATGGTCCACCAGTACAGGTATGCGGTAATGGAGATTTAGATGTTTCTGGAGAGCAATGCGATGATGGGAATAATAATAATGGAGATGGATGTGATTCAAATTGCAACATAGAGTCAGGCTGGACATGTTTCCCATACTGTTCTTATGGTGAATACTCAAATTGGATATGTAACGGAGAAATTGGAGCTCCAAGCCAATGCACTCTTGCTTGCGCAGATGCAGATGCAGACGGCTATACCAGTTCAACTTGCGGTGGAGAAGATTGTGATGATTCAAATGCAAATATCCGTCCAGGAGCAGCTGAAAAGTGTTTTGATACTGTGGATAATGACTGCGATGGATTGATTGATTTAGCAGACTCTTCATGCCAGTGCAGCGCAGGCATGATAAGCTATTGGACGTTTGATAACCCTTCTAATTCAACAAAAGATAATTTTGATGCTAATCCTGGAACTTTGGGTAATTTATATTGGTATAATCCAACATGGATAAGTGGAAAAGTAGGCGGTGCGATAAATTTTTCTACAAGGCCAGATCATTTTTATGGAGGTTATGTTAAAGTCCCGCATAATGCCAACCTTGCTCCTACACAATATGTTACTGTGTCTGCTTGGATTAATCCAGCTGATTTACTCGATAGCGGCATTCTGGGAAAAGCATACAGTGGTGGCATTTTTTCATATAAGTTATGGTATCAATCAAACAGAATATGGTTTGAAGTAGATGGAATAGCAGTTAGTTCTGCGGTGGTAAACACCCCTAACACATGGTATCATGTTGTAGGGGTTTATGACGGAAGCAGAGTAAGGCTTTATGTAAATGGAAATGAAGTGGATTCTGCTGCAAGGACAGGAGTTATACGTTCTGCAAGCACTCAGCCTCTTTGTATTGGAAGTGTAAGAATTGATTGTTCTGGAAGTTCTGGAGGCTATTTACCTTATTTCTTCAAGGGAATGATAGACGAAGTAGCTGTCTATAACACTGCTTTGTCAGCTGCGCAGATAAGAGATATTTATTTTAATGGTGTTGCATCACAGGATAACTGCAATACGCCAGCGCCTACGCCTGCTCTTGCTTGCGGCAATAATGTTATAGACGGAACAGACGTATGTGATGGAACTGATCTTGGAGGAGCTACATGCTCTGGCCAAGGATTTACTGGCGGAAGCTTGAAATGCAACGCAGATTGCACTCTTGATACATCTGACTGCGTCTCTTGTTCGTCTAATCTTGTAAGTTATTGGAAGTTTGATGATCAGGCAGATCCAGGATATGATTCTTTTGACAGCAACGATGCATATTTGGACCCTGACAATTCAGGTGGATTACCTCCAGCATGGACAAGCTCTGGAAAAGTTAATGGAGCGATAAGCTTTACTGGTACAGGTGGTGCTGTGAAAGTTCCGCATAATGCCAACCTTGCCCCTACTCAATATATCACCTTTTCTGCATGGGTAAATCTTGCTGACTTAAATGACCGAGGCATTATCGGAAAATATGGATACGGCGATCATCAATATAATATGTATTATCAATCAAACAGGATATGGGTCAATATTGGAGGAACAAAAGTAAGTTCTCCAGCAGTCAATACTCCCAACATATGGTATCATGTTGCAGGAGTTTATGACGGAAGCAGAGTAATGCTTTATGTAAATGGAAATGAAGTGAATTCTGTTGCAAGGACTGGAGTTATGGCTACTGGCGCTTATCCTTTCTGTGTTGGAAGTATAAAAAGTGATTGTTTGTATGGCATGGGCGGCAGCACGTATTTTAATACTTTCTTCAAAGGAAAAATAGACGAAGTAGCTGTCTATAACACTGCTTTATCAGCTTCGCAGATAAGAGACCTTTACTTTAATGGCGTTGCATCAAAAGATTATTGTAAAACACCGCCAGAGCCTGCTCCTTATATTGGTTGCGGAAACAATGTTAAAGAAGCAGGAGAAGAATGCGATGGAACTGATTTAGGAATAGCAAAATGCTCTGATTACGGATTTAACGGAGGAAGCGTAAGCTGCAGTGCAATCTGTACAATCCAGACAACTGACTGTATATCTTGTTCATCAAATCTAGTAAGCTACTGGAAGTTTGACAAACAAACTGACAAAGGATATGATGCTTTTGACAATAACCATGGAGGAGTGGATACATGGTATGGTGTTATTCCAACATGGACAAGCTCTGGAAAAGTTAATGGCGCATTAAGTTTTACCTCAGGTGCTGTAAGTGTTCAGCACAATGCCAGCCTTGCTCCTACTAATCAAGTTACAGTAGCTGCATGGGTAAACCTTGCTGACTTAAATGACAGAGGCATTATCGGAAAATATGGTTACTATAGATGGCAATATAGGATGTTTTATCAATCAAATAGAATACGGTTTGGAGTAGATGGTAATTATATTACAAGTTCTCCAGTGATTAATACTCCAAACACATGGTATCATGTTGCAGGAGTTTATGATGGAAGCAGAGTAAGGCTTTATGTAAATGGAAATGAAGTTGATTCTGTTGCAAGGACAGGAGCTATGGCAACGGGCGCTTATCCTCTTTGCATTGGAAGTATAATGAGTGGTTGTTATTCTGGAGCTGGAGGCAGTGTTGTTGAAAACACTTTCTTCAAAGGAATGATGGATGAAGTAGCTGTCTATAACACTGCTTTATCAGCTTCGCAGATAAGAGACCTTTACTTTAATGGCGTTGCATCAAAAGATTATTGTAAAACACCGCCAGAGCCTGCTCCTTATATTGGTTGCGGAAACAATGTTAAAGAAGCAGGAGAAGAATGCGATGGAACTGATTTAGGGACAGCAAAATGCTCTGATTATGGATTTAACGGAGGAAGCGTAAGCTGCAGTGCAATCTGTACAATCCAGACAAATGACTGCATATCTTGTTCATCAAATCTAGTAAGCTACTGGAAGTTTGACAAACAAACTGACAAAGGATATGATTCCTTTGACAATAACCCTGGACGGTTAGAAACATGGTATGGTCTTAATCCAACGTGGACAAGCGCTGGAAAAGTTAATGGTGCACTAAACTTTACTAGTGGAAATATTATAGTTCAGCATAATGCAAATCTTGCTCCTATTAACTATATCTCAGTAGCTGCATGGATAAACCTTGCTAATTTAAATGACGCCGGAATACTTGGAAAATATTATAGTGGCACATATTCATATAAGCTGTCATATCAATCAAATAAGATGGTATTTGATGTTGGTGGAAAAAATGCAAGCTCTGCGGTGGTAAACACCCAAAACACCTGGTATCATGTTGTAGGAGTTTATGATGGAAGCAGAGTAAGGCTTTATGTAAATGGAAATGAGGTAGACTCTGTTGCCAAAACCGGAGTTATATCTTACTTATCTATTCCTCTCTGTATTGGGAGCGTAAGAGTTGATTGTACCGGGGTTTCTGGAAACATTTTGAACAACTACTTCCAAGGATTGATGGACGAAGTATCTATATACAACAAAGCCTTGTCTGCTTCTGAAGTTCGTGGATTATATCTTTCAACTTCTGCAGGCAAGAACTATTGCGAGCCTTTATGCACAGACAATGATAATGATGGCTATGGCACAGGAGACACTTCAGGTTGCGCTCATCCAGAAGTTGATTGTAATGATGCAAATGCAGCCGTACATCCAGGAGCAACTGAAACATGCAATGGAATAGATGACAATTGTGATGCACAAATAGATGAAGGTGTCAAGAATACTTATTATATAGACGCTGATTCAGATACTTACGGAAATGTGAATGTCATAGCAGAAGCATGCACAGCTCCGTCAGGCTTTGTAACAAACAGCGCTGACTGTGATGATTCAAGCGCAGCAATACATCCAGGCGCAGCAGAAACCTGCAATGGAATAGATGACAACTGCGATACACAAATAGATGAAGGAGTTAAAACAACTTTCTATCTAGACTCTGATTCAGACAACTATGGAGATGCAACTCAAACAACACAAGCATGCGCTGCTCCACTAGGATATGTATCAGACAACACAGACTGCAATGATGCAAATCCAAACATCAACCCCGGAAAATCAGAAGTCTGCAACGGAATAGATGACAACTGCGATGGCCATACTGACGAAGGAGGAGTCTGCCCAACAACAGCTTATTACTGTGACCAAGATACAGATAATTACAAGAGCGCAATCCCAAGCGGAAGCTGCAGTTCTTATAACTGCGTTCCAGCAAATTGCATAACTGCTCAAGGAAATGACTGCAATGATGCAGACGCAGCAGTCCACCCAGGAGTGACAGAAGTCTGCGATGGCATTGACAATAACTGTGATACACAAATAGATGAAGGAGTTAAAACAACATTCTATCAGGATACTGACTCAGATACTTATGGAAATGTGAATGTTATCTCAGAAGAATGCACTCAGCCACCTGGATTTGTAACAAACAGCGCAGACTGTGATGACACAAGTGCAGCAATACATCCAGGAGCAGCTGAAATTGCCTGTGATGGAATAGACCAGGACTGCTCAGGAGCAGATAATCCAGGAACAGATGTGGATAATGATGGCTATAAAGTAGAAGGCGGCCTTTGCGGAGCAATTGATAATTGTCCGCTTGTTTATAATCCAGACCAAGTTGATACAGACAGTGATGGAGCAGGAGATGTCTGCGATATCTGCCCGGGAGATGCAACAAACACATGCGCTCCGTCGGGAAGTACAGCAGCAACAATTGGGCCAGCAGGAGGGACAGTATCAACTGCCAATGGAGAAATTACTGTGACAATTCCTCCAGGAGCTTTGGCACAGCCAACAACAATAACTTTGATTTCAGGCCAAAGTAATTTTGCAGTTGCAACAAACAGCGGAAAAGGCATGGTAATGGTAGACTATGACATTCTGCCAATAGGCCAGGTCTTTAATGCACCTGTAACAATATCTTTCCACTATGATGAAAATGTGATGCCTACAGGATTAAGAGATGATAATGGAAAAGAGATAAACCATGTCGGAATATACTATAATGATCCTGTTTCAGGATGGATCAAAATTACTACCACCAGTAATGTTAACCCTGTAGCAGATATTGTCTCAAAACAAGTAACCCACTTCAGCGAGTATGGTGTTGTAGTTATCTTGGATGAAGATTCTGATGACTATAATTCAATAGATGCTGATGGAAACGATTGCGATGACACAAATGCAAACATAAATCCAGCAGCGCAAGAAACCTGCGACGGAATAGACAGCAACTGCAATGGAATCATAGACGATGGATTCGACCAGGATAATGACGGATACACAACATGCAACAATGACTGTGATGATTCAAATCCTCTAGTAAACCCTGCAGCGCAAGAAACATGCGATGGCATAGACAACAACTGCGATGCAAAAGTTGACTTTGTATCCTACACAGGAGACTTAGACAATAGTTGCGGAACAGATAGTTGTGAAGGAACAGACACATTCTTCAACTATTACTGCAATGAAGGAACAGGGTGCGCAACTGACTTGCAGACACAAGACAATGATAATGATGGATACAATGGATTATGCACTGACTGCAATGACGCAAATGCAGCAATACATCCAGGAGCACAGGAAACATGCCCAGACAATGGCGTTGACAACAACTGCGATGGCCAGACAACATTTGACTGCAATGCAGCATGTGATAAAGATGGAGATGGATGGTGGGACTCATCAAAATGGTACTGCTTATTCGGAAGCGACTGCAATGACAACAACGCAAACATAAATCCAGATGCTCCAGAGATATGCGATACATTAGACAACAACTGCGATGGAGTAATAGATAATAGAGATGCTGATAGTGATGGATTCAATGAATGCACAGGAGCAGATAAATGCTTTGGAACAACATTGCCAGGAACAGCACCAACAGACGTATTAAAGCCAAACAATAAGGGCGGAAGCTCAGTTTGGATGGGATGCAGCTGTGACCAGATACTTGAGTGCAAGCCAGGAGCAGACACAGGAGAATACAAATTTGGATGCACTCCAGGAACACTAAATGTCTGGACAGGCCAGAAAGGATGGGCACCATTATGCCAGGAACTGACTCCTTGGGGAACATTAGTTGTTAAAGGAGGATCTCCAGAGCCAGCTGCCTTAGACACAGACCATGATGGAATACCTGACACAGTAGACCCAGACGATGACAACGATGGAATACCAGACCAGATTGATTCAGAGCCAAAATCAGCAGCAACAGCTGGAATGGAAGGAACAGGCTCACCAGACTGGTGGTGCCAGCAGAATCCAGGCAAGTGCTAAATAACTTTTTCCTTTTTTTATTTCCTTTTTTTATTAATTTCTATCATTTATTTTAATCACAAGTTTTATATAACTAATAAAATTGCTTCTTATTATGGGAAAACTGCCTTTTGAATTGATACAAAGAGAAATCTTGATTAAAAGAGAAGCTGAAACAGACCTAAATCTAGGCTGCTATCCAGATAAAAGGACAACAGAAGAATTAGCAGATTACGGAATAATAAACTTAGACAAGCCTAAAGGCCCTACTTCTCATCAAGTAAGTGATTTTGTCCAGAAAATCCTTCATATAAGAAAATCAGGACATTCAGGGACTTTAGATCCAGCAGTTACAGGAATATTGCCAGTAGCAATAGGAAGGGCAACAAGGATTGTTGAAGTCCTGTTAAAAGCAGGAAAAGAATATGTTGGAGTAATGCACCTGCATAAAGACATTGATGAAAAGCTTATAAGAAAAGTATGCAATGAATTTATAGGAAAGATAATACAAAAGCCTCCTTTAAGAAGCTCTGTAAAAAGAGTAGAAAGAGAGAGAGAAATATATTACTTGGAAATCATGGAAATAGACGGAAAAGATGTATTGTTCAAAGCAGGAACTCAGGCAGGAACATACATAAGAAAGCTCTGCCATGATATCGGTGAAAAGCTGAAGATAGGAGCCCATATGGCAGAATTAAGAAGAACTAAAGTAGGCCCGTTTTTAGAAGACACTAAAGTGACTTTGCAGGACTTGACAGATGCTTATCATTATTGGAAATCTGAAAACAATGAAAAGCTCCTAAGAAAATGCATCCAGCCTATAGAAAACGCTGTAAAGCACATTCCAAAAATCTGGGTGTTAGACAGCGCAGTAAATTCTTTGACCCATGGGATGGATCTGAAGATTCCAGGAATAGTTAAATTAGAGTCAGGCATAGAGCCAGAAAATACAGTTGCAGTTATGACATTAAAAGACGAATTGATTGGGATAGGCATTGCAAAACTATCTTCTGAAATAATTATGAAAGAAGAAAAAGGCATTGCAGTCAAGATACACAAGGTCTTTATGCTCTCAGATTTCTATAAGCAAAAATCTTAATCTTTTATAATTTTCTTGGAAAGTTTCTTTATATTCTCTTTGACACCAATAACCTTTAGTCTTATCTTATTCAGTCTTGAAAAAGTTATATCCTTTATTTTCTTATTCTTAATCTTAGAATAAAATATTGTTAAAAGCAGGGCAGAGTACAGTATAGTCTCAGAAATCAGCTTATTTGAAATCTTGTGTAGTTTCTTATGCTTGTCTTTATCAAGAGCAAACCCAAGAAAATAGAGCAGTCCTTCAAAAAATCTTCTTTTGTACTTTATCTTATAGCTCAAGCTAGCAAGCCTGTCAAAGCAGTGCCCTGGGCTTATCCTGAGAATTATCTTAGACTTTATCTTAAATTTGATTTTGGGCAGCTCATTGTTTATATAATGCTCAAATATATCAATTAAGTGAAACTCTAATTTTGTATGCGAAGGAGAAGCAGTATCAGCAAGCATATGCAAAGATTTTCCAAGAAATATAAAAGCTTCTTTAAAATCTCCTTTCTTATATAGAAAAACTGCTTTATTAAAATACTCAAGGCCCTTGCTCTTTGCATTCTCAGAGAATCTGAAATATCCTCTTTTGTTTATAGGGTTATAAAAATGGTCTGAGCCTATTATCCTAAAATAATTGGGATTAAAGCTTAGATGAGGATAATCTTCATCAACAAGGCCTTTTTCAATATCCTTCTTATACTCCTTGAAATTTCCTTTAGAAATCTTCAAAGCTTTATTTAAAATAAATTTATGTGTTTCAGCTAGCATATTAATCCACAGTAAACAATTCTGAATCATGCACATCAAATAATCCTATCCTTGCTCCTGCATCAAGCCAGCCGTGTGCATAGTTCAAGCAGGCAAAAGCATTTACAATATCTCCTTTATTTCTAAAATGCTCTGCATCAGAATAATATCTTTTTATCATATCTAAGAAATCTTCCCGTTCTAATTCAGTCCTATTTCCTGATTTCTCAGCTTTCTCTATAGCTTTTTTAGTTACTAAAAAATATTTGCTAAGCTTTTCATCAGTTATTGTTCTTTCCATATCAAGATAAAGTAATCTATAATTTAATAATCTATCTCTTGTACAAATAAAAATAAGAAAAATTATTTTTTCTGCTCTTTAACTTCTTTAGTCATAGGCAAAGGCCTTCTTACTGTCATAGGAATAACCCCTGCTACAAACTCCATCTTAGCTATCTCTATAGGGTTATATTTTATCTTTTCAAGGTCTTCAGTAGTCATTTTTAACAAGAAAGGAGCCCCCATAGCTATCTGCAAAGCCCTGCTTCCAAGCATCCTGGCTTTTTCATATTTTGTAAAGATTATTTCTTCTTCAGCCATTCTTATCCACTTAAATTCAACAGCATATTTATAAAGCTTTCCTTAGCTCGTTGCATTTATCTACTGCTATTCCGCACATCACATCTATATCCTCTGCAGTCAAAGGCATATCTCCGCCTTTCTGCAGAGCGCATAAAGTGTTGTCTTCAGTTGTAGCTACTGTTAATCTAGCATCAACAACCTTCTCCTCTTCAAGGCTAGGGTCAACAATAAAATAGTTTCCTATCTTGCACACTGTAACTGACACAGGTATATTATTTAGAGGTATAGGATTCTCAGTCTTGTTGTCATAATCAACTTTGTCATCCTTTAATCCAGGCATCTTAGCGCTTTTAATAGCAGCTATAGCTGACAATGCTGCAGCATCAAACAAATTTCCATCATCATTTAATGGGCAGATGTCAATCATAACAACCCATGCAAGCTCTCCTGCTCTGATGCAGAGCTTGTTCATATCAATAGCATGAGATTCCCTGATTCCCCTGTCAACTACTCTTCCGACCTCGATAGCATAGCTTGATGGAGGCCCTAACTCAAATTCAGTATTGGCTATAGGAGATAATTCAGCTCCTACCATAAGGCTTCCTTCTTCAGGAGTATCAGGATAAGGCTCCATTGTCTCCATCTTTACTCCAGTCAATATCACTGTATCTCCAATCTCTACTCGCGAAGAACCTTCAGCACTTCTGGAAATATTATATTGAACAGACACCTTTCTGTATTCCATAGGTTTTCTTCCATCTAATCTGAGTCCTTTGTCAAGAAGTTTAATTATATGATTTCTTAAAGCTTGATTCATTTTTATTCACCTGTTATCTTGAATTTTTCTTTAAGCGCCTGTTTTTGCACTTCATATATTTTCTTGCATACCTTTTTTGCAAGCTCAAGCGCCTTTTTCAGCTCTTCTCTGCTTACTTCTCCATCCATCTGCAATAATGTTACTTTTTCAGAGTTTGGCATCATCGCAACAGGGATGTCTGCTACAGGCCCTTCAGGATAAGCTTCCTCATCATAATTTAAGTCAGCTACTATCGAATGGTCAACACAGCCAACTGCTACTGCTGAAACTAGGTCTTTCATAGTTAATCCTGCATCAGCAAGAGCCATTGCAGCTGCTGTTATTCCAGCGCATCTTGTTCCAGCATCTGTCTGGGGTAATTCTATAAACACGTCAATAACAGAATTTGGAAAGTCATTCAGATCCAAAGCAGGAAACAGCGCCTTCTCTGTAACCATAGAAATCTCTTTTGCCCTTCTGTTTGATCCGGGCCTTACTCTGTCTCCATGGCCTGAAAAAGGCATCATATTATAGTTGCATCTTAATATTCCTCTTTCAGGATTGCTCATGAATTTAGGATACAATTCCCTAGGCCCTTGAACAGCAGCATAAGCAACAGTATTTCCTATCCTAAACATTGCTGAGCCGTCTGCATTTTTGATTACCCCTACTTTAGCCTCCATCTGCCTTGTCTCGTCAAATTTTCTTCCGTCTAATCTTTTGTCGTATGCCATTTTATTCACCTTCCTCTGCTGTCTGTATTTCTATCTTCTTTCCTGTCTTCTGCTCGAGGAACTCTTTAATCTCGTCAGTCAATCCTGATTTGTGTGATTCAGATTCAATCTTCTTTATAGTCTCTATAGTCAATAGCTCGCTTGCTGGATCATCGCTCTCAATCCATATAATCCCGTTCTGGCCGACAATTATTCTGCATCCAGTAGCTTGTTTTATCATAGAAACCATTGAACCCTTCTTGCCGATGATCCTTGGAACTTTATTTGTATTCACATGGATTACTCTTCCACCAGCCAATTTTCTTAATCCAGGCCCTTTCATTGTTACATCAATCAGGTTTTGTGAAGTTACATTTATAATATTGCAAACAATATAATCCCCAAAATTCACGTATCTTGTCAGGTCAGCGCCTTTTGGTATAAAATCAGAAGTCGCTTCTTTCATATTAAGCATAGCTGAATATGCTGAATTTGTTTCAATCATCCAGCCTGAAAAAGTAACCTCAAAAACCCTTCCTATGATAGTATCTCCCCTTTTCGGAAGATATCTTCCAGATACAGCGATTATTTTTAGCGCTCTTCCATCCAGAAGCACTAATCCTAATCTAGAGGAAAAAATCTTTTCTCCTTCTCTGTAAGTTCCATAGCCAGGCAGATAATCCATTCCTTCTGCAAGGCATTCTCCAGGAACTGCTATTTCCTTTTCTTGTGTCAATAATTTACTCATTTTATTCACCTACATTATTTTTGAACTTGATCTACTTGCTTTTTGCTTCAGACAATAATTTATCAATCTTCTGTTTTGCTAATTTAGTATACTTTTTGTCTTGTATAGAGATTGTTACAATGTCTAGCCTGTCTGCATTGAATTCT
>Ga0315289_10013948_pt1 | contig 11237 bp, 13 predicted proteins | sample YL17G11_40_MG_FD_203452 | JGI IMG/M metagenome (GOLD analysis project Ga0315289, IMG submission 203452) | Sediment microbial communities from Yellowstone Lake, YNP, Wyoming, USA - YL17G11_40 | ecosystem: Environmental > Aquatic > Freshwater > Lake > Sediment | place: USA: Wyoming | collected... | reverse complement strand
TTAGTTTTCATTAAATCCCCAGGACCCCACACTGCTGGTCCGCTATATTGCCCAGATGATGCACTATCCGTTTCCGTGACAGGGTTTTTATAGTCTAAACCTTGAGAATATCCACCACTACCATTAGTCATCGAGCCACCAAATGGACTACCACCACCTGCAGCACCACCAGTGCCAGACATTTCTTCCAATTCTGCTTCATTGGTTTTAATTGGCTTAACCTTTGTAGGTTCTAAATTTCTTGTTTGCATCTCTTCACCTTTTTTCTTAAGTTGATTTATACCGCTTTTGTCCCTTCTTTTCTTCTCTTTCGGTTGTGCTTGTTTGTATTTCTGTAAATACTTAGGACTATTCAAAACATAATCATTGAATAACATATTCATAATTGTTTCGTTGTAATGATATCCATACTTTTCTTCACCGTTCTCAGCCATTTCTTCATAAACAGCAGATAGTTTTGGGTCTGAAAAGACAAGTGCCTCCATTTTAGCGAGACTAAATATCTTTTTCTTTAATGATTGTTCTACTTCACTAAGAAGTCCATCTACTTCGTTTAAATTTCTAACGCCGCTTGATGCCATTGACTTATCAAATCCCTTTTGATAATTCTTAGAAACTTGACTAAGAGGTTTCTTAAATGTTGGTTTTAAATTACTGTCTGCCATTTTATTATACTAGTTAATTCCTGTCTTCCAAAAATCCTTTTTTTGCCATAACGTCCTAAATACAGACTCCATAGCATCTTTTATTGTTTGGGTGAGTTCATCTCTCGATGCACTGCTTTTGCTATGCAATATTTTCTTAATTTCTTTATCAAGACTATCGTTGACGAACTTTTTAATCTCGTCATTAATAATTTCCTTAACGTTAGTTTTCTCCATATTGCATTTGCCTATCGTTTATAAATACTTGCCTAACACAAAAAGAAAGAACACACACCAATATTATGTATGTGTTCTTCATTGATATAAATGTCCTCCTCCTACGGAGTATATTATTTCGTTATGATGTAGTAGGCTGTTGCCCCACCAACCGCTCCAATTCCGACGTAGAGCAAGTTTTTGCCGTTCCTTATAAAGAAATTCCCGACCTTTTGCCAACCATTTGGATTAAGTTTCTCCTTACTAAGTGCAGGGATAGCATAACTATCTATATTTACTGTGCGAAAATACTTGTTTGTGTTTGTCGCACTAAATGAAATTGGATAACCCTTCTTTTTGTCGTTTTTCCAATGGAATTCAACGAATTGTGTATTCGGAAACTCCAATGACTTGAATAATAGTGTCGGCTTAATATTGGGTATTGCGGGAAGTACTTTATTGACATTAATATCATAAAGGAAAGTAGTATCTTTAGACGCTAAGTTATTAATATTTACGGTACTATCCGGATAAACAGTTACCACAGTGCCATTATCACCATCTCTAGCCAATAATGAGTCTACCTTAACACTCATTTTAATAAGTGCTGCAGTAATCACAGTATTCTTCTTGTCGATTTCTTTTATTCTATCAACTAGTTCTTTTTGTGACGCACTCAACTTATCATAATTCTTTTCGAGATTTTTGATTGTTGTTTGCATTGTGAGTTTTTCTGCAACCCACTCATCACGCTTATTTTTATAGTGGCTGACAGTATCATTTAAAGCATTGTTTAAATTAACCTCTGTTTGATATTGGTTGTTTAAATTACCAATCTTTTTGCGTTGAAAATAAATGATTGTTGCCATGCTCAGAAGGAGCAGAATGACGATTGCGATTAATAAATTGTTTTTCTGTTTCAGAAAATTCCATAATTGTTTTAGTAAATTTTTCATAATTAAGTTTGTAAAATGTTATTTCTCCAGTACTTGTAAAATATATCGAAGTATGATTCGATTTTTTTGATTATTATATCATTATCGGGATTATCGGTAGTAAAGTCTGGAAGATAGTTGAATTCTATTCCAGTTGTTTTCTCATCAGGAGTTACTTTATAAACGAATTGTATTATTCCGTCAATAGTACCCGCCCAAAAAACAAGGTTATCATAAATTTCCAGGTCAGCGAACTTAATATCAACGTTCATGTCGTCAAAGTAATTCATCAGTTTCTGTTCTTCGTCTTCTTGGTCAAACTGAGTTTTTCTATTAACCTTTTGCTCTCCCTCAACCGCTTCATTGATGTTGCGGGTGATTTTAAGCATATCACGCATTGTTAAATTTTTCTTAGGCATGTCCTTTGATTCATTAGCCACATATTTACCGTCACGCATTCTTTTCATTAAGACACGCATTTGATTTGGACTTGTTTTGTCGTTTATATTGTTTTTCATATTAAATTTTATTATAAATACTTAAATAAATTCATTGCGTAACATCTCATTGAATTTAGATATGTCGAACAATGGATTAATGTCAGTACATTCATCAATATGATTACTTCTGAAGACAATTCCTCTGAATTTACGTATGTCTTTATGAAAGTGATTAAACTCAATTGCAACTCTTGGTATGTTAAAATCATCACAGAGTCTTCGACAAAGCATAACAGTACTCTCTATTTGTTCATCATATAATTTCTCCCAATAACGATAGCCAAGCCAAGATTTTTCCACAACATTCTCATTATCACATTCTTCATTTATCCAATTAATATATTTATTGCCGGGTGCTTCAAACAAACATCCCATGTTCTCCAACACAATTGATATCGACTTATTGTCGGCATCTTTAATGCCAAGAAAATCCGAATGAAACTTTGGGTCATAGTGTTGATAAATTTCTCCTGTTCGAGAAATGGTATATGTGTTCCATTTTTTGGTCTTGTGATAGTCCTTGTGTTGTAATCTGATAATATGATTACTATCTTTTCTTAATGAGGTCGCTAACACAATTTGTGTCTTAGCAATCTGAGTTTTATATCGATTGATTTCGGGTATGTTATATGTTTCTGAATCGATACGCATTATTTTCTATGTGCTTCGTAATTCATATAAATTACTTCTACTCCACCTTCTGATAGAATTTCTAGTGCCCTTTTAAACCCCTCCCCAAAACTAGGATTGGTTAAATCGGGTTCTTCATCACAAAATAGTCTTTTAATACCTGCTTGAACAATAAATCCCGAACAAGTATCACATGGAAACCAATTAACATACATGTCACATCCTAAAGTGCTTTTACCTTGTCTCGCTGCATTAATTATTGCATTGGATTCGCTGTGAATAAAAAAATGATACTTTTCTGGGCGCTCATGACGTGCATCGATATTATCATTAACACCTCTTGGCATCCCATTGAAGCCTGTTGTGACAATTTCTCTATCTTTGACAATTACACAACCCACTTTAGTAGAACGGTCTTTGCTCCACTGTGCCACCTCTAGGTCAGCAATACGCATAAATCTCAAATCCCAGTTAGTTATTTCATTTTCCATAGTTGACTTTTAGTTAATTTCTTTGCTCTATCAATCAAATCTTCTATTTCACTATCGGTATAGTCGTATCCACTTGCCGTACTTAATTTTGCGAGTTCATCAACTATCACAATTGATTTTTTAAGAAGATTCGCTATTTCTTTATTTAAAGGTTCGTAGTATTCTGCCATATTATTTCATGTTTTCAATTACCCTAAACGCATCGTCATATTTCTCAATAATATCTATTGCTTCATGATATGTTGCAAATATACCAAAAATATCTGAATTTTGCAAGAACTTATTAATAAAATTACTTATAGTAATTAAATAAATCACTCCATTTATTTTTCATTATTGCATGATATGTTCCACAATATTTTTTTCTTAACTCTTTTTTTGAGTTACAGCACATAATGACTTTAAGACATTTCTCTCGTGTCCACTTTCTATTGGCATATATCATGTGGTTACAAATTAATTTATGCCAATTATTTCTAAGTGATGCATTATATGCACCACTATTATTTTTTTTGAATTCTAATTTGGTTTCGTATTTCAATGCCTCTTGTTTACAGTAATCGAAAAAATATTTATTTGGCGGGGCATAAATTGTGCCAAAAATAGGATAGATTTCATTCAACCAACCATTTCTTAATGATGATGAATATGCCCCTCGATGTTTTTCGTAAAATTCTTTTTTTGATGAGCATTTCTTTGCCGCACAAATACATTTTTCTTTAGTCCATCGACAATATGACCCACCAATACCACCCGTTTTAATTTGGTTTAAAATAATCCAATTATCGCCTTTATATTTATTTAAATATATACCTTCTAATTTAGATGCATCATCAACATTAATATAATCGGTTAATTGTTTTCTTATTGGAGTCAAATTGGTTTTTCGTATATGGTTTGTTACTGAATCCGAAATATCATTATCACGGCTTTTCTGCCTTTCATTTAAATTATGTGTTATGCCAACATAAACCGATTTATCTTCAAACTCATATGCATATACACATCTATTCATTCTATTCCCAATTGATTTCATGTGAGAACAAATATCATTTAACCAATCATTATTCGATGCTTTAATATATGAACTTCCCGATTTTATTCTATATTCATTTCTTGTTTGAAATTTTAATGCCTCATCCCTACATTTATCATATGTCCAATAATTTTTTGGATTGTGCACCCTCTGCATATGTTCACAAACATTATCTAAAATATGATTACGTCTAGCATAATTATACGCAGAACCAGATTTTTGAAAAAATTCCCGTCTCGTTTGAAATTTTAATGCCACATCCCTACATTTATCATATGTCCAAGTATTATATTTCATTTCATTTCATTAAAGATATCTGTAATATTATCAAAATTTTCAACAATATTTAATGCTTCTGTATATGTTTTGGCAATATATCTCCTTTTACCAACCACATTAAATATACCAATATTATCCATATCAGATAAATACTCATCGACAAATTTATTTGATAAATTCGTATTCTCTCCGACAATTTTTTTTAAACTTAAACCACTTATAACGGCATCTCCAATTGTTACATTTCCCTTTTTATAAATAAATGTTGTTAATATACGATACCTATCTTTCTTCTGATATATCTTTTCAAATCTCTGGTGATTAAGTTCGAATAATTTGTGCTCAAAGAATTCTCTGAAGTATATTCCACCAATTATAAGGACTTCGTTAAATATTACTATTACGATGAATAAGAATATGTTTTTCACGTCTTCGGTTTGATTTCCAGACCTTTGAGTATTTAAACCTTGTCTTAACTCGTTTATCTTAATATTTTCTTCGGTTATGATTTTCGTAATTTCCACTTGATTATCGATTATGATTTTTGTATTTTTATCGATACTACTTTGATAATCTTTTCGTGCCGACATGTAATTAATCGGTGTCTGAACCAGGGTATTACGTAGGTCGTTGTTGACTTTTCTCAGTGCTTCGTTATCATTCTCGTATATTTTTTTCCTTGCATTATATATTTGTGTTAAACTATCTGTTTTTGATGACACCTCTGTTTCTGCCACTACGTTCTTGTGTAGGCTTGTTGTGGCTAGATTCTTTGAACCAGTAATTGACAGATAGAAACTCAATACAACTATTGATAATGAGAGTGCAAACCACCCCAATATTTGTGCATTGACTTTCTTCTTATTGTCGAGATAATCATTAGAGAAGTTCTTAATGAAATATCTCTTTGTTATTTCAAATATTGATAGAAATACAATAGTGAACAAAAACGCAATTGCCGTTCCCCAAAATCCCGTGAGGAAATTGAGTGTAATTGCCTTTAGTAGTGACGGATACACCAGGAAATACGCAAAGAAAATTGCACTGATGTTCCCAACAAAAGAGAAGGCATATAACCATTTGTCCAAGCCTTGGTTATTGCCTTCGAAATCTTTTGTTTTGATTTTCTCTCTTAATTTATCATACTTTTTTAAATCCATATCTTTATGTTTACACATAAATAGTGTAAAGTATAATTATTCTATCGCCATCGTAGAGATACCATTTGCATCTAACTGTACACTAATGAGATAGTCTGGGTTGATTTCGTGAACATGCTCAACAACTATCGTCTTTTTCATACGGCTCTTTATCATATGTAATATCTCGATAAATTCTTCAGCACTTCCTTCCATGTCGAACTTACCCATAACCTCATCAAGTAAAAATATCGATGGCTTGGCTTTGACGTTGATTTGATTCAATGCGAATTTCAACACAACGCTCGCAAAAGTCCTTTCCTTACCACTTGCACTAATACAATCAATTATTGATGCTGGTCTATCATTATAAGCCAATTTAGGTCTGAGGTCGTCAACATCAAGCCAAACTTTAAACTGTGCCACCGATAAGATATTCTGTAGTGTCAGATTAATCTTAGGTAACACATAATTGCTTAATATTTGCTTTGGCAACCCATCCCTATGTACACATTTCTTATATAGTGCCACAACCGAATCACGATATTCTTGTGCTTTATACTCAATAATGAGTAATTCATTGGCTTCGATTACTCTTGTTTTTTCAGCAATAGAATTCTTCTTGGTAAAGACAGTATCTCTATGTGTTTGTTCTTCTGCTTCTAGAAGAAGTATTTTTTCTTTTGCTGCCTTAATACCCAACTCAATCTTTTTATTCTCTTCTATATGAAGTAATGAATTGTCATAATTATCCAATTTCTGCTGAAGAGCATCTTTTTTAAGTTCTTCGTTCTGGATTTTAATTGGAATCGAATCTAACTCGGTTTGGTATGTTTTACGCTTTTCCACATCATTCTTTTCATTGGTAAGCGTACCGATTTCTGCAAGAGTGGCTTCCATGTCAAGGTTAGCCGTTTCAATGCTCGCTTTAATATTAGACACTTCAATTTTCTTCGCATCAATAATATCTTGGTGTACTTTCTTGCCTTCACCGTCCTTGGCAAAGATTTGATTGGCAATTCCGAACATTTTGGTTTCTTTTTCCTTAACCGTTTTATTTATGTGGTCGATATGTTCTTGTTTGTCAATTGTTTGACCACATTGACTACAAACCTTACTGTTCTTAGTGTCGGCAATTTCCTTTTTAAGATTAGCACCGTCTTGCTTTAGTCTGAAAATCTCGCCATTAATAATTTCAATTGCATGTTCTTCTTCACGAATAAGTTGTTCGATATTCTTAATGTCCAACCTTTTGTTATATTCGCCAGTTTTATGCTCCTCTTTTTTTACAAGGAGAGATTCAAGTCTCTCAGCGTCATATGTTTCTTTTAATGCGGCGATACTTGTCTTCAAGACCTCTTCACGTTCCTTTAAATCACATATGTTAAGTGTGTGCGTAACAATACTCTTTTTGGTATCATCTATGTTCAAACCGCTTATTTCAGCGTCTATTTTAAATAATTTCTTGGTAAGTGTCTCAACATAGGTTCTTCCACCATTAATGTGTTGTTGTACTTCTGGAATAGATTTTTCTTCGAGTCCTAAAACCTCTCCTTCAAGCACAGTTATCTCTTGTGCTGATTGAGTGTTCTTTATCGTCAATCCCTCGACATCAATAATTAAACGGCTCTTTTCGTTTATTCTTTTTTGATATGCTTTCAATCCTTCGAGTTTCTTGTCGAAGATATCCAAGCCACTATCATACAATAATGAATCAATGAACACAGCCATGTCGTTCGAGAGAATACGATTCAAAGTATCACTTGTAGTCATAACAATACGCATGAAATTATCGTAACTACCGATAATAGCATCAATTTTCTGCTGGGTCTTAATACGCTTGTCCTCATCGAGTTTACCCAATTCGGTATTTTCGTCCATTACTTCATCGGGATTACTAAGCAAATAATAACTCAAGGTAGTTGGAGCACCGTTGATTTCACCCGCTCTGTTCTTATTTATGTCGGTTTTCTTCTTTATGCCATAATATTCACCGTTGGCTTCAAGCACGAGATAACCCTCACAAGAAGTAGCACCGTTTCTGTTGTTTACGAAACGACTATCGCCATATTTTACACGTGTTTCGGTCTCAAGTGTCTTACCGAAGAGAATGTATGATATGAGTTTCATAATAGTAGTTTTCCCCGCAGTGTTTATCCCGGTAATCTGAAATAAACCATCCATATCCCGCCAATCAACTTCGAGTTCGTGATACGACATGAAATTCTTACCACCGAACTTAACGATATTCCATTCAATATTATTTATTTCATCAAGACTGATTTCTGCTGTAATTTCGACATCCAATGCAATTATATCATTGATTAGTTGCACATCAGTGCCAATTTTCTCAAGATATTCCTTGAATATTTCGTGCTGAACTGCAGAGTCTGCGATGTTCTCAAGAGTAACGTTCTCATTTACCTCGATTTTATCCGATTCAATGAATTCGTTCTTATGTGCAATAATGATATTGCTATACTTTGCCTTATAGTATTCAACTAATTTTCTCTCATTTTCCTTAGTCCTCGTCTGTGGTAGTGTACCCCAAACAAACCTAACTCTCATGTGCTTGGTTGGGTTAGGTATTTCACCATCCAAATCATCGAAGTCCGTGAAAGGAGTGATTTTAATGTTTTTGAATGACCACTCATTTGCAATTGGTATTAATTCAGCAACCTTATTCTCAACGTCCCACATAAGGTATCCATGAAAATTGTCATCACCTTCAGTAACGTCTTGTGCTATGAGTGACCCGCAATATGCCTTAGTCATTTCTTTATCCAAAAATTGCGTCTTATGAATATCACCAAACATTGAAATATCGCCCTTGAAGTCTGATAATTTATAATACGACTTGCTTTTCATTTCAAAGCCAGTTGTAGACTTACAGCCAGTCACGGGGTCGTGGAAAAGGTCAATAGCGACATATTGGTCGGAAGTTGCTCTGAGTTTTTCAAATACTTTTCCTTCTTTAGTTTTCCAAGGATTGTTTTTTGGGTCACCATGATGCCAAACGAACCATGCGATATTATCAAAATTATCATAAAAAACATCGGTCTTATCATAATAAATCACATCGGGGTTATTAAGAGTCTTAACGATTGCCCTTATTGAGTCAACTCTTTTAAGGTTTTTCTTTCTGCAGTCGTGATTACCTCTTGTTATTCTAACGGGAGCAATCATTGCAAGTGCATTTAATAATTCATGAGCCAATATTAATTGTTCTCCTTGCAAGTCAAGATAGTCGTGAACCAAGTCACCAACAATAACAATTCTATCGGGTTTTTCTTTCTTAAGAGATTTTATCAAGTTTTTAAAAACATGTTCATACTCTTCATTACGTGTTGGTGCTTTGCGAATGTGAATGTCGGCAATATGTGCTATTTTCTTTATCATATATAAAAATTTTCACAAATATAGGAAAAAGAATGATATTATACAAGGATTTTTTTATTTAAACACATCTTCGGGAATATTCTTCTTTAGTTTAGTCTTGATATAGTTTATTTTATTACTGACCGTACTACTTGTGAGTTGGAATTCTTTACCAATCTCATTATAGTCATATCCTTGAACATATTTCATGTCAAGCAACGTAAAATCGCTTGGGGATAACTGTGAACAGATATAATTAACGGCATTGATGTTTTCGAAATTGCATGATGCAGAGTTTGTTATATTATAATTTGAGTTAACAGTGTCTACGGAACTAAGGGAGTAGTTATTATTATAAAATGTTCCGGGGTTGTTTGACACCAATGATGCATTTGCTGGCAATATCGTTGTATTACAAGTATTGTTACATCTCCATTTGTCGATTAAATAATTTTGTGTTATGGTAAAAACCCAAGACTTAAACTTAGACTTATGAATACTAAAATCCTTAATATTCATAAAAACCTTAATCAATATCTCAGACACATCATCATCGATGTCATAATACGTAGAATACTTACTGAGTATGTGTTTTTTTACTATCTTTCTATATCTTTTATATAAAATTTCTTGTGCCGTTTGATTCCCATCCAGAATATTTTGAATCAGAATCATATCGTCTTGCTCTTTGAGTAACATATGGTTTATACACCTTATTAATAAAGTAATCATCAACCGTTAAACCTCTTGCGGTACGTAGGCATTTTATTACCTCATCAATACCGTATTTCTTCCTGAGTTCATCCAAATCATCCATATTTGGAAGTTTAACTAGTTTAACTTTCTCCTCGCATCCCACATAAATCGTATTCAGTATATAAAACAAATCAACACTGTTTTTATATGCATCGGGGTCTAACAATATAACAACGTCTGGTTTCAATTCTTTCAGTTTATAGTACAGTGTGGTTGAAATTGTCTTTCCCAACATCGGTATGATGTTCACGGGAAAACTTAACATTTCAAACGCACCTTCAACAAGATATACAGTAGAGTCCCAATTTACATAACCCTCATTAAAGATAATCGAGTCTTTATTTGACTTGGGATTATCATAGGGTTTTTTCTTTTTATTATTAGTATCATAATTTCTTGCAACAAAATAATTCACAGCACCGTTCTTATCATATGACGGTATTATTATTCTTTTTTCATATTTTCCAGTAGTACAAAAACCGAGCCGATATTTTAAAATTATATCTCTCGATATCATTCTGTCATTAATCAAATAGTTATATGCTTCAAAATGTTCGGGATTACTCACATCCATTTGACTAAACGGAATTGTCTCTGCAGGTAATTTTACCGCAATATATTCTTTCTCTTCATAGTCTTCTTCACTAAACTCTAGGTCGCCATAAATACTCTCACATGACTTATAGAGGTCAAAATCAATGTTACTTCCAAATTCACGAATAAGTCTTCCAAGAGAGCCACCAAACTTCGGGTCCTCACATTTCCAGCATCGAAATTTACGTCTGGCTGTGTTAATTTCAAGATTGAATTTACCATCGGGGTGTGCCAAACCATCACGTGCTTGACAGTGAGGGCAATTTACTTGTACTTGCTCAGATACTTGCAAACCATTTACCTCGCCAAAGACGTTCTGGATGATATTATGAAATTCTAATCCTCTAATCATAGTACAAATATAAAAAAAATTTGCTCCAAAACAAAGGTTTTAGAGCAAATAATTCAATTTATACGAAATTAAAATCTTTTTTCTTGTTGTAGGAAGGGAAAAAACATAATTAACCTATTCAAAAACGCCGGGGGAACGATAATGAAATTCGGCAAACCATCTTGTCTATTTCCGGGATTTTTCACATAATTAGATTGAAGTTCATGAAAAATTGTTAAAATTCCTTTCATTAATTCGGTATCGCCTTGTGTACCACCGCCCACTTTAACCTTCTGCAATTCTTCGAA
>Ga0315289_10013947_pt1 | contig 11237 bp, 7 predicted proteins | sample YL17G11_40_MG_FD_203452 | JGI IMG/M metagenome (GOLD analysis project Ga0315289, IMG submission 203452) | Sediment microbial communities from Yellowstone Lake, YNP, Wyoming, USA - YL17G11_40 | ecosystem: Environmental > Aquatic > Freshwater > Lake > Sediment | place: USA: Wyoming | collected... | reverse complement strand
TGCGGCTGCGGACGCGCTTGCGCTATCCCTGCGCAAAACAACAATGCACAGACAAAAAAGGCTATGCTCTTCTTCATACCGCCCTCATTTTCAATTTGCCTAAATATAAGTGGAAGGCGAACGAATGTCAAGCAAGCCCTCGACGGCACATCGGTCGTGCAACAAAAAAGGCCTCCGGCTTTCCCGAATGGCCTCATAAAGAGTCTCCCAGTGAGAGGAATCCTTAGCGAACCGAGCTCTCCTCCTTCACGACATGAAATGCCTGAAGTCCTTTCGGACCTTCCATCACTTCGAAAGTTACTCGGTCTCCCGCTTCGAGAGTTCGATAGCCTCGGCCGGTGATGGAGGAAAAGTGAACGAAGATTTCCTGTCCATCAGGGGTCACAACGAAGCCGTACCCCTTATTCTTGGAAAACCACTTCACCACGCCGGTGGTCGCACACTCTGCGGCAGCAATCATCTTATTTTACTCGCGGATCTCTGGATGAGGGAGCCATTGCGGTTGCCTCAGTTTCTTATACGCGCCAGGCTCTTGAGAGTTGCCGCCAGCGTCCCAGATGTATGCGCGGCGCTCAAAAGCGTGAAAACGAAAAGTCCGGTTCCCCGCCGACAACCGGACTTGCATGGCTCGGACATTCATGTCCGCCGCTACTATGAAAGGGATTTCAGACAGTATGCAACACACGGCGTAGCCCCGGGGGACGGCTCTCGTGGCCCAACGCCCCCGGGGGGTCCGAAGCCCACCCCTAACACCATTAATACCATCGTTTTCTCAGGCTCACCCACACATCCGATCGCAAATCCCAAAATGGTGTCTTGGCAGGCTTTTGCCGTGCATCCTACTCAATTGCAAGTCGTGTGCCGTTGGGATATGAAATGGAAGTGGAATATTCACAGTGGGAAAGACTGGAAGGACGAAGAATCAAGCTGACGAATCCTCGTTGAAGTTTGCCAAAGGCAGCATCGGGTTTCAACCAGCCACGGGTGACGCCGACGGGCTCCGTAGGCTCTTGGCCCTTGACAACAAAAAAATCCCGCCGCAATTCGGCGGGATTAAACAGCCTCGTCGGGGCGACTGGATTTGAACCAGCGACCCTCTGCTCCCAAAGCAGATGCGCTACCGGACTGCGCTACGCCCCGAAGCTTGACCAATTTAGCAATTACGCCTGCGATTGTCAAGCTTCGGACAGGCTCCTGGCCAAAGTCGGCACGGGGTCGCTGCCATAACTGTAGTGCCCCGGCTCCGAGTTGAATCGCTCGGCCAGATCGTGCAGACTATACCGACCGTCGTTCAGCATCCCTCGTTCCAGGAGAAAGGCTTCAACGGTCTCCGGATCCCGCTTGGCCAGACGAAGGTAACGCTTCACTGTATTCTTCGATAGACCATAGAGCCTTGCGGTCGCCCGAATCCCTTTCCCATCCAGGAGAGTCTGGTAGATACTCGCAATCGTCTCCCAATTGAGCCGACTATCCCAGAAGGGCGTTCCCTTCAGTTCGCTGAAGGTCTTGTTGCAGGTTCTACAGATGAACAGTCGCACTTGCTTACGCCCATACTGCGTATAAAGAGCGATGTTGCCGGCATGGTGACGATGAAAGTCCGGGCAATCGGGATTGGGGCAAGTGAAATTCTCGGATTCCATGGTATGTCCTTGTGATGGATTGTTTCATCCTATTTATCGGCACGCATCCGTTCAAGCTTTAGCGACCCGAAGCCATGTTGTGTCCCGTCAACCTCCGCAGAGCATACCTCTCCGGTTCGCTTGACAATATAGAGTGCGTTTATTACATTTAGGCCGCGCTTCTCGGACGCCGTGTGCAGATTCAAATGGATACGAGTCCGGTCCCGTGCCTTCCGGCGCCCCGCTTCCAGATTACAAGAGTACCAATATTTCGAACCGACCGCCCTTTTCTGCGAAACTTCCTAAATTAATTGAAGAATAGAGCCTCCAGAGGAAACCTATGCCAAAGACGATCAAAAAAATTCTTGTGACTGGCTCGGTGGGCCAGATTGGATCGGAGCTTACGCTGGCCCTGCGCGAACGCTACGGTGCCGACAATGTCATCGCTACGGGACGCAAAACAAAACCTTCCGATGTGCTGCTTCGCTCGGGTCCGTTCTATTTCATTGATGTGGCCAATATGGAATCCGTCGAAGAAATGATCAAGAAACACAACATTGACACCGTGTTCCACATGGCCGCCATTCTTTCGGCGGTGGGCGAAAAGAATCCGCAGCTCTGCTGGGATGTCAACATGAACGGACTCTACAACATCCTCGAGCTGGGACTGAAGCACAATATGACACGCCTCATTATTCCGAGCTCCATTGCCGTCTTTGGCCCCGGGATTCCGCTGAATAACACCCCCCAAGAGACCGTTCTGAAGCCCACGACGATGTATGGAGTGACGAAAGTGGCCGGTGAGTTGCTCGCCGACTACTACTTTCGCCGTTTTGGCCTCGATGTGCGCGGTCTGCGCTATCCGGGCATCATCTCAAGTGAAACGCTGCCGGGCGGCGGCACCACGGACTACGCGGTCGAAATCTATTATAAAGCAGTCGAGCAGAAGCGATACACTTGTTTCGTCCGGGAAGATACGGCGCTGCCCATGATGTATATGCCGGATTGCATCAAAGCCACCCTGGATTTGGCGGAGGCTAATCCATCCAAGCTAAAACACCATGCGGACTACAATCTCGCGGCGATGAGTTTCAGTGCGGGGGAACTGGCGGCCTCAATCAAGAAATATATTCCCGAATTCGTCGTGGAATACAAGCCTGATTTCCGGCAGGCCATCGCGGATTCTTGGCCTAATTCAATAGACGACTCGGCGGCACGAGAAGAATGGGGTTGGAAGCCGAGCTACAATCTCGACGCGATGACCCGCGACATGCTGAAGAACCTCACCGCGCGACATCAGCAAGGCAAGCTCTACGGATAGCGCCAATCCCTGGGCGGAATGTGCCCGACCATGAACCTGCGTAATGCTTTACGAGATGCCGCCCGGCATTTCAGTACCAACGACCGACCCCAGGGAATGGCACCGGGCGATGACGAAGATCTGGCCGGTGAAATCCCTGCGGGAACATGGCCTTCGCGTCTCAAACAGGCCATTATCGGGCGGGCACGAAATCCCTTCGATCCGCGGATTTTCCATAAGATCTCGCTCATCGCCTTTTTCGCCTGGGTGGGTCTTGGCGCCGACGGACTTTCGTCCGCTTGCTACGGTCCCGAAGAAGCCTTCCGAGCACTTCACGAATTCCCTTTCCTTGCTCCTTTCTTGGCCATCCTCGTTGCAGGAACGGTGCTGGTCATTTCGGCAGGCTATTCGCTTGTCATTGAGCAGTTTCCCTCCGGAGGCGGTGGCTATGTTGTCGCCTCCAAGCTCCTCAGCCCACGGACGGGGGTTGTAGCAGGAAGCGCCCTCGTCGCAGACTATGTTCTAACCATCGCGGTCTCTGTCGTTTCGGGAGCTTACGCGATCTTTAGCCTGTTACCGCCACAATATCTTTTCCTGCGCGTGCCCTGTGCCATCCTCGCTGTGATTGTGCTCATTCTGCTCAATCTGCGCGGAGTCAAGGAATCGGTTCTGGCACTCTTGCCGATTTTCATGGTCTTCGTGATTTCGCACATTGCCCTGCTCTTCTACGGCATGGCGATTCACCTCACGGATGTCACGGCGGTCAGCCAAACGGTGCTAACCAAGACGACGGCCACCATCAATGAATATGGCTTTATCTTTGTTCTGTTGATCATCTTCCGTGCTTACAGCATGGGGGCCGGGACGCTGACAGGCATTGAGGCCGTTGCCAATGGTCTGCTCGTGCTGAAGGAGCCAAGAGTTCAAACTGGCAAACGGACGATGGCCTACATGGCGATTTCGCTTGCCTTTGTGGCAGCCGCCCTGCTCGTTAACTATCTGTTCTTTTCCAGCCACCCGGTTGCGGGCAAGACTCTGAATGCCGTTCTCTTTTTCCAAATGGCTGGCTCCTGGCAACTTGCAGGCTGGCCGGTCGGCATCGCCATCGTCTGGCTCATGCTCATCAGCGAAGCCCTCATTCTTTTCGTTGCAGCTCAAACCGGCTTTATCGGAGGGCCTCGGGTACTGGCTTACATGGCCGAAGATTCGTGGGTACCCCACCGTTTCGGCCATCTTTCCGAGCGCCTCGTCACACAGAACGGTGTCTTATTGATGGGATTGGCGTCTATTGCGCTTATTCTCTACGCTCGCGGCAACATGACCATCCTGCTGACGCTCTATGCCATCAATGTCTTTCTGACCTTCACGCTCTCGCAGCTTGGCATGACCCGTATGTGGCTGATGCAACGCAAAACACTGGCCCATTGGAAACGGCGCCTTCTAATCAGCGGCGTCAGCTTTGTCGTTTCGGCCACCACCTTGGCTATCACCGTCTCTCTGAAATTCTTCAAAGGCGGCTGGTTGATGATCGTCGTCACGGGCGGTCTTGTCGCTTTGTGCTTCGTCATCCACAGACACTATGAGGAAGTGCGTCGGAAACTGACACAGCTTGATGACATCTTGCAGCAGATTCCGATGGGGGACGAGCCTCTCCGCTCGCAGAAATTGGATGCCAAAGACCCGACCGCCGTGCTTCTTGTATCTCGCTTCAGCGGCGTTGGAGTGCATGTCCTGTTGAATATCCAGAGACTCTTCGCCTTTCGCTTCAAGCAATACATTTTTCTCTCAGTCGGTACGATTGATTCGGGGCATTTCAAAGGAATCAGCGAGTTGGAGGAATTGAGAAAAGCAACGGCGACCGAAGTGGAGCGCTATGTGAAACTCGCCCGCAGCTACGGGCTCAAAGCGGAAGGTCGCATGGCTGTCGCGATAGACTATCTGGACGAAATGGAGAAAATGTGCCAGCAAATCGTCCGCGACTACGGCAACAGTGTCTTTTTTGCCGCACGCCTCCTCTTCTGGCGCGACACACTCTGGAACCGCTTACTCCATGACGAGGCCGCACTCTCGATTCAGCGCCGACTCCTGTTCCACGGAATTCAAATGGTCATTTTACCAGTTCGATTGCGATAAACAAAACGAGGAACCAGACATGTATGCTGCTCTAAAAAACCACCTGCTTCAAGAGTTGGCCGGCATCAGAGAAGCCGGTCTGTACAAGGACGAACGCGTGATCCTCTCTCCGCAAGGCGCCGAAATCAAAGTCAAACAAGGCGAAGTGCTGAATTTCTGCGCCAACAACTACCTGGGTTTGGGCAATCACCCCGAACTCGTTCGTGCCGCGAAAGAAGCCCTCGAAAAATGGGGCTACGGGATGTCCTCGGTTCGGTTCATCTGCGGAACCCAGAGAGTGCACAAAGAGCTTGAGGAAGCCATTTCAAAATTCCTTGGCACCGAAGACACGATTCTCTATTCCTCATGTTTTGACGCCAACGGTGGTCTCTTCGAGACACTAATGGGAGCCGAGGATGCGATTATTACGGATGCGTTGAACCATGCTTCCATCATTGACGGCATCCGCCTTTCGAAGGCGAAGCGGTTCATCTTCGCCCATGCCGACATGAGCGACTTGGAAGCAAAACTGCAGGAAGCCTCCAGCGCTCGCTTTCGCCTCATCGGAACCGACGGCGTCTTCTCCATGGACGGCGATGTGGCGAAGCTTGCCCAGATCTGCGATTTGGCTGAGAAGTATGACAGCCTCGTCATGGTGGACGACAGCCACGCCAGCGGTTTCATGGGCAAGCACGGCAAAGGCACCCATGAACATTGCGGGGTCATGGGACGCGTGGACATCATCACTTCGACGCTCGGCAAGGCCTTGGGCGGAGCCGCAGGAGGCTTCACTTCCGGCCGCAAGGAAATCATCGAGATTCTCCGCCAACGCTCTCGCCCCTACCTTTTCTCGAACACGATGCCGCCTCCCATTGTGGTCGCCGCACGAAAAGTGATTGAATTACTTTCCGAGACGACCGCTCTGCGCGACAAACTCGAGAACAGCACGAAGTACTTCCGCGAGAAAATGACCGCGGCCGGCTTTGACATCAGACCCGGAGTCCATCCAATTGTGCCGATTATGCTCTATGATGCCCCCTTGGCTCAGAAGTTTGCGGCTCGCCTCCTGGATGAAGGAATCTATGTGATTGGCTTCTTCTATCCGGTCGTGGCGAAGGGACAGGCGCGTATTCGCGTCCAAATCTCGGCCGCCCACGAAAAGGAGCACCTCGACCGTGCCATTGCCGCTTTCACAAAAGTCGGCAAGGAGCTGGGAGTGTTGAAAACCAAGTAATACACAGATCTCCGAACTTGTGGAATGAAGCGGACGCCCCACTTGGGGCGTCCGTTTTCTTTTTGTTCATGGCTTCGCTCATCTGTTGCTCCATCGAGATAGGCCTCACCGGAGATTGGGGCGACGAACGCCTCTTGAGCCTGCTCGCCCAATTGCTTGTTGCATCCTCAGGAGTCTCTCCCTCGTGCTAAGCAGTATTTTTTCTGCAGTTAGTCGAATATGTTGATATGTGCGTGTGTTCGGTGCCATGAAGGAAAATTCGTCCGTAGAAAGATTTTGATTGACAAATGAGAGTGGAAGGCCTATATTTACTAAGATAAGCCTAATTGTACCGAATTCTGTAACGGGTCAGCAATATTAAGGAGTTTTCCCATGACGCGCGCAATGCTTTTCCTTTTGGCGGCCAGCACCATTTTGGCTGCATCTGCTTTTGCGGCGGTGCCCCAGCAAATCAATTATCAGGGCTATTTGACGGACACCGGCGGCAACGCGATGGATACCACCGTAGCCATGACTTTCAAACTCTACACCGATTCCACGGCCGGAACTCAGCTGTGGACCGAAACTCGACCGTCGGTGAGTGTCGCTGGGGGTCTCTTCAATGTGCGCCTTGGGCAACTGACAGCTCTTGGCGATGCTGTCTTCAACAATGCCCAGGTCTGGCTGGGCATTACCGTAGGCGGCAACTCCGAGATGACTCCCCGGAGTCGCATCGTTTCCGTCGGTTACTCGTATCGCGTTGGCACGGTGGACGGTGCCAGTGGAGGAACGGTAAGTAGTGATCTCATTGTAGAGGGCCGCGGCAACTTCGGTTCAGGCAATGTGAATACCGGAGCATCTGCGTTTGTGGCGGGTCAAAATGACACGGCTTCCGGTGACTACTCCTCGGTTGGCGGTGGCTATTCCAACTGCGCCACCGCTGGTTATTCCGTAGTGGGCGGCGGCCAGTACAATACTGCGAGCGGCGACTATTCCACGGTTGGCGGAGGAGGATATAATGCTGCCGACGGCAATCTTTCCACGGTAGGCGGCGGCCAGTTCAATGATGCCAGCGGCGATTATGCCACCGTTTGCGGAGGAAACGGCAACATTGCCTCGACCCTCTCATCCACGGTGGGCGGTGGCTACAGCAACGAAGCCAGCGGCAATTATTCCACAGTTGGCGGGGGCACATCAAACCTGGCTAACTACCTTGGCACCACAATAGGTGGCGGTAACGACAACTTCGCTACCGGCGAGTATACAACGGTGTCTGGAGGTTACCATAATACCACCAACTCCTCCTATGTCACAATAGGTGGTGGCCGAGACAACTCAGCTACTCTTTCGTATGCTACTGTGGGAGGCGGTCGCGACAACTCGGCAGGTGGCTCGTATTCTACGGTGGGTGGCGGATGTGACAATACAGCCAGCGCAAGTTCTGCTACCGTGAGTGGAGGCCAAGAGAATACGGCTTCTGACATTTTTGCCACGGTGCCGGGTGGCGACAAGAACAACGCGGCAGGCGCCTACTCTTTCGCCGCAGGTCATCGCGCCAAAGCCAATCACCCGGGCAGTTTCGTGTGGGCCGACTCATGGGATGCCGACTTCACTTCATCAGCCGCCAATCAGTTCAACATCCGGGCCATTGGCGGCGTACGGATTTACACCAATTCCAATTTGACATCGGGTGTGACTTTGGCTGCGGGGGGTAATGCCTGGGTCGCGGTTTCCGATTCCACAAAGAAACGCAATATCCGCCTCGTGGACACAAGAGAAATTCTGAAGAAAGTTGACGAGCTTCCTATCAAACAGTGGAGCTACAAGTCTCAGGATCCGAGTATCGAGCATGTCGGCCCGATGGCGCAGGATTTCTGGAAGCTGTTCCACCTCGGCGAGGACAGTCTTGGCATCTCAACGATTGACCCAGACGGGATTGCTCTGGCGGCCATTCAAGAATTGAAAGTGAGAACCGACGAAATTGAAGCATTGAAGACAGAGATAAATCAGCTCAAGGCACTCATGCAAAACCTACTCACTTCGAGCGATCAAAATAAAATCGAACAAGCAACATCTCGGGGGATCGAGCGATGAAAAAACAATGGATGATTCCCGCTATAGTCCTGTTTGCTTGTACAACAAGCGCGTTTGCAGGCATACCGCACATGGTCCACTATCAAGGGTTCCTGACGGATATGGAAAGCGAACCATTGGATACAACCGTGGCCATGACTTTCACGCTGTACGATTCCGAAACGGGTACGACGATACTCTGGCAGGAAACACAGCCGTCCTGCACGGTTCGGGCGGGTTTATTCAATGTCCTTTGGGGTTCAGTCAATGTCATTCCGGACTCGGTATTTGCAGATACGAATGTCTGGCTGGGTATAACGGTTGGTGGTGATAGTGAAATGTCGCCGCGCAGTCGCATCGTTTCGGTAGGTTATGCTTATCGCGTCGGCACCGTAGATGGCGCCAGTGGAGGAACGGTGAAGAGTGATCTTATCGTAGAGGGCCGCGGCAACTTCGGTTCAGGTAATACAAACGCTGGATTATTTGCCTTTGTTGCGGGTCAATATGACACGGCTTCCGCTGATTACTCCTCGGTCCGTGGTGGCCATTCTAACCGCGCCTTCGCCGACTATTCCATACTGGGTGGTGGCTTTGATAATTGGATCTATGACACAGGCTCCTCATCCACTGTGAGCGGTGGCGCTTCCCATTTTGTGCCAGGCGGTGCATCCACCGTGGGCGGTGGTATTAGCCATTATGTGGGAATCTTGTCAACGGTGGGCGGCGGAAATAACAACAACGCCAGCGGCGCTTTGGCGACGGTGGGCGGCGGCTATGGAAACTATGCCGGCGACTATTCCACAGTGAGTGGCGGTCAAGAGAACTTGTCTATCCTTTCATCGGCGGTAGGCGGCGGCTATAGCAACGCTGCCGGCGACTATTCCACAGTGAGCGGCGGCTATGACAATTCAGCACATGGCGATTATTGCACGATAGGAGGCGGCTGGCGCAACACGATTAGTAACTACTACTATGACGCCGATATTACAATAAGCGGTGGCCATGAGAACTCAGCTACTTGGTGGGGAGCTACAATAGGGGGCGGCTATGACAATACAGCTTATGCCTGGGCTACAGTGAGCGGAGGCAGTGTAAATATAGCCTCCGGTCCAAATGGCATGGTGCCGGGTGGCGTGTACAATACTGCCGCGAACACCCGCTCCTTCGCCGCAGGCCGCCGCGCCAAAGCGAATCACGAAGGTAGCTTCGTATGGGCTGACTACTGGGATGCCGACTTCGCTTCATCAGCTCAAAATCAGTTCAACATTCGGGCCATTGGAGGCACAAGGATTTACACCGATTCCGGTTTGACATCCGGTGTGACATTGGCTGCTGGAGGTAATGCGTGGGTAGCGGTCTCCGACTCGACAAAGAAACGCAACATCCGCCCTGTGGATACGAAGCAGATTCTTGAGAAAGTGTCGCAGCTTCCTATCAAGCAGTGGAGCTACCAGTCTCAGGATCCGAACATCGAGCATATCGGCCCGATGGCGCAGGATTTTTGGAAACTGTTCCACCTCGGCGAGGACAGTCTTGGCATTTCCACGATTGATCTCTCGGGTATCGTTCTGGCCGCGATACAGGAACTGAAAGTGAGAACCGATGAGATTGAAGTATTGAAGGCGGAGGTGGGGCAGCTCAAGGCACTCGTGCAGAATCTGCTTGCAGCACGTGGCCAAGACACAATTGAACAAACAATACTTGTCGATAGGACACAAAAATACTAACCTATTAGGGAGAGCCAGAGATGAAAAAGCTGTTTGGCATTTCCATTGTACTGCTGTTCATCAGCGCTGCAGATGTCATGGCGGCGGTGCCGCAGCAGGTCAATTATCAGGGCTACTTGACGGATACCGGCGGCAATGCGCTGGACACCACCGTAGCCATGACTTTCAAACTCTACACCGATTCCACCGCAGGAACGCTGCTGTGGACGGAAATTCGGCCATCGGTCACTGTTTCTGACGGTCTCTTCAATGTCCGCCTCGGACAGGTCACTTCACTTGGTGATAATATCTTCAACAACGCCCAAGTCTGGTTGGGCATCACCGTCGGGGGCAACACCGAAATGACGCCGCGTTCGCGCATTATCTCGGTCGGTTACTCGTATCGCGTTGGCACCGTGGACGGAGCGAGCGGCGGAACCATTACCGGCAACATCACCGCAGACAGCTTGATCACGGGCGGCGTGAGGTTTGGTGACGGTTCGGTGCAGACGACGGCATTGACAGGACTGGGCAACTATCAGTTGCTCAGCGATACCGCCACGTGGGATGCGACCCAGACGTGGGTGCGTTCGATGGGATACCTGCGCGGGACGAACAATGTTGTCTCTTCAACAGGGTTTGTCGGCGGAGGAGATCGTAACCTGGCTCGCGGCGATTATGCGGTTGTGGTCGGCGGCGGCGGGACGATGGAATTGGATTCGAACTCTGCGATGGGCATTTGGTCGTTTGTCGGCGGCGGCAAGGGCCACTTCGCAGGCGGAAACTTTGCGACGATCAGCGGCGGCTCGCGAAACGGAGCAACGAACTCCATGTCAACAGTTGGAGGCGGCTTTCACAATTTCGCCAGTGCGGACTACGCGACGGTGGGCGGCGGTTACAACAACACGGCCAGCCTCTACTCTGCAACCGTCGGTGGCGGCTACAACAATGTCGCCAGCGGCGACAGTTCGGTGGTGTGCGGGGGTGCAGGGAATACGGCGTCGGGAGTTGGGGCGACGGCAAGCGGCGGCACTCGGAACACATCGGGCAACCTCTGCACCACTGTTGGCGGTGGGAACATGAATCTGGCAACAGGCAGTAGTGCCGTGATCGGAGGCGGCTGGGCGAACGCCGCAAGCGGCGACGGGTCAACCGTGGGCGGAGGAACGTTCAATCGTGCCCGGGGACTCTTTTCGTTTGTAGGTGGAGGAGGT
>Ga0315289_10013946_pt1 | contig 11237 bp, 12 predicted proteins | sample YL17G11_40_MG_FD_203452 | JGI IMG/M metagenome (GOLD analysis project Ga0315289, IMG submission 203452) | Sediment microbial communities from Yellowstone Lake, YNP, Wyoming, USA - YL17G11_40 | ecosystem: Environmental > Aquatic > Freshwater > Lake > Sediment | place: USA: Wyoming | collected... | reverse complement strand
GGTAGAGGTTCCCTCCGGCGCTATCGATCGCCACGAGAAGGGGTCCGAACCGGCGGACGCGCAGGAGCCAGACGGCCTCGGGCATCCCGAGCTCCTCGAGCCAGAAGACGCCCTCCACTTCTGTGATCGCCCGTGCGGCGAGCGCCCCGGCGCCGCCGGTCGAATGGGCGTACGCCGCGCCGCACTCACGGAGGGCCGCCTCGGTTCGTTCGCCCATCCCGCCCTTCCCAATAAGGAGGTGGAGCCCGAGAGGTGAGATGAGCGCCGGAGCATAGGGGTCGAGCCGCGTGCTCGAGGTGGGCCCCGCCGAGAGGACGCGCCAGCGGGCTCCGTCCCGGACGGCGAGCGGCCCGCAGTGGTAGACGACGTCCGGCACGGGCTCGAACGGAGGCCTCTCTCCCCGCGCGAGGCACTCCGCGAGGAGGCGGTGGGCCGAGTCACGGGCGGTGAAGAGACGCCCGGAGACGTGGAGCACGTCGCCAACGCGGAGCGACCGCGCCTCCTCGTCCGTCATGGGAAATCGAATGTCTCGCTCCATCTAGATCACCTCGACCTTCCCGCGGTGGTCGATCCGGACGGTCGCGCGGCGGTCGGCCCAGCACTGGAGCAGGATCCCGACGGGGAGAGAGGCGGGATGGCGGAAGGCGTACTCCACGTGGACATCGAGCGCGGTGGTTCGGCCGCCGAGGCCCATCGGGCCCAGTCCCGTCTCGTTGACGAGGGCGAGCAGCTCTTCCTCGAGGGCGGCCGCCTGGGCGTCGGGGTGGCGCTCTCCCACCGCTCGCCAGAGGGCCCGCTCGGCGAGGCGCAGGCACAGGGCGGAACCGCCACCGATCCCGACGGCGACGACGGTCGGCGGGCAGGGGTTCCCCGCCGAGGCGACGACGTGGTCGACGACCGCCCGCTTCACGCCAGCTAGGCTCGCGCTGGGAGGGAGCATGCGGAGCGCGGTCATGTTGTCGCTCCCTCCCCCCTTGAGGCGAACGTGAATGCGGACCTCGTCTCCGGGGATGAGCTCCCAGTCGATTGGAGGGAGGCCACGGCCGGAGTTGTCGCCCGGATTCCGTCCGGAGAAGGGATCGACGCTGTTGGGTCGGAGGGGTACCTCGCGCGTCGCGCGGTGGACCGCGGCCGGGATCGCCTCGCGCAGGAGGGACAGGTGAGGGCTCCTCTCCCCCGCTTCGACGAAGAAGGTGGGGATCCCGGTGTCCTGGCAGAGGGGGACCGAGCCCGCACAGGCGACGTCGACGGCGGCGAGCATCGTGGCGAGCTCACTTTGGGCCCGAGGGGTGTCCTCGCGCGCCTGTGCCTGGGCCAAAGCCCGCGCGACGTCGGAGGGGAGTCGGATCGCGGCAATGCGAAGGCCAGAGACAAGATGAGACACGAGATCGGGTTTGACCATCCGCTTGATATCTCCTCGCCGGATCGTTCCTTCTTACGGTAGGGGAAGGGATCTGCGGGGTCAAGCCGGACTCGGTGCGGAGGCGTTGCCCACGAGAGTGAGCTTCCGGCTTGAACTTTCGCCAGTCTGCGGTTAACGTTGGCGCGGTTCCGGAGGGTGCGAGTGAAGGCGATCCTGATCATTGCTGACGGGCTGGGCGGGCGTCCGACGGACGTCGGGGGAAAGACGTGTCTCGAAGCCGCGCGGAAGCCCAATCTGGACGAACTCGCCCGCCGAGGCGCGAGCGGCCTCGTCGACCCGATCGGCCCGGGGATCCGGCCGGGGAGCGACACCGCCCATCTCTCACTTCTCGGGTACGACCCGCACCAGTTCTACACCGGCCGCGGAGTCTTCGAGTGTCTGGGAATGAGGATGGCCGTGGGGCCTGGCGACGTCTGCTTCCGGGCCAACTTCGCGACCGTGGAACACATAGGCGGCGGGCTCAAGTTGCTCGACCGTCGCGCTGGGAGGATTGCGTCCGGGCAGGCGGATCTCGCTCGGGCGCTGAACGGGATTCGGCTGGTCGACGAACCCGGAATCGCCGTGGAGTTCCTACCCAGTACGCAGCACCGGGGCGCGTTCATTCTGCGCGGGGAAGGCCTCTCCTGGCGCGTCGGCGAGACGGACCCGCACGCGGTAGGAGCGACGGTTCCGGACGCGCACCCACTTCAGTGGGACGACGCGGCGGCGCGGCGAACCGCCACCGCGGTGAACGAGTTCACGAGGAGGAGCGTCGAGGTCCTCGAGGCGCATGCGGTGAACCGCTCGCGGGCGAAGGACGGCAAGCCTGTGGCGAACGTCCTCCTCCTCCGCGGGGCGTCCCGCCTCCCGCACCTTCAGTCGATCCAGGCGCTCTACGGCGTGCGGGGAGCGGTCGTTGCCGGAGGCGCCCTGTACCGCGGGGTCGCGCTCGCCTGTGGGATGGAGCGGGTCGATGCGCCGGGAGCGACGGGCGGAGTCGACACGGACCTTCGCTCGAAGGCCGAGACGGCGCTTTCGGCTCTCGAGCGGCTCGACTACGTCTTCCTCCACGTGAAGGGGACCGACAACGCCGCGCACGACAAGGATGCCCAGGCGAAGACGGCGTTCATCGAGCGGATCGACGCGGAGCTCTTCGGCCGACTGCTCGAGGGAATCGACTGGGATACGACTCACCTCGCGTTCACGGGGGATCACACGACGCCGGCCGACTACGGGGATCACACGGCCGAGCCGGTTCCGGTCCTTTTCGTGGGACGGAGCGTTCTTCCAGACGGGTCGGCCGGGTTCTCCGAGCGCACAGCGGCTCTGGGAGGGCTCGGGCGCTTCAGCGGTCGGGTCCTGCCGATGCTCTTCAACTACAACAACTGGAGCCCGAAATTCGGCTCGTGAGGGCGATTCCCAGGGACGGCCCCGAAGGTGGTCGTGGGCCTCGCCCGATGGCGACCGGAGAGGAGAAGGGAGTCACGGTGAACGAGATGGTCCTGCGGATCGATGGGCGGGACGTGCGTGCCCCGGCCGGGGCGACGATCCTGGAGGCCGCGAAGCTAAACGGGATCCTCATTCCGACCCTCTGTCACCTGGACGGGCTGTGCGAGGCGGGGGTCTGCCGCGTCTGTCTGGTCGAGGTGAAGGGAGAGGTTGTTCCGGCCTGCGTCTGGCCGGCCGCGGCGGGGATGGAGGTCGAGACCAAGACCGAGCGGGTGAAGGAGCTGCGCCGGACGGTCGTCGAGCTCCTCTTTGCCGAGCGGAACCACATCTGCGCGGTGTGCGTCTCGAACGGGCACTGCGAGCTCCAGGACCTCGCGAACGAAGTCGAGATGCACTCGGTGCGCGTTCCCTACGTCTATCCGCGCCTTCCGCTCGACGCGACCCATCCGCGTTTCCTCATCGATCACAACCGCTGTGTCCTATGCGGCCGGTGTGTGCGGGTCTGCGCCGAGGTCGAAGGGGCTCACACCTGGGGGACGGGCGAGCGAGGGGTACGGGCGCGCATGATCACGGACCTGGCCGTGGACTGGGGAAAGGCGGAAAGCTGCACGGGGTGCGGGAAGTGTGTTCAGGTCTGCCCGACGGGGGCGATCGTCCTCAAGGGGAAGGCCGCGGCCGAGATGGAGAAGGACCCCGGACTCGTCGCCGAGCTCGTGGAAAGGAGGGGCCTTGCCTAAGGTGAAGCTGGCCACGGTCTGGTTCAGCGGGTGCTCCGGCTGCCACATGTCCCTCCTCGATCTCGACGAGGCGCTCGTCGACCTCGCGGGCCGGATCGAGCTTTGGAACAGCCCACTCACGGATCTCAAGGACTTCCCCGAGGCGGGGGTCGACGTGACCTTGGTCGAAGGGGCGGTGGCGAACGAGGAGCAGCGGGAGCACGCCCACCGCGTGCGGGAGAAGTCGCGGATCGTGATCGCCCTGGGCGACTGCGCGGTGACGGGCAACGTTCCGGGAATGCGGAACGGGATCCCCACGGACCGGTTGGTCGAGCGGCTCTACGGGAAGGCGCGCACGTCGAACGGAGCCCTCCCCACCGTGGAGGTGCCGCCGCTCCTTGACCGCGTCACGCCGCTTCACGAGGAGATCCCGGTCGACCTCTTCCTCCACGGTTGCCCTCCGCCGGCCGCTCTGATCGGGAAGGCGATCCTCGCGCTGCTCGAGGGCCGGTCGCCTGTACTGGTCGGGCAGGACCTGAAGTTCGGGTAAGGAGCCGCTATGGAACGCGAGATTCGCATCGACCCGGTGACGCGAGTAGAAGGGCACGGGAAGATCACGCTCCATCTCGACAAGAAAGGGGGCGTGAGGGACGCCCGCTTCCACGTGACCGAGCTGCGCGGATTCGAGGAGTTCTGCGTCGGCCGCACGGTGTGGGAGATGCCGGCGCTAACGGCCCGTATCTGCGGCATCTGCCCCGTGAGCCACATCCTTGCCTCGGCGAGGGCGGGCGACGCCGTCCTGGCCGTGCGGGTCCCCGACGCGGCGCACCTCCTGCGGCGCCTGATGAACCTCGGCCAGCTCGTCCAGTCGCACGCCCTGAGCTTCTTCTACCTCTCCGCGCCCGACCTCTTCCTGGGGTGGGCGAGCGACCCCGCGAAGCGGAACGTCCTCGGTCTCGCGGAGGCGAGGGGGGACTTGGCGCGGAAGGGGATTCGTCTGCGCGCGTTCGGTCAGGAGACGATCGAGCGCCTCGGCGGGAAGCGGATCCACCCCGCCTGGGCCGTCCCCGGCGGCGTGAGCCGGCCGCTCGGGCGGGCAGACCGTGACTGGATCGGCTCGCAGGTCCCCGAGGCGCTGGACACGATCCGCACGACGCTCCGCCTGTTCAAAGAGACCTTTGCCACCGCCGAGGAGTGCACGGTCCTGGGGGACTTCCCGAGCCTTTACGTCGGACTCGTCACCGACGACGGATCCTGGGAGCACTACGGCGGCGTCCTCCGCATCGTCGACGCGAAGGGAAGGCCGCTGGTGGACGGGCTCGACCCGGCGCGGTACGAAGAGGTGATCGCCGAGGCCGCGGAACCCTGGAGCTACCTCAAGTTCCCGTTCTACCGTCCCCAGGGATATCCCAAGGGGATGTACCGCGTGGGTCCGCTCGGACGTCTCAACGTGTGTGACCGGTTCGGCACCCCAGAGGCGGACGCGGAGCTCGAGGAGTTCCGCGCGCGGGGCTCCGGCCCGTCGGGGCGGGTCTTCGACTACCACTACGCCCGGCTCATCGAGATCCTCGCCTCGCTCGAGCAGATGAGGACCGTGCTCGAAGACGAGCGGCTCCTCGCGCCGCGGGTGCGAGCCGAGGCCGGGATCAACGCCGAGGTCGGGGTCGGGGTGCACGAGGCGCCGCGCGGCACGCTCATCCACCACTACTGGGTGGATCCGAACGGCGTCGTCACGGCCGCGAACCTGATCGTCTCCACGGGGCACAACAACCTGGCGATGAATCGGTCGATCCTGGAGATCGCCCGACGCACGATCAAGGACGGCGCGTTCGACGAGGGGATCCTGAACCGAATCGAGGGCGGGATCCGGGCGTTCGACCCGTGCCTCTCATGCTCGGTGCACGCCCTGGGCCGGATGGCTCTCGAAGTGGAGGTCGTCGGGCCGGAAGGAGACGTCGTCCAGACGTTGGTGAGGGACTAGCGTGGACCTGGTGATCGGGATCGGGAACTCCTTGCGGCGGGACGACGGAGTCGGGCCGCGCGTCGTCGAGGCCCTTGCGGCCTTTCCGTCGGTAGAGGCCTGCGTCGTGTGCGAGCTCGTCCCGGAGCTGACTCTTCGCCTGCGCGGCGCGCGGCGGGTGCTCTTCGTCGACGCGGGGGCGGGCGGCGCGGAGACGCAACTTGGGCACGTGACAGGCAGGGAATCGGGATGGGGTCACACCCTCGGCCCGGACGGGCTCCTGGAGCTCGCCGCGCGGGCGTTCGGGAGCGCCCCCGACGCGTGGGTCCTCTCTGTCCCGGGGTTCGACTTCGGCTACGGGGAGGGGCTGAGCGACCGCGCGGAGGGGTTCGTCCCTCAGGCGGTCGAGCGCGCGTCGCGATGGCTCAGCGAAGGCGACGTTCCGGGTCATGGGGCGTGAGGAGGTGGCGGTGAGGCACGTGATGGAACGCTATCCGGCGACGCGGACGAACCTGCTTGAGATCCTTCACGAGATCCAGCGAGCGGAGCCCCGGCACTACCTCTCCGAGGCGTCGTTGCGGGCCGTGGCCGAGTACCTGGGGATGCCGCTTGCCGAGGTGATGGACGCGGCGAGCTTCTACTCGATGTACAGCCTCACGCCGCGCGGGAGGCACGTCGTCCGCGTCTGCGTCTCGCCGCCCTGCCGGCTCTTCGGAGGCGAGGCGCTCTTGAAGGCCCTGAAGGAGCGACTGGGCGTCGAAGTCGGACAGACGACGGCCGACGCCGCGTTCACCCTCGAGACCTCGAGTTGCCTGGGCGCGTGCGGAAACGCGCCGGCCCTGATGATCGACGGGGAGCTCTTCGAAGACGTGACGGACGCGAAGGCCGCCGAGATCATCGACCGGGTGAGGAGGGAGGATGCCACGCGGTAAGACGGACCCGAAGGACTCGGCGCGGATCGTTCTTGCAAACTGCGGGGCGATCGACCCCGAGAGCCTCGACGCGGCGGTCGCGGCCGGGGCGTACGAGGGGCTGCGCAAGGTCATCGCCGAGCGGATTCCACCCCAGGCCGTCGTGGACGAGGTCACCCGCTCCGGGCTGCGGGGACGGGGCGGGGCGGGGTTCCCGACGGGGAAGAAGTGGTCGCTCACCGCGCCCGGGGCCGTCAAGTACCTCGTGTGCAACGCCGACGAGGGCGAGCCGGGCACGTTCAAGGATCGGCTGATCCTCGAGGGAGACCCCCACGAGCTCGTCGAAGGGATGATCCTCGCCGGCTACGCGATCGGTGCCAAGGAAGGGTTCGTCTACATCCGCGGGGAGTACACGCTGTCGATCGAGCGGATGACCCGCGCCATCGACCAGGCGCGTGCCGCGGGCTTTCTGGGAGAGAGGATCCTCGGCTCCGACATCACCTTCGACGTCGTCGTCAAGCGAGGCGCGGGCGCGTACGTCTGCGGAGACGAGACCGCGCTGATCGAGTCGATCGAAGGGAAGCGTGGCTTCCCGCGCCTGAAGCCTCCCTACCCCGGGCAGGTCGGTCTGTGGGGATGCCCGACGGTCGTGAACAACGCCGAGACGCTGGCCAACGTCCCGGCGATCGTGCGCCGCGGCGCAGCGTGGTTCCGCTCCTTCGGCACCCCGGCCTCGCCGGGGACCAAGGTCTTCCTCATCCTCGGCGACGTCGAGCGGCCGGGCGCCATCGAAGCCGAGATGGGAACGCCGCTGCGGACGATCGTCGAAGAGCACGGCGGCGGCGTGCGTGGCGGGAGGCGGTTCAAGGGAGCCCTGATCGGCGGAGCGGCAGGCGCGTTCGTGAGCGAGAAACAGATCGACGTCGCGATGGACTTCGACACGCTGAAGACCCAGGCCGGCGCCGTCCTCGGTTCGGGATCCGTGCTCGTCCTGGATGAGGATGCATCGGTCCCCAAGCTCCTGGACGAGGTGCTTCGTTTCTTCGAGCACGAGTCCTGCGGCCAGTGCACCCCCTGTCGGGCGGGCGCCCCTCAGCTCGTGCGGATCCTTCGCCGAGCGCTCACGAGCGAGCGGCGAGGAGAGGACCTCGACCGGCTCGTCGCGCTCGCTCGGGTGATGCGCGACACGTCTCTCTGTCCCTTGGGTGAGTCCCCGATCCTTCCGGTCGAGAGCGCGATGCGCCACTTTCGGGACGAGTTCCTGACCTGCGCCGTTCCGGTCGGGAGGCTCTAGATGGCGAGCGCTTCGGAGTAGGCGAAGAGCGCGGGGATTCCCCCCGTGTGCCAGAAGAGGAGGCGCTCCCCGGGGTCGAACGCCCCCTGTCGGATGAGGTCGAGGAGGCCGCCGAACGCGCGTCCGGTGTAGACCGGGTCGAGCAGGAGGCCTTCCGTCTCGGCAGCGGTTCGGATCGCCTCCCGCTCGAGATCCCCCAAGACCGCGTACCCGGCGCCTGTGTAGGCATCCTCGACGAGGAAGTCCTCGGGCGCGAAGGACGCGGGAAGCTCGAGGAGCTCCGCCGTCGCCGTGGCCAGAGGCGCAAGCTTCTCCTGCAAGTCTCGGGCGGTGAGGTCAACGCTGATCCCAAGGACCTCTCCTTTGTAGCTGAGCGCCCGCGCGGCGACGGCGAGCCCGGCCTGGGTCCCACCGCTCGATGACGGGAAGACGATTCGATCAAAGGAGATCCCTTCTCGAGTGGCCTGGTCGAGGAGCTCCTCCATCGCGGCGACGTAGCCGCAGGCACCTACGGGGGTTGATCCGCCGTAGGGAACGAGATAGGGTCGGCGGCCGCTCGCCCGGAGCTCCTCCGCCACCTCGACCAGTCGTTCGTCGGCCGGGCGATCCTCCGCCCACACGATCTGCGCTCCGAGGAGCCGGTCAAGGAGGAGGTTCCCCTGGGACTCAAGAGGCTCTCTGCTCCGCAGGACCAGTGTGCAGCCAAGCCCGAGCTTCGCCGCCGCGGCGGCCGTCTGGCGAGCGTGGTTCGACTGGACCGCCCCGCAGGTCACGAGCGTGTCCGCTCCTGTGGCCAGGGCTTCGGCGACGAAAAACTCGAGCTTGCGGGCCTTGTTCCCTCCTCCGGCGAGCCCGGTTAGGTCGTCGCGCTTCACCCAGAGGTTCGGCCCTCCGAGTCGAGAGGAGAGACGCGGGAGGGGCTCGATGGGCGTCGGAAGGTGCGCGATCCTGATGCGGGGCTGTCTCTCGGTCAGCACCCTTTGCCCCCTTGAGCAGAGCCGCTCACGATAGGCCCACGACGTTTCCGTCCCCGTTGAGGTCGATACGGAGGAAAGCGGGGAGGGACGGAAGCCCAGGCATGGTCTGCACCTCCCCGCACAGGGGGTAGACGAACCCGGCGCCCGCGCTCACGCGCACCTCGCGCACAGGAAGGGTGAAGCCGGTCGGGGCGCCCTTCAGTTCGGGGTCGTGGGACAGGGAAAGGTGGGTCTTAGCGACGCAGACCGGAAGGTTCCCGAACCCGAGGCGTTCGGCGCGCTCGATCTGGGAGAGGGCGCGGTCGGAGTAGGTGACGCTCGCCGCGCCGTAGATCTCGCGGGCGATGGTCTCGATCTTCTCCGCGATCGGCCTTTCGAGTGGATAGAGGAAGCGAAGCGGCGCCGCTTCGTCGCACGCGGCGACCACGGCCCGGGCGAGTTCGGTCGCGCCGTCGCCCCCGCGGGCGAAGTGGTCGGCGACGACCGCCGCAAACGCGCCGGCCTTCTCGGCCGCGCGGAGGACGAACTCGAGCTCTTGATCGCTGTCGTCGGGGAAGCGGTTCAACGCGACGACCACGGGAACGCCGAACCTCTTCACGATCGCGACGTGCCTCTCGAGGTTCGCGCAGCCCTCCTCCAGAAGTCCGAGGTCCTCCCGCGTGTACGGGGCGGGAAGCGGCCTCCCGGCGGTCACCTTGGGGCCGCCGCCGTGCATCTTCAGGGCGCGGACCGTGGCCACGACGACGACGGCACTGGGCGCGAGCCCGCTCGTGCGGCACTTGATGTCGACGAACTTCTCGAACCCCAGGTCCGCGCCGAAGCCCGACTCGGTGACCACGACGTCGGCGAGCTTGAGGGCGAGGCGGTCGGCGATGATTGAGGAGTTGCCGTGCGCGATGTTCCCAAAGGGGCCGGCGTGGACGAAGACCGGCTGCCCCTCCAGGGTCTGCATCAGGGTCGGCTTCACGGTCTCCTTCATCAGGACGGCGGCCGCGCCAGCCACGCCGAGATCCTCCGTCGTGACCGGTGCGCCCGAGGTGGAGTACCCGACCACGATCCGTCCGATTCGCCGCCGCAGGTCCTCGAGGTCGCTCGCCAAGGCCAAGATAGCCATCAGCTCTGAGGACACGGTGATGTCGAACCCGGCCTCGCGCGGGACGCCGTCCGCCTTCCGTCCAAGGCCGATCACGACCTGGCGCAGGGCGCGGTCGTTCACGTCGAGGACGCGGTTCCAGGCGATGGAGTAGGGATCGAGGTTGAGCCGCTCGAGACCTGTCTTCTCCCAGGTCTCTTTGGAGCTGTTCCGCTCGTGGAAGAGACGGGCGTCGATCGCGGCGGCGATCAGGTTGTGCGCGGCGCCGATCGCGTGGATGTCCCCCGTGAGATGGAGGTTCAGCTCCTCCATGGGAACGATCTGGGAGTATCCCCCGCCGGCCGCGCCTCCCTTGATTCCGAACGTGGGGCCCTGCGAGGGCTGGCGCACGCAGGCGATCGCGCGCCGCCCCAGGCGGCCGAGTCCCTGCACGAGCCCGATCGTGGTCGTCGTCTTCCCTTCACCGAGCGGCGTAGGAGTGATCGCCGTCACGTCGACGTACCGGCCGTCTGGCTTCCCTGATCGCGAGTGAAGGGCCGCGAGCGTGACCTTGGCTTTGTACGTGCCGTAGGGCTCCACCTCGTCTTCCGAGAGGCCCGCCTCCCGCGCGATCTCAAGAATCGGCCTGATCTTCGCGCGGCGCGCGATCTCAAGGTCCCTGTTCATCGGAGTCCTCCTCAAGCAACTTCTCGAGGCGCAGCGAGCGCTCCACGGTCTCGTCGAGGACGAAGTGGAGCTCCGGCGTGTAGCGGAGCGTGAGACGGTGGGCGAGTTCGCTCCGGAAGAAGCCGCGGTCGCGGCGGAACGCGGCCAGGACTGCCTCCTTGTCCACCCCTGAGGCGCTGAGCGCGACGAACACCTTGGCGTAGCGCGCGTCGACGGAGAGCTGAACGTCCATTACTGTCGGGAACGCCTCTTTGAGTGCGGGATCGCGCGCCTCGAACTCGACGATCGCGGAAAGCTCGCGCTTGATCTCCTCACGCAGCTTGGCGTGTCCGCGATCGGGACTCACACGACCTCCACGTCGAACGCCTCGAGGGCGAAGTCTCTGCGGAGTTCCAGAGTCGTGCGCAATTGGGTCAGGGCCGCGTCGGTCGTGTGAGGGTCGTTCGAGACGTGCGCCACCTGGATCGTCGCGCGATCGAGGCGATCGAGGTCGTCTACCTCGGCGGCGGCGAACGCCGTCCCGCGGCGCTTCACCTCGGCCAGGATTCCCTTGACGATCGAGCGCTTCTCCTTGAGGGACTCAACCCGGGGGAGATGAAAGTGCAGGGTGAGGAGGCCGGCCTTCATGGCTCGCTCAGTGGGTGACCTCTTCCATGGTGAAGAAGACGAGTCGGTCTCCGACCTCGACCTGATCGAAGTCCTTGACGCGGATTCCGCACTCCCGGTCGGCCTGGACCTCGCGCGCGTCGTTCTCGAAACGGCGGAGGGA
>Ga0315289_10013945_pt1 | contig 11237 bp, 9 predicted proteins | sample YL17G11_40_MG_FD_203452 | JGI IMG/M metagenome (GOLD analysis project Ga0315289, IMG submission 203452) | Sediment microbial communities from Yellowstone Lake, YNP, Wyoming, USA - YL17G11_40 | ecosystem: Environmental > Aquatic > Freshwater > Lake > Sediment | place: USA: Wyoming | collected... | reverse complement strand
CTCCACCGCTTTGATTGGCCGTCAGGCAGACCTCGGCGCACCGGATGTGTGGAGCTACGCGCGTACACAGCCGGGCGTCATTCTCCACTATTTGCGGTTGTCCGTTTGGCCTAACCTGCTGTGCTTTGACTACGCGTGGCCGACGGCTACGAGCATCGACAAGATTCTTGCCGCCGCGATGGTCGTCGGGCTGCTTTTGGCCGCAACAATTTGGGGCTTGATGCAACGAAAGGCCTATGGTTTTGTGGGGGCATGGTTTTTCGTGATCCTGGTGCCCACGTCGAGCATTCTGCCCTTAAGACAGTTGGCACAGGAACACCGGCTGTACTTGTCACTGGCGGCAGTCGCGGCCCTAGTGGTGACAGGGGGATACGCTTTGTGGTTGAGGATGCTCACCCCGTCGCACGACTTAAGCCACCGCCTAGGCAGCGTCCAACTCCTGGCGGCAGCAGCCATGTTCGTCGCGGCGCTGCTCGGCTTAGGATTCGCGACAGTGGTGCGGAACTCAGCGTATCGGTCGGCACTGACGATCTGGCAGGACACGGTTGCCAAACGCCCCGGCAACCCCGTGGCTCACAACAACCTAGCTGCGTGTCTCGCCCAGGAAAAAAGGATGCACGAGGCGATCCAACAGTTGCACGAAGCGCTCCGGCTCAAGCCGGAGTATGCTGAGGCGCATTACAACCTCGGCAATGTGCTGGCCCTTTCGGGCAGCATGGATGAGGCGATCGAACAGTTCCGTGAAGCCGTGCGGCTGAAACCGGACTACGTCAGGGCTCAGCGCAATTTGGGCAACGCTCTGGCTGACTCGGGCAGGACCGACGAAGCGATCGACCAGTACAGCCAGCTCCTGCAACAGACGCCCGACTCCCTGGAACTTCTGAATAATCTTGCATGGCTGGTGGCAACACGCCAAACTCCCCAGGCGGGCAGCCCCGCCCGCGCGTTGCAGTTAGCCCAGCGGGCCTGCAATCTGAGCGGTCCAGGGAATCTCCAGTGCCTAGACACGCTGGCCGCGGCCTACGCCGCGGCCGGGCGATTCGACGACGCCATCATCACCGCGGAGCGAGCGATCCAACTGGCCGAGTCAACCGGGCAGACGGCATTGGCCCAGCGCATCCGATCGCGGCTGGAACTTTATCGCGCCGGCCGGCCCTGGCGCGAGGCCGCGGTCACGCGATGATCCGCTGCTTAGGACCGGCCGAACAAAAACTTCCGGGTTTTGCAAGGGGACAGTCCCATTTTCGCTCGGGCGAAAATTGGGACAGTCCCCAAGTTGTTTTCCGGCCGATCCTTACCCGATGATCCGCTTCCAGCGATCCAGGTTCCACTGCACCTTTTCGGCCTGGGTCATTTTGCTGAAATCGGGCTGGGCCGCCGGCCGACCCGGCGTCCGGGGCGAAGCAGCCGGAGTGTGGGGACGGGAGCCGCCGCCGCTGTAACTTGCCGCGGTGTCGCTGCGGATCAAGTCTTCTTCCAGGGACCGATGCGGGCGGATGTTCATCTGCCGCAGATCGGCGTGATAGGCCCGCACCGCTTCTTCCGGTGCAATCTGGTCATCGGCGACTGCCCGCAGGTGGCGGACAAACGTAAGCTGATGTTCCGCACGGTTGATCTTCCGCCCGTATAGCGCCACCCGGGCCCCGTACTTCTTGGCCTCCCAGATCATCTGGAAGGCATCGAAGGTTGTGCCGGCCGAGCCGCCCAGGATGCCGACCACCAGCGATCGATCGTACGCGGCCAGCGCCTCCATGGCGGCGGGACCGTAGTACGGGATTTTCAAGAACAGCGGCCGGCCGCTGCTGGTGACGCCGGCCAACGCGCGGACAATATGATCGTTAATGAATCGCGGAATATCGGGCGGGCAATGCTCATCGCAGGCGTTGGGGCTAAAGACTTCCAGGAAGTGGCGGAATCCCTTCGCTTCGGCCTCCAGGCGAAACGCCTTGTACGCCTCCAGGGTGCGATGATCGAGATCCACATCGTTGTTGAAGGTCACCGAGTACAGTCCCAGATCGGCTCCCAGGCGGCGCTCGTCGGCGTCGCATTCCGTTTTGCCGCACATGATCTGCTCGATCGTGGTCGTGCGAAACGGCCGCGAAGGCTGCGCGGCGTAACGGCCGGTGCCGGCCGCCAACCAGATGTCGGTGGCGTCGTTGGCCCGGACTGCCGGAGTGACCGGGCTTTGATCGAAGAGCCGCTCCTGGATGGTCAGCACTTCGCTGGAGCTGGCACTCATCAGCATGATATCGACCAGCCCCTGCCGGACGATGTCGCGCATGAACTGCCGATACTCGGCCAGCGTGCGGAACCGGGCTTCGCCGGGGTGGTGCTCGGGACTTAAACCCGGCGCCGCCAGGCCGAAGGCCATATCGGCGTCTTTGGCGTCGGCCAGGATGAATTCCTTGCACGCAGGGTCGGCCAGGATGCGGGCGAGTTTCCGGTCGAGTGATTTTTGCATAACTGATTATTTCAGGTTTTTTCTGACATGCGCCAGTCTGTGCCGGTGTGATGCTGGCACATGTCGGCGTGATGCTGGCGCATACGAATGTTATGCTGAAGCATAACCTACGCATAGACTTACATCCACACGTATCTTTCAATTATAGCTCAGCCTGCCCAGCTTTACCTGGGGAATTCAGGGTGACTGCGTTGACTTTGCCGGCTAATAAGACCAGGAACCTGTGGTTGAAGCTTCCCTTTGCCTGCTTCTTCCGGGGAACACGGCATTTCTTCCGAAGACCACGCTTTTTGCGGCGATTTCGCTTTGACACACAAGCCCTTCCTCGTTATCCTCCGGCTCCTTCCTCAGGGGGCCGACAGAAAATCTCACCATCCTCTGCCAAGGGACAAGGAGGTCCCAGCGGCCAGCGCCATGGAGGGCGTTACTTTGGACGGAAAACGCAGTGTGCTGATCGTCGACCAATCGGAAGAAACCCGCGAGGTGCTGCGCACCGCTTTGGAACGGAGGGGTCGACGGATCTTGACCACCCATCGGGCTCGGCGAGGGCTGGAGCTTGCCGGCCATCATCATCCCGACCTGATCGTGCTGGATCTTGACCTGGACGACTCCGGCCCGGAAACCCTTTCGGCCCGCTTCGCAAAGCAAGCCGGTACCCATCCGAGCTACCTGGTGATGTTGGGCAGCCTGAAGCGGAACGGATCCCAGGTGTCCGACGGCGAATTTGTGTCCAAGCCCTACCATTATGCCTCCCTGATCCGTAGAATCGAGGAGTTATTGGACACCGCCCCACAGACGGCCGCCCGGAGCGCCTGAGGGCAGGCCCTGGCTGACTTCGGATGGCGGCAACCTCCCAAGGGGTGGAAACGGTTGGGGAGCCCAGTCCGTGCCGTCACTGTTTGTGATTCGCGGGAACGATCAGGGGACGCGTTTCGAGTTGGAGTCGAGCACGCTCCAATTGGGACGCGATGCCTCCAGCAACATCCAACTGCACGATACCGAAGTCTCCCGCCGGCACGCCGAGCTGCACCGCACCGATCATACCTACACCATTGCGGATCTGAACAGTTCCAACGGCACGTTCGTCAATGGACAGCGGGTCCGCCAGCACCTGCTGCAAAGCGGGGACCAGGTGCAGGTGGGCGGCACGCTGCTGTTGTACACCGGCCCGTCCGACGAGGCCGACGACGATCTGCTCTCGGTGGTGAACATCGGCGCCACGCCGGCACCCGACGATCAATCGCGGATTATCCGCTCGCTCACCCAGGCCGAAGGGAGCAAGATCTTTGACCTCGAAACCGAGCTGCCGCAGAACTCCTGGCTCGCCCGGGCGCGCAGCAATCTGCAGGTGATGTACCGCACGGCCTTGGCCGTCAGCCATACCCTCGACATCGACCAATTGCTGTACCGCATCATGGAGTTGATTTTCGAATGGGTGGAGGCGGACCGCGGCTGCATGATGCTGCTGGATCCGGCCACCGGCACGCTGCAACCGAGGGTTCGCCGCACGCGGCAGGGGATCCGGGCCGACGAAAGAATCACCATCAGCAAGACGATCCTCGACTACGTCACCCAGCGGAAGGAGGGCGTGCTGACCAGCGACGCCGGGCAAGACGACCGCTGGAACCCGGCGGCCAGCATTGTGCAGGCGGGAGTGCGCGAGGCCATTTGCGTGCCCATGCAAGGCCGCTACGACGTGGTCGGCGCGATCTACATCGACACCTCCACCTCCCCGCAGGAAGTGATTCGGCAGGGCGGGGCCAACAAATTCACCGAAGATCACCTGAAGCTGATGATCGCCATCGCCCACCAGGCGGCCTTGGCCGTGGAGGATACCCGTTACTACTCGGCCATGGTGCAAGCCGAGCGGCTGGCGGCCGTCGGGCAGACCGTCGCCACGCTCTCCCACCATATCAAAAACATCCTCCAGGGCATCCGCGGCGGCAGCTACTTGATCGAATTGGGCTTGTCGGATCACGATGAAACGGTCGTGCAAAAAGGCTGGAAGATCGTGGAGAAGAATCAGAGCAAGATCTCCTCCTTGGTGCTGGACATGCTCACCTTCAGCAAAGAGCGCGAGCCCGACCTGGCCGAGGCGAACATCAACCAAATCGTCGCCGACGTGATCGAACTGATGCAGTCGTACGCCCGGGAAATGGAGGTGCAGCTTTCCTGGCAGCCCGCCGCCGAAATGCCCCACCTGGTGTTCGATCCCGAGGGGCTGCACCGGGCGGTGCTCAACGTGGTCAGCAACGCCATCGACGCGGCCGCCGAAAACGAGCCGCCGGGAAGCGTGCAGGTCCGTAGCGAGTACCTGGCCGACGCGGCCCTGGTGCGGATCATCGTGGAAGACAACGGGCCGGGCATTCCCGCCGATCAGATGGAAAAACTCTTCAGCCCGTTCGTGTCCACGAAAAAGAGCCGCGGCACGGGCCTGGGGCTGCCGGTCAGCCAGAAGATCGTCAGCGAGCACGGCGGCCGCATCGTGGTCCGTAGCGAGCCCGGCCAAGGGAGTTGCTTCACCCTCGAACTGCCCGCCGTGTTGCCGCAGGCCGCCGCGCGGACCACCGCGCATTAGACAGGGTTTCGTAGTTCTGGGGCAAAACCGAGGTGTGCCACTGCTTGCCGGGGAGAATGAGTCGAGTAGGTTGGCGGGCACCACTGCTTGCAGGTTCTCCAGTCGTAGACGGTTTCCGGCAAGCAGTGCTTCGCTTGGTTTAGCACGGTTCGTGGTGTCTTTGCAAGCAGTGGCACACGCTTTCTGTTCTGCCGAAACCACGCCGATCCGTTTCAACCGATAACTTTATGCTCGCCATCAATTCCCGGCTGCGAATTCCCTTGCGGGAGATCCAAATCACCTTCGCCCGCAGTTCCGGGCCGGGCGGTCAGAACGTCAACAAGGTCAACACGAAGGCCCTGTTGCGCTGGCCGGTCACCAGCAGTGCGAGCCTGCCCGAGCCGGTGCGGCGGCGCCTGCTGGCGAAGCACCGCCGCCAGATGACGGCCGCGGGCGATCTGCTGATTGTCAGCCAGCGGTTCCGCGATGCCGGCCGCAACGCCGCCGACTGCCTGGAAAAGCTCCGCCGGATGGTGCTGGAAGCGGCTCGAGTGCCGGCGACCCGCAAACCCACCAAGCCGACCCGCGCTTCGATCCACCGCCGCCTTCAGCAGAAACAACGACGCTCCCAGCAGAAGCGACAGCGCCGCGCCGCCGCGGATTGAGGATCGGCCGAAGAACAATCTCCCTCTCCCCTGGCGGGAGAGGGCCGGGGTGAGGGGGACTTGTCGTGGCAAACGCGGGAGTCTTTTCCTCGGCCGATCCTAGACGTTTTTTCGGCCTCTGCACCAATGATAGGCCAGCAGGCTGGCCAGGCCGGCGGCCAGCAGCGCAAGCGGCAGCGGCTCGGGTAACAGCGTCACCTTGCCCGTGCCGTAAAGCTGCGACGTATCCCACCCATAGCCGCCGGGCAGAGTGTTCACCACGTTGAACTGGCCGTTGGGCGCTACGCCCGTCCAATCGAACAACCGAAAGGTTCTACCCACGAGGCCACCCGGGTTAACGCCTGTTTCCACCCCCAGCTTCAAGTTGCCGCCGAGCGTGACGGGAATACCCCCATCGAAGGAGATCGTCGAGCCCCACGTCGAATCCCGCAGCACGATTTCCAATGCCCCGCCGCTTTGCAAGGCTCAACGGCACAAAAACAGGCCGCAGCCGAGGCGGCCAATGCGGCGGGCATGCAGACGACACTGCTGCTCCAGGCAAAACAGGATGCCAGCTATTGGCTCGGCTTGCTGGCCTTTCAGCGAGCAAACTACTCCTCGGCCATCGACTACCTCGCCCGGCGCACCCTCGAAGTCATGCCCGACGGTCCCTGGAGTTCCGGGGCCCAGTACAACCTCGCCCGCTGCTATGAGGCCGCCGACGAACCGGCCGCCGCCGCCGAACTCTACCAGTCCGATACCGACTCCCCCGGCTACCACGGCAACCTGCTGCGGGCCCGCTGGCTGTCGGAATCCAAGCAGCTCTTGCAAAACCCTCAATAATGATACCGGCACGCCAGGTCTGGGCTACAAATCACGCGGCAAGATCTAACGCTCAACGTCCTCCAATTCCACGCCACGTCCTGCCTGCAAGTTTTCCCGCGCGGCTTGAATCCGACGCAAAAAACGGGGATCGTTTTCCAGGCGGTAGTCAAACCAGTCGTCTTCCGAGGGAAACCCCCGGAGTACGCCCGCAGGCTTGCCGTGGCGTGTGATGACGATCTCTTCCTTCTCGGCAAGTCGCAAGTATTTGGAAAGATCGTCTTTGATTTTAGACAGTGCTACTTCCTTCATTGGGTTCTCCCAGCTTGTCGAGCCATGCTTGGGCATCTGACTTGGCAACGATCGCCAGCACCGCGACGGTTCCTTCTACGACATCGTAGAAGACGCGAACTTCTCCCACCCGCAGCCGAAACTGGGGCCGCGACATGCCCCGCAACCGTTTGATGCGGCTCTTGCTGGCCTTTGTCGGCTGATGCCGCAGGTGTACTTCGAGCGCATCGACCACGGCGGCTCGCAGGTTTGCCTTGAGAGTCCGCAAGTCATCGACGGCCTCGGGCGCGAAGATGATCTCATACCTCATTCTGGCCAGATTATAGCCAGAACGGACGGATCAGGCAAGATGCTGACTCCGCCCCTATCCTGCCCGCTTCCACCGCCGCCAGGCGTAGGCGAGGAGGCTGATGGCACCGACGCCCAGGAGGGCAAGGCTGGAGGGCTCGGGGAGGGATGCTTGCATTAGGGTCCAGTCGGCTAAATCGGAGACCCGTCGTTGGAAGAAAAGAAGACCTGCTCCCTCGGCAATGCGCCCCTCGCACTCCTTGGCAGCGGCGGTATTGATGTTCGGACCCAGGTTGGTAATGTTACCCCATTGCCCTAACTGATCGTCCCACTTCGCAGAGTACAAATCAGCGCTCCCGAAACCGCCGGGTCGATCCGATTCAAAAATCAAGAATCGGCTATCGGACGAAACCCAACTGACGATTTCCGTATAAGGCGAGTTCAGCCCTGTAGCCAGGACGGGAGTACTGAATTGGTCGCTCAGCGGATCGTACTCGCACACGGCAATATGTTCGTTCCCAGCCGGGTACGTTGAAATGAAAAGCTTCTGGCCGTTGAATACTGGATTATTAGCTCCATCTACATTCACATTGGGGACGAGTTCACCAGCGGACCATGCGGTCCCCACACGTCGCGAGCGGTAGATTCCGTCAATCCCATTGTAGTAAATCGAGTTCCCATCTGGGCTGAGGTATCCTGCATTAGACTCGGGGGCGATGCCCATCCCTGTCGGTGCGGTCCATTGCCCTGAAAGCGCGTCCCGAGTCCTAGTTGCGAGCGTGCGACCTGGCCAGTGGCCGAGCCCAACAATCATGGATTGCCCGTCCGGGGCAATGTAATTGAAATCCTCGTCTGCGGCAGGGTTTGGGTTAGGTTGATAACCAGGCACGGGGATTGCTGGTCCGAACACGTATTCAGCAGCCACCACATTCCCTGCATCGAAACAGATAGCCACCACCAATGCCATCAACCACGTTCGAATAGACATAACACTGTCCTTCCGAAAACGAACCCGCCGGGTTACGCCGGCATTGGAAAAATGCAGGCGCGATGCTGCGGCCCGATAATTACCTAGTTTACCCCCCGCCGCAAATTTGACAAGGATTTTGCGTACAAAAACGATTGAGCCGGGAAAAGGGGACGGGGCTAATTTGCTGGAACGGCACGTGGGGTCCTTCGCGACTCGGCTCAACTCGCCGAAGTCACAAATCAGCCCCGTCCCCTTTTCCCTGGTGCCGTCATACTACTCCTATTTGAGAATTATGTCAATCCCTTTGCAGTGGGACCCTAGTGCTGGTGGCAGAAACCAGCCCGGACAAGACAATTTTGGCCAAGTCGGGGTGGTGGCGTTTGCAGGGTTCTCGATATAATCCCCGGGTTTATCGTTGCCGGGGGGCAAGTTTTCCGCCCCAAATCTCCTGGGGCCTCTTCCGTCCCGAATCTGATGGAGCGACGATGATCGGACAAGGACGTCCGAGCACATCGCTAGGGCAGTTTGCATCACCTGCTCAGGCAGCCGCCGCCTGTTGGGGCTGGCGGTTCGCGCTGGGGGCGGTCGCGCTGCTGCTCCTCTGCGGCAGCGGGCTCCTCTGCGCCGGCGGGACGCTGGCGGCCGAGCCGACAATAAGAATACGCATCGCCTGGGGCGGCGGTTCGGAGCGGGCCTGGCAAGGAACCGTAACGCTCAGTCAGGGCACTTTCTCCGAGTTGGTTCCGCTGGGAGTGGAGGCCGACGAGTGCGGCTGCTGCTGGTTGGAAAGCGAGAGCCGGGAAGGGGGCAATCGGCTGGTCATCCAGCAAAAGGGGCCGCGCTCGTACGACGGCGTCGACGTGCTGCTGAGTGCCCCTCTGGAGGCCCGGCTGGTCATGAAGCTGGCCGCGGCCGACGATCTCAGCCAGGCCGTAAAGATTGAACTTCCTTTGGCAGACCTTGCCCACACGATGCAGAACAAGGAACTCGACGGCCAGGGAAACCGGCTGCTGGTGCGCCGCGCGCCGGGCGATACGCTGCGCGTCAGCTTTCAGTATCTGTCGCTGATCTTCGCGCCGGGCGAGGTGTTCAAGTTCACTGTGCAGCCCCATCTGCTGCCTGTCGCCGACGGCACGAAAGTGCGCATCAAGGTGCAGCTTTCTCCTGCGCGCACGCAGCGGGAGTTGTGGTCCTCGCAGCAGACCGTGCAGGTCGGTCAAACGGCGCCGCTGGCGCTGGAGGTGCCGCTGGGCTTGGAAGAGGGTGCGTACGACGTGCTGATTACCGCCACCCAAGCTTCCGGCTGGCCGCAGCCGGTCCGCCAGTCGCTCAGCCGCAGCAAGACCGTGGCCGAGCGCAACCTCCAGGTGCTGGTCCTTCATCCGAGTCGGCCGACCGTCGCGGGCAAGGCCGAGCCCGAGCTGGTCCAGGTGGTGCCGATCGATCCGGCGAATCCGCGGTGGTGGGAAGTGGTGGGAAAGGTGCCGCACCTGCCGAAGATTCCGCAGCTCTGGAAAGCCGCCTTGGGCAACGGCAACCTGCAGCTCTGGCGGCATGCCTTGGGCGATGCGGTGCGGTTGAATCCCAACAGCGAATGCCATGACCCCGCGGACGTGAGTTGGGAGGCTTATACGCTGCCGATCGGCCAGCCGGGCCGTCCGTACGTGCTGGAAGTCGACTACCCCAGCGATGTGCCCCAATCGCTGGGAATCAGCATCCTGGAGCCCAACGCGGCCGGCGCGCTGATGCCCATCGGGCTGGATTCCGGGATTGATCTGGCGGCCGACATCGCCGGCGATCGCACGCCGCGCTGGCTGCAGCACCGCCTGATCTTCTGGCCGCGGACTACCAATCCCCTGCTGCTGATGACGAATCACCGCGACCATGCGCCGGCCGTGTATGGGAAGATTCGGGTCTGGGGCGGCTGGGAGCACCTGCCGCCGGCGGTATCGCCGCAGACCGGGCCGGCCCAGCGCCTACTGGCCGCCTATTTCGACCGGCCGTTGTTTGCCAAGAATTTCTCGGCCAGCGAGGCCTTGGACGCCTGGAGCGGCCACAGTCTCGACGACTGGGTAACGTTTCACGAGGGCGGCACGCGGCTGGTCGAGTATCTAAGGCACGTAGGTTACAACGCCTTGGTGCTCTCGGTGCTGGCGGACGGCAGCACGATTTATCCCACCTCGACCGTCCAGCCCACGCCCCGCTACGACAAAGGCGTGCTGTTTGCCACCGGACAGGATCCGGTCCGCAAAGACGTGCTGGAAATGTTGTTTTGCCTGTGCGATCGCGAACAGTTGCAGTTGATTCCCGCACTGGAGTTCAGCACGCCGCTGCCTGCACTGGAAGCGATCGTGCGCCAGGGCGGACCGGAGAGCGAGGCGATCCAGTGGATCGGGCCGGAGGGGACCGCCTTGCCGCAAGTGATGCCGCCGCGTCGCGGCATGGCGCCCTACTACAACGTGCTCCATTCGCAGGTGCAGAAGGCGATGCTGGCGGTGGTGCGGGAAGTCGCAGCGCGCTACGGCCAGCACCAATCGTTTGGCGGGCTGGCGATCCAACTGTCGGCCCAGGGCTACGCGCAGATGCCTGGTCCCCAATGGGGCCTGGACGATGCCACCATCGCCAGCTTCCAGCACGACACGCAACTGAAGGTGCCCGGCAGCGGCTCCGGTCGGTTTGCCCAACGGGCCGACGCGCTGCTGGGTGAGCACCGCGCCGCCTGGTTGCAGTGGCGCGCGGAGCGGCTCAGCCGATTTTACCGCCAGGTGCAAGGCGAGGTGACTTCCGCGCGCGCCGAGTCGCGCTTGTATCTGGCCGGGGCAAACGTGTTTGCCAACGAAGAATTGGAGTATCAGTTGCGGCCGGCCCTGACGCGCCGTACGACACTGGCCGAATCGCTGTTGCAGGTGGGAATCGATCCGCAGCACTATCAGGGCTCGCACGGGCCCATCTTGTTGCGGCCTGAGCGAATCCATCCCACCAGCACTCCGCTGAGTGCTTCGGCGGTGAATCTGGAAATCAACCAGATGCCCGACGTGGACCGCTGCTTCCAAGGTTTCGCGGTGCCGGGCAGCCTGTTTTTTCACCGTCCGCAGGAAGTGCGGATCGAGTCGTTCGACCAGAAGAGCCCCTTTCGGCCCACGTACACCTATTTGGTCTCGCAATTGGTGCCGGCCGACCACCAGAACCGTCGGCGGTTCGTGC